>Ga0187874_10002992_pt1 | contig 12236 bp, 15 predicted proteins | sample June2016WEW_16_1_3_FD_132993 | JGI IMG/M metagenome (GOLD analysis project Ga0187874, IMG submission 132993) | Peatland microbial communities from SPRUCE experiment site at the Marcell Experimental Forest, Minnesota, USA - June2016WEW_16_150 | ecosystem: Environmental > Terrestrial > Soil >... | reverse complement strand
TGAGTGTGAAAACGGACGGTAAACTACGTGTTATTTGCGATTTAGAGCCCGTATAACCTGAGAATAGGTATTCTGCGCAAACCTTTATTTATTTGAGATAAAAAAGATTAGCCCATGGGAAGCGGGTATTTTTCGGACTGGCTCAAAAGCTATCGGAATTACCTGCGGATGCGCAACTATTCTTCCCGGACGCTTGACAGCTACGAGCAGGTGATCAAGCATTTTGGGTATTATGTCTGGCTACGGCGGCATACGGAAGTGACCAAACTGGTCTTCTTCTGGAAGGATTTTGAGAATGCCCGGCTTGATACGAGCGTGGATGTCGCACCTGCGATGATAACCGATTTTCTCTCGTTTGTCTCAACAATGCGTACCTATAAACCCAAGACGTTTCACCGGATCATCTCGACACTCAGCTCGTTCTACCGTTTTCTCTGTGCGCAGGGAGCTGTTGTAGCAAATCCCTTAAGCGGTATTGAGCGCCCTCGAATCAAACAGCAAGAGGTAAAGTACCTCAAACACAATCAGGTCCTCCGTCTCATCGATTCGATAGAAGATCCGAGGGACAAACTGATCGTCAGGACGATCTACTCTACAGGTGTCCGGGTGTCTGAGCTCTGTAACATGAATGTCGAGGACATCGATTTTGAGGAGCATACCATTCGTATACGTGGGAAAGGCGACAAGATTCGCATAGTATTCATCGATGATGAAACCCTTTCCGAAATCCGGTCTTTTATTGGCAACCAGATTGTGGGCCCCCTTTTTATCGGCCAGCAGGGCAAGCATATTTCCCCAAGGGCAATCCAGCATATCTTCAGAAACTATGCCCCCCCGGGTATCACTCCGCACAAGATCCGTCACAGCTATGCAAGCGAATTGTACCGGAGATCAAAGAATCTTCGTGTGGTGCAGGAAAACCTGGGTCATACATCCATAAAGACAACGGAGATTTATCTGCACACGGATATTGATGAACGCCGTCAGGTGTACCAGCAGTTCTTTCCGCTCTCCAGCGACAACGAGAGCTCATGAAGGGTATGGATCCCCTTGAAACTTTCGTTTTCTGTCGCGGAATATTCCCGTAATGGATTGGCTTCTGTAGATTTGTGTTGTCTTCCTGTATGGAATGGATATTCGGTCTCCTTTGTTAAGACATCCAAGTATTTCTCATTAAGTCGCCCCATTTATTTTTACAACTCCCTGTTTCACTGGCTCATATACTCAACTACAAAATCCTGATATTCCGCCTCAATTTCCTAAAATCTGTGTGGATGTGGGGTATTCTTGTATTCTTAAAAAAACCTGCCTTTGTGCATATAAACCTTATAATGCTATATCATAAATTAACATTTTTTTACTTTGAATTTTTCCATTTTTCTTCAGTAATTAGGCAAAGATGGACCGGTTACGACCATACCTATCCAAGAAGACGGACCATGGGGCCAAAGTGGTGGGATATGTGCTCCATCGATATGTAAAAAACAGATAACGCTTGCAATTTTCCTCTTAAAAAATCCAGAATTTCCAGAATTTTCCGAAAATGAAGATGTACTAAATAAAATGTGTTGTCATCGTTAAATCCATTTATTTCGGTAGTAATCATTCCCTATTGTTCCCATTTTATTCCAATGTTTGCATCATGGAACTATCATCCGGAATATTTTTGCATTCTCTAACCTCTGCTGCCCCATCTCTTTAATACGCACCATTCCCAATATTACTCCCACATACCCCCGTAGGGTATTGCCAACGAGACCACTACTCTAATATAATTGGAAGTCGTATCATCTGGTATGGCTAAGACCCTGTCCCAGACATTGGACGACCAGGTAAAGATGGGTCACATCAGTCAACCAGAGGCCGGCCTCATCTCATCCTTTATTTTTGAGATTCAGGCCCAGCGTGGATCTGCAAACAGCACCATGCTGACCCGCGCCTGGTCCCTGATCCGGGTCGCGGTCACCCTCCACACATTCGGATCCAAATTGGATAATCTGGAAACCGAAGAAGTTTACCGTCTGTTAAACCAGATTCGACAAAGTGGAATTTCCAAAAATTACCTCAATGACCAGATAAAAGCCCTCAAACGCTTCCTTCTCTGGCGCATTGAAAACGGCGTCACCACTCTCAATGAAAAAAAGATACGGGCCATCAAAGCACCCGGCATGGACTGGAGCACCAAAAAACCCAGTGACATGCTCACCAAAGAAGAAGTCCTGACCGTCATCAAAGCCTGCACCAGTTCCCGGGACCGCGCCATTGTCAGCATGCTCTACGATGGCAGCCTCCGCCCGGTTGATATCCGGCAACTCACCTGGGCCGCAGTCACCTTTGACGATTACGGCGTCATGATCCGCACCGCAGCCAAAACCGGCAAGGAACGGACCATCCGCCTCACCTTCAGCGCCCCCTACCTCTCACAATGGAGATCCGATTATCCCGGAGAGCCGGAAGGCTTCGTCCCGGTCTTTGTCAGCCATCGCACGTACCGGACCTACGGGGGCGAACACGTCCCTCTCGAAATGGACGCCATCGTACGGCTGATCCGGGGCCTCCGCGAAAAGACCGGGATCCAGAAACTTCAGCCCTCCATCTTCCGCCCCTCCCGCATCACCCACGATGTTGAGGATGGCTACGATGCCAGTTACCTCATGCTCAAAAACTGGGGAACCCTCAAAACCCCCATGCTCCAGGTCTACGCAAAACCCGGGGCCGATTACATGACCAATTACGCCCTCGAAAAAGCCGGTATCCAGACCCCGGGCAAAGCGCGAGAACGCTCCAAGGCTCTCGACCCCATCACCTGCCCCCGGTGCAGCACCCTCAACCCTCCCGGCAAGAAGTTCTGCGGCCAGTGCGGACTCTCCCTCACGGAAGAAGCCAAAGTAGAAGTAGAGAACATCTCCCAGCAGCTCAAGACCCTGTTTGTGGAGAATCCCAAAGCCCAGCCCCTCTTTATCCAGCTCCTGAAGGAGTTGAAGCAGCAGCCCCTCTGATCCCGTTTTCGGGAATCAGGGCTGCGAGCACAACATTTATCTTAACGTGCTTACTACATTGTAAGTGCTTACACGTCTTTAAAGGCTGTAAGTTATCTCAAGAGATGAGTGAAGCGATTGTATCTGCAATCGACATTGTATTCAAAGCTGAACTAGGGACGTGCAATATATGACAGAAGTAGCGAACAAAAGAATCCCTGTGACTGAAGAGATCTGGGAATCCCTTGCGGACCTGAAAAAACATGGTCAGACGTATGATCAGCTCCTGGCGGAGATGATCGCACTCAAACAGGAACGTGATTTTCTGGCTCACATCGAGGAGATCGAAAAGCGCGGGGAGTTTGTCAGCCTGAAGGATGCGGCAAAGGAACTTAACATCCCGGAATCAGGTTGACGAAGAAATCCGGCAATGACTTTGTTCTCTTGTAGAGAATGGCAAAGGAGCGCAAGACTGGAGGAGTGTGATCGTGGAAATCCAAATTGAACGGGGCGTCATTAAGACCCTTGAAAAGTATCCCGATAAGATCCGGGAACATATCTTCAACCACCTCCGGAAACTTGAAGATCCGTACAGCGCACCCGATGTAGAATGCCTGCATCCCAAAGTGCAGGTCTATCGCATGCACATCGGGCGAACCTACACCGTCATTTTCAGGATTCACAAAGAATCAAACATTGTCCAGGTGCTTGATCTGATGACCATCGAACAGGCACATAAGAGATACGGTCGCTACTACTGACGGTAGTAGCATCCCACTCTTTTCAATTTGGAGTGCGCTTTTATGTTGCTTTGGAAGTTATTGCATCAGCTTGAAAGATTGTTTGTTGAAAATCCCGAATCGCAAAACCGTGTTTTTTTGAATTCATAAAAATGTGAATTAACTCAAATTTCCTTGTTAAATCGAATTTAGAGAGCAAAAAAATATTATCTTGAACAGCAGATAGATATTTAGTATCTCCGGTATTTCCCGGTGACCCGTAAAATAACATTCGAGACCAGCACTAAAAGACTGTTTAGTGCTGTTGACGCAGAACATTGCCTGGATGTTATTTTATTGAAGTCTATTTTGGAAGTACCCCGCATACTCTTAGCCTTTAGGCTAACGGCGTTTTAGAATGGCCGGCGCTCTTGGGATACCGCGTCAGTCCCCGGCTTCATTCTGCTAAAGTGGAAATGCATATGAGTGATTTAAATGGCATCGATAACCATCGTTCAAAATCAAAAGCCTTCTCAGCCATCCCTCACAATCACGAGGGAGATCTTTGCCGCATTAAGTCCACTTGATCAGATTGCAGCAAGAGCGCTTGAGAAGTGCGGACTCGTACAGATAGTTGATCAAAGCGAAGACCTCTCACCCAGGTGATTCCGTTGAGAAAACAGAATCATCTGGTTCGCGTACCGGAGGTTTTGAACCTCCTTGCCCAGCGAAGACCCGACGAGGCGTCTGAGCGACCCCGAAGGGGTGGGGACATTCCTGACGTTTGGCGGCGGCGGGGGGGCCCCCGCGCGCAGCGCGGGGCCCTGCCGCTCGTCCCTCTATTACTTGTTATAAACACCTTCACGACTGAAAGGAGTGTTGAAAAGGTGAACTATTTATGAAGGGCGCCCTCGACACCTTTTCAAACGACCTCTTCAATTTTTGTAAGGTGAATGCTGATGGCCGGATTGAACTTTTAACGATCAGCATTCCCCGGGGTTCCCCCCTCGACCTGGAGGATTGTCTTAAATCTCTCGTCGTACGTATAGTCGGGAGAAAGAATAAGTCCTCCATACCGTATGTCGGGGTTCTTGTGGGGTTTCCTCCGGAACATGCCCATATCCTCTGGGTAAAACCCTATGTTCGCTATGCTCGTCTCAAATGGATGTGGCGTGAAATCACAAACGGTACTGCGACCGGCATAACTTCAAAGACAGTACGTGGCGACAAAGCCAAAAGAAATGATGTTCGGCGTCTTGTAAAATATCTCGTAGAACAGGAAGATCATCACGGCTTGCCGGTAAGTTTCATTCATTCTCATAAATGGCTTGTTCGAAGTAAGGAGAAATCTCACCCAGATGAGCAGGCCGTTTTCAAGGGGTTAGAAGATGTCCAAACCCCCTGAATCCCCTTATTTTGGTCTTCCTGAAAAGAAGCCTGATAAATCGAAAGACTCTGAGTTTGACTCGCGGCAGTATTTGAAAGAACGCGGACGACAACTCCTGCTAAAAGATGATGAAATTGAGGGGTATACCCTGACTAAACATGAAAAAGAAGTGCTGACAATGAATCACGAAATATCAATGGCATACACGCCAACTGATGTAATTCTCACGGAAAATGGGTGGGTTTCAAAGGAGGCTAGCAAGGTCAAGCGGTGATCATTTGACTGTGCTAAAACACGTCGATTCAGAGCAGGACAAATAAAGAGGGAATTGCTTCTTCAGTATGATGAGATTGGTGAGTGTTCATTAATAACTGCTGAACGAGAAAGGATTAACGGAAAATTATGAAATTTCGATGAAATATAAGTAAATTTTATATATAAAATACAAGCATGATCTTTTATAAACTAATTAAAGGTGAGTTAAATGGAATTTCCGTTACACAAAAATCCTAAAAAGTTGGTTGATTTCTTTGGAATTATTCAAAGTGAACAGGTACCTTCTAAAGTAAATAAAGATTTTTTACATCTTCACAATTTTAAAAGTAGTTATGACGAATCTATCCCGAAAATAATGGAACAATTGGAATTTGTTGGTTCAGGTCGAACACCTAATGAGCGATGGAAACGATATAGAGATGCCTCACAATCTAAAAAAGTGATGGCTGAAGCTATTCGAATAGCATACGCTGAAATGTTTAAGGTATTCAGTAATCCATTGCAAAAATCAAAGGATGAATTAAAGAATTTTTTTAAGGGGAAAACAGATTTAAATGATGAGCAAATAGGTAATTTGGTTGCTACCTTTGATGCCTTATGCTCATTGGCAGATTTTAATCAAACTTCTGACGATACATCCTCAAGTCCTACAGAAGATATTTCTCAAAAGAGTAATGGAGAGGGCGCCGTAAAAATTCAAAAGGTAATTGGACATGGACAGTATACAGTTAATCTGAATATACAGTTACAACTTCCCGAAACTACAAATCCTGATGTTTATGACAAATTATTTGAATCTATGAAAAAGCATTTGTTCTCTTAGGCGGAATATGGATATTAATCACGATATTATTTTATTATATGCCCAAAAAATGAATGATTTTGAAAAAGAGGCTCATATACTTCTTTCAATTCATGAAACATCTAAAAAATCGCGGGTTATTTTACTAAGTGACTCCTTCAAAAAATTGGATATGCTCTCAATAAAAGAGAAAATTTTATTTCACGAGGCGCTACAATGCGTCGAACAGGAGTTTTATCGTTCTGCGATTATTTTATCTTGGGTAGGGTTTATGCACTTTGTTTTAGAGAAGATAGAGGATTTTGGTTTGCAGAACATATCCTTGAAAAAAACGTCATGGAATTATAAAACAATTGAAGAATTAACAGAAAAACAGACTGAATTCTCTATTATTGAATTGCTGTTTGATATTGGCTATTGTTCAAAAACAGAAAAAAAAGCATTGCAGGGGTTATTAAATAAAAGAAATGAATGTGCACATCCCTCCTCTCATACTCCTGATATAAATGAAACGTTGGGGTATATTTCTGAGTTATTCAAACGGATAAGTCAGATTCAGAGTAGAATACATTGAGCGCATTTCAGCAGATACATGATTTCAACTTGAAAAATAAAAAGCGCCTGGTCGGTTATTTAACCATCGGCCTATACTTCGGATCCCATAGATATTACTGAATTAAAGAATACAAAAAGGAGAATATCTTGAAACATCAAGGCAGAATGCGCCGACCGGGACTTGGACCTTTTGCTCTTGCGGTCTTATTATCATCAATGCTTTTTTGAGATCAGAGAATGAAATAAATGGGACATAGCCACGAAATCTAGAAACTGTTAGATTAGTGGTCTTATCGTCGAGCACCCCCGTAGTGTAGCGGTCAATCATGCAGGACTTTGGATCCGGCGACACCAGTTCGAATCTGGTCGGGGGTATCGCTTTTTAAGGGCAGAAGAATCCCTTTTATATACGGGTACCCATAATCTGGTCTGTGATAAAAACAATCCATCTCCGCCTGCGTATCTATGTCTCCATTCTGATCGTGGTGATGTTGGTAGGCATCGCTGGAATGATGACATTTGAAAACCGCAGCCTGCTTGACTCATTCTATTTTGTTGTGGTCACGATAGCAACGGTGGGTTTTGGGGATATCTATCCGGTGACCCCAGCCGGTAAACTGCTCACGATTGCAATCATCCTCGTCGGGGTCGGCTGCTTTGTGGGTCTCGCTGCATCCACCATTGACATGATGATTGAGAAACGGGAGCGTGCCCTGCGGATGGGGAACCTCAATATGGTGGTAGGGGTTTTTTATTCTGAAATAGGGACCAGCCTGCTCCGGACCTTCTCGGCACATGACCCTGCGGTTGACCAGGTTAGAGCTGCACTCATGGTGTCAGACAAATGGTCTGATGAGGATTTTGCCCGTGCCTTTGAAACCCTGCATCAACACAGTACCAGTATAGACAGCCGGACCCTTGACCTGCCCACTCTAAAAGGGTTCCTCACGTCACAGAGAAATTTTATGCTCAGCTTCTTTGAGAACCCGCAGATTATCGAACACGAGGGCTTCACCCTGCTTCTTCAGGCAGTCTTTCACCTTGCAGAAGAACTGTCGGCACGCGATCAGTTCATGGATCTCCCGGCATCAGATTACGCCCATCTTTCAGGGGACGTCAACCGGGTCTATGGCCTGCTGATCTCCGAGTGGATGATCTATATGCGCCATTTAAAAAAGCATTATCCCTATCTCTTCTCTCTGGCAATGCGGACAAACCCGTTCGATGCACATGCATCGGCAATTGTCCGGTGAGTTCCTTGGCGGATAGCGAAAAAGCAAAAACGGCCCGGTGCAGGATTCCTTCTGATGAGCCAGTTTTCATTCCTGCAGACTCCCCTGAATCAGCGAAGCAGCCACATCATCAATATAGAATGGGGAATAAAAATGAAATAAAGAACATTATTATCATGAATATTTCTGTACCGTGTTTCAGCAGTGGTTGCGGAACAGATCCCGGATCAGGCCGGGGATTTCCGAAGGCCGGGAAGCGACAGGAATACCCATCTTTTTGAGCCGGGCGATCTTGGATCTCGCATCGCTTTCCCCTCCTTCCACAATCGCGCCGGCGTGGCCCATCCGTTTGTCCGTCGGGGCGGAAACTCCTGCAATGTAGGCAACGAGCGGTACATCCGTATGACGGGCGCCTTCCGCCTCAAGGTTCCCGCCAACCTCGCCGATCAGGACCACGGCCTTCGTCTCCGGGTCCTGCGCAAACTGTTCCAGCACATCGGCAAAGGTCTGGCCTATCACCGGATCGCCGCCGATACCGACCACCGTACTTTGCCCGATCCCGGCCCGGGTGAGTTCATCGACCACTTCGTACGTGAGCGTCCCGCTCCGTGAGATCACCCCGACATTGCCCCGCAAGAAAAGGCCGGCGGGCATGATCCCCATCTTCACTTCCCCGGGCGAGAGAAGGCCCGGACAGTTGGGCCCGATTACACAACAGCCCTGCATCTGTGCATAGGAAATGGCCTTCATCGTGTCATGCACCGGGACATGCTCGGTGATTGCGACGACCAGTTCAAGGCCTGCATCTGCCGCCTCCATGATGGAGTCTGCCGCCGCAATACCGGGAACAAAGACGACACCGGTGGTCGCATCGTGTTCCCTCAGTGCCTCTTTTACAGTATTATAGACCGGGACACCATGCACTGACAGCCCCCCCTTTTTTGGTGTTACCCCCGCGACAACGCCGCGCCCGCCGACCTGCCGGGCATACTCGTTCATGAGACCGATATGGTACTCTCCCTGCCTGCCGGTCGCACCGGTCACGATAACGCCGGTTTTCTTATCCCCGTAGATCATCCGGCCACCTCTACGGCTTTTTTTACAACATGATCCATGGTGTCGAGCATCTCGTACCCTTTTTCAGAGAGAAGTTTTCGCCCCTCTTCCGCATTTGTCCCTGCAATCCGCACGATCACCGGGATGGCAACCCCGGCAGCGATGATGCCCCGAGCCACTTCGTCACATCTGGTGATACCGCCCAGCAGGTTCACAACAATGACCCTGACAGACGGGACGCTTGCAACCAGGCGCACCGCGTGCATTACCCGCTCGGTGTCCGCCCCGCCACCGACATCAAGAAAATCTGCGGCCCGACCACCATAAAACTCGATGAGATCGAGCGTTGACATCGTAAGGCCGGCCCCGTTTCCGATGACACCAATGGTACCCGCCAGTTCCACGAAGGAAAAGCCGTGCTTCTCGGCCTCCCGTTCGCGCTCGGAAAGGTCCCGGTTGATCGCAATTCCCTGGCGGGCAAGACTATTATCATCGATGATCAGCTTCGCATCGGCCGCGTACACCCCATCAGGTGTGGTAACCAGCGGGTTGATCTCAGCGAGGAGGGCGTCCTTGTGGCAGAAGACATGGTAGAGCCGGTTGACGGTCTTCTGTATCTCTGCCGGTGAGTCGCCGCAGAGTTCCCGTAGGAGGAAATTCGGCACATCAGGAAGGAGGGGGCAGAAACTGACTGAGCGGACGGCATTTTTCTCTTTCTGTGCTGTCTCCTCGATATCCATACCCCCGGTCTCCGCAAAGAGGATCACCGGCTGCTTTTTTGCCCGGTCGATTGCGATGCTTACGTAGTACTCGTGCCGGATGTCGAGACGCTCCTCGATAAGCACGCGTGTGACCGGCACGCCCTTGATCGTCGTGTTGAAGAGCTGGCGGGCCTTCTCAATGACCGTATCATGATCGGCCATCAGGACGCCCCCGGCCTTGCCCCTGCCGCCGACATCCACCTGGGCCTTGACGACGACCTTTCCGGCAAGCTCATCCATATGGAGGAGAATCTCCTCGTGTTTGCTCACCAGGATGCCTGTTGGTACCCTGATCCCCTCTTCGGCGAAGAGTTGTTTTGCCTCGTACTCAAGCAGTTTCATGGCTGTTTCTTCCCTCCTGCAAGTGCAATCCCGAGTTCCATGGCCTTGGTGTTGAGCGCTTCGGTGCCTTTCGGTACGGAATCAAGGATGGCCTTTTTGAGCGCTTCCTCGCTGACCACGTGGGTATACCCGACGAGCGCCCCGAGCATTACGATATTTGCCACGATGTCCCGACCGAGCGTTGTTTTTGCCTCTGCCGTCGCCGGGATCTCGTAAAACATGCAGCCGGGGCGCGAGTGGACGAGCGTGGAATCGAGGATCATCACTGCATCAGGCCGGGCAGACGCCCCGTATTTCTCAAAACCTTCCTGCGACATGATCACGTAGATATCCGGATCCGCGACCTTGGGGTACAGGATCTCCTCGTCATCGATGATCACCGCACTCATGGACGCCCCGCCCCGGGCTTCGGGCCCGTAAACCTGCGTCTGCACCGCGAACTTATGGTCGTACATCACAGCGGCCCGTCCGAGAATAACCGCGGAGAGAATAATTCCCTGCCCGCCAAACCCGGAGAACCTGACCTCGCGCCTCATGGTTTTACCTCCGTTGGCGCGAGGCCCATCGCAGGCCGGCTGCGCCGCATAAGTTCGCCGACCACGTACATGTCTTCAGGGATTCTCTCACCCTGTTCGAGCAGCCGGTCCCGCTTTGCTTTCAGGAGAGAGTGCGCCTTGATGTACTCGATCTGGTCGGCGACCTGCCGGAACTTGTTCCGGCGCCCGAAGTTCGTGGGGCACTGGACGAGGACTTCGATGAACGAGAACCCCGGTGTTTCAAGGCCGGTCTTCACGGCACGTTCGAGTTCCTTGACATGGTATGACGTCCAGCGGGCGACGTAGTTTGCCCCGGCGGCAATCGCGAGTTCCGAGAGATCGAATGCGGGCTCGGTGCTGCCGTACGGTGTTGTTGTCGATATGCAGCCCCGGGGGGTGGTCGGGCTGCCCTGCCCGCCGGTCATCCCGTAGATCTGGTTGTTCATACAGACCACCGTGAGATCGATGTTCCGGCGGCAGGCATGGATAAAATGGTTGCCACCGATTGCGGCGAGATCCCCGTCCCCGGTAAAGACCACCACGTGGAGTTTCGGGTTTGCCATCTTGACGCCGGTTGCAAAGGCAAGCGCCCGACCATGGGTCGTGTGCAGGGAATCGGTGACGATGTAGCCCGGTGCCCGGGAGGAGCATCCGATCCCAGAGACAAAAACAGTATCCTCTTTTTTCCATCCCATGGAATCGACTGCGGCGAGCGTGCAGTTGATGATCGTGCCGTTCCCGCAGCCAGCGCAGTAGATATGGGGCAGCCGGTCCTGCCGGAACCAGTCCTCAAAGCTCATGCCCCTGCCTCCCACACCGCAAACAGTTCTGCGGGCGTGTGCAGTTCTCCGCCGAGTTTGGGGACGGAGGTGATCGGTACTTTCGCGTGCCGTTCGATCTCCCGTGCGATCTGGCCGAGATTAAGTTCGGGCACGATGAACCGGCGGGCGCATCTGAAGAGCGCGAGAGCATGGGCTGGGAACGGCCAGACGGTACGGACCCGCAAAAAGCCGATCTTCCTGTCCGGGTGGTCGTGGATCACCTGCTGGACGGTGCGGACAGGTGCACCGTATGCGATAAAGATCTGCTCTGCATCGGGATTTACCACATCGAAATCCGCGAGTTTTTGTGTTGCTGACTCGATCTTGTCCACGAGCCTTTTTACGAGCGCGGCGTGCAGCCCGGGGTTCGTTGCGCACGGGTAGCCCCGTTCATCGTGCGTAAGGCCCGTGACGTGCGTCCCGTAACCCTTCCCGAATTCGGGGAACCCGGGGATAAGGCCTGCTCCCGGTTTAAACGGCGGTGTGCCAGGTAAAAAAGCCGGGCGCCCGGTGTGCTCCACGGCATCCGGCACGATGATACGTTCCCGCATGTGCCCGATCACCTCGTCGGCCATTAAAAAGACTGGCACCCGGTACTGGTCGGCGAGATTGAACGTCTTTGCGGTGAGGTCGTACATTTCCTGCACGCTCGCCGGGCAGAGCGCGATAATCGCGTAATCTCCGTGCGACCCGAACCGGCACTGCATCATGTCCCCCTGTGCCGCCATGGTGGGCTGGCCCGTGGAAGGGCCGCCCCGCTGCACGTTCACG
>Ga0187874_10002988_pt1 | contig 12244 bp, 12 predicted proteins | sample June2016WEW_16_1_3_FD_132993 | JGI IMG/M metagenome (GOLD analysis project Ga0187874, IMG submission 132993) | Peatland microbial communities from SPRUCE experiment site at the Marcell Experimental Forest, Minnesota, USA - June2016WEW_16_150 | ecosystem: Environmental > Terrestrial > Soil >... | reverse complement strand
GTTGGCGCCGACTATTCAAAATTCACGTTTGGGTGCGGGGGCTAGGCGGAGAGTTGACGTGTAAAGGCGTGCTTTTTGATGGACCGGGGGATTTGAACCCCCGACCTCTTGAGTGCAAGTCAAGCGTTCAACCGACTGGATTACTCAAATATCGGTCTTGAAAGATTTCTTTACTCAATTATTCGGCGGATATCAGTAAATGCATCGAAGTCTTTGTCAAAAGAGTAGATTGCCTGTATGGCTTGTTCTTTCATGAGTACGTAAGCCAATGCATCGTTAACGCCCACATTATGGTCTTCCGCTATGGATACGGCTTTAATGTAATCCTCTTGGGCTACTTCACAGATTGAAACGTTTTCTCGATACAGCAACCCCTTTTCTAATAGAATCGCTTCTTCAGACGGGAGGTGGTCTTCTAAAACGTTGCAGACTTCGCTAAAGTGGACAACGGATGTGATTACTTTTTCTCCTTTGCTGATTCTGGTAACAATATTTTTGGCTGCTTGCTTTATTTCTAACTCGTTTGGTTGCAGTTGCCTTTTAGTTTTAAGAAAAGCATAAATGAACACGTTCGCGTCGACGTAGGCTTGGGACACTTCATTTGCCTCTTAGTTCTTTGCGGACTTTGTGCCAATCTGCGAGGTCTGCCTTTAAGTCTACGTCCATTTTATCGAAGTATTCGGTGAGGTCAACCGCGGAATAAGGCTTGATTTCGATGGTGTCGCCTTTGGCTGAGACGATAGCCTTCTTGTTCTTGAGGTATTTTTCACGCCAGACCTTCGGTAATATGATGCGTCCCTGCTCGTCGACACCCTTAACCTCCACTTCCAAGTTAAATCACCAGAAAATGAGTAGTTTTGGGAGAATAAAGGTTTTTTGGTGGACCGGGGGGGATTTGAACCCCCGACCTCTTGAGTGCAAGTCAAGCGTTCATACCAGCTGAACTACCGGCCCTTGCTCTTTCCCCAAGAACTAACTGATCAATAATATTTAGCTTTTGTTCGCAACAAAAACTCCGGCAAGCACATATCGAGGCATAGATGGAGGAGGGTTTCGAAGTAGCCGTCACCAACAAACTGCATCTTCTTATTGCAAAAGGGAAAGTTAGCCGCCGAGAGCTCTTCCATTGGACTCCTAACTTGATAACGTCTGATGCCATGTCTTTACATGAGATTGGCAAGAAAGTTCAACTGAACTAAACACTGGTATACGCCAGCTTACAAGCAACTTTTGAGGAACCTCCAAAACACCTTCCCATAGCTGCTCCCAAGGCAACCCCGACCAACGCACTTTTTTGTCATACAGTTGGTTCAATCAAGATCCGCCTCAACATCAAAATAGTTCAAAATATCCAACCCCTAAAAGCCGTTTTCACGCATTTTTTCCAATTTCAAGCCCAACCCAACCATGTTTCCGCGGAAATAAAACAGCTTTTTGAACCTGCAAGTTCAATTAAACTTAAAACTCAAAACAACAATGCCACCTCAACGACTCAGCAGCCTACGTCTTGTTTTCAGCATAAGTTATATTTCCAAAGAACAGTTTTACTTCTTAGACAAGGAGGCTAAGAGTTGGAGTTCACTGTTGTCAAAATTGATCCGCCTAAAGACTGCAACGTAATCCTGGGTATGGCTCACTTCATAAAGACGGCTGAAGACCTCTACGAGGCGTTAGTTAACTCTGTACCCAACATACAGTTCGGCTTAGGTTTCTGCGAAAGTTCCGGACCATGCTTGGTCAGGCACGAAGGAAACAACGAGGAACTTCGCCGAATGGCAACGGAGAAAGCCCTTGAAATCGGCTGTGGCCACAGTTTCCTAATTTACCTAAAAAACGCCTACCCGCTCAACGTTCTTGACAAAATCAAAAAAGTGCCAGAGGTATGCACGGTTTACGCCGCTACTGCTAACCAGCTGGAAGTGCTGATAGCTGAGACCGCTCAGGGCAGAGGCATCATCGGGGTTGTCGACGGCCAAAAAAGCAAAGGAATAGAAACCGACGCTGATGTTGCAGAGAGACGAGGGTTTGTGCGGAAAATCGGTTACAAACTGGGTTGACAGCGCCTATTCTTCAGCGGCAACGATGCTTTTAAAAAGGTAAGGGTCGATGTTTCCACCGCTTATCACCACAGCTACTGTTTGACCCCTAAAGGAATCCTTGTTTTCCAGGAGCAACGCAACGCCTGAGGCACCAGAGCCCTCTACCATTTGTTTTTCATTCTTCCAAATCAAGTAAACTGCCTGCCTAATCGACTCTTCCCTTGCCAACGTCACCTCGTCAACATATTGCTGCGCGATGCTAAATGTGATTGAGCCTTTCTCTACAGCCCCGACGAGTCCTTCAGCTATGGTGTAGCGTTCATGCCTGTGAGGCGGAACAATCTTGCCAGCCTTAAGAGACTCATACATAACAGGTGAAGCCGTCGATTGAACCCCGACAACCTTAACAGTTGGTTTTTGGCTTTTGACTGCGATCGCGATGCCTCCTATTAATCCGCCACCGCCAACAGGAACAATGACCACGTCCACGCTCGGCAGTTCCTTTAGGATTTCCAACCCGACGGTTCCGTGTCCAGCCACAATCAGCTCGTCATTGTACGGGGAAATGTAGAGCCGTCCATCTTGAACCGCTAGCTGCTTAGCTTTCTTTTCAGCCTCATCATAAGTGTCACCGTGTAGAAGGAGCTCAGCACCGTACTGCCTTATCCCATCCACTTTAACTTGCGGAGCACGGGTAGGCACAACAATTTTTGCTTGAAAACCAAGTTTTTGGGCGCCATAAGCCACCGCTTGACCGTGATTGCCTGCAGAAGCCGTAACCACCCCCTTCGCTCTTTCCTCGGACGACAAACTCAGCAGCCTATTGAATACTCCACGGACCTTAAACGAATGTGTCACCTGTTGGTTTTCCAGCTTAAGAAAAACGTTTCCACGTACCAATTCGCTTGCAAATCTCGACTGAACAAGTGGCGTCAACTTGGCGTAGGATGCTATGTTCTTTTGTGCCTGTATGATGTCTTCAAGTTCAACCATTTTTTCATCTCAAGGAAACAACTTAGCCCTATTATCTTGAATAAGATACCATAAACTATTTTAGTTTACTTAAGAATCAAACCTTAACAAGATTTCAGGACTGTATTTTAATGGCTTTAGAAAGAAACATGGCGCAGCTTGAAGCATACAAGCATCAGCAAACGGACGAGCAGCTTAAACTGAAAGAGCGGATGGGTAAAATCAAGCATAAAATCGCAGTCATCAGCGGCAAAGGTGGAGTCGGAAAAAGCACCGTAACCGTTAACCTTGCCATGGCGTTTGCTGTTAAAGGGTTTAAGGTTGGGGTTTTGGATGCAGATATTCACGGGCCAAGCGTGCCTAAGCTTTTAGGTTTAGAAGGACAACTTGTCAAGTCTGGTCCCCCTGGCGCATTTCCAGTTCAGGGTCCTTTGGGCATGAAGGTCATGTCCATTGACTTCTTCCTGCCTGAAGAAGCACCTACCATTTGGCGTGGACCACTAAAAATGCGGGCAATCAGGCAGTTCCTGGTCGATATCGTTTGGGGAGAACTTGACTTCTTATTCATCGACTTGCCGCCTGGAACGGGCGACGAACCTCTAAGCATAGCCCAGCTTCTGCCCGAAATCGACGGCGTAGTCATTGTAACTATGCCTACGGGGCTGTCAAGTTCAGTGGTCAAGAAGGCAATCACCTTCGCCGAGACGTTAAAAATGCCTATAATCGGTGTTGTGGAGAATATGAGCGGATTCATTTGCCCTCATTGTGGACAGAAAACCGAGATTTTTGAGTCTGGGGGCGGTGAAAAAATGGCTAAAGAAGCTGGTGTCCCATTCCTCGGCAGCATCCCGATTGACCCAAAAATCGGCGTGGATTCAGATAAGGGACAACCTTTCATTGTAGCACAAAAAGACTCCGCCGCAACGAAGGCTTTCACGCAAATCGTTGAGAAAGTGGCAGCTTACTTGAAAGGAAAATAAGTTCTTGATTTTTCTCGTTCCCTGAAGGTTCGATTTGCTTAAAGGAACAAATGCTGGATAAACAACTTAATGTAAAAAGGTTGAGAGCGTAAAAAACTCCCATTTTTGTGTTTTGTTGGTCGCGTGGTTTACTCTTTTGCCATGCTTATTTCGATCGTGGAAACCATCCTAGACCTGTTTTCGCCCTCTCTGGGTGGCATCTCGGCTGTTCCAATCGCTATCTTGCTGACTTTAATGTCTTTTATGAACCGGCTTCTTGTTATTTCTGCAACGTCAACAGCGGTAGTTATTGCCTGTCCTCTGGCTTTCAAAGTTATTTCTTTTTGCCCGCTGGAGAAAGCTGTTATGAGAGCGAGCACATAGCTCATTGGTGGTTTGTTTCCAACGAATACGACATCACTTGATTTTTCCTGCATTTAATATCACTCCTTTTTATTGTTCATTGCGGAAGTACCCATTATTAAGCTAAACTTCCTAATAAATGCAATTCCGTCTTAACATGTGAGCTAGCTCTAAAATGGCAATTGGGTGATCCCTGTTTTTCCCCAAAAAACACTTCCTTCATAAGTTAATCTCTTTAAAACGAAACGAATGTTCATAACATCGAAGGACCAATAGTAGGTTTCCACGGTTACTTGGGTCAATGATTGGAGAACTTGCTGCTTTAGGTGCCTCCTTAAGCTGGGCTGTAGCACCAATACTTTACAGGAAAGCTTTGCTAAACGCTAAGCCCCTTTCTGCAAACATTGTTCGTTGTGCAACAAATGCTGGTGTGCTGGTTGCTGTTCTGCTGTTTTTTGGTTTAGCGGGTACTTTAGCCGCGTTGCCGGAGAGAACCATCGTCTTAGTTGTTGCTAGCGGTATAATCGGTCTGGGCGTCGGGGACACGTTCTACATGATTGGCCTCAAGTACGTAGGTGTGTCGCGTGCGGTCCCTTTGGCAGCTACTTATCCCCTGTTCAGTCTGATCTGGGCGACTTTTCTACTGAATCAACCTTTGACTCTGGCGGCTGTTCTCGGGTCTGTTGTAATCATCTTCGGAATCTGGCTGTTGAGCAGAGAGAGAAGTTTTGAGGATACAGGTGTTAAAGGCAAATTGGTTTTAATTGGTCTCGCCGTGAGTTTGGTAACGGCGGTCATCTGGTCGGTCAGCATCAGCATGATGAATGTTGCTGTATCAAGCGTAACCGGCCTTAGTGCCAACTACGCCAATTTAACTTTAAGGATAGCATCAGTTGCTTTTTTCTTCTTACTGCTTTCGCCTTTCCTTGACAAAGAACATGGTTTTGTGAAGATGAAGCGAAGCACGGTAGCGGCGTTATGCGTCGGGGGGCTAGTGGCTAACGGCGTCGGGTGGTTCTTGATGAACTACAGTTTCCTAAGCACGTCACTAACTCGAGCAGTACCTATATCTTCCACATCGCCTCTTTTCGCGGCAATTGCCGGCTTTATGCTTTTCCATGAAAAAATGACAATCAAAGCAGTTCTGGGAGCAATCGCCATTGTAGCTGGCATCTTCCTAATCTTCATACTTTAGGTCATGCGCGGATCCGCAATTTGAAAAAGCGCTATAGTTTTATACCTCAACCCTTAAGGAAAGACTGCAAGCTGGAGCTTTGATTCATGTCGGTATCGCCTAGTCTGAGGGAAGTTTTAGCAAGAAGGATTGCTGGAGAAATAATCCTTTCAGGCAAACCAGGCGCTACAATGCGAAAATGGCGTGAGCTTTTCGCGGTTTCCCAAATAACACTTTCAGAGACAATGGGGTTGTCATCTTCAGGGGTAATAAGTGATTATGAAAGTGGACGACGCAAGAGCCCAGGTGCAAAATTTATCCGAAGATTTGTGCTTTCGCTCTTACACATTGACGAAGGAAAAGGTAGCCGCTTCATAAGAGAATTTGCAAAACTAACAAGCTCGCCAAGCATGGCTGTTGTCGATTTACGTGAGTTCCCCATTCCTGTTCGGGTTGAGTATTTATGCAAGGCTATTGGCGGCGAAATAGTGGCTTGCAAGGAAAAATACGTTAAAGAAGTTAACGGATACACGGTGATCGACAGCCGAAAAGCCGTTGAAGCGTATTCCGGCTTGGAGTACTCGCAGCTTTTCGGATCAACGACCGATCGAGCGCTAGTTTTCACCAACGTCGAAGAAGGCTCCTTGCCTATGATGATCGTTCGAGTTAGCAGTCTCAAGCCACGGCTTGTAGTTTTTCATAAAACACCGCCGGATGCTGAGGCCATACGCATAGCTGAGTACGAGCAGATACCGCTGATCTACTCAACAGCGCCTACAGTGGAGCATCTGGTGAAATCCTTGCGAAAACTCTATCGTATAGCGTTGCGTGTGAAACTTGGTAGGCGACGTGTGCGTCCACCACCTAAAATAAGCGCATAGCGGTCTAAAGAACAGCTGAAAAAATATTGAAAGTCAATGACAACAAAAGAAAATGTTAAGAAATCCGGGACTGAACTTATTTTTTGTTATTGTAATCCGTTGTCAGCACGTTCATAGCGCTAAGTACAGCTTCCATGCTGGCCTTAACGATGTCTTCTCGCACTCCCATAGCCGTCACTGTCCTGTTTCCTTTACGCATTCGCACGACCACTTCAACCATCGCGTCTGTGCCGCCTGTGATAGCTTTAACCATGTATTGCTCCAGTGTGATCGGTTCAACCTCCTCAATGGCGTTTTTGACTGCGTTTATAGCGGCATCTACTGGGCCGACGCCGACGGCTGTGCCCCAAACGTCCTTGCCGTTTAACCTCAGCCTGACCGACGCTGTCGCTGTAACTTTGTCGCCGCCAACAAAAGTCATTTCCTCAAGTTGAATCGGCTTTTCTTTGCTTAAACCCATAACGTTCTCCGCTATTGCTAGGACATCTGCATCCATCACTGTCTTGCCTTTGTCACCTAAGCTTTTGATTCGTTGGAAAATCTCTTTAAACTGCCCTTCTGAAGGTCCCAGACCCATGTTTTCCAAGGCTGCCTTAACTGCATGCGTTCCCGAATGTTTCCCAGCGGAAATGCGTCGGGTTGCACCAACCAGTTCAGGAGCAATCGGCTCGTAGGTCAACGGGTTCGCAAGCATTCCCTGTGTGTGAATTCCTGACTCGTGAGTGAAAGCGTTTTCGCCGACAATCGCCTTGTTCGGTTGCACGTGAACGCCGGTTAACCTAGAAACAAGCTGGGATGTCCCGTAGATCAATTCAGTTTTAATGTTCAGATCCAGCTTATAGAGCGACCGCAACGAGAGAACTATTTCTTCAAGCGAAGCATTTCCCGCGCGTTCACCGAGCCCATTTATGGTTGCATGTGCTTCTTCAGCCCCAGCGCCTAGCGCAGCAATGGTATTGGCGACAGCCATGCCGAAGTCGTTGTGGCAATGAACGCCTAATGGAACCTTTATTTTTTCTTTGAGTTTAGAGAATAACTCTGCTGACCTCTCCGGAGTCAAAATGCCCACAGTGTCGCATGCAGTAACCCTGTCCGCCCCTGCGTCAACCGCCACTGAGAAAGCCTTTGTTAGGTATTCGAAGTCTGATCGCGTGGCGTCTTCAGCTAAAAACTCTACGACTAAGCCTTGATTTTTCGCGTACCCGACGCATTCTCTGGTGGCGTCAAGTATTTGTTGTCGTGTCTTGTGCAGTTTACACTCGATATGCAGGTCAGATGTGGGGATAATCATGCTTATTGTTGATACACCGCTTTTCACTACGGCGTCAATGTCGTTTTTTGTTCCTCTTGCCGCACTTGAGATTTGCGCCCTCAGCCCCTGCTTGGCGATTAGGCTGACGGCTTCCATTTCCCCTTCGGAAACGGCTGCAAACCCAGCTTCTATAACATCTACGCCGAGCTCGTCTAGCCTCCGCGCTATTCTCAACTTGCTTTCAGGGACAAGTGATACTCCGGGTGTTTGTTCCCCGTCTCTTAGGGTGGTGTCTAAAAACTTAACATGCTCAGGGAAGCGGTTAAATAAAGTAATACCCCATTCTAAGTCACATTCTATTTTTTGAGCGTCAACCTTAAATATAAAATTATTGGTGACTCTATCCTGCACGAAGTGAAATATTATGAGAAGCGACGAAATAAAACTTGGACCTGAACGAGCACCACATAGAGCCCTGCTCAAAAGTCTAGGCTTAACAGACCAAGACATTGCTAAACCGTTCATTGGAATAGCTAACAGCTACACATCAATCGTTCCAGGACATGTTCACCTACGAGCACTCGGCGAAGCCGTGAAAGAAGGCATCCTCGAGGCAGGCGGAACCCCGTTTGAATTCAACACGATAGCCGTATGCGACGGTATAGCAATGGGACACGAAGGTATGCGGTACAGCCTTCCAAGCCGCGAGTTAATCGCTGACTCAGTGGAAATCATGATGCAGGCACACCGCCTAGACGGTTTGGTAACAATTTCAAACTGCGACAAAATCACTCCAGGCATGCTAATGGCGGCGGCAAGAATTAACGTTCCCGCAATAGCAGTCACGGGCGGACCAATGGAGTCAGGCATTTTGGAGGGACAGAAAGTCGGCGTTAACAACGTTTTCGAAGCCGTCGGCAAAGTCTTCGCAGGCAAAATGACCCCCGCGGAATCAGCGGCGCTGGAAAACGTCGCTTGTCCAGGCTGCGGCTCCTGCAACGGCATGTTCACCGCGAACACTATGGCATGCATGACTGAAGCCTTAGGCATGTCTCTGCCATACTGCGCAACCGCGTTGGCGAACGGTGCCTTTAAGCAGAGAATAGCCAAAGAAACCGGCGAAAAAATCGTTGAGTTGGTTAAACGCAACATTTTACCCTCGCAGATTATGACTCAGAAAGCTTTTGATAATGCCACAGCAGTTGACATGGCTCTTGGCGGTTCAACCAACACAGTTCTGCATCTCTCGGCAATTGCGAATGAAGCGGGGGCTAAACTTAACCTTTCAACCTACGACGAAATCGGACGCAAAGTCCCGCACCTGTGCAGCATGGTTCCCAGCGGGATCTACGACATGGCAGACCTAGGCAATGCAGGCGGCTTGCCCGCACTGATAAAAGAGCTTAAGCCGTTTGTACACTTTGACGCCCTGACCGTAACGGGCAAAACAGTGGGCGAAAATGTTGCAGACGCGAAGGTGGTCAACGCTGACGTTATCCGCCCGTTGAACAACCCTGTTCACAAAGAAGGCGGCATAGCTATCCTGCGAGGCAACTTGGCGCCTCAAGGGGCAGTGGTAAAAGCAGCAGCCGTTTCGCCTAAAATCATGAAGATTTCGGGTCCAGCGAAAGTTTACGATTCAGAGCGTTTGGCGGAGGAAGCCATGAAACGCCACGAAGTTGTGGCAGGCGATATTGTAGTCATTCGCTATGAAGGTCCCAGAGGCGGGCCTGGAATGCCTGAAATGCTAATTCCAACGGCGACAATTGCGGGAATGGGCTTAAGCGAAAGCGTAGCGCTCATAACGGACGGCAGGTTCTCAGGAGCCACGCGTGGACCGTGCATTGGGCACGTTGCGCCTGAAGCCTTCGACGGCGGACCAATCGCCGCACTCAAGAACGGCGACACAATAACCATCGATATCCCAAACCGGGTCTTGCGTGTTGAGTTGTCAGATAAGGAGCTTAAGGAACGGTTAGCCGCGTGGAAGCCAAGGAAACCTAAAATCTCAAAAGGTTACCTCAGCAGATATACGCCGACTCCGTCAGAATAAATCAAAATGAAGGAGCTAGAAACCTGGGGCAAACCATCTCTTCATGGGTGTGTTGTGGTAGTAGCGTAACTACCGCAAATATTTTTACGCCAAAAAACGGTATTTTTTTTATTAGCTTTTGCCTTGCGCATGTGGTTTTGTGAAGGCAGAGCGGGTTGCGTGTTTTGATGGTTATGGTTAAAGGCGTGGAAATGAAAGCTAAACGCATACACGGAAGCAAGCTAATTAAAGCGTGGAAAACTCTGTCCAGCAAGCCGATGCCTAAAATTAAGGCGCTCAGACTTAGCGATGAAAACTTTGACATTGCTATCAAGCAGCGTCGTTGCTTTGAGGATGACTTGCGGGAAATTGAGGAGTGGGGCACAGTCTTGTCAACCAAAGGCACTGACGCCTGCGTTTTTAACTCTAACGACGAAGAAGCAGATGCACAATACATCATCCTCATCAGGGAAAAAACCTTCCATAGAATGGACGAAATCATTCTCCACGAGCTATCGCACATCGCCAGAGGCGACCTCTAACCGCCGCGGATAGGATCCATAACGGATTCGGCAAAAAGCCGTAGCCCTTCAACCCGAGGTAAATCAGCAAAATAAAGCATAAAGCAAGAGACCCCCAAATCAAGGTAAACCTGCAACTTCTCCCTAATCTGAGCTGGGGTACCCGCCAAATTAACCTGCTTAAACTCTTCCTCGCGTAAAGCCAAAACATTTTTCTGAGCAATTTTTTCTCGCAGCTGCCCTTCGGTCTCGGCAATCAGCACTTGTCCGCCAGGCCAACAGGATTTTTCAATCTCCCCGAAACTTCGACCAATCATCCCACACTTCTTCTCTAAAATCTCAAGCTTTTTTCTGTACAATTCAATGGTCGGTAAGAAGCCGAAATCTAATCTGTCAGCAAAGGGCGCAGTCGCTTTCCGCAGCAACATTTCTCCGCTGCCCCCAACAATTATGGGTGGATAAGGTTTTTGCACGGGTTTTGGCTCACAAACTGCATCTTTTAGGCTGTAATATTTTCCCTGGAAGTTCGACTTATCATGCGTCCACAGACGCTTTATCACTTCCAAGGACTCAACTAAACGTTCAATCCTTACCGTTGGCTTAAAAAAATCAAACCCGTAAGCTGCATGCTCAGTCCGCCCGATTCCCGCACCAACTCCAAATTCCAATCTGCCGTTTGAAACCACATCAATCGAGGCGCTCATCTTCGCCAGCAACATGGGGTTCCTATGCATAATGCAGGATACCATGGTTCCAAGCCGTATCTTGCTGGTTATTGACGACAGTGCGGAGAGCGTTGTCCAGGGCTCAAGGATTGGCCAGTAATCTTGCATTAAATGGTCGTCAAGCCAAACTGAGTGATACCCAAGAGTTTCGCACTCCAAAACTGTGTTTCGGATTAGGTTGAAAGGTTCTCTTTGATCTTTCGGGAACGCGTAAAATGGAAGGAACACGCCGAATTTGAGTACGCCCAAATCAACACTCAGCCCGCTAAGCCGCAAATCAAAAGAATAGTTGGCAGGCAAGTAATTAGACTTTACGAAGGCGAAAAATTTTCCCTTTCGAGTCGCGCCAAACATTTCACTTCGCATTAGTCGGATGGGCCAGAAAGAATCTGAGGTTTTGGGGAGATTTGGGGAGAATTCGAAAATTTTCCATCGCCTTACGTCGCTAATCCTCTCATTAGCTTTGACTTTTTAAGACGTTTATTGACTTTTTCAGACTTCTATTGACTTCTATTGACTTTAGTTGACTTTAGCAGACGATAGTTGACTTTAGTTGACGCAACCTGCAACCAATCCAAGCTCTATTTCAAGGAAGCAACCCAAAACACAAAGGACAAATTTCCGCGACAAAAAACCGCAAAAACCTGCGCCTCACTCTTCTCGACAAATATTTCCTTTGCGATTTTTTCAGATCTTTTTAGATGTTTCTAATTAATCTAGATCTTTATAGATGTTTACAGATGTTTCTAGATGACAGTTGCAACCGATTCAAGTCCCAAACCAAGAAAGCAACCCAAAACAACCCCAACAAAAATGGCTCGGCGCAGTGTCTCGTTTGGAACAAAAAAATCTATTTCTGTTTCAGCAGCGCCGCCAACCTTATATCTGCAAACTGCGCCTAACCTATCTTCCCGACGTCTAAGCCGGCAACAAACCCAAGGACTAAGCGAACGTGAAAAGCATGCAAACAAACACTAAAATCCGCCGCGGAGCGCCAAAACAGCTTTCAACAAACCTTATCTGCATGTATCACAATCCTTATATTTGCGAGAGCCGCTTTTAACTGAACTTAGCAACATGGGTTATACCATTAGCAAGATGCAACTCCCCATCTTCATCGATGTGGAGTGAAGGGTGATTGGCTTCGCCAAGACACGCGCGAAGATCAAAATGACACCATGCATAGGCCAAACAAGAAGAAGCAACGACGCAACAACACGAAATATATACGATAAGTGTTTTCACCAAACGCCAAACAAACACCACCTATGGCCCGAAACATGCCACGCTGTCTGGAGGATGGCTCGGCTTGAGAGCCGAAGAAGG
>Ga0187874_10002985_pt1 | contig 12248 bp, 10 predicted proteins | sample June2016WEW_16_1_3_FD_132993 | JGI IMG/M metagenome (GOLD analysis project Ga0187874, IMG submission 132993) | Peatland microbial communities from SPRUCE experiment site at the Marcell Experimental Forest, Minnesota, USA - June2016WEW_16_150 | ecosystem: Environmental > Terrestrial > Soil >... | reverse complement strand
TGCAGGTACGGATCGCACCTGAAATCGCATCTCTTGAGTTATACGCCGATCCCCTGCTCGCAAAGATCTTTGTCTACCTGACAGAAAATGTCACCCGTCACGGCGTCCATGCTACGGAGATTGCCATCAGCGCACGACAGACTCCCCCCAGCATGGTGATCATCTTTGAGGATAACGGCGTCGGTGTCCCGGAGAAGAAAAAAGAGGCCATTTTCACGCGGAAGGAAGGAGACCGGAAGGGCATGGGGCTCTTTCTTGTCAGGGAGATCCTTGCCATCACCGGTATCACCATCACCGAGACCGGTGAACCGGGTAAGGGAGCTCGATTTGAGATTGTCGTGCCGCCCGGCGCATTCCGCATCTAAACCACGCGATCCCCGCCCTGCGTTATTTGAGTATACGAAAGAACGTATACGCATCAGAAGGGTCCGAAAAGGACCGGACCCGTGAACTGTTCGTGTATCTTTTCAGCTAGCTTAATCCTCATCTCTATAAATACGGGCGCCCATTGGTACCTCACATCAGCATGAAGAACATCATCATCAAAGGTGCACGCCAGCACAACCTGAAAAATATCAACGTCGAGATCCCGCGTGACAAGCTTGTCGTGATCACGGGGGTCTCCGGCTCCGGTAAATCGACGCTCGCGTTCGATACGCTCTATGCCGAAGGCCAGCGGCGGTATGTCGAGTCGCTCTCCTCCTATGCCCGCCAGTTCCTTGGCATGATGCAGAAACCCGATGTGGACAGCATCGAGGGACTCTCGCCCGCCATCTCGATCGAACAGAAGACCACGTCGAAAAACCCCCGCTCGACCGTGGGGACGACGACCGAGATCTACGATTACCTCCGGCTGCTCTTTGCCCGGATCGGGACGCCGTACTGTCCGGAGCACAACATCCCGATTGCCGCCCAGAGCCCGGACCGGATCGCCGACCAGATCGCCGCCGAGCACCCCGGCATGGTCACGGTCCTCGCGCCGATTGTCCGGCAGAAAAAGGGGACCTACCAGCAGCTCTTAAAAGACCTGAATGTCGAGGGCTATGCCAGGGTCCGGCTGAACGGGAAGATCATCCGGACCGATGAGGAGATCGCGCTCGACCGGTACAAGAAACACGACATCGAGATCGTGATCGACCGGCTTGAAACCTCCGACAGAACGCGGCTTGCGGAAGCGGTGGAGAACACGCTCAAAAAGTCCGAGGGGCTCGTGCTTGTGGCCGACGAGGAGGGGAAAGAATCGACCTACTCCTCTCTCCTTGCCTGCCCGGTCTGCGGCCTTGCATTCGAGGAACTCCAGCCAAGGATGTTCTCGTTCAACAGCCCGTTCGGGGCCTGCGAGGAGTGCCACGGCCTCGGGGTCAAGATGGAGTTCGATGCCGATCTCATCATCCCGGACAAGAACCGGTGCATCGCGGACGGTGCCGTGGCGCCGTACCGGAACCCGATGGACGGCTTCAGGGGCCAGTACCTGGCAACGGTGGCAAAGCACTTCGGCTTTTCTGCCCTCACTCCCATAAAAGACCTGGACGAGCGGCAGTACAACGCGCTGATGTACGGTTCAGGCGAGAGGATGCACTTCTCGATGAGCATGAAAAACGGCGACGCCCAGTGGTCGCACAACGGCGAGTGGGAAGGGCTCCTCCCGCAGACCGCCCGGCTCTATGCCCAGACCCAGTCCGAGTGGAGGAAGCGGGAACTGGAGAACTACATGCGGGTCTTTCCCTGCCCGGCCTGCAAGGGCAAAAGGCTCAAGGACAAGGTGCTCGCGGTCCGGATCAATAACAAGTCCATCATCGATGTGACCGATCTCTCGGTCTCCGGCTGCCTCGCGTATTTCTCCGGTCTCCGGCTCACCGAAAAGGAGGAGGGCATCGCCCGGCAGATCATAAAAGAGATCCGGTCCCGTCTTTTGTTCCTTGAAAAGGTCGGCCTCGGGTATCTTACGCTCTCGCGCAATGCCGGGACACTCTCCGGCGGCGAAGCGCAGCGGATCCGGCTTGCCACCCAGATCGGATCGAACCTGATGGGCGTGCTCTACGTGCTCGACGAGCCCTCCATCGGGCTCCACCAGCGGGACAACCGGAAACTGATCGAGACCCTCCGGACACTCCGCGATATCGGGAACACGCTGATCGTAGTGGAGCACGACGAGGACATGATCCGCTCGGCCGACCACGTGATCGATATCGGGCCCGGCGCCGGGCTCCATGGCGGATACATCGTGGCGGAAGGAACACCGCAGCAGATCCAGAAGAACAAGAAATCGCTCACCGGCCAGTACCTTGCCGGGACAAAGAAGATCGATGTGCCGGAGAAACGCCGGAAGGCACAGAAGTACATCACGGTCAGAGGCTGTACGGAGAACAACCTCAAGAACATCGATGTGAAGATCCCGATCGGTCTTTTCACGGTCGTGACCGGGGTCTCCGGCTCGGGCAAGTCAACGCTCGTGTACGACACGCTCTACAAGGGTATGATGCAGAAGTTACACGGTTCCCGGGAGCAGGCAGGGGCGCACAAGGAGATCGTGTCCGACTCCGAGATCGACAAGGTGATCGTGATCGACCAGAGCCCGATCGGCAGGACACCGCGCTCGAACCCGGCGACCTACACCAAGGTCTTTGACGAGATCCGGACGGTCTTTGCCGGGACAAAAGAGGCAAAGATGCGGGGCTACAAGCCGGGGCGCTTCTCGTTTAACATCAAAGGCGGGCGGTGCGAGGCCTGCGAAGGCGACGGCCTCATCAAGATCGAGATGAACTTCCTGCCCGACGTCTACATCGAATGCGAGGAGTGCAAGGGGAAGCGTTACAACCGCGAGACGCTCGAAGTCAAATACAAGGGCAAGTCGATTGCGGACGTGCTGGACATGAGCGTCGAGGAGGCGATGGCGCTCTTCGAGAACATCCCCGCGATCCGGGGCAAGATCGAGATGCTCTCCCGGGTCGGTCTCGATTACGTCAAACTCGGCCAGAGCGCGACGACGCTCTCGGGCGGCGAGGCACAGCGGATCAAGCTCACACGTGAGCTCGCAAAGAGGGCGACGGGTAAGACCCTGTACCTGCTGGACGAGCCGACCACCGGGCTCCACTTCGACGACACGAAGAAACTGATCACGGTGCTCGACGACCTCGTGGAGAAGGGCAACACCGTGGTCGTGATCGAGCACAACCTCGACGTGATCAAGTCGGCCGATTACCTCATCGATATCGGGCCCGAGGGAGGGGATGCCGGCGGCGAGATCGTGGCGACCGGGACACCGGAGAAGGTGGCTGCGGTCAGGGAGAGTTATACCGGGCAGTTCCTGAAAAGGATACTGACGGAAGAACGCTAATCGCCCAGACGTGATGGCAGGGTCGGAGAGCTCCCCTACGGTTCAGGCATTTTTATTATTTCTCTTAAGCGCCCGAAATATTCCGGGTATTTTTGTCTGCTTGTTCTGAAAGAGGCTCACGTCCTTTTCAGGACCGGCTGATTTTTCCCACAGATCGCATGAAAGCAGTACGGGTCATTGTGGAAAGACCCCGTATATCCAACGGACATGGCAGAACATCCCCCCTTGCACTGTCCCCCCATGTCGCAGGACGAACAGTTCGGGCCGAGGTTGTCCCGTGCAAAACCCCGCGTGAAGGAGAACGCGGTCTCATCAAACCAGATATCCCAGAGAGTTCGTTTCCGCAGGTCCCCCTGTGTATATACGTCCGGAAGCGAGAGGCAGGGCTTGATCCTGCCGTCGCTCGTGATCCCGCATGAGACCCATCCTGCAGGGCAGCCACCCCACGGGGGTTCCCTGGTGTCGAGTCCGGTAAAGTACCCGAAGCTGTCGGCGGGCGATATGGTCAGACCTTCGCTCTGTGCCTGTGGCGAGAAGTCATGGATAAATTTCCCCAGCATGAGGTACTCATCCCTGGAAAAACGGAGGGCGGGAGATTCCAGCACGCGCCCGAAGGCAAAAACCGGTTGTATCTGCCACTGTGGAACCCCGTGTTCGATCAGCTGGTTCATGAGGGCCGGCAGTTCACGGATATTCAGGGAATTGGCAGTCGTGATGACTGACGCGGGGATATCGTTCTTCTGCAAAAGCGCGATGCCGGCCATGATTTCTTTAAAAAGTCCCGGCCGGGAACGGATGCGGTCGTGCGTTTTCTCAAGACCGTCGATGCTGATCCCGACACCGGAAATTCCTGCCTCTTTCATATGAGGGATGATATCCGGTTTTAAAAGTATCCCGTTTGTCAGGACCTTGGTGGTGATCCCCATGCCGGTCAGGTGCCTGGAAATTGTCGTCCAGTCCTTTCTCATCATGGGTTCGCCGCCGGTGAAATCCACCTCCTTCACAAACAGCTCCGGGAACTGGTTGCAGATTGTAAGAGCCTCATCGGTCGTCAGTTCATTGGTGCGCATCTGTCCGGCTGATGAGCCGCAGTGCTGGCAGCGGAGGTTGCATGCAAGCGTCAGCTCCCATCCGATGACAAAAGGAAAACTCTCAAAAGGCATGAGTAAAAATTCCTGTATTCAGGAGCAAAAAAAAGGGATACTACTGCCTCCCTCTTTTTTGCGTGAATCAGTTCCTGCGGTTACTTTCCAGCCGCGGTCTTCTTCATGTAGTTCTGCACGGCGATATAGTCCCCGGCCCGGATCGTCATCTTTCTGCCGGCCATGACATCATCAGCCAGGTTCATGACCGTCGCTGCAATCTCGGTGGGGGGCATCGTGCCCTTGTTCAGGTATGCATTGACATGCGCGTTGATTGCCCTGCCGAATGCCTCATCAACCGGGTTTGTCACAAGGTCACCGAAATTTTCGTGCAGGATCAGGTACGCAACTTTCCACCACCAGGGGTAGACTGTGTTTTGCCATATCACGTGTATACTGGGTTTAGAAACCATGTCATCACCTCTTTTTATGTTTATAGTATATTTACAACAATATATATTCTTATGATCATTATTAATTACCAGAAATGTAATTTTATTCTTCCTTGAACAGGTATAAATTATTTTTGTTTTTGTGGGTGGTATCCCATGCGCGCGATACGTCCTGTATTCCGATCGGCGAATCAGTGGCAGGGGGCACTTTCCCCTGCCGTTTCAGACTTTCTTGTCCTGTTCTCCTGGTCCTGCTTCCATGTGGTCGAAGACCCGGTCCCACATGACGAGGAGCCCTTCTACGTATACACAGTGCATACTCGCACCATGTTGTGCCAAATGCGTAAACTTTCGTTACCTTACAGCCGTATCTGCTGACAGGGACAGTCCCGCAGGAAAAAGCGCGGGAATTTTATGGAGGGGGAAATCAACAAGAACCTGTACAGAGGAATAGTCATCCGGGAGGAATGTATGACCGACACTACGCAGACTGATCTCATCAAAAGTTTTGTGGATTACCTCATTGCCTCACAAAAACTTGAGGTGTTCAACTATTCGATCTTCGTGAACAGGGAAAAGGATGCTTATTTTGTCAATGCCGTACCCCATTTTCCTCTTGTCCGGTTAAAAATCGACCATGACAACAATAAAAAGTCCATTGAGCTGGCGCTCAGGATTACCGGAAGCGCAGCCGACATGCCTGCGGATTCCCTCGACCGGGTCTGTACCCTGGGAGTCAGCGTTACCCGGGACGAAAAGGGAAAACTCCGGGTCCGTACGGACCTCTCACAGGATGCCTGTTTCGCACACCTGCCGGCCCCGGTCACAGATGCGATAAAGAAGATCTGTGCCGACCTTGAGAAGGGCAACGCAGCCCTCCAGAGCCAGATCCAGGCGTGGTACGATGAACATGCCCGGTGAAACCGGGCACCGGGGGATTTTTCAGAGGACGCTCATCGGGGCTCATCGCCCCCCGGACAGCTGAGTTTTTTTGCAGGAATGTCCGGAATCACCGGACGAATTCAACCTCTTCGATATCCTCAAATTCACGATCCCCCGTGAGGAACGGGATTTTTTGCCGGCGGGAAACGGCATAGCCGACACAATCGATCGTGGAGAGTTTTTTGCCGGAACTTGTTGTTTTTCTTCTCATGGCCGCACCCTCGCAATAATCTTCATCCGTGGTTGGCACAAGGGTAACCATCTTGCGGACACGCGCCATTACCTGCCGGGTTTTTTCCGGGTAGTCCCGGCATACGGCAAACGCAACTTCGCAGATGTTGAATTCAGTTGTTACCAAGTACCCGGCCAGGTAGTGCCGGTAATTTTCATTTCCTTTAAGGATCTCAATGATGGCGTATGAATCCGCAAAAAAAGATGCCATTTCTAATCGCGCATTTCGTCCCGGAATTCCTGGGTATCGATCTTCCAGTCAGGGAGCAGCCCGAAGATCCCTTTTGAGGATGCCCTTCTCGCAGCCCGGGTTTTTTTAGCTGCACCGGCAGGGACCTGCACGACAGGGGGGGTGTTAATAGTTGAGGTCATGAACTGATACCTGGTGACTATGTAGATTTTTCACAAGAAATAGGTTTCTTCAAACCGTGGGGATTTCGAGGGATTTTATAAGAAAAATTGTACAGGGCACAACCGGGCCGGTTATACCATCGGGACGAACGTGGACGAAGCGACCGGGCAGACCGTGATGCACTGCCATTGCCATGTGATCCCCCGGTATGCCGGGGAGGTCCGGACTCCCTGAGTGTAGTGTAAAGTGACCTTGTGGCCTTTTTTTTATAGATCGGGAATTCGAATAATCAATACTATTAATGCGTATCATCCACGACAGTGCTAAAACAGATGATCGTAAAGATCGCCTTTTTTATTTTGTCGCAACAAGTACCTTGAACCATTCAAACCCTTTCACCGGGCTGACTTCTGTTTTCTTAAATCCTGCATCCCTGCAGAGTTTTGCCCATTGACTCATTCCAATGCAGTATTCACCATCGTTAAGGATATGTTTCTTCCCGTTGTCATACATCCTTTCAAATGCCTGCACGCCTCCGTCCTCCATAGCGAGTGCATATTCCCGGGTAAGGTAATTTAAAATTCTCAATAATCGTTTGGGGTCATCCGGTTTTCCCGTTGTATCAATATCCATTTCGCCGAGAACGAATCTCCCGCCGTCTTTTGTACAGTAATAAATATTTTTAATGACAGGTTCTTTGCATTTCACATGGTGCAGCGCAACCGTTGCTGCGATGATATCAAACTGCTGGGGTTTGAAATTCATGTCCTCCGCAGACATTAGAGCGCAATGAATTTTCCCCGTCAGGTTGCATTTTTTAATCTTTTCCTGGAATATCTCAAGCATCTGAGCTGAGCTGTCAATTGCCGTGACTGAGCAATCTGCTTTGTTAAGGAATTTCAGTGACAGCAGTCCTGTCCCGCAACCAATATCAAGAATCCGGTCATTTCTTTTTATTCCCGATTCTTTGACAACCAGGTCAAGCAATTTATGGTGTCTCTTTACTTTCCCCAGAGTGTTGTCGTATTCGTTTGCCCACTCCTGAAACCATTCACGGTTATCTTTGATAATTGGGTTCATCGTTGTTCCCTTTATTGTACTGATTCGTTATAATTGCGAGTTGTTATTTTTAATTGGAAACGGACACGATTTCGCTTTACACCACGCCTGAGGCGGGGTGGGGCCGTGGGATTTTTTAGAGGACGCTCAAAAGGGGCTGGCGCCCCTTGCCGCGTGGGCTAAGCCCGGACTGGAATTTAAAATTTTTTGATCTTCAGGAACGATATATCGGATGCTTTATTATTCATTCGATTACAATAACAAACTATTAAAGAACCAGCCGGAATCTGACTGATTTGGACTAATCGGAATTCAAAATGATATTTGATATTCGTGTTAATCAAAAAATTTGGAAAAATATCAGAGGCACTTGTATACGCAGTAATATACCCCTGAATTAATTTCTGAACCCGAGGGAAGAGAACATTGGCAAGAAACGATAGTGTCGAAGAAGTAATTCCATCTGCCAAAAGACTGATCAATTCTTTGAGATCTCTAGGATACGAGTTCCCTACGGCAGTAGCTGAACTTGTTGATAATTCGATTGAATATGATGCAACAGAGATTTCTATCAAAGTAGAATTTAACGGTGAAAACTCTTGGGTGATGATTGCTGATAACGGCAGAGGGATGTCAGTTGAAAAATTAAAAGAGGCCATGCGCTTTGGTTCAGCCAGCGTTTACAATGAGAGAAGTCTTGGTAAATTTGGTCTGGGTCTGAAAACAGCGTCGTTCAGCCAATGTAAACACTGGCTGGTTGCGACAAAAACTGATTCCGCGGATAATGAGATCATATCCTTCAAATGGGATCTTGATCATGTTAACCAGACAGATCGCTGGGAAATCCTGCCGATAAAGAAAAGCGGTCTTGATAGAGTAATTACAGATTATCTTCAGAATAAAAAAGGCACGGTAGTTTTATGGCAGCGACTTGATCGCATTCTGGAATATGATAATCCCAATACAGAACGTGCCCGTAAAAAATTGATTGCTATGTGCAGGGATCTTGAAGAACACCTCGCTATGGTTTTTCACAGATTCCTTATGGGGGAAGTGCCCGGGAAAAAAATCCGTATTTTTCTAAATGATAATGAAATCCAGCCTTGGGATCCATTTGCCCGAAATGAGAAGGCAACCAAAGAACTTGAAGTCATCAGAATTCCCTTGGAACACGAAGGCATTCATGGTGAAGTTGTAATTGAGCCATATATTTTACCCCCCAGCAAAGCATTCTCCACCGCTCAGGCTCACTCTAAAGCGGCAGGCCCGAAAAAGTGGAATCAGCAGCAGGGATTCTATATTTACCGGAACGATCGCATGATTCAGAGCGGCGGATGGTCCCGGATCAGGACCTATGACGAGCATACTAAACTCGCCCGTTTTGCCGTGAATTTTTCATCCAAAATTGACGGGGCATTCAAGATCGATGTCTCAAAAATGTATGTATCACTTCCACAAGAAATCCGAAAAGAAGTTGAAGATAAAACCCAGCCGCTGGTGAGCCGTGCAAGGGAAATTTATGATAATGATGAAAAATCATCTCCAGCCATACCATCTCTGACTACATATTCACAATCGGAGGTTCATCAGCAAAAACAGATTTTTCCCGGTTCTGCTTCAGGAAGTACTCCTGATTCCAAGAATCTGCCTCATATAAGTGATTCACAGGCTGGTCCGGATAACATTGGAATTAGAATTTCGAGAGGTAAGGCATCGCCCCACTATGTTATTCAGGAAGAAAAGTGTCTCGGTGCAGAAAAAAATTGGACACTCGATGAAATTTATCATGAATTGAAAAAGAATGCAACCCCAGCTGAGATCCGTGTCTTGGAACGTTTATTCAATAGATTACGTGAGCAGTTGCAAAAAGGGATATCTGATGATAATTTATGAATTTTGATGAATCGTTGGGACTGGTCCGCAGGTTTATCGATCTGAAAATTCCAAGGGATGAAGCAGTAAATAATCCCCTGATCCCTCCTGAGTTTCGTGCTCGTATTCTTGAACAGCTTGAGAAAGAAAACATCATTACACTCGAACCTGCGCATGTCATTCAAAACCGTGAAATAACAGAAGACTGGCTGAAGGCAGAAGATCGCTCTGACTGGTATTATTGGACATCACTCCGTCAGTACTGGGTTGATCAGAACAGCTGGTCCAATAAAATTGTACAGGGTGTTGATGATGCGACTGACAAAATACTCAGACAACTGCCTCATCCGTCATCCCCTGAATTCAAAACCCGTGGACTTGTTCTGGGGTATGTTCAAAGCGGAAAAACAGCAAATTACACTGCCCTCATTGCAAAAGCAGCAGATGCCGGATATCGTCTGATTATTGTTCTCTCCGGGATAGATAACGGTCTGCGTCTTCAGACACAGATACGGTTGAAACGAGAACTGGTCGGTTACCCCGGACTTACAAAAGATTCAGTGCCGCTGCCCCCTCCGGGGAAACAATGGGTCGAATTTACCAAAGAAGAACTGAAGGGCGATTTCAAGGCAGGAAATGCAAACTCTGCCGTACTACAGGGACCACAGCCGATTCTCCTGGTTATCAAGAAAAATGGCGCTGTTCTGAAAAGGCTGCTTTCCTGGCTGGACAAGGCACCTGCCGATGCAATCCAGACAATTCCGGTTCTGATCATTGACGATGAGGCGGATCAGGCCAGTATCGATACAAGCGGGACCTACCAGACAGAAGAAGATATCGAAGAGAAAGAAATTGAAGATCCTTCGGTGATTAATAAAAGAATACGCCTGATACTCAATAAATTCAAAAAATCGGTATACGTTGCGTATACAGCTACTCCGTTTGCAAATATTCTGATCCCTCATGATATGTATCATCCCGATTATTCCAGTGACCTGTATCCGAAGGATTTCATTATCGATCTTCCAAAACCCCCAGGATATTACGGTGCCGAGGAATTATTCGGAATTTCTGACGGCCCTGCCACTGAACAGGAACCAGGTCTGGATATTCTGAAAATCGTTACTGATGCAGATTTGGAAGCCATTGATCATTCCGAAATTCCTGATTCATTAAAAAGTGCTCTTCTGGATTTTATACTGGGAGGGGCGGCACGGGCATTCCGGGGGCAAGGAAAAAAACCTGCAACCATGCTAGTACACACAAGCCACTTGGTCGCAGAGCAGCGGGTGCTTACGGATAAATTCCGTCAGCATCTCAATGATCTGCGGGATGAATGGCGATATCAGCGGGACAAAGGGATTCAGGAGATCCTTAAACTGCGGTGGGAACAGGAATTCAGACCTGTTATCCGTTCACGGTATCCGGATCTTGATGTTCCGTTTGAATCAATAGAACCCGGTATTGGCCCCTTCCTTGAATCCATCCAAGTCAGGACAGTCAACAGTGATTCAGGCCATGTTCTGGATTACCGGAATGAACCGGATCTCAAAGCGGTAGCAATCGGAGGCAACAAATTATCCCGGGGGCTCACTATTGAGGGTCTTCTTGTCAGTTACTTCGTCCGCAGCACCAATATGTACGATACCCTGCTTCAGATGGGCCGGTGGTTCGGATTCCGTCAGGGATATGAGGATCTTACAAGGATTTACACAACCCGGGATCTTATCCGGAACTTCAGCGATCTCGCGTTTGTGGAACGGCAGATCCGTGAGGATATTCAGGTCTATGAAGATGAAAATCTCACTCCTCTAAAAGTAGGAATCCGGATCCGCTCCCATCCGACAATGCTGGTAACAAGCCATCTGAAATCCCGGTTTGCCAGAGCCGAGATGGTTTCGCAGAGTTATTCTGACAAAAGTACTGAAACTGTGAAATTCCCTCTGAGTCAGCCGGAAATACTGAAAAAACAGGAAGAGGCGAACCTGAAGAATCTCAATTCATTCCTCAGGGAGCTTGGGGTGCCGGATTCCGGTGATAATAAAGGTCCGGTGTGGACCGGAGTCAGCGCATCCAAGGTGCTCTCGTTCATTAAAAATTATCAGATGCTTGGTACTGAACCCGTTGAATTCTCACCCACTCTCATTGCTGCGTATATTGAAAAACAGTTAGGGCATAAGGAATTACAGAGATGGACTGTAGCAATCCGTGGAAGGGCTGAACCTGATCAAAAACTGGGTGTGGCTGTATGGGATATACCCGGACAAAAAATCTGGCAGCTCAGCCGTACGCGAATTAAAAATACAGACCGTCTCGGTGTCATCAGCGATTCCAAAGATGAAACTGTTGGATTTACTCCTGAACAGATGGCTGGAATGCAGGAAGCAGTTAAATCAGGATTAAAAGATCGGAAAGCTGCACGGGCACAGCGACCGAAGGAGGAGGGTCTGCTGCTGCTGTACCCCATCAGCCGGTATTCCGGATATGGGTTAACTCCTGAAGATGGAGGAATCAGAGAACAGCTTTTCGATAACCCGGATGGTCCTGATGCCTGCGATCTGATGGGCATCGCATTTTCCTTCCCGAAATCAGAGCACCCTCAGCCTGTCGAAGAATATATCACTGGAACCGTTGAAGGGAGATAATCAACATGGAAAAATTTTCTCCTGAACTCTGGACTCTGCTCGCGTCCAATGTACCATCGGGAGAAAAACTGAGTGCAAAACCGGCATCGCCGGATCATTCACTCAGGGTATTTGGTGCCATCGATTCCGGAGAGCAGCGTCATATCCTGATTCAGCTGGCTGATGACGATATATCCTACACCGACCATCAGAGCCGGGGAATTCAGGTAACAACCCAAGAGATGAGTATTCCTGGACAGCACCCATCCCGGTATATCGATCTTGTCTGTCTGGATC
>Ga0187874_10002976_pt1 | contig 12287 bp, 14 predicted proteins | sample June2016WEW_16_1_3_FD_132993 | JGI IMG/M metagenome (GOLD analysis project Ga0187874, IMG submission 132993) | Peatland microbial communities from SPRUCE experiment site at the Marcell Experimental Forest, Minnesota, USA - June2016WEW_16_150 | ecosystem: Environmental > Terrestrial > Soil >... | reverse complement strand
TGTAAATGTCCAGATCATTTTTAATTATTGTTTCGGTCTCTGCTATTGACTTGCAATGCGGGCAAACATCATTATTTATCATATATTCATCTCCGATTTACTTTAAGGCAGGTCTTACATGAACCAAAAATTTGAAGTTCAGCGTGGCTTATTGCTCTAAACAGTAAGGACACAAAACCGTTTTTTTGGGTATCTTGTTTACGCTGTCGTTTATCTACCTGTAGTTCAGGTAAAATATATCTATTTCCCAACTGTTTTAGCTTTTTAGATCAATTTCGGCTTAACTTCTAAGCAAAGCGATTCTAGCGTTTATAGTCGAACGTTCCAAGATTTGAAATTCAGAAAAACGAGGAACCTTTTAAGCCTTAAAAATAACAAATTAGAAATAAGTGTTCTCCTGATAATTGTACTTCGGACGAAATGTTATGACTGATGTAGTGTTCACTTTTGAGGTTCATCAGCCGCACAGGCTGAAACGCAAGCTGTTTTGGGAGGGCAAAATCTACAGTCGTTTTGCCAAAAACGAACTTTTCAACTATTATTTTGATAACGAGAGCGATAGGGAAATTTTCAAGCGTGCCGCACGTAAATGCTATTTCCCCTCTAACCAAATCTTGCTCGACTCAATAGACAAGCACAAACATGACTTCAAACAGGCTAAGTTCTCCTTCAGCATCTCAGGCGTCTTCCTTGAACAATGCCAAATGTTCGAACCAGACCTGCTAGAAACCTTCAAACAACTCGCCGAGACCAAACGCGTCGAATTCCTAAACCAAACTTACTATCACTCAATCGCGAGCCTGTACCCTGACAAAGAAGAATTTATCGAGCAGGTGAGGATGCATAAGCAAACTGTAAGGGACCTGCTTGGCTACACACCGACCGTTTTCGAAAACACCGAATTACTATACAACAATACAATCGCCAAAATCGTTGAATCATTAGGCTACAGAGGCATTTACACTGAAGGCATCGAGAAAATTCTCGGCGAAAAATCACCAAACTACCTTTACATTCCCAAAGGTGCAAAAAAAATCCGTGTTTTGCTCAGAAATTACAAACTCACAGACGACATAGGCTTTCGTTTTTCAGCAAGATGGTGGCCCGAGTGGCCATTAACAGCTGACAAATACGCAGGTTGGCTGGCTAACGCGCAAGGTCAATGCATCAACATTTTTCCCGATTATGAAACATTTGGCGAGCATCATTGGCCAGAAACTGGCATTCACAGCTTTCTACAGCACATTCCCGACGAGATACTGAAATTTGACTGTTTGCAGATGGCGACACCCTCCGAAGTTATTGCCAAAAGTGAACCAGTAGGTGAAATTGACGTGCCTGAAGCCCAAGGCACCGTTTCATGGGCAGATGTGCAGAGAGACCAAACTGGCTGGTTGGGCAATTTAATGCAGTGGGCGTACTACACAGGGCTGCGCCGATTGGAACCCCTCATTAAGGAAGCCGATGACGCTGAATGGCTCAGATTGTGGCGTGACTTCCAAACAAGCGACCATTTGTACTACATGTTCACTGCAGGCGGAGGCCCAGGCGAAGTGCACTCGTATTTCAGCCCATATGAGTCGCCAATGGACGCGTTTGCAGTAGCACAAACATTGCTAAACGATTTTGAAGCAAGGCTTAGATTGTCAATCTTAACGGCGAACGAGCCCTTCTTGTTCCATACAGGAGTTGGAAAAGAATATTACACAGGGAAAATGGTTTGGAGCCTCAAGGGATTCGTCACCGCCATCAGCGAAGTAAGCATGAAAGCCGTCGAGTTTCACACTGAAAACGGAGACTTTGAAAGTTGGATTGAGCACTCTCTTAAAGACCCAAAGTTAGCATCACAGCTCAAACAGCTTAAGAATTCAAACGAAAAAGACGAGAAGCTAAGAGAAGCCATATTGGCTTTGACAAAAAACCGTTACACAACATTAAACAAGCAAACACAGGATGCAACCAAGCTGTTCTAAAACTAACGCGTTTATAAGCAAAGTCCACTAATAATTAACTCGGTATGGTGCATTATCAATGAGAGACGAGCTTCCCTTCCCAGACAAAGTCTTGCAAACTCTGCATAACTTATGCGCCACAGCGGCTGATTTGGCGAGAAGAGGCGAAGAAGTAGCAAGGCTCCTTCAGAAAGACCCAAGCGAAATCGAAGGCATTTTGGATCGGTACAAGTCTGAAGGTTTTGCTGAAAGTTTCTATGATAATGAAGGAAAGAAACGGTATTATCTCACTGGAAGAGGAATAATTAAGGTCTGCTCGCTTTTCACGTAGTGGGAGCATGCGCGTTATCATTTTTTCTTGGGAGTATCCGCCAAGAGTCATTGGAAAGCTCTCAGAGTACGTGAAGGCATTGTCAAATCTTCTTTCAAGCAATAACATCGAAGTAAACGTCGTTACTTATGACGATACTACGACAGGATCCGTTAAGGAACCAACGGGCGTGCAAACAGTCCGAGTGTCAAATCCCGTTCGAACGCACATCGGAGTTTTAACATGGGTTCTAACACTTAACCAGGAAGTTGAAAGGGCAGCCGCCAACCTTTACTATCAATCTAAAAAACAAATTGACCTAATAGACGTCTACGACTGGCATTTTATTCCCGCAGCCGTCACCTTGAAAAACGGGTTAGGCATACCGTTTGTTTATTCCGTTGAGAGTCTAGAGGATCATCGGTCCCAAGGTTTAGGCACGCCTTATAATATGGCGATTAAAAGCATCGAGTGGCTGGGTTTTTATGAGGCGCAAAAGGTCAGTGTGAAAACAGAATGGATGCGTGACGAGGTCATCAGAATTTACAAGGTTCCACAAGAAAAAATATTTGTGGTTCCGACCGACTCAAACTCTTGGATAGAAGAAATTCTTAAGCTCTACAGCAACGTTTCTGGAGGCTTAAAGGTCAAATGAAAGATGATTTAACGGTTATGATGCTTAGTTGGGAGTTCCCCCCGAGGGTCATAGGAGGAATTTCACCTCATGTTTACTTCTTGTCAAAAAGCCTCGCGAAGCAGGGTGTAAAAGTTTACGTTGTTACATGCGATTTTCCTGATGCGCCAGCGCATGAAGTGATTGACGGCGTAGAAGTTTACCGTATCGACTCATATAAGAACCCGGCACCCGACTTCGCCACATGGGTCTATCTCATGAACCTTAACATGCAAAAGGAAACCGCTGCTCTGACGAGAAAAATCGGGGACAAAGTCGACTTGTTGCATTGTCACGATTGGCTTGTGGCTAATGCGGGAATAGGCCTCAAACATGTTTTTCGGAAACCACTCTTGGTAACTATGCATTCAACTGAGATAGGTAGACGAGACGGGTTGCACACTGACACTGAAAAAATGATTCATGAGACTGAAGCGTGGCTGACTTATGAAGCGTGGAAAGTGGTCTGTTGCAGTGACTACATGATTTCACACGTTAAGTGGGCTTTCGGGCTTCCAAATGACAAATTGGTCATGGTTCCGAACGGCGTAAACACCCTAGATTACAACCTGGCTTCTGATGACTTGAAGGATTTCAGAAGCAAATTCGCGTTGCCCGAAGAAAAAATCGTTCTTTTCGTGGGCAGGCTCGTTTACGAAAAGGGTATCCACATATTGATCAATGCCGTTCCAAAAGTTTTGGAAAAAGTTAATGCCAAATTCATAATCGTCGGCAGCGGTTACATGAAAGAGCAACTTCTCAACATTGTTCGCAGCATGAAACTAGAACATAAGGTTCTTTTCGAGGGATTCCTGGACGAACAAACCCTGCTTAAACTCCAACAGTGCGCAGACGTATCCGTTGTACCTTCACTGTTTGAACCGTTTGGAATCGTGGCGTTAGAAGCTATGGCGGCAAAAAGCCCCGTAGTTGCGTCAGACACAGGTGGCTTATCCGAAATCATCCAGCATGACGTGACAGGAGTCAAAGTTTACCCAAACAACCCTGATTCCTTAGCATGGGGAATAAAAAAAGTCCTGCTTGATGATGGTTACCGGCAACACATCAGAGAGATGGCGTACAAGAAAGTTTTGGAAATGTACGATTGGGAAAAAATCGCGGAGCAAACCAGAAGCATATACGAGGGCGTTTTAGGCGAATACTCAAACAGCTTCTGGGCATGAAAGCTTTGTGCCAGCGAGTTGCTTTTGCGTGGTGGCGAATTCGGCGAATTTGTTCTTTGCGTTTTGGGTTGCTTTTCTTGTTTTGAGCTTGGATTGGTTGCAGGTTGCGTCTAAAAATCTCCCCGAATCTCCTTAAATCTCCTCAAATCTCCCTTTTTCTCCCGAAAAGTCAACAATTGTGACAACTAAAGAAAAAGACAAAAATAGATTCAACTGCTGTTTCTTCATAACCTTCATTGAAGACGCTATTTGCCTATAACTCTTACATTTTCAACTTGGACCCACGGAGAAATAAGTTGCCCCATCTGCCGTTCGTTACTTCCCACTAAACTCACGTTTTTGAGTACCTCAAAAATGTTGCCTGCTAACATAACGCCTCTGCTGCAGTGAGTTATTTCGCCTTTCTTAATCTTCCAGGCTGGAGTTGCAACCACTGAGAATTCGCCGCTGACAGGGTTACTACTGTGTGCGCCCTGCAGATAATAGACTATCAAGCCGTCATCAATTTCGCTTAGCATTTCATCTGCGGTTTTGTTTCCCGGCAAAATATGGAAGTTTGTTGTGTCTATGCTGGGAGTTGACAGGTATCCTGCACGTCCTGCGTTTCCGGTGCTTTCTTTTCCTTCTATCTTTGCTGAATAATTGTCGTATAGGAAACTGCGCAAAACGCCTTTCTCTATGACTGTTGTTTTCTGGTGAGGCACGCCTTCGCCGTCGAAAGCCCAAGTGCGAAGACCACCAGCAAACAATCCGTCATCGCACACTGTTAGTTTTTCAGAAGCCACCTTCTCGCCGATTTTCCCCTTAAACGCAGACTGGTTTCTCTGTACGCTGTCGGCTCTGACCGCGTTAACCAACGTGTAAGCAAAAAGGTCCTGCAGAGCAAACTGGGTAAGAATTAGAGTGGTACTCTTGGTTTCAACCGACTTGGTTTTTAATGCGGACACAGCCAGTTTCGCCGCTTCTTTCCCAACCCAAACCGGGTCAACCTCGTAGCTTCTTGAAGCATTGAATTCGAAGCAAACGGGCGTGACCGAGTTGCCTTCCTTGGCCACGGCCGCTATGCTACATTCGACAACAGTGCCTTTGTCAAAACCAGAGATTCCATTTGAATTGGCGACAGCGTTAGAAATGTAAGCGCATCCGATTCCGCCCTCGATTGGGAACACTCTTTTATCAACTTGCCCCGCAGCGTCCAGCATAATTGCAGCCACTTTGACAAGTTCTTCTGACTCTAATTCAGCGATCTTGTAATCAAAGGTTTTTTCCAGTGAAGCGTAGGGTTTACTTCCGGGCAGTCCCTTCCAGTCTGGGTCAGGCTTGCTTGCTTTTGCCGCGCTCAAAGCCTTTGAAATTACGCTGTCAACAGCAATTGGGTCATCAATGACGTTTGTGTAAGCAAAACCCATGGCTTTTTCGGTGACTACTCGTATGCCTAAGCCTCGGTCAATTATCCTGTTTGTCTTGCTGATTTGACCTAGCTCGATACCGATGTTTGTCGCTTGCCCCTCGTAGACGTAGGCCTCTGCTTCTGAAGCTCCTTTTTTCAAAGCTTGACTTACTGCCTTTTCTGCCAAATTTACCATTACGTCTTTTTTAAGCACTGCCACCGACAACAACCTCCTTTATGCTGATGTGCGGTCCGCCATCGCAAACGAAAGCTATCTGACCCTTACCGCACCTGCCCGGATCTAAAAGAAAATCTTTGCCTACACCATCAACTTTATTCAAGGTTTCAAGCGTGTTGCCACTTATTGACGCGTCACGTACTGGCGCGCCTACTTCACCGTTTACTATTTCATAGCCTTCTTGGATGCCGACTTGGAATGTGCCGTCAAGATTTGCCTGTCCACCCCTGAAACTCTTGAAGTAGAAGCCTTGCTTGACATTTTCCATTAATTCTTCAAACGAACAATCCCTTGGCTCCATGTACGTGCAACGCATGCGTATGATCGGTTCCACCCGAAAATCTTCAGCTCTCGCATTACCTGTGGGTTTTGCGTTGAATTTCTGAGCGGTCTCACGGTTATGCATCAAGCCTGCGACGACGCCGTCTTTTATAAGCAGTGTTTTCTGGGTTTGAACCCCTTCATCGTCATATTTGAAAGCGCCAAAAGAGCCTTCGATTGTACCGTCATCGTAGAAAGTGACCAAGTCAGAACCGATTTTCTTTCCTAAGTTGCCTGCTAAAACGCCGCCTGAAAGAGCCAAGTCAGCCTCAGCCAAATGCCCAAACGCTTCATGAACAAAAACTCCAACAACGTTCGGACCCAAAACAACGGGGAAGGTTCCTCCCTTCAAAGATTTAGCTCCCAACTGTTCAATCGCGCGCTTCGCAACTTTTTCCCCCAAATCTTCAGGAGTCTGCTCATCAAACACTTCGTATCCCGCTGTGGACCCCAACTCTTCTCGACTAAACGTGAAGACGCCCTCATTAAGGGCTGAACCGGAGATTCTCGACCAAACATACAACTTGTCCTGCTCAATGCTTGAGCCGTCGCTGTTCACAAAATAGCTGGTGCCCATCAAATCCATATAATCCATCGTGAAACTTTTTATTCGCTTATCATAGCCCAAGCCTGCCTTGTTAACGGTCATGGCTGTTTTGATTTTGTCCTCCATCTGGATTTCCGCTGGGTTTTTCCTCGGCTTAGACCTGACGCAGTCCGTGACAACTTTTGCCTCGGCAAGCTTAATCGGAGTTTTCAGGTGTGAACTCGCCATTTTTGCCATCCTGCAAGCATCAGAAATTGCGCTCTCCAAAATCGCAGCGTCAAGAGAGCCAACGGATGCGAAACCCCACCCGCCATTCACAAGCACGCGCAAAGCTACACCGCTTTCAATACCTTGCTTTGCTGCTTCAACCCGCTCTTCTTTAATCGTTAGCATTGTTTTGTCTATTTTTTGCGCTCGGGCCTCAGAGTATTGTGCTCCGAATTTTTGGGTAGCGATATTGTTGATTTTGGTCAGAAGGTCTTTCAAAGTTATCTGTCCTTTGTAAAGTTGAATATTTAACTAAAACTATTTTGCAGGAATTAAACCGTTTTGTTGCTTACTACCTATGTTTAAGGAGACTTGGGGTTCACCAGAAATCATTCATGTTTAGCTGTTTTACTATCGCAACTGAAGGTTTAGGTTTAACTTTTGGGGCTTCAATTCCTAGAATAAGTTGGCCGTAAACGCCGTCATACCCGGGGGTAACTTTCGCTTCGCCGTTCCTGACTTTAACGATGGCTTGGGCGATAGGTGCATCCACCAGCTTGACTAAAGATTCCAGCGGTGCATCAACTAAAGTTGTGTACTCATCGCCGAATTTTTGAGTCAGCAGGTTATAGTTTTTCCAAACTGCTTGAGTTGATGGAGTATCAGTTCCTATCACTGCCGCGATTATTTCGGAGAGTGGAAGCAAACGCTTGAAGCTTGGAGCGTCTGTACGCTTGAAGTCGGCGGGTCTGTCTGCGAGTTCTTCAACTCGTTGCTCCACGCCCTTTGTCAGTTTTCGGCGGCATACGGGGCAGATGTTTCCGAACTTCATGGCTTCAGATGGTGAGAGCGATACTTTGCAGTTGCGGTGGCCGGTCCAATGGTACTTGCCGTAGGCGGGGTCAACTTCTATTGTGTACTTGAATCGTGAAGGGTCATTTGTGATTATGGCATCTGTGACTTGCTGGTAGGTGAATTTTTCAATTTCGAAGACATTGGCTTCTCTTCCAATGCGCCACGGCCAAAAACTGTGGCAGTCACTGTTCGAAACCAAAGTGTACTTGTCGAGGCTGCTTAATCGCCAATTCATCGGTGGATCACTGCTTAATCCCGTTTCCAAAGCGTGAATGTGGCGTGTCATGTCTTGATAGCAATCTTCAACAGTGTCGAAGCCGCTGAACGCGCCGAAAATGCTAAACCAAGGCGTCCAAGCATGTGCGGGAAAAACCATGTTTTCGCCTGAAACAGCCATAACTTCCTCAACAAGCTGCGATGCCGAAACATCAAGGATTGGCCTGCCATCGGACGATAAGTCGCCGAACCGTTTTAGGCGGTCATTGATTTGGGTTGCCGTCTCCAGGCTCGGGGTCAAAATGACGTGGTGGACCTTTTTGGATTCACCTTTGTAGTCGAATATCGTGCAGACTTCGGTCGTAAGCATGAACCGAACAGGTGAGTCAGCATTGCGCGCTAGCTTGAATAATCCTGTGTTCTGTTCGGGCGTTAAGGTTTCGTTGATTTCTTTGAGCCACAGTGGATGGGTGAAGTCGCCTGTGCCTACAAGGTTTAAGCCTTTGATTTTTGAGTAACGTGCAATTTCTGGAATGCTCATTTGTTCGCTTGTTGCCCTGCTGTATCGACCATGAATATGCAAGTCAGCTATGACTCTCAATGTTGGCGCCCAATCCCTAACGTGGTCTCTAAAACATTTTAAGGCTTCGCTAAATCAAAGCTGAAACCAAAGAATTAGTGAAGCCTATTGCGGCTTACAGTTTAGCTGATCAGTCCATGCAACCAGAGCTTCAATCAGTTGCTTGATAAGCGTTCTTGTTTGTTCATTGGTTAATTTCCCGTTGGCATCGATATTCTGGGCAGCAAGTGGCAACATCACTTCAGGCTTGTTTATTGGGTGCATGTTCAGAAAAACGAATGATTGACGCAGGTGATATTGTGCTCTGGCTGCACCCAGCATTCCTGATGATGCGCTCATTATGGCGACTGGTTTATTTGCCAATGAGTTGTCTCGATAAGGTCTCGAAGCCCAATCAATCGCGTTCTTCAAGACGCCGGGGATCGAATAGTTGTATTCTGGGGTGGCGATCAAGAGTGCATCTGCGATTCTAATTTTTTCTTTGAACTCTACGACCTTTTGCGGCGGGTTGTTTTCATTGTCTTGGTTGAAGGGTGGAATGCCTTCTAAATCGAAAACTTCCAAAGTGACGTTTTCAGGAGCGACTTCAACTGCCGCACGGACCAAAGCTTTGTTGTATGATCCTTTTCTTAAGCTGCCCGCGAAAGTTAGGATTTTGAATTGTTTATGCGAGCGAATCACCTTGAGAGACGTTGAAGGAAAAAGTCGTTGAGAGGATTTAAGGCTTTCCGGCTTCTCTTTACAGTACCTTCTCCGATTCTTTCTTGAGGGTTTTGATCAAATAGTTGACTTCGTTTGGGTCGCTAGTGCCTTGGAATCGGAATACTTCCCTGTCACTGCAAAGGAATAATATGTCACCGAAAGTCATGCTTTTGCTGGTGTTGATGCCTGAAGTTGTTCCAGCGAATCCACCGCCTCCAGAGACTCCTGCGAAGGAGCCGACTCTGTTTCCTTTTGATTTACGAATCTGATTCATCACCACTGAATCGGTTAGGTCAAGCCATCCTAGGGCTGCGAATTTTTCCTGTGGGTTATCTTTCGTTGCTGGAAACTGTTTGATAGCCCTCATGTTTGTTATAAGCCATTTTTCAGCTGTTTCCTTGTTGAGCATGCCTTTCTGGATTGTGTGGCTCCAGATGACTTGTTCTCCAGGATTGAAGTCGCGGTTTAGCATTTTTGCTTGATAGGTGAATTCTTCTTGATTTGTTGGCTTTTGCATCGGGTCAAATACTCTTGTTGGTAAGGGCGGAAGTTGCGTAACGAGCTCCTCAAACAGTCGTTTAAGATACGTTTGTCCTCCACGGTGGTTGATAAATGCTGAGATGCCTGTTTCTCCAGGTTTCGAATCAAGGAGCACTTCAACTTCATGAGGGTAATATGCGCCTGAGAACAAGTGTTTAGCAACTATTTTGACCTCGGATTCCTCTTCAACTTTGTAACCCTTGTTGTTTAGGGCTTTCAAAATGGCTTCCTTCGCTTTCTGCTTGTCAAGGGTTGTTTCAAGCGTGAATTTATGAGAGGGCATAACGATCAGGTTGGTTATCTCTATAGTTTAAAATATAAAATTTGGTATCTATCCGGGCCCGCACAAGTTAACCTGATGTGTATGTAGATTAGCCAAATAGATCCCCTGACGCGTAAACGCGAGTTCTAAGCCTGAACCCTGCCTATGTAAAAACAAAAAAATGTTTGGGGTCTTAAAAAAAAAGAATTGTGGAAGAGTTACTTTTTCTTTTCTTCTTTCTCTTTAGGCTTCGAACCGATCTCTACCAGTTGAATGTTAACCTGATAGTTTTTTTCGCCGACTTGCATCTTCCCGTAACCATGAAAGCCTTTGCTTCCTGTGCTGAAGTTTTTCTGATTCATAATAAACTGCTGCTTGCACCCGTTCAGCTGGATGGTCGCCATATTTGGTGGTTGTTCACTCATTCAAAGTCACCTTTATTGTGGTTTATTGTAACTGTGCCTTTTCACCCTTTCGCTTCGGTTTCATCTCGGATTCAAAGGCAGCTTGTTTTCTTGCTTTCATCATCGGCCTAATCCATAGCTATATGAAGCCACTACACATAACAAATGCTTTTAAGTACGACTTACTAATTGTACGACTATGCAGAAGTCGTCCCAAGTCCGAGTCAAACGAAAGGGGCAAGTCACCATCCCCTTGGATCTCAGGTCAAAGCTCGGCATAGAGGAAGGCGCCATTTTAGAAATCAAAGAAGAGGAAGGCATGATTGTGATGAAGCCTACCCCTAGACTAAAAGCAGGTAAAGTGGTTGGCGAAGAAGAATATAAGAAAATAATCCGTGAACTTGATGAGAGTCGGAGAAACTGGCGTTGACAAGCGTAGCTGACACACGACTGTTGCTCGCACTTGAATTTCCAGCAAGTGAACAAGACGGAGTAAAAATTACAAATATGGTTGAAAAAGAAACGGCCAAGCGGATGCTTGCGCCCTCAATTGTATTAGCAGAGTTTATTGAGCATGCAGGTGCAAGGATCGGTGAAGAAGCTGCCAAGACAAGGATAAGGTTGCTTGAAGATAGGGGAATGAAAAGTGTACCGATAGATAAAGAGGTGGCGCTAGTTGCTGGCAGCCTTCTTCTTTCTCATAGAAATGTGCCAATTGCCGACGCATTAATCGCTTCATTCGTAAAAATGGGATTAGGGGAATACGTCATTACGGATGACCCTCATTTTAAAGCATTAGGCATCAAAACGAAATGGTTGTAGACGGGACTTAAGGGTGGGCGATTAAGTTAAGGTGCGGTCGCCGGGTTGCATACCCAAACAGGTTCAAGTCCACAAGGTTAGTGTGGATGCGTTACTGGTTTGTTAAGAGCCGCTGCGCTCTGGCCCAAATGGGTTCAAGGTCTTAATGACTAACCGTCAGAAAAATCGAAGAGATTTTATCATTGGTGCTGGGAGGGGGATTTTGTCGCCAATTTACCAGTAAAATACCCATTTTATGAATTTTTGAGGGTGCAGGTCCGGTGGGATGCGCTTAATTATTTAAGCGAATCCGTTCAAGCCGTTTCCTGAGTGATCTTCGCACGCGCGCTATCAACCTTCTAAGAGCCCACCCAACAATTTATCTTTTAAGCAAGAGACTAACATAATGAACTATAATTATTAAGAAGGGATATGTGGTATTCAACGAAGAGAAATCTATTCAGATAGTTAAGCCATATCTTGAAGAATTAGCTAAAAACTATAATGGATACGTCAAGGAAAATAGTCCGATTGTTTTTGGAAAAATGTATAATGCTTTTACAGATGAGTATGATTTAGTTTTACTAGTCGAAGGTAACTTTGAATTAGGCATCCGCTTTTCAGAAAATGAAAATACGATATATTATGTTGCAAATGCTTACTTCACTTTATTCGATAGTGGAAAGTGGCGTAAAGTCCATAAGGTAATTGATAGCGCTATTCTTAGTGAAGTCAACATAAAGAGGACAATTCAGAAGTTTAACGAGACTTATCACAGTAAAAATTTTTAATGCTATGAGAATAACGATATAGGAAGCTTAGAAAATGGGTTTTAAATGTGAATTGTGCGGTGGAGAAACCAAGAAAGTTTACGAAGATGAAAGAAACGAGTTCTGGAAATGTGAGAAACACCACTTAGTTAAAGAAGTAATATCTGGAAAAGAACATGTAAAAAATGTTGTTGACCCTGTTTTTATGGTTAGGAAACCGCTAAAGAAGCCTTAATTTCTTTTCTTTTTTTTACCGAATACATCTAAGGTCCTAAGAATGTACGCAGTATAACGCCTGTTATGTTTCTAAAGATATTTACTTGTTCTTTTGAGTT
>Ga0187874_10002975_pt1 | contig 12288 bp, 9 predicted proteins | sample June2016WEW_16_1_3_FD_132993 | JGI IMG/M metagenome (GOLD analysis project Ga0187874, IMG submission 132993) | Peatland microbial communities from SPRUCE experiment site at the Marcell Experimental Forest, Minnesota, USA - June2016WEW_16_150 | ecosystem: Environmental > Terrestrial > Soil >... | reverse complement strand
TCGAGCGATGACGCGATCGTCTCTACGAGCCTCGACGGCACGATCACGAGTTGGAACCCCGGAGCTGAACGCCTGTACGGATGGACGGCGGCTGAGGCCATCGGCCAGAACATCGAGATGATCCTGCCCGAGGCCCAGCGGGCGGAGCGCTCGATGATCATGGACCGACTCGCCCGGGGCGAGCGTATTGACCACTTCGAGACGACGCGATTTCGCAGGGATGACTTCAGGGTGCAGGTATCACTGACGATCTCTCCGATTGACGGCGCCGACGGGAAGGTCGTTGGGGCTACCTGGATCGCTCACAACATCACCGGTCGGCAACGCTCGGAGCAGATCCGAGCGCAGTTCGCCGCGATCATGGAGAGCGCCGAGGATGCCATATTCAGCACTGACCTGCAAGGGTATGTGACGAGCTGGAACGGGAGCGCCGAGCGCCTCTTCGGCTATAGCGCCAACGAGATGGTTGGTCGTCTCTATGGCGAGATCCTCGAGGGAAAAGAGCTCGAAGACTTCGAGCAGGCGTTCGCCAGGGTGATGGCCGGGGAGCGCCTGAGCTACCACGAGACCACACGGACACGGCGCGACGACACGAAGTTCGATGTGTCGATGAGCCTGGCGCCGATCTTCGCTCCAGACGGCTCGATCGTTGGGAAGTCAGCGATCCTGCACCAGATCACCGAGCGCAGGCAGCGCGAGCGCGAACTCGCGGAGGACCGGGCACTGATCGAGCAGGCTCAGCGCATCGGACAGTTCGGTGGGTGGGCCTTTGCGATCGCTTCAAACGGACCACTGATCTGCACGAGTGAGGTGTTCCGGATCATGGGAACCACCGAGCGTCCCAGCGTGACGCTGGAGGAGTACTTCGCGCATGTCCACCCTGACGATCTTGAGCGCGTGCGATCAGCAGCGCTCTCGGCGATCGGCCACGAGGGCCACTACGAGCTCGAGCACCGGATCGTGCGGCCGGACGGCACGCAGCGATGGGTCTTCATAACAGGGGATGTCCTCGCCGACGCGACCGGGGTGCCAGTCGAGCTGGTCGGCGTCGTGCAGGACATCACGGGCCGCCGCGAGGCGATAGAGAAAGCACAGAACGTCGAGAGGTAGCTCGGCTTGCTCGCCGAGAACTCACGGGACCTCATATTCCGCTCAGCGACAAGTTCTTAATGTCGCCACTTCCTGGGCGTGGGGTCTGTGTCGGGGGAGGGGACTTGAACCCCTACGCCCTTGCGGGCACCAGCCCCTCAAGTGGATCGGTGTCGTCTGCCCAGTGGGAGAAGGACCGTTGCGTGCCCCTGACTAGGGATTGTTGGTGGTCGCGATCTGCTCCGTGCCCCTCCGTCCGCCGTGAACGAAACGGTTCGTGTCCACTTCGTGTCCAACGGGACTGCCCTCCTCTTGCGATTCGGGATCAGACCAGAGACTGATTATCGATGCCCGCGGAAAAGAGGATCCCCGCGGTGGATGGAACGCCGGGACAGCGCGCACATCGACTCGTCCTCCCGATCGTGGGTCCTCCGGATCTCATCGAAAGCTCCCTCTCCATCTTCGCTCTCGTGGACTCGAGCGTCTTCGCCTGACATCCAAGACGAGTGGATCCGCAGCGCGAGCGGCGCGCCACGGTGGGGCCAGCTCCGATGATTACACCAGCCCTGAATGGGGCCAGATTAGATGATCACACCCAGCCCTCGGTCACGCGTCGCTCGTCAACACGCAGCGGTACCTCGCCTTTGCTTCAGCCGCAGACCTTCGGCCGCTCAGGGAGCAACACCGCGGCCGTCGACCGCTGCGGCCCGTGGAGGACGACGCGGCTGGCTCTGCGTGAGTGCCATACGAAGCTTTGAACACACGTCCGCCATGTCAACCTCAGGCTTGCGAAAACCGACGGCACGCTCCGGGGCGCACATGCGCTGCAAGAACCCAGCCAGCTCCCACCGCACAAGCAGGCCCTGACGCGCGAGGTAGAGACCGACTTCCTGGATTCCAAACTGGTCGTCGTAGTCGAGCAGCGCGTACCCGATGAGCTGCTGGACCCATGCCTTCTCCGGCTTTGGGTGAATCGTGGCCTTGATCTCGATCAGCGTCGAACCGAGGAGCAGGTCAGCGTCGGCACCGCCGACATCGGCGCTCCCGGTGAAAACGATCCCCGGCTTTCGCGCCTCCAGAGGAACGCCCGCGAACTCCGGGATAAAGCGGTCGAGTGCCAGATCAAATTGCGCGACGACGTCTGCTATTCAAGCCTCATTGGCCAGCCCAAACAGATCATGAACTGTTGAACCGGGACCGAGATCGTGGAGCGGTGTGTTGATCGCCGGCCCTATTCGGCAAATCGTCTCGTATAGCGCGAGAGCCCAACACGCTCGTCCGAGGCGATCCTCTTCAACGTCCGGAAGCCGGCCGATCGGAGCCGGCGTGCCGAGACCAGTGACATAATCGACGACTTCTCGGACCAACTCTCGGTGGTGGGCGGGCAGGTTGTCCGCACCAAGGACAGCCAATCCGTAGCCTTGGTTTCCAGTCGCGAACCCAATCCTGTAGCCGGCCGCCATTCCGACCTGACCCCAGGGCGGAGTCCCTGACGCCTCGGGTGGACGGAGCGTCGGACCCTTGGCCAACTGCACCCCGAGCACTGTACAAACCTCGCTCACGAGCGGGAATCGACGGTCAAGAAAGCGACGAATCGGGCTGTTCGGCTTGTCTAGTTCCGAGCTCAGTGACATTTCGGTCGGATCGTAGACGCAAGGTGTAGCGGCGCCGTCGACGAGCTCCGCCCCTGGTTAGTGCACCCGGTACCAGCTCGTCCCGTCGCCGCATGATCAAACACAGCTAACCTCTCCAGAGAAACGTGTCTGGCATCAACAATGCACAGCCTGCTACCGCGATTTTCGCATTCCCAACGTTGCACGATAGGTCGATCGGACGTGCTTAACCGGCACTCCCCAAGCGCTCAGATGCTCCGCGATTCGTCCCATAGCAGCTCGTGAGTTGACGACAAATCTGCAGTCTCCCTTCCTGCTCGACTTGATGATAAAGCTACGGTTCCCAAGTAAGATCAGCGACATTTCCTCGGTCCGAGCCGACCACCAAAGTGTCCGTGACGAGTTGCCGCCGTACTTTGCATTGAAGCTTATTATCAGTACAAGTCGCTTGACCCAGGACCACCTAAAGCTGATCGTGGCCGCCGACGGATCAAGGTCGAGGACGGCTAGCGGCCAGGACACGGTTGCCCACCCCCATCGGGGCAAAGGCGCTGAGGCCATGCCTATGACCTGAAATCGTATCGTCATGGTGTCGTCCAAGTGTATGACGCGCCGCCGTGAAACTCAAAAGGTAGGGGAGGAATTCCAAGCGGTATGCCAAGTCCAAACACAGGCTCAGCGGTCCAAATCGTGTTGTTTCTCGCATCCAGGCCAAGCGACCCATTTGCACCATACGACGGGCCGACGAGGTGATTGACCCTCAGCCCAGGGATCCGTGCCAAACAAGGCAAGTGGCCGTGAACTGGAGACCCCCTGTTTAGCTATGCCTTCGGCAGTTTGGCCCTATGCCAACTCTCACCATTCGTCGAGTATGCCAACCACGCGCCAGCGGTGACCGGAGCGGGGCCGAACATGAGAGCCCACAGGATGCCGCCGGTCGAGGAGAGATTGACAAAGGCCGTACCCGGCCAGGGCGGGACACCGATTCGCCAGGTTGCACCATCGTCAGAAGACACCATCAGGCCGACAGAGTCATCAGGCATCACCAGCGCACCGTTGGGCGCGAAGGCGATGCCGGTCGGGCTCCCGTAATCCGGGCACTTGTTCATCGTGTTTCCAAAGCTGAACAACGAGAAGCCGCAACGTTCGGACCACTTGTGACCGCCGTCGTTCGAGGTGACGACCTCGATCCCCGTCGTACCCCCTGATGCCGGTCCGAGGCAAGCGGCGACAAGTCGCTTTCCAGACGATGTCACGAGGCCCTGCGTCCACGAGGTCGTCTTCCCATGAGCCGCCTTGCAGGGAAGGATGCTCGTGTACCAGCCGCCATCGCCGGATTCTTGCGCGACCGCGAGGGGACCCTTCCAGCGCAGCAGCTTCGGAGGAGACCCCACCGGTGGCCATCCGATGACCACCACCGAGTCGGCCGTCGGAAGCACCACCGCAGCGACCGTGGGCGAGCCGACGAGTCTGACGGGCAACGATCGGACCGTGGACCAGGTTGTTCCGGAATTGGTCGATCGGAGCAACTCTGTCGAGGCCAAACAATCACCGTTGGGCTCGATCGCAACGTAGACCGTCGAGCCCGACGCGGTCACCGAGCAAGCGTGGGCGCCTCCGGGTACTGACACGCGCTTGGCGGCGGGCGAGACGAGCGTTCCCGTATAGAGCTTGTTGCCGATCACCACCCACCAGGCGCCGTCGCTCGTGACCGAAAGGGACTCCTGCCCTGAGACCAGGTTGTCGGGACAAGGCGCGCCGTTGCCGAACACGAGTGGTCCTGACCAGCGAGTCGCCCCGTCACGGGTGGTGTAGAGAGCTAGGGCGCATCTCCGGCTGCCCTTGGAGGGAGCGACACTGTCCAGGATGGCGCCGTCCTGCCGTCCGGAAAAGGCCATTGCGAGGTAGGTCAAACGGCTGTCGCTGATCGATCTCTCCTTTATTCCGACTGCCGTTTCTGACTCTGGCGCTGCCGTCTTTACGGCCGTCGGCGGTGTTGGGGCCGATATCCAGGCATCAACTCCATTCGCTAAGCCAGTGGGTCTAGCGGTGCTAGTCGTACACGCAGCGAGCGTCAAGGTCATGGCCATTGTCGCGATCACGCCAAACTTGCGCACCGTGCTCATCTTCCGGTTTCCAGCATCGGGGTTCTCACTGACTGCCAAGAACGCCCGCCATCGGTGGTGCGCCACATCAGATTGTTTTCGCCAGGCTCTTGGACTCCCAGCACTAGCCACGTAGTCGCGCTGGCAAAGGCTATGGAGAAGCCGTAATTCGGGTTCTGCCACAAGGAACTGAAATGCACGAAACTGAAGTGTGCTCCGCCATCTCGGGTCAGCCACATGCCCGAACCTCCCGGTTGGAAGACGGCCTCGGTATTCGAAAGGGGAAGGAAGCCGCCAGCATTCGCGGCAGGTCGATGTCCTCGATTCCACCCGGATAGCAGGGCGAAGTCCTGTCCGCCGTCGATTGAGCGAACCGCGTAGCCCAGCATGCCGGTCGCGCAAAATCCCCAGAGAGTCGTGGCCGACGTAGCGGTGGCGTCACAGGCGAGACCGCCCATCCCAGTGCTTGGCAGACTTGCGAAACTCCTGCCGCCGTTGTCAGAAACGAGTAGGTCAGCATGTTCCCCGGTCCCGATGAGCCACACCTTCGAACCGAAAGCTGCCAAGCCGACCGGTCCGGTGGCTTCATCAACCGGAAGTTGCAGCCGAGTCGTCGTCCAGGTGTCGCTCGTCACCGTCGATGACGCGAGCTCTTGGGACTCGCACTCGCCGTCGGCCAAGCAATCACCGGGGATGAGAAGATAGGCCCGTCCACTGGCGATGACAATTGACGGAGCGCGCGATGCTGGGAACCTCAGCGGCACGAGCCGCCAGGTCCTTCCCCCGTTCCCGGTCCAGTAGAGAGGAGCCGGTTCACCGGGTGACCACTGAGAGTAGGCGTAGCCGTCCTCGTGGTTCGCGAATTGGAGCGCGGCGACTGAGGCGGGTGGCGTGCCGACTCGCGCCCACAGCTTCCCGCCGTCGGTGCTGCGCAGGACCACAGGACAGGTCCCGGTAGGACATGGGTACTGCCCCAGGAGCCAGAAATAACCCGCGGCTCCGGTCACCGCGGTCGGGGTTACGCGAGCGTGGGCTTCTGTCTGCGTCGTGGGGTTGGTCGAACTCGTGCAGGCGGCGAGGGTCGGCACCAAGAGCACTACGCCGATCACGCCGAGCTTGCGCACCGTGCTTATGGTCTCACCAAAGTCCACTCGGTAGTGGGACGTCAGATTGAATCCAAGCCATGGTTTCTTCAGCAGGAAACTGGACGCGCCGGTCCAGACACGCTGCCCAGTGCCTCTGCCGTCCCTTTCTCCAAGTCCAATTCCTTGGGGGTGATTGTCCCGGCGAGAGTCGTCTGGATTCCGCTTACTTCCACCAACAACCGGACAACACTGGCGTTGGCGAAGAGGCTGAGAACGCCGTGGCTCCATCAGTCGAAGAAGGAACTGCAACTGTGGATACCTCAACACCATCCGTTAGATCAGTGGCATTCGTAACGGAATCCTGATACCAGTCTCCCTCGGTACGATACGGCCAGTGACAAACGGTCGTCGGAGTACGAGAGGCCGTCGGTTCTCCCGGCGAGTGGCTGTGCTGCTCGTCGGTGCAGCAGCGTTTGGCTCCGCGGGTCTGGTGACAGGACCTATCGAGGTTTCGCATTCCAGTTGGCCGAAGGCATTGGCTCCGGCGTGTAAACCAAATCAGTTCTCGGTCACGCTTCCGCGAGAGGGGCCGAAAACTGCGGGTGTAATCATGCAGGGATCGGTGTACGCAGTCTGGCTACTGAACCGCGGCCCTACCTGCGCGCTGCGGGGCTACCCACGGCTGAATCTCGCCGGTCCGAAGCCATCGCAGTACCTGAACTTCGTGCAGACCGACTCGAGCGGCACTCCGATGGGACGATTTGCAGACGTCCGCTGGGATGTCAAACATGGAGCTCGCGCTGCGGCGCTTATTGCCGTCGGCCGGGGAAACACGCGAGCCACTTGCGCAAGCTGGTTCTACATCCGGCCGCTGCCAGCGAGCCGCGAAGTGAGACTCAAAGTGCCCTCCTGGATCGGTATTTGTCCTGGTAGCTATCCCTCACACCAGCTCGTTGTGTCTCCCTACCACCCCGCGTCGGTAGGCCCATTCTCAACCTGGCCCGGATAAGTACTGTGCGGCATCTCGCGATCCGCTCATGATCGCGAGCGACTCCAGAATTGCCAGGGCAGTTCTGGTACAGAACGGACCATCTGACGCATCACCTTGGCAAACAGCGGTAGCAGAAGTTCGACAGCGACCACTGAAAGTCCAGGTCAGAGGCTATTGTCCTGTTTATAGCCGCGTTCCGAGAAGTGTCTGAATGGCACTGATAATGCTCTGATCTGCTATGTCTTGCCGGGCTGCCCGGATCTGAACCCGGAACCTCTTGACTGTCAGGGAAATCGAACCGGTATCCGGGTGTCCCTCAGAGTCCAGGGAGCGCCTTTGACCAGGTACTTGTATCCCTTGACGTCTGTCCGCGACCAGTTGGATCTGAGCGCTTGGCTACAAAAATGGCTGCACGCGCAGGTTGTCCGACCAGAATTCAAGACCGCGGTTCCCTTGAGCCGCCTTTGCTTATCCGGGGACCTTGGGGCACGAGCGAGCGTCCCATGGCGGGATTGTGGGGTTCGCCGAAGTCGGCACCCCGATATTCGGGTTGCTGGTCGGCGGCGGCGCTGTACTCGAACTCGCGGTCGCAGTGGGCGAGGTCACGCCTGAGTTGGCGATGGTCGGACGGGAACGAAACGCGGCCGTCGCACTCGTCGGTTTGTCGACAGCGAGGATCGAGCCGGTGACGACACTCACGTCGGCGCCGCCGGCCGGTATCCCCTGTCCGAGAACCACCGCCCCGGAGAGCGAAGACATCACCTTTTCCGCCTGTTCGAGGTGGGTTCGGCCGTTGTAGAGGACCGTCGTCTCGGCGACCGGGCCGACGTAGCGGCTGACCCTTGTCGCCACGATGCGGTAGCCGAGCGTGCCGAGCTGCGCGGCAACAGATGCCGTGTTCGTGGCCGAGTTCGTCCCGTCGATCACCGAGACGCTGATCGAGGATGGTGCGAGCTTCCAGCCCGAAGGCGTCGTCCCGAGGAACTCGTCGATCGCCTGCTGGTCTTGGGGCTCGCTCGGGAAGATCACGTCGCCGTAGCCGCCGCCCTCGTAGTAGTAGGCGGCGGCGTCATTGATCGTCGGCAGCGTGAGCTCGGGAGCGGTGCCGATCTTGGCATCGCGGTAGTCGAAGGCAAGCGTGACGAGGGTGAGCCCGGAAAGGCCGTCGTCGGTCGTGAGATTCGGGGCGATGGCGCTGATCAATGAATTGTCCGTGACCGGGTTGCCGAGGCCGCGTGCCTGAACCTGCTCGGCGAGCGCTTTCAGGAATAGGTGCACCCGCAGGATTCGTCCAAGGTCGCCGGTGCCGTCGTAGTTGCCGCCCGAGTCAGGCGTAAACCACGGTCCATTCGGCGTGTTCGCCGCCCTGATGGCGGCGAGGTTCGGGGTCTGTTTGGCGGTGAAGTAGAAGAGGTGGCGCGACCGCACGTAGGCGAGCGCCTCGGTGCCGTTCAGGTGGATGCAGCCGGTGCGGTTGATGAAGACGCCCGCGGAGGCGTCGATGAGCTTGTCGGGGAAGTACATCCACAACCCGCCGAGGGCGTTGACCACGTCTTCGAAGGTGGCGAAGTTGAGATCGACGATGTGGTTGATCGGGATCCCGAAGTCCTGCTCGATCGCCTGCGCGAGCTGGTCAGGTCCTTCGCTGAGGGCAGCGTCGATCTTGTTGGCGCACAGCCCCGGTGTGTTGCTCCAGGTGCCGCCGCAGAGGCTGTTCCCGGAGCGAGCGCCCGGGACGAAGCTGTCGCGGGGAATCGAGAGCAGCGAGACGGAGTGGTTGGTCGCGTCAAGGTGAGCGATCAGCACGACGTCGGAGTTGACGCCGTTCACGTGCTGCGTCACACACTGGTACTTGAACAGGCCGATACTGCTCGCCGCGCAACGGCTCGTCGAGCCGATGAGCAGGATGTTCTCGGTCGGCCCCTTCACCGCCAAGGTGGTCCCGTATCCGTTGAAGTGACGGATCTGTCCGAGGCGATAGATCGTGTAGCCCGCGGTGGCAGCGACGATCACGACGATGAGAAGGACGATGGCGATCGCGCTGCGCGTCCCCCAGACGCGCGCGCGGGAACGGCGCGCGAGCTTGGCGCGATGACGTGTTCGCCAGGCACGGCAGCGGCCCGACTCTGCCTCTCGCCGGCTTTCGCTGCTCGCGACGACAGATTGGTTGTTGTCTGAGCCGTCATTCATACGGTCATCGCCCGGAAACCTCAGGGTAGAAGGCTAGCGAGACTGTTGGTAGGCACGTAGTCGTCTTCACGGCACATAACGTGCGTCACAGTGAACGGCGAGATAGGCAAACGACCACAGAGAGGAACGGAAACGATCGGGCTGGCGTACGGTGAGGCGTACGGTAGTCGGGTCCGTGTGGCAGATGAAGCCCTGATCGACGTCGTGATCGCGGTTTCGGACCCTACGGGAACTTACGCTGATGAACCTTCCTCACGGACACCATTCCAGGGGAGCCGTCACTCTGGCGACTATGTGACCCCCGGACTTCCTTCCAGAAGACATACCTCGTTCGCTCCGGTATTTGAGATCCACACCGCACTAATACTTGAAGACGTGACGCCCGACGGGTCCATGAGGTCAGTCTTGGTGGGGAAGGGACTTTCACAAGCACCAATCGAGCCGGAGCCGGCCACGGTGTAGACGTCTCCCCTCGTCATCTCGAGTCCATAGAAGTGACCGAGGGACTCAGCAACGACTCGCAGCCGGTTATTCCCGGAATCAGCGAGGAGGATGTTGCCGAACCCATCGACTGCGATTGCTGTAGGCAAAAAAAAGGCGCTCTTGAGCGCGGCTAACCCGTTTCCGCTGTAACCGGCACTGCCGTTCCCGGCCAGGGTGTACAAGAAACCTGACCGCACTGCATGCCCTAACAGTCGTCCGCTCCTGCTCGCCAGGAGCTGGACAACATTGTCGCCCGTATTCGCTATGACAAGATCACCACTGCGGTCGAAGGCCACACCTTGCGGATCGCCCAGGAACGCGTGAGTCGCGGGCACGCTGCTCGCGGCTGCAGTGGGTTGGCCACCGTTACCAGCAATCGTGTAGATATCACCACTTACCATCCTCAGGCCGAACTGGACCCCAGATTCCAAAGCGACATAGCGAATCCGTCCGTTGCCGCTGTCTGCAATCGCAATCCCTTGCGCGCTCACGGCAACAGACGCCACGCCCGAGAACCGTGCCAAGCCCGCTCTAGTTCCGTCTCCACCAAAGCCAGTAGACCCATTGCCAGCAACTAAGTAGACGTGACCAGGCTCTATTGCTCTCCCCAGGAAACGGCCTGCCCTCGCGGCCACGACAAAGAGTTGGCTGCTAAGCGCGCTCAGCGCAAAGACGTCGCCTCGAACATCGACCGCCACTGCGTCGGGCTCGCCAATCGACGTGCTTGCACCGAATGAGCCGGTTGCCGGTGGACGAGTCTCGCCGTCCCCCAGGATCGTATAGATGTGGTGGGTCTTTAGGGTACGCCCATAGGCGTGCATAGTGGAACCAGCTACGACGCGGACCCTGTTGTTGCCTTCATCCGCAATGACCACCCCGCCACCTGGAAGGGCCGCCAGTCCCATCGGCCCCGAGAGATCCGACATCGTCGCCAGTGCGCCCTCTCCCCCGAAGTTGACGCTGCCGTTGCCAGCGATGCGGGTCAAGGCGCCAGGGAGGACCGACTCGTGGCCGATTCTCATTGTTGACTCAGGCAGGACGGCGACAATGTCGGCAAGTTGCCCTGCGATGAACAGGTTGCTCTCGGAGTCCACCGCCAAGCCGCCGATGAGCCCTGGCACAATCCCCCCACCCCTGTCGACGAGTCGCGATACGCCGGCAGTCAGGTGGCGTCCGTAGTACACCCCGGCATGAGTCGTGAGCAGGTAAATGTCGCCAATGCCATCGCTGAACACGAGACTGCCGTTTGACCCGGCGGCCACACCCTGAGGAGATCCGAACGACTTCAGCAGCGAAGAGGTTCTCGAGTCAATGAGCGTGTACGTCGCGCCAGACCTCATCCGACGGCCAAACGCTGTCTCATTCCGACCCGCAACCATCAGTATGCGGTTGTCAAACGAGTCGGCGATCGCGAGGCCAGCTGGGAGTGCCGCCACGGACCGCGGGAACTCGAGGTTCGTTGACAGGGAGAGTCGGTAGCTTCCACCCGCTCGTACTTTTCGACCAAGAACCTGCCCCGTTTGGTCAGCGATGAGCCACAGCTGTCCCGTATTGGCGTCCACGAAGATGGCATCGCCCCGTTCGTCGCAGGTGATGCCCCAGGGGTTTTCGAGAGCGACACCTCTGCCTGACTTACGAGCTCCCGCAATCTGATAGACGTGACCCGCTGCCATCTGCCTACCAAACAGACGTCTGCTCGCGACAGGGACAACGAGAATTCTCTGGTTGCCGCTGTCTGAGATGAACAGATCACCATGCTCATCGGTCGCCACACCACTGGGCGCGAACAAGCTGACGTCGGAGGCAGGTTGCCCGGAGACGATCTTCGTCGAACCTGCTCCAACGGCGATCGTCTCTCGGTCGGTGAGCAAGTCGATCTTCCGGATCACGTTATGCCGGGCATCTGCTACGTAGAGGAAGTGCGACCATGCCGCTACCGCGAATGGACTTTGTGGCACTTGTACGGGATTGCCGCTAATAATCGCGCCGCCCACCGCCCGTGACACTCTGAACCGTCCGGCCCCTTCGTCCCTCATTGCACGCGACGGCAGACAGACCCCAGCTGCCAGAACCGCAACGCTGGCTATCAGACCGCTCCGCACCATGAGGTCGTGAAGGCGCACTCTGCGTCCGTGCTTGAGTCTCGACGTCATACCTGTCCAAACCTCTTGGGCACTGTCATAGCAACGCTTACCCGTAGAGAGTGTCCTTCTTCTCCAATCGGCGGGAGATCAACAAGCAACAGCTCTGTACGAGGCCGTCCCTCCTTAACGTGGCCGTCCACCGTTGGTTCAGCGAGAATACGGGTGGACTTCTTCGTCGGCTTCAAGATATCCAACCGCGGTTACGGCCAGTTTGACGTATCGAACTGGTCGAAATCGCCCTGAGATCCGTATTTGGCGATAGCCCATTGCCAGGCGAGTTCATAGCCTGAACTCACACCTCCGAAGAACTGCGCACGTGCTTGAACCGGATACGCACCACCCGCTGAGGCCAGTGGAACTCGAAACGGAACCGGAATAGAACGCGCCGGCAGCCCATTCGTACACGTAAGTCATGCTGCTCCTGTAGAACTGCCAGGAATGGGCCATTGAACAGGGATTATGTTGGTGTCGGAGAGGGGACTTGAACCCCTACGCCCTTGCGGGCACCAGCCCCTCAAGCTGGCGCGTCTGCCTATTCCGCCACTCCGACGCGGCGGGCAACGTGTCCCGCCAGGGACGAAACACTAG
>Ga0187874_10002967_pt1 | contig 12318 bp, 13 predicted proteins | sample June2016WEW_16_1_3_FD_132993 | JGI IMG/M metagenome (GOLD analysis project Ga0187874, IMG submission 132993) | Peatland microbial communities from SPRUCE experiment site at the Marcell Experimental Forest, Minnesota, USA - June2016WEW_16_150 | ecosystem: Environmental > Terrestrial > Soil >... | reverse complement strand
CGAAGGCTCTAAAAGAAGCTATATAGCGGTCTGGGGTTTACGCCGCTCACGGATGGCTAAAAGGATCACCAAAAGAACGTCTGACCAATTACTCACGGGAGGTGAGAAACTAATGAGCGAACCAAAAATCTGCCTTGGTTGCCCGACAGGAGGAAGAATTACAGGTATTGAACCTATGATGGACCAGGGAACAGGCGCCCCTCTCAAACGCATTATTACTCCGTGTTCAAGGTCCCGCTTCCATCCCTCCACAAAAAACCCTGAGAGATATGAATACTGCCTGAAGCAGTTCGGAGGAACGAAAAAAGAGTAAAAAAGGCGTCAATCCTAAGCGTATTATCCGGCTTGCCTTTTCCTAGAAGATACCGTAAGGGTGGGTCGGTATAAAACTTCCAAGATATCCCAAGATAGCGAGAGAACAACAGTATAAAAAAATAAAAAATATATTTAAAACTCCTAAAAGTAGCGTCTACAGCGTCTACAGCGTCTACAAGATACACTACTACATACAAACAACAACAAAAAAAAGAATATAAAGGTAAAAGAAGAGCAAAATAACGTTATTTAACTAACCAAAAAAAGTTCAAAACTGTAGACGCTAAAGCCGTTTTTGTAGACGCTAAACGCTATTTTGTAGACGCTAAAAACGGTTTCATCGATGAACCACTCACATGCAAACACAAAAAACGAGTAAGGTTGGCCGGCCTTCAAAACTGACCGAGTCACGTATGGAGAAGCTCATCGAGGCGTTACGGTCCGGGAACTATCGTATAGACGCCTGTCGCGCGGCTGGCATCCACTACAACACACTTCTGGCGTGGGAGAAGAAAGGCGAGAGTGAGAGTTCAGGGGAATATGTGGAGTTTTTGGATGCCCTATGGAGGGCAGAAGCTGAGGCCGTCATAAAAAACGTCGATGTCATCACCAAAGCCGCCCAGGACGGCGATTGGAGAGCGGCCGCTTGGTTCTTAGAGCACAAGTATCCTGACAAGTGGGCGAGGGTAGAAAAGCGCGCGGATCATGACCAGCAGGGTGTCACCATCATCTTCTCCGACGAGATAAAGGACGTTTGAAGCGAGTTCATCCGTCTACTCAGTCAAGGCGTATACAAGGACTTCAAAATTGGTCTATCTCGAAACTTTCGCCAATTGTGTCAAAAAAAATTGGCTTAATAACAACCACAGACAATTTTTGACTCCTCGCGGAGACGCCGTTTCGCTCTGACCGTTGACCATAACAATCGCCAGTGGTTAGCTCGCATCCCCTTCCTGTTTCTTGATCAGCTTCTTCATCTCGGTCTCGAAATACGAGCTGAGATCTTCATTCCTGACGACTGCAGGCGGCCGTCTTGTACGTCCAAACTTGGCGATGTACTCTTCGTAAGCTTTTTTATAACTTTCAACGAAGAGTGTGACACGTGGTTGGTCCTTTTTAAAAAATGAGAGGTGGGGTTTGTAGTTTATTTTGATGCGGCGGAGTTTGGACATTTCGTGGTGTTCGTCTCCGACATCGAACTCTGACCATTTTTCTGGCTTGAGGGATTTTTCACGACGGCCTCGAATTGGTTTGTACAAAGACGAGATATACTCGTGGTAGTCGGCCTTCGAGAAAATCAGATAATCGTCTGCATTTAGCATCTGGAGTCGATTTAGTTCGTCTACATCTTGTTCTCTTGTTAATGATACGATGCTTTCTTGTGCTTTAGTGCGAGGCTTATACATCTCGGGGTCGAGCAGCCACAGTGCACATTCTTCGCTGAGTGGCATAAATATCATCAGGCCTGGAGACTGCCAACCGAGCAGGTCCTGATCTTCGAGATTTAGGAAATTGTAGAAGATTGTAGGAGAATCTGACGTGATAAAAGGATTTTTTGTCTTATTAATTAGCACTGCAACCGCTAAATCAGAAATTAGAGGCGTTCCTACCATCGCACCCAACATGCCCTCAAGGTTCGCTGTATCCCGGCTAACCCTGAGTCCATCAATAAATCCTGGTGTTATACCTCTTGCACGAACCTTCTCACTCTGCTTTAAATAAGGCTTCATGCTGTCAAACACAAAGTTGGCTACTGCCTCAGCCTCACTTTTTGCCAGTTTGGTCCGCGTTGATGTGAGCAGGATGAAATTACATAGACGCAGATACTTTTCAAAGGAATGTTGGGGGTCTTTGCTCCAAGGTGAAACAACGCCTAGGCTGCGTGTATCAAGAATCTCTTGTATGATCCCCGCGTGTTGTGCCTCCAGCGGAGAGAGCACGCTCTCGATTTCGCTTGCTATCGAACTGGGGGCGTAAAACCAAAAGGAGGAGCATGTCTTTTCGATATTGCTCCTCTCTGTGATGTCGTTTTTTAGAGAATAACGGTAAACGCCCACACCGTCTGAAGAGAAGTGACGAAGATAAAATTGGGGTATATAATGTTGATTTTTATATTCCGTCATATCGTTTTCACCTTAGGACATATTTGTCTCCAGCCGTCAAATAATCCTGCATAAAAATCCGATGTTGAACGGCAATCGAAGAGTTACTATTTTGAGCTGCTAAGGGTTGCTTCTTAAGCCGCTTATGCACATACCTTGTCACTCAACGCTGTTGGATAGGATTAGTTGGTGTTGAAGGCGGCAATCGCGCTGCGCGACCACAGATAACAATTCTTAAGCTTCATTGGCCCCTCTTACGCTTTTGATTCATTTTTCCGTCAAGGGGGGTGAAAAATGACAAAAATTACGTTAAAAATGTTTTTGATGCTAGGCGTCCTCGCGGTGCTTATCGTGAGCGTCGCTGGTTGCACATCATCAACTAACAGCAGCCAAACACCGAGTTCTACCACAAGTGCAGCGACACAGCACGACGCTTTTTTGGAAAAGTACCTTGCAGCTTACAAAGACTTGCGATACTCAAATAGCAGCCTGCACGTCCAAGCATGGGAGCTAGATTGGATTAACAGCACGTCAGCACGATTACAATGGACGGCGTTAGTTAAATCCTCAAACTCTACATACAATTATGATATGACGTTTATCGTATTTCTAACGACACAAGACGCGACAAATTACCTTAACACTATGAACACGACAGCATACAGTCTGGCCAGCACGGAATACCCAGGAGGGGCCTATCAGAATGCAACAGGCCACGCACCGCAGATTTACAAAGACTACGAGTGGAACGAGGGCAATCCGTTAAATATCTCAGAATACAGCCTTCACGATATCGATCAACTCGATAACATCATTTTAGCTACTACCGCAAAAGTATTGAGCTGACCATCGTGATTCGGCTGACCGGTGCGCTAAAATAAGTTAAATGAATGACGTGGAGGGCAAGCTGTATGATAAAGACTCTAAAAGTTGTGATTGTCGCGCTCATGAGCGCCGTGCTTCTTACCATGTCCACGGGGTGCGTTGTTACGACGAACACAACGCCAAACAATCAAGCTGGCGGAGTAAGCGAAACAAGCGGCCACGCGCTCGTGCAGGCGCTCGTTGACGAAGACGCAAATATTAGTAGTTACAGGCCCCTGATAAGCGTCACATGGCCCAATGATACGACTGCCCACGAACACTTCGTGCGTAATGACACGAGCGAAATAATGACGACTGATATCACATATTCGGCATTCCCCACCGTCACGGCGGCAAGCGCATATTTTGACTCGTTGAAGAGCCAATATCCAATAAAGCCGGAGTCCGGCCACGAAATCTACCTTGACCTTGTAACGGGCCAAACGCCGACCGTCTATAAGGCGCTTACGACGACCGACTATAACCACTACCTAACGCAGGAGGATACGGTCGTAATGCAACAATCATTCCAATTCCAATCGGTAAACCAAGCATAGAAGGCGATTAATTGGCCAGGAGACATCTATGGGGGGCGATGTATATGATAAAAAAGTTGTTAGCAATCATCGTGCTGGTGATGGTTGCCTCGTTATCAATAGCGGGTTGCACTACTACCTCAAACAATACCAACCAAGCAGCAACACAGCACGACGCTTTTTTAGAGACGTACCTCGCAGCTTACAAAAACACGACATACGCGAGTAACAGCACGCACATTACGGCGTGGGAACTCGACTGGATTAACAGCACGTCCGCACGCGTACAACATACAGTGCTCAATAAATCCACAAACGCGACCTGGGCCTGGGATGAGACCGCCACGGTATTTCCAACGACACAGGATGCGACAAATTACGTTAACGCTATGAATTTGACAGCATACAGCCTGGCCAGCACGGAATACACAAGCGGAGGGGCATATCAGAATGTAACGGGGCATGCACCCCAGATTTACAAAGTATACCAGTACAACGAAATCAATCGAGTTCACTATATCGATCAACTCGATAACATCATTTTCGTATCTACAGCAACAAGATTGAGCTGACCTTCGTGCTTCGCCGGCCGGTGCGCTAAAATAAGTTTTTTTGACGCCAAACGTGCGCAGTTAACGACAACGCTTAAGCTGCTTGCAAGACCTTTGCTAAGCGATTATTGAAGGAATAGCGTGCCGCTCACTTTTTTGAGCGGCTCATTAAAGGGGGGAATATTATAGCCGACCAACGCTATTGTCGAAATTGTGGAACGCCTAACTCGCTAGATGCGAAGTTCTGTGCAAAGTGTGGCGTGCGCACAGCACCATCGGCTGCGCCGAGCCCTTTTAGGCAGCAACCACCATACAGTCTTGAGCCACGAAATATATTCGGCTTAAGTCGACAGATGGTTGCGGTTGTTATCGTGGCAGCAATGTTGCTGCTTACTTTGGGGTGTGTGGCTTTAGTGGCGACAACGACGACTACGAGTCCGACAGCGACACCGGCGGCGGCACAAGCAACGGCAACTAGTTCACCACCTGTGGCAGCACCGAGCATGACCGATCAGCTCGACGCATCGTTTAGTAATAACGGTTATATTATCGTAAAGCCGTTCACGGAAACAAAGAACCAATATAACAACGTCGTTTACTCGGGTACAATCGATGACGGGGATAACGTGCTTCAACAGTACAGACACGTTCTTACCATTGAACTAGTTCAGGACCGCAACGATGCTTTAACGCGCTTCGATGCCTACAAAACGGCGGCTAAGGCCTCAGGAGACTATGAGCCGAACACCGTAAACGATACGGGATGGTGGCATGGATGGAGCGAACAAACCGTATCAACTTTTTATTCGGTCAAAGACGTGAATATTAACATAAACGAACCTGGAGAGCCTGTATCTTTTGCGAGGGTGTTCGCTGCTCCGACATTATACGTCAACGGAATTACTTGGGATACTTACACCGTTAGTGTCGATTATGCTACGCATAAGTAAAAGAAAAGAACCACATCAAGCGCGAAATAAGGGACGTTAACCAATATAATCGAGCTTATACAAAAGGACGATTTAGGATACATTTTCACTATTTTGAGAAGTGTCCAAGACCGTCACGCGCCGCACGATTTTTGAAGCCGCCATCAGTGGCCGAACGCGGTTAAAGTATTACGAATTGGTCCACGATCACGTCGTTATGAGCCAGGATGAGAGGAAAAAAAGAGTAGTAATGCAACCATTGAGGTAGTGTTTATCTCAATGTGTTAACGAGTTAGTGCGCGCTAGGGTAGTTTTGATATCACCGCTATTTTTTGATGCATCACTCTCTTCAACAGCAGTTTACCCGCAGTTCAGTTCCAAGACCTGCAGGAAGTGTATGCAAACGTGCCATTTTGAAACTAACTGCCTTTATTTTTTCACTCTCTTCTGAAGGCCCTCCCCCATCTGCTTGGCCTCTTTGACGAAGGTGTCCCAGTCGTAGTTCTGCGCGTGAATCATCGCACTCCATCGTGCGGTAAGGCTTGCGAGGTAGTACTCCTCAGCCAACTCCTCCTGCGTTGCGCCGTGCAACTGGGCCATTGCCGTATGCATCAACTGACAATACGGGCACTTGATGTTGGCCGCGACTGCCAACCCACCCAGCTCGCGATACTTGCCCGGAATGGCCGTCTGCTCCAAGCTATACTTCTTCCACAACGGCCAGTCGTGCACAAGCACCTCTTGAGGAAGTGCTCTCATAAAGCCCGGAACAATGCCAAAGGTCTCTTCGATATCCTTGAGCGTATTCTCGTATTCACCCATCATATCACCTAGCTTGTGTTTCCCGCTTAACGCTGAATGCCTGTCTTCTTCGCCCACGCGGTCATGTCTGAGAGCTTCAGCACGGGGTGCACCTTCACCTTGCCAACGAGCCTGAATGGTTCCAAAGCAGTGTTCAAGGCTTCGTTGTCGTTTGCTTCAACAACCAAGAACCACACGTGTCCTGGTGCATCGGTATACGCCTCAGTCAGGGTAACGCCGGATCGTTCCACGTGTTCGACGACCTTAGCAATGAAATCCTCGTCTCGTCGCACAAGTCCTCCCGGACAGTCCTCAGCGGTATGTTTGGCAACGACTATAAAGAGCAACACATCACCTCCTTTTTAACGTTTAATGCTGTATCGTACAGCGTCAAAGGTTTGCCTTGCTATTAGTCAATGCGAACGTGCCCTTCTAACTGTTAGCCCTATTGTTAGCCTCTAATAGCTGTCAGCGTGTTTGCCAGACTACTCTCTTTCTGTGCCGTCTGGCCTGCCCAAGACTGCCAGCACCGTTGATAGCCCAGTCTAAGAAGTCATTTTGGGATTGGCCATGGATTGTGTGAAACTGATTCGATCGACGACTTTCGTAAAGACCACGCTAAATTTGTGCCTTCTTCACCGCTTCTATCGCCTTTCCAGCCATTTCGGGAATAGCCGCTGCGGGAATGAGAGCCGTGAACTCCGGGTACGTGCCGAAATTCTTCGACACAATAAGCATAAGCTCCGTCATCTGTGTCTCATTCAGATCGGCCACCATGAAACTAGCACGCGTGCCGGCCTTTATATACACCGCCTCGGGCGCGAACCGATTCATCATATACCCGATGATTTGCCCGGGGCCCTGTTCTTCGAAATCTACGCGAGTGCCTACTTCTGCGGGAACCTCAATATATACCAAGTAAAGCAGGTTTGTCACCTCTCACGTCATTTAACGTGCAAGCATAAGTCCTTTCGCCCGGACTTGCGCGCTATGTGGCCTGAGTGCTGCAATCTACTTGTGTCAGTTGCTCGTTTGCGAGGTCAACTCTGCTGCGACCCGCTCGCAGTGTCCGCGCTGCCTTCTCTACCGATAAAGTGCCCTAAAAAGAGGCGTTTGCTCAATGGGTTAACCGATATTTGACGTGCTTCCTTATCCGGTTCTACCTTCTCTGCGTTCCTGAAATGTGACACAAGAGCGTTGAGAGCTCCAAAATCATCGAGGCTAATCTGGGACTCCTCAAAGGTTTTGGTCTTCACCTCTTCAAGCACACGACTTAGCAAGTCGGCTTCGCCGTCCGTCAAAACTAACGCCTTGGTGAGCATTCTCTCCCTCCTACTCGGTGCTAATCACATGGACTGCATGGCATATTGCATGTTCGGTTTGCTCTAATGCCGATTTTAGCGCCTAAAAAGGCGTTATTCATCTAGGCGAGCTTCGATTAAATTTCAATCGCTCGATAATCGTCATTATCTGCCGATACGCCATGTCGGTCGAAACGAGCCAGGACGCCGATATAAGTCGCAATGGAATGGTACGCGGTCCTGATCCGCACGTCGCTGACATTTAACATACAGTTCACAACGCGGGCAGTAGGTCATAGACGATAATAGCGTTGAACCCATCAACTATCTAACCAAAAAGCAGAGCGAAAGTGTGGTAAAATTCAGAGGGCCACCGTGCACGAGGTTTTTAATGCCGTCACTCTGGATTGTAGCTGCGGCTAAAAGAAAGAAAGGCTTGACGGTCTTCAAATCGAAAAAAGAAATAATGATCTAGGAGCTACGGAGAGGATAAAAGAAACACGCTGTGGTGGGCTTTTTGATCGATGGCAGCCGGAAGGCAAGGCAAAAGCTTTCGTTCAACACGAAATGAGATGGAATGGGCATCGTTTGCAGCTATTTTTAGGACATAGCAGTCTCAGCTACTCAGGTTTATTTGATAGTTCAATGAGAATTTAAAGGAGGCTGACTGAAGAATTTTTCGTTAACCACTATCATCGATTGAGCATAGAAACGAAACACGCGTATGAAATGGGGCAGAACTACTTTGGTTTCGATGACTCTTCTTCTATCGCTTTCTGAATATCAACTGCTTTGATAGCTATTTCTTTAACAAAACTGTCCATTATGAGCCCTTCCACCAGACTTTCAGGATCAACCTCAAAATTCAGTAAGCAGAACGTAATTTGGTGTAAAGAGATAGATGCATTTTGGAGCGTATCAGCGAGACCGTAATTGCTGGGACCACTAAGTAGAACGGTATCTTGCGAATCGGCCATAAGCCCTAAACTATGAAAGCCGCGCGAAAGTCCGTGTACAGCGGCTGATGATAACCTGAAAAACGGCTGCAGATGATCCAGTTTAGCCTTTCTTGCAAGAGTTGTAAAAGTCGGCTTAGGCAATATACAGCTTGCCCAACCCCAGTCGGTTTTGAATTCGTTACCATATTTCTTGATCAGTCGATCCCTCTCTTTTCTAAGGTTATCAAGTACCGTTTTGTCAATTGGCGGGTACCCTAGTTTTGAGTGATAATTCTGATAGTCGTTCGCCTCTTTGAGTATCATAAGCGTCTGATGCTCCAAATATCTCTGCGACAGCGTCTCGTCATTATCTGACAACAATACAGATACGACGGCAAGCTCACGTAAAGTCCTCCACCTGGCAAAAGCGCCGTCTGGATATCCTGCTGCCAATAGAACAAGAATTTCCTTTGAGACTCGACAAGCCCTAACATGAAGCTTCACAAGAGCTGTAAACTTAGCTTTGTAAGTCTTAAGGGTAGATGGGTCAGGCCTCTGCTTGTGTTTTTCTCCCGCTCGTTCCGATATCCTAATTAAACACTCAAAAAGATCCAAAGGCTCTTTCCATCGCGCGTATCTTCTTGCCTCAACTCCTAACAGTTCTTGCCTTCGCGCTCTTAGACGTCCATCAATATCGTCTTTGAGACTTTTAGCAGCATGTTCAGCTATTTCCGGTAATGCTTCTTGGAGCGTTTCGGATACTTTTTCGAAATCGCCGGAGGCTGCAGGGAAATGTTTGTTCTCTGTTACATAGACTTCAAGGGCTGTACTTATGGGTAAAAAATGAAAATCTTCTCTAGGCTTTCCTGTTTTTTTGATCTCTTCAGCTTTGTTTTTCAAGTACTTTTTTGCTCGCTCAAGATCAATTTGTGTTTCGATTGCAGAGATCAATTCGAACGCGCCGGGAAAGTCTTGCTGGATCTCAACTTTGAAATTGTCATAGGAGACCTCACTAAATAATTTCTTTCCGAATGGCGTTTCAGCCAAAGTCGATTTTACGTTTTCTTGTATCTTCTCGTATTTGCCTTTAATTCTCGAAATGTCATCGCTGGATAAATCATAATCCTTTAAATTTTGTTCAATCAAATTCAAAAAGAAATTGTTAATTAAATTGGCATAAAAGAAGGATTCGAATGTTCCGATGAAGTATTCCTGTAAAACTTCAGAATTGCTGTAATTATTGAGGGCCTCAGTTATGGCTGAAAATAGCTCATCTAATTTGATATAGAATTGATCGGTCATGGTTTTATCAGATTTAGAGGGTTTATTTGCTTTAAATATGCTTGTTTTTGTTCAAATCCCCGAAATCTGCTAAGTTCTTGGTTCCTGCCTCTCTAATAACAACGAGCTCGTTCAACTAGTTGGGTCTAATTTGTTAACCGAGGTAGCACAAAGACCATTGGTAACATGGCCATATCGATGTACGAAGGACAATAAGCTTCCGCCGTGCGAAACGGATGGGACATCAGGCGGCTGCAGCAGGTGCTTGGGCATTCGAGTTTGAACGTGACGGCGGTGTATCTGCAGTTCAACGACGCAGATATCAAAGAACTTTAGGATAGAACGCCATTTTAGGGTTATAGTTGGTCGTGGGCCTGAACTATGCTACGAAAGAATGTTAAAGAGATAACTTTTGATGACCTCAACGCGCTTAAAGAGAATGAGGTCCGTGAAGACAAAGAATTGGATTACAAATGCAGATTGCCAGAGTTTTTGCTTATTCCTGATGAAAAAGAAACGGCCAAGAGGTCATCTAGGATAGAATTTTTGAAAGACGTTTCCGCATTTGCAAACACGGCTGGCGGTCATCTCTTATACGGCATCAAATCCGAGAACGGAGTGCCTACAGACATACGCGGCGTGTACGTAGAGAATAAAGAGGATGTCTATATACGTCAATTAGACCAGCTGATCGACGGCCAACTGGAGCCGAGAATTCAGTCGGGGTCTAGAAATATTGGTTTCATAGATCTTGAAAGTCCAAAAAAGGAGAAAGTGATGGCGATATACATTTCCAAAAGCTGGAGGGCTCCGCATCGCGTCAAACTAGATGGCCAATTTTATAAGAGGAGCGCGAGTCTTAACCCCGCGATGGATGTTGATGATCTAAGAATTGCATTTACCGTTTCTGAGAGCATAATAAGAAACACCAGGCGATTCAAAGAAGAAAGAATAGAGGCGTTAAGGCGCAACAAAACGCCTGTGCGATTCCTTTCCGCTAGTGAGGAGAGTCACCTTCAAGTCCCAGTAGAACGCGGTTTCACAAAGTTTATTTTACACATAATCCCACTCAATTGGTTCGCCTCTAGGAACTATGTCGACTTGAAAATAGCCTATGATAATTATGAAAAGATAATGCCAATGAATTGGGGCGGCAATCGCAGCAGCGGCCCCGTGCGATACAACATCGATGGCATTTTGACGTATGACCAAGATGAGTTTGGGTATACACACAGCTACACTCAACTTTATAGGAAAGGCATCATTGAGGCTGTAGAAGGCGGGGGAAGCATTACGATGGATGTACCAGGTGGGAGTATGCGACTCATTGAAATTCAAAAGTTTGAGAAGCAGATAACTGATTCACTTCGCAACTACCTTGAAATGCTACAGATCCTAGAAGTCGATCCTCCGATCTTTCTCTTTTTGACGTTGCTTGGCGTGGAAGGTATTCGATTACGGTACGAACATGAAGAAGGCGATTATAGCCAGAGCGATCACGCCATCGACCGAAATGAGTTAGAATTGCCTGAGGTTTGTATCAAAAGCCATGCTGACGAGCCAAAAATGATCTTAAAAGATGTTTTTGATGCCCTCTGGAATGCCTGCGGAGAGGCAACACCTGAAATATAGTCTCCACAACGCAGGTTAGCCTCATCCAGACCCATTTTTTAGGATATAGCAAAGTTAACAGACGCGACGGCGAGTAGTCTCTTTATAAGTGGACAGCATAAATACAAAGGAGGAGATTTACGTGGCGAAGTCTTGCATATTCACCGGTGTCTTCGTTAAATCAGGCGACTGCTACACTGCCTACGCTGAAGAACTACCTGGAGCGGTCACCCAGGGAAGGACGCTTGAGGAGGCTCAGGAAAACCTCATTGAAGCTATTGAACTCGTTTTGGAAGCCAACCGGGAGCTAAGCGAGAAAGAGCTGGCTGAGAGCGGCCTCTCAGGTATAGAGGTCACCCGCAAAGAATTGGCCATCGCCAGATGAAACGGCGAAAGTTCATTCAGCACCTCGAAGCGCATGGATGTCTTCTCTATCGGGAAGGAGGCAAACATACGCTTTATTACAACCCCACAAACAAGCAGGTTGCATCAGTTCCTCGACACAAGGAGATCAGTGAGTTCACGGCGTATGCCATTTGCCAAGCGCTGAGAGTGCCGAGACCAAAATAGGTAATCTATCCCTTTTTTCACCATATGGCAACGTTCTAAACAATAATTCCCTATTATCTGGATTTTCAATTATGGCATCGTACATTAGGCCTGCTAAGTGCATTACTCCGGGGGAATGTTCAAAACGTGTATGAACCGCTCCCGGATACGCCATGCTCGAACAGCCAGCCTTGATCGCCTTTGAGCTAGCCAATGTCGCTCCTCTCTATGAAATGATAGAGCATCACACGCATAGACGAACAGGCAGCTACGACTCTCTATGTCTCGCGCAATCCCTTTTTTCAAGATGACTTTTCCAAAGAGCGTAAATTTTTTTGCTGTTTAGGCACTGGATATGCTGGGATGGTACGTACTCCATTTTGTTACCATTGAAAATCGTGGGTGAGGTCGCTAGAGCGGCACCACAGTGCGTGCAGAAGCTCACGTCTGTTAAGAAGAAAGCAGCGCAACCTCGACAAAGTCGAGTGGACGTGTCACTTCGGGCGATTTGTGACAATCAATCGCGTTTAAAAACCAGGT
>Ga0187874_10002954_pt1 | contig 12364 bp, 12 predicted proteins | sample June2016WEW_16_1_3_FD_132993 | JGI IMG/M metagenome (GOLD analysis project Ga0187874, IMG submission 132993) | Peatland microbial communities from SPRUCE experiment site at the Marcell Experimental Forest, Minnesota, USA - June2016WEW_16_150 | ecosystem: Environmental > Terrestrial > Soil >... | reverse complement strand
GTCAACAAGGACAAGCCGGCCTGGCGCATGGCCCAGACGCAAGCCATGTCCGGGGCGTCCCGCAGGAGCAGCGCGCGCCGGCCGAGTTTTTTGCGGGAGACGGCTTCGAGGCGGCCGCCGTCGTCGTCAAAGAACTCGACCAGCAGGAGCGATGGGCAGGGGTGGGCGTCCAGTTCGAGCAAATCGCGCGCCGCCTTGAACTGCAACTGGCCGCGGGTCTGGTCGAAGAGCACCTGGTCCACGTGCTCGATGGCGGCGGGCTGGAGATCGAGCAACTCGACCGTCGCGCGCATCGCCTCGGCGACGGAGGCGAAAAAGATCACGGCCAGACTCTTGCGCCGGGGCAGCGGCACAATCTTCAACTCGGCGGAAAGGACGGCGGCCAGGGTGCCCTCGCTGCCGGCCAGCAAATGACTGGCGTTGGGGTCGCGCAAATAGCGGTCCACGCCGTAGCCCGGCCAGCGTTTGAGGAGGCGGGCGGGCATGCGGCCGGCAATTTCATCCGCGGCGGCGGCAACCATTCTGGCCAGTTCGGGCCGCGGCTCCCGGCTCAGGGTTTCGATCCGCCCGTCGGCTCTCACGACTTCGAGCGAGCGGACATGATCGGCGGTGCAGCCATAAACCGGAACGTGGGCGCCGGAGGAATTATTGGCGATCATCCCGCCCAGGGTCGCGCGCGAACTGGTCGCCACGTCCGGCCCGAAGCCATAGCCGTGCGGCTTCAAAAAGGCGTTCAACTGATCGAGCACGACGCCCGCGCCCGCGCGCACGGTTTGTTGTTCGAGGTCCAGCCCGGTGATGCGGCGGTTGAAGCGGGCGAAATCGAGAATCAACCCGTCGCCAATCGCGCCGCCGGCCAGTCCGCTGCCGGCTCCGCGCGGAGTCAACGAGATTTCCGCTTCCGCCGCCGCGGTGATGGCCGCGGCCGCCTGCCGGGCGTCGCGCGGAAACGCCACCGCCGCGGGTTCCACCTGGTAAATCGAGGCGTCGGTGGCGTAAAGCTGGCGGGTCAGATTGTCGAAGGCGATGTCGCAGCCGGCTTTTTCGAGGAGGGCGCGTTGGCGGGCGGAGAGCATCGCGTGGCCTCACGCGCCGGGCGCCAGGCGCAGGTTGCGCAGGACTTGCGCCGTCGAGCGCGCTTTGTTCAGGGTGTAAAAGTGCAAGCCGGGCGCGCCGCCGCGCAGGAGTTCCTCGCATTGCCGGGTGGCGTATTCGATGCCGAACTCCGCGCAGGCTTCGTCGTTCTCGACGTATTTCTCCAGGCTGGCCAGCAAGGGCGCCGGCAGCGCCGCCCCGCACAGGGCGGTGAACCGTTGGATCTGGGAGGCGCTCAAAATCGGGATGATTCCGGGGCAGACCGGCACGGTCACGCCCTTCTTGGACAGGTAATCGCGAAAGCGGAAGAAATCCGCGTTGTTGAAAAAAAGCTGCGTCAAGACGAAATCCACCCCGGCGTCGATCTTCGCCTTCAGGCGGTCCCAGTCCACCTCGCGCCCTTCCTTGCAGGCGACGTGCCCTTCCGGGAAGCCGGCGGCGCCCACGCAAAAGCCGCCCATTTCGCGGATGAACCGGACCAGTTGCCAGGAAAACTCGAAGCCGCCGGCGGCGGGTTTGAAGCCGCCGCCGCCCGGCGGATCCCCGCGCAGGGCAAGGATATTCCGGATGCCCAGTTCCCGCGCCTGGAGCAGCACCGCGCGCAATTCGTCCGCCGTGGCGTTGACACACGTCAGATGCAGCATGGCGGTGAGTTGGTGCCGGCGCTGGATGCGATCGACGATCATAAGCGTCTTCTCGCGCGTGCCGCCGCCGGCGCCGTAAGTCACCGAGCAATAGTCCGGCCCCAGTTGTTTGAGGGCGGGAATGGTTTTTTCCAAAAGAGTGCGGTCACCCTCGTCGGTTTTGGGCGGAAAAAACTCGAAGGAGACGACCGGCTGGCGCAAGGCCGCCTTTTTCGCATGAATGTCCCGGATCAATTGCATGGGGCAGAGTAAGTGGAAGCCGGACTAAAGGCAAATAGTGGAATCAGTTTGGCGGATTTCAGGGTTTGAATTTTTTTTCGGAAAATCGTTGCCAAAGCAACGGTTTGGCTTACACTCCCTTCCCGATGGTCGGAACATTCCGGTCGGACGTGAAAAAATTGACCATTTCATTCCTCCACGTTTGGCCGGGGAAAGCGGCAGCATAAAGGCTGCGGCAATGTCGTGTGGATGAGCGTTCCCGTTTGCTTTTTTGCGGAGACCCAGTTGCAATTCGTATGGGGCCGGGCCACTATCGAGGCCCGCTTCATCATCTTTTTCCTCATCATCTTCTCCATCTTCGCCTGGTACATGATGGTGTCCAAGGGGCTGCAGATGCTCCGCGCCAAAAGGCTCAACCAACACTTCGAGTTCGAGTTTCGGCCGCAGAAACATGTCCTGGCCATCTTCGACCGCCGCCTGGAGGTCTCCGGCTGCCCGATGTTCGCCGTCTATCAGGAGGGGTGCGTGGAGTTGGACGCGCGCCTCAGACAGGACAACGGCGAGGTCCGCCGCAACTGGGTCTCGCTCAAGAGCATGGAACATATCAAGCGCACCCTGGAAGGGGCCGTGGCCCGCGAGTGCCTCAAATTGGAATCGGGCCTGATCCTTCTGGCCATCGCCGTCAGTGGCGCTCCTTTTCTGGGCCTGCTCGGCACGGTCTGGGGCGTGATGGACACCTTTGCGCAAGTCGGCCAGATGGGGCGGGCGGACTTGCCCACCATGGCGCCGGGCGTGTCGGCCGCCTTGATCACGACCGTCGCCGGTTTGTTGGTGGCCATTCCGTCGATGTTCGGCTACAACTGGCTGGTGCATACCTTGCGCGTGCGAACGGTGGAGTTGGACAATTTTGCGCAGGATTTGGTGTCGAAGATGGAAACGGAGTATTTGAAGGAAGAATGAGGCGCTTTTCCCAACGCAATTCGCTGGTGACGCTCAACGAGATCAACATCACGCCGCTGCTGGACCTGGCGTTTGTGCTCTTGATCATCTTCATCATCACCCGGCCCTTGCTGGAGGGAAGCGTCGATATGCAATTGCCGCAAAACATGGGCAAGCCCGACACGCGCAACATCGACCGCCACAATATCCGGGTGGTGGAAATCAGCCCGCGCGGCGAATACTGGCTGCAAGGCCGGCGCCTCTCGCTGGCGCAGTTGGAGGGGGAACTGGCGCGCACCCACCGCGAAAACCCAAGGCTCATCGTCGATATCCGCGCCGACAAACGCACCCAATGGGACTATGTCATCGCCGTGATTGACTCCTGTTTGCGCAACAGCATCACCCAGTTTTCGGCGCGCACCGCGCCCACCCAGCACCCATGACGCGCCTGCAAAAAAAGTGTTTCGTCTTTTCCGTCGGCCTCCACGGCCTGCTGGCGGCGATTATCATTTTCAGCGCCGGCTTCCGCACCCGGCCCGCGGAGACCGGCCTGGAGGTTCTTTCCATCATCCCGGCCAACATCCTGGACCGCGCCGGTGCCCGCGGCGGCACACCGGCGGCCGTTCCGCCCCGGCCGCAGGAGCCAATCATGCGGACTGAAGTCGTCGGCCGCGTCGAACATGCCAAGCCCAAGGAAGAAGAGCAGGAGGTCCGCCCCCTGCCAGCGCCGAAGCGCATTGAAACCCCGGTTGCGCAACGTGAAACCCCGGTCGCAAAGCCCTCCGCCAAGCCCACCCCGCGGCACGAAATCCACCCCTCCTACACCCCCGCCACAGGCGTGACGAACAACAAAAAAACGACCGAGACCACCGAAGCGGCCCAATCCGCCTCCGCGGCTGAAGCCAAGCGGCTCAGACAGGTGGAGCAGTCTCTTTCCCAGTTATCGTCCGTCGTGCAAAGCAGCGCCGCGGAGAAAACGACCGTCGATGTTCCGGGAATTGGCGGCGGAGGGGAGGTTTTTGCCGGTTACAACGAAGTCGTCAAGAGCATCTATTACCGCGCCTGGATCACCCAGGACAGCGTGGCGGACCGGGTGGCCGCCCCGGTGGCCCGCATCGTCGTGGCCCGCGATGGCACGATCGTTTCGGCGGAATTGGTCACCCCTTCGGGCGACGATTCGCTGGACAAATCCGTGGACCGGGCGTTGCGGAGGGTGACCAAGTTGCCGCCTTTCCCCGCCGGCGCGCATGACGAGGAACGGACTTTTCGGATACGATTCAGTTTGGACGTCAAGAAAGCATCGGGATGAGCACGAAATTCAAAGGAATTATCACCATAATAACGACGGCCCTCTGCGCGATGAGCGCGCTGGCGGACGAAGTTCTTGATATTCACAAGGAGGCGGCCCGATTGATCCGCGTTTCGGTCAGCGGGTTCAGCGGGGAAGCCGATTCCGTCTTGAAATTCGACCTTTCCGTCCTGGGCATGGAGATCACGCCGCCCGAGAACGCGGAATATCTGGTCAGCGGCCGCGAAAATGGCCGGATCGAGGGCAGCCTGAGCGCGGCCGGCAACAGCCGCCCCTTGTGGACGCGGGCCTACGCCGGCGGCGCGCCCCGCTCGCAAGCCCACGCCTTCGCCGACGACATCGTGAAGGAGATACGGCAAACGCTGCCGATCTTCCAGGGCCGGATCGCTTTTCGCCTACAGTCGGGGAGCGCGACGGAGATTTGCGTGTCCGATTTCGACGGGTTTAATCCCGTGGTGCTGACCCATGACGGCGCGCTGGTCAACGGCCCCTCCTGGGCGCCAGGCGGACACGTATTGTTTTACACCTCCTGGAAGAACGGCGGCACGGAAATCCTGGAACACAACCTCGCCGCCGGCTCGCGCCGCGTTTTCGCCGGCTTTCCGGGGGCGGACCTCAGCCCCGAAGTTTCGCCCGACGGCCAAAAAGTGGCGATGATTTTGAGCAAAGGGGGCAGCCCCAACTTGTATGTGTGCGACAGGGACGGCGGCAACCTCAGACAGTTGACGCGCACCCGCGACGAGGATTCCTCCCCAACCTGGTCGCCGGACAGCCGGAAGATTTGCTTTGTCTGCCGGAGCGGACGGGCGGGGTTGCAGACGATCAGCGTCGAGGGCGGGCTGGCGCAGCCCCTCCGGGCGGCGGGCGTTTACAACAACCTCACCTCGCCGGACTGGTCGCCCGACGGCCAGAAGATCGCCTTCACCAGCGGCAGCGTCAGTTTCACCATTTGCGTGATGCCCGCCGAGGGGGGCGAAGCGCAGAAATTAGTTGCGGGAGAAGACCCGTGCTGGGCGCCCAATTCCCGCACGATCCTCTTCACCCGCCGGGCAAATAACAAACGAATCCTATGTTTGCTTGACGTACCCACCAAACACGTCAAGGATGTCAGGCAACTTTCGGGAAGCTGTTCGGAGCCTTCGTGGGCAAGGTGAACAACGGCTTTCCTGTCAACGAATTGAGAAAGATGAAAAAACAAAATTTAGTCGCAACGTTCGTTCTAAGCATCGGTTTGCTGGCCAGTGTCACCGGTTGTCAGCACAAACCCGTCAACACGACCCAGATTCCCGAGGTCCGCAACAAGCCGGCCGTCAACACGCCTCCCTCCGAAGATCATACCGGGACGCTCCCCAACCCCAATCCCGTGGAAGTCTCGCCCCTGGCGGAGAATTACGGCCCCTACACCAATCTCTTTGATAACCCGCACAACGAAGACCGGGAGAAATTCAAAGCCGACACCATCTATTTCGAATTTGACAGCGCGACCATCAAGGCGTCGGAAGAGGCCAAACTCCAGGATCTGGCCGCGTATTTCAAAGGCAACGAGAAGCGCGAGGCGCTGGTTGTGGAAGGCAACTGCGACGAGCGCGGCACGGAGAAATACAACCTTTCCCTTGGGGAACGCCGCGCCCTGGCCGCGCGCGAATACCTCGGCAACCTGGGGGTCGATGTCCACCGCATCAAGACCGTCACGTTCGGCGCCGCCATGCCCGTTGAAGCCGGCCACAACGAGGCCGCCTGGAAGAAAAACCGCCGCGACGATTTCGTACTGATAACGCCCAAACAATAAGTTTGGGCGGCAAGGCGCCGGCCGCGCCGGCCGCGGAAATGGGCTTGCATTGCGCGCCCGCAGAGACGAAAACTTTCCGTGGAAATGGAAACACCGTTGGACTTCCGCTTTGAACTCCCGCGGCCGCCCGGCGGACCGCTGCTGGAGGTTTCATCGCTGGAAATGGAGAAGTTCCTGCTCAAACGGCTCGACGAGGCCGAGACGGACCCGACCCAGGCCCTCTGGCAATTGGCCCAGTTTTACAAGCAAACCCGCCAGCCGGACAAGGCGCTGGCGCGCCTCCAGCAGTTGATCGAGTGGCTGCCCGCGCCCGAAGAGCGGGCCAGGTGCTTCCTGAGCATGGGCCAGGCCATGGAACTGGCGCGCGATTTCCCGGCCGCCGCCGGCTATTACACCAGAGCTTTGGCGCTGGAGCCGATGCACACCTCGACCTGGTATTTTATCAATAACAACCTCGGCTTCTGCCTCATTGCGCTGGACCGCTTTGCCGAGGCGGAGAATTACTGCCGCAAGGCGATCGAAACCGATCCCAACCGCCCCAACGCCTACAAAAACCTCGGCGCCGCCCTCTCCGGCCAGGGCCAATACCGCGACGCCGCGCAATGTTTTATCGCCGCCACCCAGCTCAACGCCGCCGATGACCGCGCGTATCTTCTCCTGCGCGAGTTGTTGCGGGAACATCCCGAACTGGAATTCGAGTTCGAAACCGCCGCCGCCTGCTGCCAAAAAGCCGTCGAGGCCGCCGCCCGCAAGATCGAGCAGATGAAGCCGGCTGTGCTGCGGGGCTGGAGAAAACACCTCATCCTCTTTCGCGCAAGAGTCCGGGCGCTGATTCGGCGTTTATGGACCGGCTCCCTGTAAGGCCGCCGCCGGCGCCGGCCTGGCCCGCTTTCCTCCGTCAAATCGAATCGGCCATTCTGGCCCGCAACCTTCTGCGCCACGGCCGGAAAATCCTTGTCGCCGTTTCCGGCGGATTGGATTCGATGTTGCTCCTTCATGGCTTGCGCGACCTGGCCCAAACTCATCGCTGGCAATTGACCGTCGCCCATTTCAACCACCAATTGCGCGGAGCCGCCGGCAAGGCCGATGAACGCCTGGTGCGCCAAACCGCCCGCGCCCTTAAACTGCCCGTCGTCGTCGGCCGCGGCAATGTCCGCCAAGCCGCCCGCCGGGCCGGCATTTCCCTCGAAATGGCCGGACGCGCCTTGCGGCATGAGTTTCTGGCGCGCGCCGCCCGCCGCCGGCGCATTCCGGTCGTGGCCCTGGCCCATCACGCCGATGACCAGGTGGAATTGTTTTTTTTGCGGCTCCTGCGCGGAACCGGCGCCCAGGGACTGGCCGGCATGAAATGGAGCAACCCCTCCCCGAGCGATCCTACGATTCTTCTGGTCCGCCCGCTCCTCAACCAATCCAAGGCCGCCCTGGCCGGGGCCGCGCGGGCCGCCGGCGTCCCCTTCTCCGAAGACGCGACCAATTCCTCCCTCGAAATCGAGCGCAACCGGGTCCGGCATGAATTGATTCCGCTGTTGCGCAAAAAATATCAGTCCGCCCTGACGGAAACGGTGCCGCGCCTGATGGAACTGGCGGGCGCCGAGGCGGAGGTCGTGACGGCCGCGGCGGAGACTTGGTGGCGCGCCCGCCGGCGGGTTGAGTTTGGACGTCTGGCGATCGCCGTGCAGCGCCGGGTCATCCAACTGCAATTATTTCAACTGGGTCACGCGCCTGATTTTGACCTCGTGGAACGGTTGCGCGCCGCGCCCGGCGAGCCGTTTGCCGTCAATCCCGGGCAAACGATTTCCCGCGACGCCCGCGGTTTGCTTCACTTGCGGAAAATCCAGGCCCCGAAGTTCGATCCTGCCCGGCGGCGGGTGCTTTTGCGGGGCGGCAAAGGGCGGGCGAGCTTCGATGGTTTGACCCTCTGCTGGAACATCGACCGGGCCGCCGGGGCGAGTTTCAGCCGGGAGCCAAACGTGGAATACTTTGATGCCGACAAGGTTGGCAGGACGATTTGGCTGCGGCATTGGCAGCCCGGCGACCGTTTCCAGCCGATTGGGTGCGAATCAGCCCGGAAACTCCAGAATCTGTTCGTCAACATGAAAGTCCCTCGCGCCCAGCGGCGGCGCCGGATCGTGGCGGCGGCCAGCCGCGGCGAAATCTTCTGGGTCGAGGGCCTGCGCATGGCGGAGCGCTTCAAGCTGGAGCCAGCCACCCTCCGCCGCCTGAAGTGGCAATGGCGGCGCGAATCTCCCTCGCCGCCATCAGATTGATTCACTCACTCGCTGACCCGGTTCAACGGGCGCGCGGAATCAAAGGTCTCCAAGGCGCATCGAAGCAGGACAAAGTTATGTGGCATGAGTTTCAAGGAAATCTTTCAACGCCCGGCGCGGAGAGCGAACAATTTTTTTCTTCGCTATCACCGCGAAGAAATCTGCTGGAGTTGAAGCCCAGCGCCATCGGCGCGACATCTTTGTAGAAAACCAATCTCAAAAGAAAACCCAGCCCCGTCGGGGCGGCATATTCCGGAAATCACTCCTGACCAGAGACAATGCCGGACATGATTTTTCTTCGCTATCACCGCGAAGAAATCTCCCGGAGTTGAAGCCCAGCGCCATCGGCGCGACATCTTTGTAGAAAACCAATCTCAAAAGAAAACCCAGCCCCGTCGGGGCGGCATATTCCGGAAATCATTCCTTGTTGGTTTTGAAAATGTATTGTGGGTCGTATTCCACGCCGAATTTCTCCAGCAGCGCAACGTATTCCTCGCGGAATGATTTCCTGGCATGATGTTTTTGCTGGTTCTCAATGTAACGGATAACCGTGCCCAGTTGTGAGCGCGAATAGGAAAACGCACCGAACCCTTCCTGCCACGAAAATCTTCCCATCATCCAACGCTTCTCGTTGATGAATTTTGAAGAACCCGCTTTCACATCGCGCACCAAATCTGAAAGCGCCATGTCCGGCTTCATGCCGACGACCAAGTGCAAGTGATCCGGCATATTGTTGATGGCAATCAATTTTTGTTTCTGACCAGAGACAATGCCGGTGATGTATTTTTGAAGTTCGTCGTTGTGTTCTGGTTTGATGAGGTTTTGCCGACCTTCGACGGCGAACACGACATGGAGATAGATTTGCGTGTAGGTATTGGCCATAAGCCGAAGATGCCGCTCCTGACGGAGCTTGAAAATCCTTTTCTTGTTTTGGTTCTACAAAGATGTCGCGCCAATGGCGCTGCCAGCGACAAGCTCAATTCCACAGGTGATCGGTGAGTGTGTATTTGTCCGGCACATCGGGGTCGAGGATGCTGGCAAGTTTCGGCCCTTCGGCGGGAAATTCCGGGAACGCGAACGCGCGCCCCGGCTTGAATCCGACAAGGAAGATGCGTTGACGGTGGTGCGGCACGACAGAAATCTGAAATCTGAGATCGCCTCCCGCGCCGGCCCCGCCAAAAACCGGGACATGCCCCGCCGGAGCCGCCAAAATGTTGGGGGTTGCGGGCCGGGCCGCTTCGTATTATAGTGCGGCACAATTATTTGACGAATGCCCGAGCCAAACAGAGCCAACGAACCGGATAAAAACGACAAACGCAATAACGAACTGCGCCTGCCCCCGCGCACCATCCTGCTTTGGATCGGCATCGTCGCCGTCGTCAGCGTCCTGGCCCTGGTCCGCAACGGCTCGGAAACGCCCGTCGAGGATATGGGGTCGTTCGCGGACTTGACGGGCAAGCTGACCAACAACCTGATCGTGCCCGGCAGCGGCCGCATCGTTTACGGCCTGCAATCGCCCGACATCAAGCGCATCACCGGCCGCTATTACAAAACCGACGATCACGGCAAAATCCTGGGCGCCGAGGGCAAAAAAGTCGAGGTCCCCTTCAAGCTCGAAACCCCGCTGACGGAGAAAAAGACCGACCTGCTGATCGACACGGGGGAATTCAAGGCCGTCAATAACAGCAACCTGATGTTGAGCGTGTTCTTGAACACGTTCCTGCCCTTTCTCCTCATCCTGGGCGCCGTTTACTTTTTCATTTTCCGCCAAATCAAAATGGCGGGCAAAGGGGCGATGAGTTTTGGCAAAAGCCGCGCCCGCATGTTGAACAAGGAGAAAAACAAGATCACCTTCAAGGACGTCGCCGGCGTCGAGGAGGCCAAGGAGGAGGTTTCCGAGCTGGTCGAGTTCCTCAAAGACCCCAAGAAATTCCAAAAGCTGGGCGGCCGCATCCCCAAGGGCATCCTGATGGTCGGCGCGCCGGGCACCGGCAAGACCCTCCTGGCCAAGGCCATTGCCGGCGAGGCCGACGCCTCCTTCTTCAGCATCAGCGGCTCGGATTTTGTCGAGATGTTTGTCGGCGTCGGCGCCAGCCGCGTGCGCGACATGTTCGAACAGGCGCGCAAAAACGTCCCCTGTTTGATTTTCATCGACGAAATTGACGCCGTCGGGCGCAGCCGCGGCCACGGCTGGGGCGGCGGCAACGACGAACGCGAACAAACCTTGAACGCCCTGCTCGTGGAAATGGACGGCTTCGACACCCAGGACGGCATCATCATCATCGCCGCCACCAACCGGCCCGATGTGCTCGACCCGGCGTTGCTGCGGCCGGGGCGTTTCGACCGGCAAATCATGGTCAGCCTGCCGGACGTGCGCGGGCGCGAAGCCATTCTGAAGGTCCACGCCCGCAACGTGAAGCTCGACCCGTCGGTCAACCTGGGCGTGATTGCCCGCGGCACACCCGGTTATTCCGGCGCCGATCTGGCCAACCTCTTGAACGAAGCCGCCTTGCTGGCCGCGCGCCTGAGCAAAAAATCCATCGGCATGGCCGAGTTGGAGGAGGCCCGCATCAAAGTCCGCATGGGCCGCGAGCGCCGCAGCATGGCCATGTCCGAAGAAAACAAGAAATGCACCGCATGGCATGAAGCCGGCCACGCCCTGGTCAACGTCTGTCTCGAACACACCCATCCCCTGCACAAAGTCACCATCATCCCCCGCGGCCAGACCCTCGGCTCGACCATGTCCCTGCCCCTGGAGGACGTCCTCAATCATCGCCGCAAAGAAATGCTCGACCTCATCGCCGTCATGATGGCGGGCCGCATCGCCGAAGAAATCATTTCCGGCGATATTTCCAGCGGCGCGGCGGGCGACATCCAGCAGGCCACCTCCATCGCCCGGGCCATGGTCTGCCAGTGGGGCATGAGCGACATCCTCGGCATGGTGCAATACGGCAACGACCAGGACCAGCTCTTCCTGGGCCGCGACATGGTGCAACGCAAGGATTACAGCGAATTCACCGCCCAGGAGATCGACACCGAGGTCAAGCGCATCATCAACGAAGCCTACGACCGCTCCAAGGCCCTCATCGACACCCATCGCGACAAATTGGAAATCATCGCCAACGCCTTGCTCGAATACGAAACGCTCGACGGCGTGCAAGTCAGTGAAATCGTCAAGACCGGCGCTTTCACCCCGCCGCCGCCCGCCCCGAAAGTCGAGCCTCCCTCCGGCGCGGTCGCGGCCACGCCGCTGCCCGAAGTGCCCAAACCCCTTCCGCCAAAACTGCCCGGCTTCGGCTCGCCGTCGCCGGCGCCTGTTTAAATTTTTGCACGATAAATGATCGCTTGAATTCAATGCCGCCCGGGCATATTCTTTCCGGGTGAGTTTGGCTGAATTAAAGGACACTGTAATCGCGCTGCCGGAAAGGGAGCGCCACGATTTTGTGGTGTGGGTTAATCGCTTGGAACAGAATTACGGCGATGTGTCGGCCGAAGCGCTGGCCCAACTGGCCGCCGAAATTTGGGACGAAGACGACCGCCATGCCCCTCCCGTCCATCCAGCGCGGTGAACTCTGGCTTGTGGATCTGGGTTACTTGGGCAAGGTCCGCCCCGTTGCGGTAGTCAGCATCCCATTTCTCGACTACGAACGCACGCTCTGCATTGTCGTTCCTCACACCACTTCGGTCCTCGGCACTCGCTTTGAGATTTCCCTCATCCATCCGGCCTTGGCAGCGGGTGTGTTTGACGTCCAACAAACCGCGGCGGTTCCTGCCATCAAATTTGTCAGGCGTTTGGGAAGATTGGACGCGGGCCAGATGCAGGCTCTCGAAGCGCCGCTGGCTCAAATACTCGGCCTAAAACTTGCAATCACTTCGCGTTGAGTCGAGAGAAAAACGCCCCGGACACGATTGCGGCCAGATGAGGACGACGAGCAACGCCAGAGAGGGCCGGCGGGCGGAAATGGCGGGGTTGCCGCGAGCGCATCGGAGCGATAGGATTGGCGGCATGGAAAACGATGGAACACGCATTGCCCGCATCCTGGTTTTATACTTCAGCCGGGACGGGCACACGAAGATGATGGCGGAGCTGGTCGCCGAAGGC
>Ga0187874_10002952_pt1 | contig 12367 bp, 5 predicted proteins | sample June2016WEW_16_1_3_FD_132993 | JGI IMG/M metagenome (GOLD analysis project Ga0187874, IMG submission 132993) | Peatland microbial communities from SPRUCE experiment site at the Marcell Experimental Forest, Minnesota, USA - June2016WEW_16_150 | ecosystem: Environmental > Terrestrial > Soil >... | reverse complement strand
TCTCACGTATATGCCGTTGCCTGATGCCTCAAGCTTGTAATTATGCGCGTTTTGCAATGTCTGGTTTGTTGGTCCGAAAAGAAGCGCGCCAGTCATGGGATTGTACGCTATATCTGTAACATAAGATCCACCATACTGTGAGAACGATGCGAACACGCCGGCGCTAATAAGGGTCGTGGCTGAGGTCAAAAGTATTCCTTGGGTGGTTTCTGAAGAGATGCCAAAGCTTGGATTCGCCATCGGAACTGGCACTGACCACTGGATGCCTGTTGTGAAGTTGTAGGTTCCTGTTGGTTTAAAGTCACCTGTGTAGATTTCAGCCGAAAGGCCATTTGCTCCTGGACCACCAACAAGGCAAAGTGATGAATTCCACATAGTCAGCGATTCCGCGACAACGGGGCTGAAGGGGTTGCCAGGTACGGCATTAGTGGTATTGGTGTAGTAGAGTAGTATTGATCCTGCGCAGTTAGGTTCGTTGGAATCTATCAGTGCGTTTGTTGATGTTGAAAAGAGGTTAGCTATGCTTCCTGGTACGCTGTTTACAGTTGCCATGTAGTTTCCTGTGAACGGATCTAATATGTCATAGTTTGCAGTTGAAGGATTGTACACCCACAGGAGTGCTTGAGAGCCGAATTCCTCAACTGTGTGGAATGTGATCACTTGACCATACACCAGTGTGTCAGTGGTATTCTTTACCCATAACGTTTGTCCGTTGAAGAGGTCAACTGCAACGATGCCTGCGTAGTCGGTTTGAGCGGGATACCAGCTGTAGAAAAGAATTCCATCCAGAATTATCGGTTCAAAGGTGTGGTAGAGTGGCGAGTTTGCGGCGAATGAGCTCATTTCGTTAGCTGGGGTTTCGCCTCCAGGTTGGCCTCCAGTTGTGATTAGTTTCGTCCACAGTACGTGCGCCGTCGTTGGTGCTGTGCTGTAGGGTTGGAAGTTGTTTCCTGAGCCGTCGTATCCACCTGTATTGTCGAATCCTGGTCTACCCAGTCCGTACCAGTTTCCACCGACCGCTTGCGCCCACCAATAGTTTGATGCGTAAATTGGTGTTGTCCAGTAGCTCGTTGGAAGAGGAGTACTAGAAAAGTATGATACCGGAGTTGCTTGCACAACAATTGAGACTGCTGGGCTTATTGAGGGATTCACATTATAGGTTATTCCGCTCGTAAGGTCCTTTCCTAATGATTGCCCAGGAAACACCGCTTGGAATGTGTAGTTTCCCACCGCTGTGGGCACGAAGTTAATTGCTGGGACGCCTCCCGTGGTGTCTGTTGTGTATGGTCCGAGGGTCTGGTTGGTTCCGTCTGGTTTAATGATGTTGACTTTCAGGTTTGTGAGTGCTGATCCGGCGTTGATGAAGTTGTTGTAGTTAAGTAATGTTACGGGTTTGGTGAAGAAGAGGGTTATGTACACGGTTTGGCCGACGCCGACGGGGCTGGGTGCTGCGTTGACGTACAGAAATGTTGGAAGGTTTACAGGCGACGATGTTTGGGCAGATGCTTGTCCTATCATCATTATCATTGGAGCTGTTAATACTATCATAAGAACCAAAGCAATCAAACGTCTTTTGGTTTGCATTTTTGTTTTTCTCCTTTAATATTATTTGTGCTGAGAAGAAGCAGAGAAGACGCCTCTTCTCCACGTAGCCCCTCTCTGTCCAACTCATATAAGTAATTTGCGCAAAACTCTTAGAGGATAAAGCAAATAAATGCATTTTTTCATTTAAAAGGATGAAAAATTAAACGAAAAGCAGTGGTTGTACTTCAAGAAAATACGTTTGCCAACCTAATTCTAACGACCGAAGGAAGAAAGGGGGTGTGGCAATTTCGCCAATCTTGATGTGTTACGTCCAACACAACCAGCCCCCAAAATGACCTGGGAACCAGTGTAAATAACATAAGCCCCTGAAACCCAAAAATAGCGAAACCAACTAAGGAACTTAGCCAATCGGTTAGAATCAGTTATCCAATCTCACACACATTCTCAACCGTCACCTCAGTAACGTCATCATCAAAACAAACTCCGCAAAGACGTGAATCAATTGACCGATTATTCTTAGTCGAACAGCAACCACAACGAACACGCGTGCCCAATGTTGTTTATAATTCATTTTATAGATTCATAATTATTATTAGACAAGTTTTTCTACAATAGATAAGGTCAACCTTCCCATTGAGAGTTCTACCATTATGGCCGAAGCTACGACTGAACAGACGATTATGGATTACGCGGTGATAGCAAGAGGACACGTTCTCTCAGCTTGTACGGACAAAATAGTCCCGAGGAAGACCGTGGTTTTCACAACTCTTGTAGACCCAACCGTCATAAAAGTAGCCGGGGAAAGACTAAAACGACGGCTATTTACCAAGTTTGGGATTCGGAAGCCCAGCCTTGCAACCATCCAATTAGCTTCTCTGCAAAAATACTACGAACCATACATAGTGATTAGCGCCAGATATTTTCTAGATTACTACCGCATGTGCGCTTACACTGTTTCAATCGATAGCGAAGTACGCGAGTTCGTCATGCAAAACAGAACATTCTATCCGGAGAAAAGTCAGAATTCAACCGCAAGCATAAAGTTTGAGGGCGAAGAACGGCTTGTTGTTGAGAAGAAATCCTTCTTCATGCTATTAAAGAATGGTCAAGAAGCGAATCCTGAAACGTTACCTAGCGGGCCCCCGGAGAAGAAGCCCAAGGAGTCAATAAGGGCACAATGCATTAAGGAAATCGATCCGGAAGCGGACGTTGACTTTGCTCGGAAAAGGCTAGTTCATCGACCGGAAAACCTGAGCCGTATAGTCGATGAGGTTTTTGAAATCAGCGAAAGAGTCGTAATTTACGCCCCCAGATTCAAGCTTACGTACGTTAATGCGAGCAATTACGAGGAAAAATCAATTGAGTTTGACGGAATTACATCAAAAAGAATCCTCGACGAGAACCTTCCTTCTCGTGCAGTCCGAGCCATTAAGTCCACCTTGAGCGCGACTTTCAAGAAGTAGAAAAGTGCGCCGGCGCGCGCGTTACTCTTTAATTGCGGACATTGAACCCACGTAATCTCAACACGAACCATACAACGCACACTAATAGGAATAGGCTGTCGCCGAGGTTCGGCCACAACGGGAAGTAAACCCAGTTGTTAAAGAAGGTCGGAAGTTTTAAAGCATAACCGGCGATTCCGAAGAGGCACATGATATCGACACACCTTATGAACAATTGTTTTCCTGTTCTAGGAATCCATGAGTAGGATGCCCCTTGCATTTGCCTTCGTCCTCTTAATGGATTGAGTTGCTCAACTTAATTTATTTTTACCAACCTCAAATCTTAATATTACAAGTATCCTTTCTTTCAATCTTGCGTGAGCGCGCGTGCTTGTTCCCAAATTATGAAGTAAGCAGCATTTTTTTCTAACTCCATAGGATGTGCCACCGGCAGCTTCGACCCTGCATTTGATGATGAAAAGAATCAACAACCTTCAAGTGGCGTAATAAGTTGTCTGGCCTGGCCAACAAAATTTCGAAAACGGTTGGGTTAGCGGCATGCTTAATTCTTCTCTTTGTTGACTATTTCAGCTATATAGCATAGGACCTCGGATTTTGGGGAGATTTAAGGAGATTTCGGGAGAATTGGGGAGATTTGGGGAGATTTTTAGACGCAACCTGCAGCCGATCCAAGACCTAAATCAAAAAAGCAACCCAAATCACAAACAACAAATTTGCCGGTTTCCCACGGCGCCAAAATAACTCACAAAACCATTCCAACCTAAACGAACAACTTTTAGCGGCAATGTTGCAGTATTCTTTCATATTAGTGCAGAAAAATGTGACCAAACGCGCGGCGTGCTAATCTTGTGCGAAATGTTATGACATTTTCTTAATGCTGTCTTGATTTAAAAAATAAAAAAAGAAAAAGGGGTTTTGACTATTTGTTTACACTCGTTTTCTTGTGACTAAGATTGCGAGTACTGCGCCGATTATGATTATGACGATTATTACCGCTATGAGTCCGTACATGACTGTGTTGTTTGAAGCTAAGCCGCTGGCTGGTGATGCTGTTGGTGCTTGTGTTGCTGGGGGTGCACCTGCGTGGACGGCTGCTTCAGCTGATGAACCGTAGTATCCGTTTGTGCCAGCGAATACTGCATAGATCGTGTAGTCGCCGGTAATGTCTGGTTTCCACGTGAAGCTGTAGAATCCGCTTCCATCTGAGGTTGTTGTTCCGATTTGTCGATAGTTGTGGTTGCTGTCCAGGACATATAATGTCACTGGGACTCCTGTAAGGTTGGTCGGTAGTGGCTGCTGCTCGTATGCGAATTCCATTAAGCCTTTCATACTGTCATCGGATACGCATGGTAGTCCGTTGGGGAAGTTCGCCTTAACTGCTTCTTGTGATGCACCTGCGCAGACATCGGTTACTGTGCCGCTTATGACGACTGGTGTGTCTGTTGTTACTCCGACAGAAGGTGCGCTAACGGTTGTTTTGCTTGGTCCCTGTGCGTACGCGTAGACTTGTCCGTCGTAGGCGTTGAATGTGGTTAATACGCCGTCTGTCACTTCGGTTCCTGTGTCGTCGAAGCCCAAGTTGCTCCACACGAGTTTTCCACTTGTTGCGTTCAGTGCCAACTCTAGTGCTCCGTGGAATAGCGGTGGGTTGTATTCGTGTCCTTCAGATAGGTACAGGATTGTATTAGTTCCTGTTCCAGCCATGGCGTGGTCTGCGAAGACCCAGATTGGGTAGACCCCGTATGGTGACTCTGTTCCGGCTGGTCCGTTAATCTGGTATGTGCTCCACGTCCAGAGAATGTTGCCGTTGGCCATGTTTACTGCCCATACGTCTCCTCCTAAGCCCCAAACGTACATTGTGTTCAGTAATGAGTCAGGAAGAGTGACGAGGCCGTAGGCGTCGTAGGTGTTCAGTGAATTGCCGTCTGCCATTTTTACGTTGAGGTTGCTTGTCCATACTTGCTGGCCTGTGGTGTCTGAGTATGCTGCCATCTGGAAGGTGTTCTGGTTTGTTTCAACGTAGATTCCGTTTGCTGCTGCACTATAAGCTAATCTAGTGTAGGGTGTGTATATGCCGCCGGTGCGGTTGGTTATCCACATTAGGTTGCCGTCTGTTGCGCTGTAGCCGGCTTCAACCATGTACCCAGTGGTTTCTGAAACTGAGACGGAGCCTTGTTCGAATACTAGGGTGTTTCCTGCCCATAATGTCGAGCCTAGAGCTGTGCCGAGTCCTGCCACGAGTTGTCCGTTGAGAACCGGGTTCATTGAAACAGCCCAGACCAATGCGTAGTTTGCATCGAATACAGTGTTAGGTGCAATGTTCCAGTCGAATAAGCCGCCGAAAGCTGACATTTGGCCGCTTGCTATGAAAGCGTTGGTTAGGTTGTAGAATTCCAGTACTGGTCCTTTGGATGCGGGGAAGACGACTTTTGTCGTGGGGATTGGGCCAAACATCGGTGGACCACCCGGGGACATGTGTGGAATTGTGACGGTCAGATCAGTGGCTGGAGTTGGGGGTCCGAAGAAGTTGATGGTGGCGTTTTGAGCGGCTTGCCAGCCGATTATGTTTCCATTAGCGTCTTGCCCGAGGAATCCCAATGAAGGCATGTTGATGATTGAAGCGACCAAATTTCCCGTCATAGCATCCCACATATACCATGTGGCTGGTCCAGAGGAGAAGAATCCGCCGCCGGTTTGAGTGAAGATGTATGGTCCGACAATGCCGTATTGGTCAATTGTTGGGAAGTTAAGCTCCATGCCACATCTTAAGATTGTCGTGGTGTTGATTACCCATTCAGTCTGTCCGTTATACAGGTTTACCGCTATGATGCCTTGCGAGGCGGCGGTTTGTGTTGTGTACCAGGTTGAATAGAGTACTCCGTTCATGATAACTGGCGCGTATTTTGGATCGTATTGTGAGGTTGTCCAGAAGCTGCTGTACTGCTCGGTGTTGCCCAGTGGTGCTCCAGCTGCTCCTCCGACGCACCATGGTTTGGTCCAGAGGATGTGCGCAGAAGCTGGCGCAGCGGAGAACGGGTTGTAGTTGCCAGTGGCGTTGTAGCCTCCTGTGTTCGCAAATGTGACGGAGGAATATCCCATCCAGCCTCCGTTTAATGCTGCCCAGTTAAAGATGTTTTCAGAGTTTACTGGAGTTTCCCAGTAGGCTGTTGGGAGTGGAGTGTTTGGTAAGCCTCCCCTTGGCTCTGATGTCACAACAAGCGTCTGTGGTGCACTTTGACTTGGGTCATTGTAATAATTCGTGTAGCCGAATCCCGTGAAGGGTTGTCCGCCGTAGAACATTTGGAATGTGTAGTTGCCGACTGATGTTGGAGTGTAGGTTGTGAATGTGCCGCCGGTTGTGTCAGTGGTGAATGTTCCTAGTGAGGATTTTACTCCGGCTGGATTGGTAACGTAGACGGTCATGTTTTTGGCGACTTCTGTATCAAAAATTGGCACAGCAAGCCAAAAATCAACGGTAACTATTTGACCAACACCGCATGGGTTAGGAGCGACGTTGCAAAAGGATATTGTTGGGACATGGACGATGCTTTGCCCGAACGCTGATTTCGATACTGTTAAAGCGCCTGCTAAAGATACCATAAGCATGCATAGTATTATCGCAGCAATTTTGTTTTTCAATAAATGCATTTTTTCTTTTCTCCATTTAATTTTGTCTTTGTTGAGCAACAAGCAGAAAAGCCAATTGCCCAACGAATCCTCTTTCGACTCACTTTGTATTTAAAACTTGCGATGACCCTGTATAGCGCCATTTTTGAGATTCCACGCTATTTCACTTCTTTCTTAAAGAAAAACGCAAAAATCGAGTTTCAATCTCTTGCCTGCTTGAATGAACAAACAGAAGCCTCCTTTTGTCAATTTGGAGAGGAATCGTTATGAGGTACGATTGCTCTTTTTGTTATTTGCGTGCACGTTGTTAGGAGATGGACTTTTTTTGCCGACTAAGACTTTGGTTTGCGGTTGTGTTTATGAGGAAAATGAGTGGATGCTTGTCCGAATAAAAGAATGTGAAAAGCATCACAAACTGCGAACTAGAAAAGTTGAGTACAGGCCAAAAGCGGAATGCAACCGAAACGATACGAGAGGCGAGTAAGCCTTCGAGCTTTCGTCAACGGATAGACTTTATAATAAGTTCAGTATTAGGCAAGCGTGCAAAGAGATTTGCAAAGAACGTAATAGGAAGTGAAAAAACAAATGTCATACGGTAACAAAGAGATGCACAAGGCAACCTGCGCTGACTGCGGAAAAGAATGCGAAGTTCCCTTCAAGCCAGACGGTAGCAGGCCAGTATATTGTCGTGAGTGCTATTCAAAACGAAGACCACCAAGACGATATTAAGCTTGTACGCTAAAATCTTTACCTATTTGGTAATATTCTTTTTTCTTTAATTTAACCCTGAATTAAATTCTAAACAATGGTAAACCTGATCTCCAAAAACGGGCTCGCAAGATTCCAGTGCGAAGCATATTGATGCGAAAAATGTTTTAACTTGGATGCTGTTCTTAACTTCTTATTGGGTGACTTTATGCCTAGTGTAGCAAAACGAAAAGCAAAAAACACACAGATTGAACAAAGAAAAAAATTGGAACGCGGAAAAGAAGCAAAAAAGAAACAGATGAGGCAGCAGCTTCCGACTAAAGGCCAGAAACGTTAGGCCTAAAAATAAGTAATTCACGATTGACCTCGTCGCGGCTGATTTAATTAATGCTTTTTTCGTGGCATTCTACTGAAAGTTTTTTATTAATTGCCCGTGTAATAAGTAGCGATCATTCATGAAATTAGCCGAAATCGCTATTTTGCTTAGGGAAATCGTTGACAGGTGCCCTAATTTAGAAGGAAGCACTTTTACGTTGATCCCGCAGAGGGCTATGTACCCATTATTTAATGGATACCATATAAATATTAAAACAAACATTACGAAGGAAAACGTAGGTTGCTTAAGGAAAATAGTGGAAGGGCACGACTTGGTAATGCAGATTAAACCTGATTCAGTAATAGTTTATGAAACTAGAGGTTAAAAGCTAAACCGCGTTGATTGCCGCCCACATTTCAATTAAGGAAAAGGCCGGGATACACTGCATTTTTCTCGATCTTGAAAGACTGCAGGGCACAGCAAAGTTTTTGAGGGCCTATTCCAATGAGCTTGCAAGGTTGACAAATCTTGTCTAGAAGAGAAAAGAAAGCTGAGGGTCTGGAGAAACACAAGAAACTGCAACGCGAAAAAGACCAAAAGCGAAAAGAACGAAAACAAATAGCACTCCCAGCAAAGCACTCAAAAGGTAAAAAATAATCAAATCGCGTTTACCGCGTTTTTCCCTTTTTTGATTGAATACAATTTTGCAGATTTCTCTGATTAACACAAAAGGATACCGAGCCAATTGTTTTCTCTTTGCTGCATTCTGCGTTTTTGGCTTTTTTCGAAAATTATTAAAGCACTAACCTGCATAAAGTATCATTCGGAGAATAAACAAATATGCCGAAGAAAGAAAAACCTTTAACTAAAAAAGAACGAGACGAGAAAAGAAAGAAACGTAAAGAAAAAAAGAGCAAAACCCAGACTTAAAACTTCAAGTGAAGAAAAAACGGGTCCTTTTTTTAACCCTTGATTTTTGTCTTTGAAACCAAGAAGAAACGGGCTTCTTCGTCGAATTCTCGTTTACAAATGTATTCAACCGCCTCCCGCTTTCTACATTTTGCTTTTTCTTCATACTTTAGGTGTTTAACCTGAAAAGGGAACTGATTTTAGCGTTGAAACTGCAAAAAGCGAGGGGCAGAAAATATTGCAACTGACAGCGCGGTTGCTGAAAAAGTTGTTTCTGGAATAAGATATAAAAAGAAATGTCGATTTATTTACGTATCAGTGTTACGTTTTGGCAAGAGGCGAAGGTTGAATGGGCGCAAAAAAGGTTGTAAGCAGGAAGACTGCTTTGGGAAGCATAGCTTTATGCATTGTTTTGTCCGCCGTTGTTATTGGCGTTCTGATACAGAATTCCAATACGAATCTTAAGAATCAAGCTGCAGCAAAAGACTTGGTGATTAATTCCCTAAACTCGACTGTCAGCTCCCTGAATGCAACAGTTGGAAACTTGAACTCAACCGTCAACTCCTTAAACGCTCAAATAACAAGCCTTCAAAAACAAGTTAAATCAGAGAATTCAACCAACATAATTCTTGAAAACCAACTTGCGTCAAAATCTTCTTCATTAAACACAGCTGACAATGAGATATCATCGCTTCAAAACGAAATTGTTTCAAATCCTCAGGTGACGGCCCTTCAAAACCAGCTTGCTGCCTCGCAAGCACAGGTGGTGACCCTTCAGAACCAAGCCACCTCATATCAAACAACAATCACCTCGTTGAACTCTCAGGTTGCAAACTTGGAATCAACTATAGCTAATTGGGATAACCCAGTCAGCAACGCGTTCAGCCTGATTCAAATTACAGACACTCAGTTTTTAAGCGAATCAAACCCGGCCTTGTTCAACACTTTGACTAGCTGGATTGTAAACAACACTAATGCATTAAATGTTTCAATGGTTGTCAACACAGGCGACATCATCAACGTTCCCGGTAACGTCACACAATGGCAAAACGCCAATATTGCAATGATGCAGCTCTACAACAACGGCGTTCCATACAGTTGGTGCGCGGGAAACCACGATATCATCGGTGAGTCTCTTCCTCAAGGGAACGCTAATGGTGTTTGGCTTGGCGGGAGCGGTGACTCAGCCTTTGACGTTTCAGTCATGCAGCACGAGCCATATTGGGTTGCAAGCATTTTCAACGGGTCAAGCACGGCAGTGCAGTTCAGCTATGGCAACTACCGCTTCATGATTATTAACGTAGCTTATGACGCTAATGCCACGGTGCTGGACTGGATGCAGACTCTTTTGAAATGTAACCCCAACGATAACGTGATTGTAACAACCCATAACTTTCTGACTGGATTGGGCACGTATGGATATACGCCGAGCTCTCAGGATATCGCTTGGGCAGCCAACTTTAATAACACGTTGAGTAACTACCCGAACGTCTTTATGACGTTAAGCGGACACGACATCAGTGAAGGCACCGCAGCTAACCTAAGGAATGGAAACAGGGAAGACATTTTCTTTAACCGGCAACAAGAAGACAGCCTCCAAGGTGGGGCAACTGCGAGAATCTACACCTTTAACATGAGCAACCCTGCAAACCCTGTTGTAAGCGTTTACACCTATGAAACATACGCCAATGGAACTGGAGGAATACCTCAATACTTAACGGACCGGTTGGATCAATTCCGCTTCACAACCAACTTAACTGCATATGCACCTTCGCCTGTGGGCTCTATAAGCGCTGTTTTCTGGGGCTCAAGCGGCTTCAGCACAAATTTTGCAACTCCGATAACTTTGACGGGCTACAACCAGACAGGTGACCTGCTCAGATTCTACAATTTGACTTTCAACGGCGTTACATCTAACTTGACAATAAGTTCTGTCGGTGCCAACATGGTGATAAACAACTATAATTCAACGGGCATTTCCTATACTGTTAACGGGGGCGTCGGCACTCAAACCTTCCTAACGAACGCGCTTCCAACTTCAGTGATCGTCGACAACGCAACACAAACTCCTCCAGGCAACAACTGGAACTATCAAAACGGAACAGTTACAGTTACGGGCGCAACTCAATCAGTGACAATAAACTTCACCTAAATTTCTACTAGAAAATATTTCTACTAGAAAATTGAACTACAAAGACGTTATAGTGTCTCTAAGAGTACTCCCTGAAGGTGTGACCGCACTTTGTACAGCGCATAAACTGGGTTGACGCTTCGTCGCCGCCGCGCGTTTGCACTTGCCAAACGTAAACCAGGTTGTTTTCGCATTTCTCACATTTCATGCGTATTGTCGGCATTGTTTTGACTTTCTGTTCTTCTTCACTTATGACGGTCATGAAAGGCTGGCATTTAGGTTGGATTAACTTCACCACTTTGGCTTGCTCCCTGTTGCATGAAGCCTGCTTGGTGAAACCGCATTTTGAGCAAACAAGCACTGCGGCGCCTTCAGATTTTTTAGGTTCGAGACGAACGCCGCACGTTGGGCAAAACTCCATTAACAGAAATCCCTCTTGATATTCCTTCACTCAAAGGAAGCCACGCCATATAAGGGTTCTTAACTAAAGAATAAAAATTTCAAGCTGAAAAAGCGTTTTGCCGCCCAACTTAATCAATTCTTCAACGTACGAAACGCAAATTAAAAATATCCTTGCGCTTGTAACAGGACAGGGATTAACCTTGGAAAAAGAAGGCAAACCCAAGAGCGTATGGCAAACAATTGACCATGTATTGGCATACTTGGCCAGAGCAGATAAACTTCCGCACAGGACAGAAGGTGAGAGAGTGCTTCTTGAACAAATTCCCAAGCACACCAAACGCATTTTAGACTTGGGAACGGGCGACGGCAGACTGATGGCGTTGGTTAAACTTAACCGGCCAGAAGCTGAAGGTGTAGCGCTGGATTTTTCTGAGCCCATGCTCGAATGCGTGAGAAAACGTTTTGCGCAAGACGAGAAAGTAACGGTAGTTAAGCATGATTTTAGTTTGCCCCTTCCAACTGAGCGATTGGGCTTCTTTGACGCTGTAGTGTCAAGTTTGGCGATCCACCATTTGGACCATAAAAGGAAAAGGCAGCTATACAAAGAAGTATTTGGCATGTTAAATTCCGAAGGAGTTTTCTGCAATCTTGATCGTGTTGCTTCTCCGACTGAGAATCTTCATGTAAAGTTTATGGAAGCGTCAGGAACTCCAAAGACTGAGGACCCATCGAACAAGCTTTTGGATGTTGAGACGCAGCTTAAGTGGCTGAGACAAATCAGATTTTCTGATGTTGATTGCTACTGGAAATGGTTGGAAATGGCACTCCTAGCAGGTTTCAAAATTTAAAACATACCGTTTTTGGCGGTTAATCGACAAATAGAAAACGATAATAAGGGCTTATACAACGATCTAGTTAAGGTTTGTAGCAATGACAGCAAACAGTAGTGTACAGATTGATTTTAATCATTGGCTTGCACGATTAGTCGCTTACATCATTGACGCTGTAATAATTATCGTTGTCTCGGTCATATTAGGCATAATTGTCGCTGCCGCAATCGTTTTAACAGGAGCATTTTTCCTGTTCGTGGGATATTATCTCTTCTTTTTGACCTTTGGATTACTTTCGTTGCTGTACTTCATAATTTTAGACGTCGTTTGGGAAGGAACCATTGGCAAAAGGGCCATGGGCTTACAAGTGCAGATGGAAAAAGGTGGAAAAATATCGATTGGCCAATCATTCATTCGCAATATAAGCAAAATCTTC
>Ga0187874_10002951_pt1 | contig 12368 bp, 24 predicted proteins | sample June2016WEW_16_1_3_FD_132993 | JGI IMG/M metagenome (GOLD analysis project Ga0187874, IMG submission 132993) | Peatland microbial communities from SPRUCE experiment site at the Marcell Experimental Forest, Minnesota, USA - June2016WEW_16_150 | ecosystem: Environmental > Terrestrial > Soil >... | reverse complement strand
TCGAACGCGGCCGAAAGCAGAATCGAAGGACTGGTCGTGTCTATGGTGAAGAACCTTATCGACCACGGCGACCCGGTGCCCTCCGTGAACTCCCCATATCCGATGTTGCCGTTCATCCGCGGGAAGGTATTGCCGTCACCATTGGTTATGGATGCTTCGGTGGTGGTTATGCTTCGCTCAGGTCCCCAGCTTGCCCCTGAGTTCAGGCTGACCCTGTAGTCCATCGTGGTTGACGAGGGCGCATAGACAGCCACCAGCTTTGAACTCCCATCAGTGGTCACGGAAGCCCACTCGTTGGTCGTGCCGCTGTTGAGTATGGTCTCGGCGCTGACGGAGGAGAAGGGATAGACCGAACTCCAGAATCTCACGTTGCCCACCACCGCATCTTCACCGACGAAATAGATGGTGTTGGAGATCGCCGTCGCACTCCATTGGGTTGAGTAAATCGAGGACGGAGATGATGGGCTTGACCATGCAGAGCCGCTCCACCCCAATATGCTGATGGCCCCAGTAGAAGCATCCTGCCAGATGAGCGAGACACCACCGTTAGCCAGTGGGATAACGCTTTGAATCCCGAAATCGTTCAGGTGCGAATAGACGTTAGACCAGCTTCCGCCGACGTTCTCATAGACCTCCAGATAGTAGACAGGACCGGCAGCATACTCGGTGTCGGCCACCCAGACGTTGCCGGAGCCATCCACCGTGATATAGGGGTTGGCTCTCGTCGTGTACAGAGAGGCCACGGAAGTTATCCCAATGGTCCAGGTTATCGTGCCGCCGCTGGTCAGCGTCCCATATCGCCAATCGAAGTTACCTGCGGTCGTGGTGCCCACCATGTAGACGGTCGTCCCGGAGCTGTATATGCTCCAGTCCTGCGGGCTGTTCCCCTGCCAACCTGCCAGTGCCGTGCCAGCGGACCAGCTGAGCGCATCCGAAGACGTGCTGTATGTTATGACCCCGCTGGTGGGGACGTAGAAGGCCCAGTAGAGGCCTGCGCCGTAGATGACCGTGACCTGAGCGTTGAATCCAGTCTGAGTGTTCCCCGCCGTCTCTGTGGTGACAGTCGATATGGTCGGTTGGGAAGGCACGTTGAACGCTGCTGCCACGCTCTGCGCGAAGCTCGGAGAGATGGCAATTGAAGGGGAGAAGGTGAGGGTGGTCGTGACACCAGAGGAAGCCTGCTGGATGGCATCGACCACGTTAACCCAGAAGGTGTCTCCCAAACTCGACCATGATAACGCAAAACCACTGTACGTCGAAGATACGACTCCATAAGCATCGCAATAGCGACTGCCAGAGCAACCGCCTATGTTGGTATATCCTGATGGGGGAGTAAACGTATGTGAATTGCCTTCGCTGACCATCGTTATGATAAAGTCGGCGGCGTTGGATGTGGAGATAGTGCAAGATGGGATGTTCGATGACCCAGAGTTCCCGTTACTTGAACACGGAATCGCGCTGTTGGCATCGAAGGGCGAAGCCGTGTTCGCCCCCGATATTCCGAAGGCAGTACACCCTTCAGCGTACGACCCGCTCCAGTTGCAGACTAAGGTATGAGAATATGTAGAAGAAGCTATCGCGTAATATTCCGCCACGCAATCACCATCGCCTGCGTGATTGTTGACCCTCAGAGAAAATGAAAGGCCAGTTCCTGTCGGGGCGGTGCAATAATTTCCGGTCGAGTGTTCCATTACTATTATGACATCTGGGGAGTGGCTGGTTGTGAGCGTGGTCGTCGTGCAGGTTCCTCCAGATGATTCTACACAGTAGGCGGAGCCATCTATCGCAAGAGGGTCGAACGGGAAAGACGTCCCTGAGACCAGAGAGACTGTGGAGTTGGCGGTCAGGACGTGCGTCGCATTGTTATAGCTGGGAGTTGTTATCGCGCCCCATGAGAAAGCCGTCTGACTGAACTGTTGGGAATTACACGGCGGGACCGTCTGACCATTCACCACATGAGACTTGGAATCACAGACCGAGGCCGGAGCCGTCGATGTGAGCGAGAAGAGTATCTGGTTCATCACGAACTGCGCCACGCCCGTCCTCAAGGTAGAGACAGACCCCGAGATCTCCTTCTGGTTGTAAGCGCCGGTCACGTTCGAGATGTAGAGATGCACCAGAGGGGTGAGGGACGATCCGGAGCAGGCGATGGCCGAAGGAGGCACCCCTGTATAGATGTAGGTCGTCGAGTTATGCGAGAAGCTCCAGACGAGAGCCGAGCCGCACTTATGGTTAGGGACCTCGGTAGGCCCGACCAGCCCCACCCAAGTCACGAGAGACAGCGTGGTGTTGGAAGTGCCCGACATGAACCAGAAGCCTTTCGCGTTGAAACCCCATAGAGCAGGTCCCACATCCATCCCGAAGGCCGGAGGATACGATGTACAGATGATGGTAGAGGAACCCGTGCATCCAGTCGAAGTCGTCGTCTGGCTCGTCACGACCCCATAGGCGATGTTGGACTTCTCCACCGTCCCCTTGTTCGCCCCGTTGTACTGGACGTAAGAGATGCCCACGGGAGTCGGAGACGCTACCAAGGCAGTCGAAGAAGAATAGGTTATGGTGCCGCTCGCCTGGGTGAAAGTAGCCGTGTCGGCCCCGCCATCACCGATGAGCTGGGCCTCGAACCCGATTACCGGAGCCTGTGCGTTGCCCGTCCCTTCCTGAGAGCCGACCGCAGGGCTGTAGGTGGTGATGGCCTCCGAAGCTAAGAATGTCGTAGTACCACTGGAGAGCTTGATGGCGCCCGACGCGCTGACCACGTCGCCGGTGGAGTTGGTGTTGACGGTGATAGCTATGGTGGTCCCCACCGCGAAGTCAGACATATGGAAGTTGTAGACGGAAGATTGGGCAGGCTGGTAGATGAGCAAACCATCATTGCTCTGGATATAGTAGACCTGGAAATAGACTCCGGAGTTCTCAACTAGCAAGACCCACTGCATATACGCCGGTGTGTACCCGTTGGGAGAGTAGCCGTTCACCTGGAACGAGAAGTTGCCGCCGTTGGAGGCAGTCCCCCTCAGCGGTCCGGTGAGCGTCCACATGGTCGTGAAGGTGGAGATGCGCGAGCCTCCGGCGTTGATGAAGTAGTTGACGTTGGAGGAGTAGGTGCCGGTGCCTATGGAGAAAGACTGCGATAGAGGGTCGCCCGACTGCGTCGCCGCTGTCGCATTAGAAGGAGCGAGCGAACCGAAGCTCGTGTTGGCTGCGAGTGCCGAGCCTATGAAGAGGACTATAAAAAAATGGACGTGACTCGCTTGAGGTTCATGCTAGTCTGCGCTCCAAGGCCCTTCCTTCTTGGACTAGCAATCGAGTTATGAAGTCTTGGCGACTCTCGAACCGGGTCTCTGCACCGATGTCCTCATGGTCGATCTTGTGGCACGAGCGGCAGAGCGTCACCCCATTCTGAACGTCGAACCTGAACTCAGCAAAGTCGTTGAAGGAAAGGATGTGGTGCGCCGTCAGGTCTTCCTTGCTCCCGCAGTCTCGGCAAACCCATCCGTCCCGTGAGTAGACAGCGTCCCTCCATTGTTCGTACTCTGGAGTGTTCCTTAGCCTGTGAAGCTCTGGGGTCTTGCCACCCTTCCAGTTCCAATGCTTGTCGCCCTTGCGGTCCTGGCTGAATTTCTCTTTCATCTCAGGATGCTCGAAATAGAACTTGAGAAGGCTCTGGGAAATCTTCTGGAGAGTCTGGGGCGTCTTCGGAAGTCCAGTGACCTTCTTGCGCTGGCTCTCGGTCCACTCGGGAGGGACGAAGTGACCCTTTTGGAAGCTTCCTGAATTGGGTTGTTTGATTCCAGGATGCTGAGAATAGAACCGGTTCAGTGATTGCGAGGTCTGAGGTCTGGGTCGTCCCTTGTGGAATTCGGCCCTGCAATTGGTTGAACAAAAGATACCTTCTTTGTGGTCTGTCCTGAAACCTTTGCCGCATGACATACAGACCTTCTCAAAGTATTTCCTCACCGAGTTCTGGTATGCGATCTGGCATGGGTTACAGATATAGTTGTGATACTTGGCAGAACTCTTGTTCCAATTCGTTCCAATCACCAATAGAGCCGCACATTTACGGCATTGGCGTGGTTCTGAGGTTGATTGTGGCTCCAATTGCCTAAATCGCCTCAAATCAGGTTCTGCTCACGACCCAGACGCCGGTGAGTGAATCGCCCGAGTGGAAGGTGTCAGGACCGAATGTGGCTTCCGCGTAGATCAAGGGGTTCGTGCCCGAGTCGGCGTTCGTGCCTGTGCCATCGATAAGACAGGCGACCTGCGTGTTCGTGTAGGTGCCCGTGATGGAGTTCGCCTTTGTCAGAGTCGTGCTGACGGTCGCTCCGTTCGCTCCCGCCGCGACAGTGGCCGCTACGTCCCTGAGCCCGTTAGCATCGACTATCAGATACGTCCCTCCGCCAGCCGTGGAGCAGGACTGATGCGTCCCTGCCCATGTGTCCGTCGCGTTCACCGTCTGTCCGGCCTGGAGCTTGGTTGACCAGCCTTCGTACTTCGGGATGTTGGTGGCCGTGCAGGTGTCGGTCACTCCCGTCCCCTGGAAGATGTTACACTGCTCCACGCCCCTGCCCTGGTTGGTGATGAGGGTCGTGGGGTCCTTGAAGTAGTTGATCCCATTCATGCAGTTCTGGATGCAGTCGGCGGTGAAGCCCTGCGAGAGCAAAGTCTGGTTGACCGAAGTGCCGTGCCCCGCGACCGCGTAGAAGATGTAGACGAAGAAAGAGGTCTTCCATACGTCGAGGTTGGCCTGGTATGCGGAGCCATTGGTCACAGTCTCGCTGGCGTTCCTCGTAGGCGTTTGAGTCTGTGCGGCGATGGTCGCCTGATAGATTAAACTCTGGTCATGGTTCATCTGGGCGATGGCCGCGTTCTGTGCGAGCTGCTGGTCGACCCCCTGCTGGTAGACTATGCCGCCGGTGAGTCCGACGACGAGCAGAGCGATGAAGATTCCCGAGAGAACCAGTTTCCTCATTTGAGTGCTCCGGTGCGCTTTCGGTTAATAAGCGTATAGCGCGGAGCGACGAGGAGGATGAGGCACGGTATGACCCACGAGGCATTTTCCACCATGTTGTCGAGCAAGCTGAGGTACAGCGAAGTCCCTCCCGTGACCAGGTCTATCGTTACCGGGAACCCGGCTAGCGCCCAGAGCGCGTCGAAGACCACTATGACCGCCATGACGGTGACGAGGGTGTTGGTCGGGATCCTGACGATGGAGCACGGCCCTTTGATGATGCGCGTCCTGATTGTCACAGACCACGGATAGGCGAGGACGAAGTAGGCGACGACGAAGGCGCAGCACAGGAAGATGAAGGGCAGATAGAAGACGAAGGCCAAGGAACTCTCCGCCGGGTACACGATGTAATAGAAGACGTACCAGGTTATCTCGTGCATGGCCGCGACCAGCCCTATGACGATTCCACCCTGGATGATGTTGTCCCAGCCGTACCGCGTGACCAGAGCAGCGAACATGAGCCAGATGAACCAGTGCCCGGTGCCGAGGGTGCCCCCGATGTCGAAGACCCTGAGGACGAGTATGTTCGCGTCATAGTGGACGAAGAACAGGAGCGAAAGCCAGAACCAGATGACGAAGGGCATTGAGAGAGCCCAGATGCGCGGGTATGGGTGGCCGAAGAAGTCGCCTGTGCTGCGGGCGAGCTTCCTCAAGGGGCTGAATCGGACTTCGATGGCTACGAAGATGAGCAGGGCTATCGCGTAGAGGATGTCATGGACGTTTCCCGGCGTGTAGAAGTTCGCGGGGATAATGCTCGTGGTCACTCGACCTTTCTTGGGCGGTCGGTGTCAACCCCTCCCTGTGTTTCATGCTGCCGAAGACGGCGCGACCGGAGCTCTCCTCCGAGACCATGCAGAGACGAGTTGACCATGACTAATCGACCTTCGCGGCCAGTTGTTCCTTGTTGCTGTTGGTCTTTCCGAGTACCCAAGAAACAACCTGGAGGATGAAGATTGTGGGGAAGAGAACGAGCACGATAATTGCTTGCCAGCCGAAGAGAAGGCTAAACGGTAATGTATTGAAGGCACTGTGGAAGTTACTAAGCAAGGTGCTCATGTATGACGGGGTGGCAGTTCCAGGGCTTGTGAACTTGAAGAAATCCGCGAAGAGTATGCCGATTCCCGCGTATATCACCATGAGGATGGAGCAGATGGACCAAAGGAAGTAGTAAGCTGAGCGCCCAATGCGCAGTACTCTTTTGTCCATCTTCAATCGACCTGTTTGTACTTCTTGCCGTCGATGACGATGTAGTTCTCCTTGGGCTTCGCCTTCTTCTGGCTGAGCTGCTTCGGCTTGTCTGCCTCGAGCTGCATCGGTTCGACGTCGGGCAGCCTGAAGAAGTCCTCATCCGGGGCCTTGGAGCCTGAGCCGAAGATCGACATGGTGCGCCTGATGTCCTCCGCGCCCACTGGGTTCTCCGCCTTGAAAGCCTGGATGTACCCGTCGACCGCGTTGCCGATGGACTTCAGGGCGGACTTGGTCCTGGCGTGTCTGTCGGTCTGGCCCGGGAGCCGCTTGAGGGAGTAGCCGACGAAGAGGATTCCCTTCTCGGTGAGCCTGTAGTAGGGCTTGCCGTCCTTCTGGCCGACCTCGTCGAGCAGCTTGGCCTTCTCCATCTGCTTCGCCACCTGCAGGGTCTCGGGGTTGCCGACGTATGCTTCTCCCTTGTGGTCTGCGAGGTACTTCAGGAACTCTTCAGGGTTCATGGCTTCGGCACCTCTTCGCTCTGGGCAGCCGCGACGAGCTCCTTCATCTTCTCCTTCGGCTGGTGGGCCAGGTAGGTCGCCAGATAGGTGATGCCGGAGGTCGTGACCTTGAAGATAGGGATGCCCTCCCTCTCGCCGTCCCTCTTGAGGAACCCGTCAGCCTCCATCTGCTTCGCGGTCTCCAGGGTGTCAGGCTTGCCTACCACAGCGACGCCCCGGTTCTTGATGAGATAGCGGGTGAACTCGTCCGCGTTCATATCGGCTCATCGCTCAGTGGCTTTATCGTCAGCCTGCTCGCCTGCTTCTGGTTCACCATGACGAACTCCAGCACCCCGTCGTAGACGCCCTGCGGGTCCTTGGAGACCTCGATGTGGCCGTAGAAGTGCGACTTGTCGATGGTGAGCTCGAAGTTCCTCCGCCGTCCTTCGGACACGGAGATCCTTTGCCCTGTCATTCTATCCCCTTCGGCAGTTCCAGCCCGCCCGTCTTCACCGTCGAAATCTTCTTCACGCTCTCGACCATGCCCAGCTTCGCCTGACCCTCCCTGGTGATGCGGTAGATCGGCTTGCCCTCGTCGTCGTCCCCGATGTGCTTCACCATGCCCCTCTGCTCCAGCATCTTCGCGGAAGCCAGACTCTCAGGGGTGCCTATGCGGGCCATGAGGTCGTGGGACTTCATGTAGCTCAAAAGCTGGAGCTGGTTCATGGTCAACACCCCTTCGGCAAGCCATCCGATGCGGTGAAGACCGGGAAGATGAAGAAGAAGGCTACGTAGGCTTCAGGCACTCTTGACCCCACAGGATAAAGAGGGCACAGGACCTGCATTGTTGTTGTGTGGCCTCCAGCGCTGACTGTGAGGTTATATCCGATGACAGTGAGATTCCCATCGATTGTGCCTGCTGGGTAGGTCGAGACTTGAATCACGGTTGATGTACTCTGTCCAGTAACAAGGAGGGACCCAACAAACATCCCCCCTACTAAGACCGTGATTACGGTGAACACGTCGAAGCCGTTCAAGCTGGCTTCTTCGCCTCCTTCTGGGCATTTAACCGTATCCTGCGCTCCGCGAGGGCCAGGGCGATGCCGAACAGCAAAGTGAACAGCATCAGCACCGTGGCGAGGACGAGGTCCATCGCCTCCGCCAGCACATAGGCGGGGTCGTGGACGAGGATGAAGAGGAAGAGGACTATGAAGGAGACGAAGGACGCCGCGGCGAAGAGGAAGGTGCCCATGCGGTAGAGTTCGCGGCTGCTGCGCTGGGGCTTCACGCTCACGCCTCCCATGCGTATCCCCAGCTGAAGGACTGGAAGGCCGTGGGACCGAAGCTGACGGTGTGCGAAGAGGAGCCGTAGGTCAAAGTGGCCGAAGTGGTGCCCGCGGGGACCCCCTCGTCTGTCGCCGTGAAGAACCCTGTGCCGCTGTTGAGGATGGCCGCGCGTACCGTGCTGAATCCGGGTCCGGTGTAGGTGAAGGTGGCCGAAGACGGAACCGTGCCGAAGACCTCAATCTCGATGCTTCCTATGTGCGATCCTGTCGTGACAGTCTGGACCGTGCTGGATGTCTGAGTGACCGTGCTGCTCTGGACGATGGTGATCGTGGAGGTGTCCGTGACCGTCGTGGTGAGCACATGATAGGGAGTCGGGACGTCGACGCAGAACCACGCGCCAGCGAAGCCGTACTGCCCGTTCGCCGTGACCGTGTCCGTGGAGAGCTGGCTGAAAGCGTTGCCGGGGCAGTTAGACCACGCGCCGACAGTAGGGAAGAGGACCAGGACGAAGCAGACCAGGCCGACGGCTATGACCGAGAGAAGGATGGGCTTCCTCATTTCTTCTCCCCTCCCGTCGACCCGCACGAGCTTGCATCCGAGACTGATGTTGATTCTTCCTTCCAAGGCAGATAGTATAGAAGACACGTCATCGATGTTGCCAGGATAATTAGCACGTACCCTAAGAGCGCAGCATACTGCACTTGGGGAAAGAGGAGCCCCCCGACCACTCCAAGGCAGCCAACAAGCAAAAAGAATCCTTGACCTAAATCCCACATTATCTCTTTCAACTTTTGCGTCCTTCTCATTTCTTCTTCAGCCTCGACCTTAGCGCGTCGTTGAGAAGGTCTTGGAGGGTTATCCCCTCGTCGATGGCCTTCTTCTTTGCCTCCTTCCAGAGGTCTGCGTCCAGCTTCATCGAAGTCACCACGTCTGTCATTTTACAACTGATAGAGTAATAATAGCATTAGTATTTATACATATACTAAGATACCTACAGCATGGAAAAGCTCGCCAGAAGGGCGCTGTATCTGGCGGCGCTTGCGGCTTCGCTCAACGGCCTGGATGTGCTCACGACATGGCTGGGCATAACCCACGGCCTGCACGAGGCGAACCCGACCTCGGCGGTGATGATAGCTGCGGGGTCCTTCATCCTCTATGCGGCGGTGAAGCTCGTCTACAGCCTTGGCATATTCCTGTTCGGGGTGCTGTTCTCTCTCAGAATGTCGGATTACTCGAAGCCGGTCAAACTGATATGCGTCCTTGTGCTGCTCGTCCTCTCGGCCTATTTCGGGGTCGTCGTCGCGCAGAATGTGTCCCTGCTAGGCTAAGAAGCTGCTGGGGCCGAGGACGGTGAACCCGATCAACGCTAACACGGCCGCGATGCCGACGGCTAACAGCTCATTCTCTGTCAGGGGGATGCTGCCTGCGAACTTGCCCGCGAAGGTCTTGAAGGTCATTTTACCACACAATCCTCTGATTGACGACGCGATGAACTCTGGGTCTTTGGCGCATTGTTTCGCGCGTCGTTCCGATACCTTTGCTGACAGTGTTGTTGCCTTGCCCGATTTGACCTTCGTATTCGAGCACGATTGGTTGCCCCGGTCTGTGAAAACTCCTGTCGACCGCATAAGCCCTAGCTTGTTCAGGGTCGTCTGTGATGAAACTGCCGGACGGTAAGCCAACTGTCAGAATGGACCGTAAATCGTCAGTCGTCGTTCCCCGGTAGACCTTCCTCTTTTCGGTCATCTAATAGCCTCTCGGTTGGTACATGATACAGGTCGGATATCCCGCCGCGTTGCACTTGTTGTCACAGCAATAGCCGGAGCCTCCGAAGTGGGAAGCGGGAAAGTGGCCGCACTTGCATTTTTGGGACTTCATAGCCACAGCCCCTCTTTCGTCTTGCGGGGACCCATGAAGGCCAAGACCTCGGATTCTCCTCCTCCGATTTGGAGCCCGTTGAGCATGGATGGCCTCTCAGCCCGCGGAGCGGCTTTCTTCTTTCCAGGCGTGGGCTTTGGCGATGGAGCGAGGATCCCGAGGTCGCCCATCAGGCTGTACGAAGGGACCGAGTATGCAGGCTTCCTTGGAGCGGCCCTGGGCCGATAGGCTGATGCGCCAGCCCGTCCGGCTTGATAATACGACTGTTGGATCCCTTTCCTCCTTCCCTGCAGGTAAGCCTCTTCAGCGACCCGGTTCTCTTCGCGCACTATGCCTCTAACGTGCCGCGCCCTTTCCTGTTTGATTCTCTCTTCCTCCCGTCTCGCCGCGGCATAATTGCTCGCCTCGCGCTTGATGCTTGAGATGGCCTGAGATTTCTTCTGGATGACCACGTTTCGGACCGGGATGACCCTCTTCTTGACCTTCCCGAAGGCCCCTCCTGCCCTGGAGGCAAGAGAAGGCTTCTTCGGCTCCTCGCTCAACTTCTCACTCTCTTCAGCAGCCGCTTCGCTTGATAGCCCGACGCGATGTCCCGCGCCTCGCGTTTCAGCTCCGTCGCGTAGCCCTTGATGGCGGCCTGTTTCTTCTTCAGGGTCATGATCGAATCACTTTTCCTGTCGCGCCCCTAGTGCGACCTATGGCAGCCTTCGCCTTCTTCTCGGACGGATAGCTGTGGCTGTAGACTATCCTGTTTCCCACTTTCAACTCGAGCCTGTACCCCATTTTACCTTCTCCCCCGTTTCGCCTGCTGCTCGCGCTTTACGATTCCGATGACAGCCCCGTAGACGTACTTCCCATGCTCCCTGCCGTACTCTGCCTGGAACTTCGGGAGCTCGGTCCTCGCGGCCCCGTACTTGTAGAGGTGCTGCTGGATGGCCCTGGCCTTCTTGTTCACCATGCTACTTCTTCCTCTTCCCGCGCTTGATCTCGTCCTTCAGGACCTGGTTGCCCACCTGCTGGAAGGCGTTCGTGTTGAGCCTCTGGTCCATCGCCACGGGGTCGAAATGGTAGAACTCCCACCCGCCCTCTGTGGATTTCTTCTTAGCCATCAGGAATCATCCTCGAACATCTTCTCGATGAACGACTCTGATTCGCCCTTCTTCCTCATGTAGGCCGCGAAGCCGTCCATCTTGGGGACAGCGTTCGGAGGGACGTACACGCCCTTTATCGCCTTCTTCTTTGCCATCACCAGCGCACCTCCGGCACTATCCTGTGGGCCTTGGCCCGATGCCTCCGATAAGCAGCCTCGGACCTGTATTCATGGCCGCAGCAGTGGTAGACCGAGCCGACGATGGCCGCGCCGACCGCAAGGCCGATTATGAGGGCCCAAGGGTTCCCTGAGGGATGGCAGACGCTGTGCGCGAACTGCAACCTGCCTGACAACTATGATTCGCTCCTAAAAAGGGAGGAAGAGGAGAGCATTGCTGCACTCCACCTTCGATTAGACGGCTTCGCCCATTCCGCCGCGTCTTGGCACCAGGAGGAAGATGGCCGAGAGGATGATGACCAGTGCTAGTATGACCAGCACAAGTGGCAAGATCCCCAGCGCATTGTAAATTTGGGTGAACACATTGCCGATCGAAACGTCGGCGGCAGCTGGCAGACCAGATGTGTTCAGACCGTTTTGCAATGCTCCGATGACAAACGGCGCGACCGCCAGAAGCGCTCCGACAACTTCGCGTAGCTGATGCTACTTTACGATGGTCAGAACGCCTTCGACGGGGCCGAGGCCGGACCGCTTTCCGAACTTACGAAAGTTCATTTGCGAAGTTGCGCTTTTCCATTTTTACTTATATCTATTTAGGTTAGCTAACAATCAAACTAATGCCTTGGCATTAACTATTTTTGAGTGCTTTCTTATGAATTGGCAGTTCATGCAGAGAATCGCGAGGTCCTTAGGAAAGTTATTCGTTATCACCCATCGATACAAGTCGATTTTGCCCTGGATGGCTTTTCTGTGTTTGTTCCCTCCCCCTTTGATGTGCTCAACGCTCAACGCCCGCAAGTCTGAGAAACCGCACCTTGTACAGGTTCTTTTGCCCTCGGTGTAGTGGTCGATGACAATCAGCTTCTGTCTCTGGTGCCATTTAGTGACTCTTCTGCGCGATTGAGCCTTGTGGGTTTGATTGTACTCATGGCGTGTCCGCGCATCCTCAGCCAGTTCAACAGCAGTCCTGTTTACCCTTTTCACCTTCGCATTAGCCAAAATCTCATCCCGACGCGCAAGGTAGTCCGCGTGATCTCGCTGACGCAGCTCTTCTTTGTGCGTCTCGCTGTACTCTTTCATCATTCTGGCATCTTCAGCGATTTCAATGTCAGTCCTGTTTGCGTACTTGATAGCATCAGCAGCACTTCTTTGCTCTTTTGTCATCCACTTTGCATAAGGCATTTCTTATCCCTCCTTAGCATTAGCTTTAATACTACTTATCCTTATCATCGGTCAATGG
>Ga0187874_10002950_pt1 | contig 12371 bp, 13 predicted proteins | sample June2016WEW_16_1_3_FD_132993 | JGI IMG/M metagenome (GOLD analysis project Ga0187874, IMG submission 132993) | Peatland microbial communities from SPRUCE experiment site at the Marcell Experimental Forest, Minnesota, USA - June2016WEW_16_150 | ecosystem: Environmental > Terrestrial > Soil >... | reverse complement strand
CGCCTTGAGCCGTCTGCGCACATCCGCGATCCCCTCGTCGATCCCGAAGCTCACTTGAGGCACCGCGCGGGAAGATCCTTCACCGCCGTCCCGCCGTGCATCCAACAGGGCGCCGCACACGACCACCACCCACCGACCGCTGCGATGACGCAGGCCACGATGATCGTCATCCAGAAGTCGAAATTGCCACCATTGTCAGGTCCGTTAGCCACGCGCCACCTCCTTGCGGTCGACCGCAGTCTTCGCGAACTCCCGCCGGATCGCCGCGTCGAGCTGCTCGCGCAGCGCCGGGTCCGCCGCGAGCCGCTTCACGGCTTGTCCCTTCCCTTGCCACCGCTTGCCCCCGAAGCTGTACCAGCTGCCGCTCTGCTTCACCGTCTCGAGCACGATGCCCAGCTCGAAGAGGTCGCGTGCAGGGTCGAAGCCCTCGGGTGAGAGCTTCCCGTTGCTCGTGAAGAAGCTGAACGTCTCGACCTCCTCGCCCTTCCCTGCGACTTTGCTCTTGTAGACGCCGACGTCGTGACGCTCGCCCACAACCACGCTCTCGTCTCCCGTTCCCTCGCGCACCCAGTCGCGCTCAACGCGCATCATGAGGCTCGACTCGAAGAGCAAGCTCTTGCCACCCGTGAGCTTCCAATCCTGCCCCGTCGCCTTGCCGTCTCGGTTCTCGCTCTCGCGCCCGATGATCAGCATCCCCGCACCGCTCTCGTAGAGCATCGGCGTCAGCTCATCGAGCCAGTCCGCGTTCATCTTCGCCTTCACGGCTGCGCCCATCCCGTTCATCCCGTCGACGCTCCCCTTCGCGCCTTGCGCGCCGAAGCGAGCAATCTTCGCGAGGAAGTTCTCAGGCACGAGCTTCCTGAAGCTGTCGATCACGACGAGCCCACTCGTCTCCGGGCGGAGGTCGCCGCTCTTCTTCCCCGCGATCATCATCTTCAGCACTTCGCGCACGGCATCAACCGTCTGCTCGTAGCTCTTCGGCCGCAGCGCCATGAAGAGCGGGTTGTCAGCCTCGCCCTGCATCAGGTCCTGCAGCCACGTGATCGGCGTCGTGTACTCCGCGTCCACGTGCGCGAAGAGGTGCCCCTTCTTCAGGAAGCTGAGCCCGAGCCCCAGCGCTAGCTCCGTCTTCCCCTCCGCGCTCGGCCCGTGCGCCACGCACACGCGCTGCGTCGGGTAGCCGTTCACCTTCGTCGTGAAGTCGAGCCACGGAAAGATCGTCGGCACTGCCTGCACCGGCTTCAGGATCTCCCGCGCGGGACGCCAGTTCTTCATGCGCCCCGCGAGAGCCGCCAGCTTGTCGCCCTTCCCCTTCGGAGGATCGGGCAACGCCTTCGGTGCGGCTATGACTCGACGGCCCATCAGAATGGAATCTGATCCGCGTCGTTGAAGTCGCCGAAGCTCGTGCCGTCGTCTACCAGCTCACCCTGATGCACAATCTCCTCGGGCGCCGGCTCGGGCGGGGGAGCGAGCGGGCGAGAGGGTGCCGGGCGGGGGCGTGGCGGGGGTGCAGGCGCTGCCGCAGCAGCCCGAGGTGCAACCACCTGCCCGCGGACAGACGGCACGCCTGCGACCCGTACAGGGGCAGGCATCGCCGGTGCTGCCGGCCGTCCTAGTTCGCTCCGCTTCCGGAGCGGGGGCGGAGGAGGGGGCGCCGGGGGCTGCTCGACCTCGTACACCTGCCCGCAGTGCTGGCACACGGGGTCCGTCGCGGCGACCGGCTGCAAGCATGCTGGGTTGTCGCACTCGAACATTTCCGGCTCGGGCTCTTCGCGACGGAGGGGGGGCGGAGCTGCTCGCGGCGGGGGCGCCGGCGCGGGCCGCGGCGCCATCCGGGTCCCGCCAGCGGGCATCGGTCGTCCGGGTGCCGCTGCCACGCGCGAAGGGGGCAGTCCGGGACGTCCGGGTGCCGGTGCTGCAGCTCGAGGAGCGGGAGCGGGGAGCGGTCCGCGTCGCTGTACCGGAGCAGGCGCCTTCGGCTTCGCGTCGTTCTCGATCTGCTGCGCGAGCGCTGCCTCCGCTTCGGGCGTGAACCACTCATCCCACGGCAGCTCGATCAGCGCTACCTTCTCGAGCTGAGAGCGCAGCGTCGCGAAGTCGTAGTTTCCGATCTGGCTCGTGATGTCCTGCTCGGGCGAGTCGATCAGCTTCAGCACCTGCTCGGTCAGCTCGAGGTCCACTCTGAACGCATCGTACTTGTCCGCGGGGAGAGCCTTTTCCTTGTACTCGAACGTGAACGCGTAGGGCGTTGCGATGGGGTCGCCGAGCGCAGGGTTGCGGCTGTTCCGCTTCATCTCCTTCTGGATCGCGACCTTCACGCTGTCGCCCAGCGCTTGGCCCTCGGTCATGATCTGCACGCCCTTCGCAGGGTCGTCGTGGTCGACCAAGCAGAAGATGTACTTGAGCCCCGCCTGCATATTCTCCTTCCAGCCGTACATCGGGCTGATGCCGCAGTCGGCCATCTCTTGCTTCTGCTCGTCGTTGAGCCGCGCCGGCTTGTAGCCGTTCCACATCCCGCTCGCGCGCAGGTACACGCGGCTCATCGGGTCGCCGACATCGAAGTCGAAGATGGGCTCGAGCCAGTGCAGTTCCTGCCGGATGACGAGGTCGTGCACGTACTCGATCATCCTGCACGGGGGGCAGATGATCGGCGGCACAACACGTGCGCCCGTCTCCTTGCTGCGCTTGTATTGGTTCGTGAGGACGTCGTCCTCTTCGAGGCACCGGATGCGACCGTTGAAGATCTGACGGCGCGGCTGCCGCGTCTCAGGGTCGTCGCGCACGTCGATGCGCGGGATGCCGTGCTGCCAGCTCAGAGCGAACGGGCTGCGACGATGAAGCCAGATGTTGATCCAGCCCTGTTTCTTCCACTCCGCCCCGAGATACTCGGACCGGGCTCGTGAGTCGTACGAGAGGAAGTCCTCCACCGTCATCGTCTTCAAACCAGCCATTCACACACCCGAACCTTTCGCTCTCGTGATGATGCCGCTTGCGGTCGACCGCAGATTATTTACGCACCGAGGAAAGCATCGTGTTCAAGCTGCGAACCTTCTGCTGCCACAGATCCGCGAATCGCTCGCACCGCTCGACGGCGATCTTCGAGCGTTCGAGCCGCATGCGCCCGCCGCGCCACTCGTCCGGAAACATCTCCGCGATCTTCGCTTCGACGTCTCCGTTCGTGATCATCTTGCGCCGCGCCTTCGCCTTCTTCGGCGCCTTCTTCCCCTCCTCAATGGGCTCTTCGTCTTCCTCCTCCGCCGGCATCGCTTCGAGCGCTGTCTTCGCCTGCTTCCACAGGTTCGCGTTCACCTCCTCCTGATCGAGACGGAGCTTCTCGTGTTCGAGCTTCGCGTTCGCCCACACACCGTGAGCCCTGAGCGCGCGGCGCTCTGCCTTATCGAGCGCTTCGTAGACGGTCGCGTAGTCGCGCCGGTTGTCACCGACCTCGAGCGCGCGCTCAAGCTCCGCGTACTCGCTGTCGAGATCCAGCTCCTTCAGGATCGTCGTGACGAGCCGGTTGTAGTCAGCGCTGTCGCTCACGACGTTGTCCATCACGACGTAGTCCACCACTGGGCTCGAGGGTGCGGGAGGGGGCACCGCAACGAATCGCGGCGACGACGGCGCCGGGCACGCGGGACGCTGCGGTTGCCGCACCATTGGAAGATCAGCGCTCGACCCTTCGAAGTTCGTCGCCGGCGGAGCGAAGTCCGCTTCGAGCTTGTCGTTTGCTGCAACGTTCTCGTCTACCGGAATCGCGCCCGTGATGAGCGCGCGAATGACCGACGGCATCATCGTGCCCTCGCAGTCGAGACGCATCCACTCGCGCACCTCTGCTCGCGCAGCGATCCCCCAGCGGGCAGCCTCGATCAGCGACACCTCGTAGCCAGCGCTCTTCAGGCTCAGCACGAACTCGCTGATGTTCTCCATCGAGTCAGTCGGCGCTGCAGGCTTCGGCAGCTCGACACGCCCGATACGCCCAACCTCGCTACGCTTCCTCATCGGCGGCTTCGTCTGTTCGTCCATGGCTCATGATGCCGCAACGAGCCCGAGACCCCCGCACGCTTCGCAGTCGTCTTCGACGATGTCGCCACCCGAGACGCGCATCGGTGCGAGACCGTTGCCGCCGCAGTCGTCGCACTCCGCAACAATGAGCGCGCAGTGCGTACAACCCTTGAGCAGCCCGTGCAGCTGTCCCCAATGATGCTCACCCTTGCACTCGTCGCACCGATCGATGCACGGCAGAGGGATCATCTCCGCCCCGGCGGCTTGAGCGGACGGCCCTTCACGAGCAGCTCGACCTCGGCTCCGCGCGGGATCTCGCCCGCCGTCAGCCGCACCGGCTCTGGCTCGTCGGGATCCTCCTCCGCCCCGTCCGACGGCTCGACCTTGAACCGCTTCGCGACGTCGTTCACGAACTTGCGCTGCTTCGGGCTCAACGTCCGAAGGAGGTTGTCCTCCATCCGGTTGAGCATCTCGACCATCGCCTCGGGCACCTCCTCATCGTCATCCGCAAGCTCTCCAAGCTCCCGCAGCACCCGGAGGTCTTCGTCACGCTGGCTCATCCCCGATGATGCCGCGCTCAGTGAAAGAGCGTGCCGCTCGGTGACTCGGGCATCCGCCGCGGGGGCTTCTTCGGCAGCGTGGGCAAGGGCTCGGTGCGGTCGACCGCAACCTTCTCCCGCTTCGGCGCGTTGAAGGGCCGCCAGTCGTGCTGCGGAAACGCGCTCTCGAGCAGCCGCTGCGTCGGGGGCCACACGACCTCGCCCCATAGATGGTTCCTGTCGCACTTGCCCGTGTAGTCGCACGCAGGCTCGACGCCCTGCGGCTTCCTCGCGCCGTCGCTCACGTAGTACGCGATGCGCGAGCCTGGGCCGATGTCCTCGCCGCGCGCCTTGAGCACGCGCCCGATGCGCACGTGCGGGGGGCTCTCGACGGTCTTGCCCTTCGTGCTCTTCCGCGTCGAGTAGTGCTCACCCGCGCGACACTTCTCATCGAAGCACACGCACTTGCTCAGTCCCTTCACCGTCTGAATCTGCTCGATCGAGAGCGGCTCTTCGAGAATGCGCGTGCGCCAGCGACCGACCGCTTCCTCGTACAGCGCGAGATCCTCCGTGGGCCCCGGAGTCTTCGACGCGCCCATGCCCCCCATCAGCAGATCGATGATCTCCGCTTGGAAGTCGCGCGTGAGCTGCGTGTGGTCACCGCGCTTGTACGCGATGCCCTTGATCTCGGGCTTGCTCCCTGCGACAGCTGCCTTGCCCTTGTAGTGGCGGAATTTTCCGACATAATTTTTTGCCTTGATAAACACCAGCAGCTCGAACTCCTTCTCGTACGCGAGCTTCACGATGTTTTTCTTGCACCCGCAGTCCGCGAGCAGCTTCGGGTAGAAGCTCTCGTTCAACCACCGCACCGCTTCCTCGATGTCGTCGCGCGTGATGCCGACCATCCACAATCCGTCCGTGTCGACGTAGATGACGCTGCAGCCCGGGTAGCGCTCACGCAGCGCCCACTCCGTCTTCTCCGCGAGCCATGCGCCCGTCTGAGAGACTGACTCCGCGACCTCGCGACGGTGGAAGCGGCAGCCCGCGTTGCCCTGCGCCCCATAGAAGCTGTTGGGGACGACCTTGTAGCCGTTCGTCCAGCGCTCCGCGTCATGCGCCTCCGGTGTCCCCGGCGCACAGTTCGCACGGCGCGCGGACATCTCCTTCCTCTTCGCCAGGAAGAACTCCAGCGCCTCCGGGATGATCCCCGTGTGGCTCGTCGTGAAGCAGACACCCGTCTTCGGCGTGCGGCACATCCCCGCCGGCACCGGACCGTTCACGGGCCCCGGCACCTTCGTTTCATAGCTCATGTTCCAGCTGACCATGATGCTCGGGTACATCGAGCTGAAGTCGACGACGTGCACGTTGCGGAGGATGCCGGCGCGCTCGGGCGGGTCCTTGTTGTAGCTGCCGCGGTACTTGTTCTCGTCGTACGTCTTCTCTGCGCGCGTGGTCGTCGGAAAGTGCACACCGCGACGCCGACCGAGACGCAGGAGGAACGCGTCCATCTGCGCCGTGGGCAGGAGCGCCCAGCTGTCCGGGAAGAGCCCGCAGATCTCCGCCACGGTCTGATGGAGCTTGAGGTAGCCCGTCTTCGCCTCGATACCCCGCATCAGGTTCGTATCCATGACCATGTAGTCCACGAGCGCGTCGAGCGAGTCACCCCCTGCATCCCACGCTTGGAACGTCTTACGCGCGTCGAAATCCTGCTTGCCGATGCCCAGCTGCGCGTGCCCCACCGCGTTGAGCGCGTAGCTCTGCTTCTCGTCACCTGACTCTGCCACCTGCAGATTCATCCGCTCGTACAGCACCATGTGATCCATCTTCAGCCACAGCCGCGGGATGCCTCCCCCGAGCCGACGCTCCTTCGTCCGCTTGCCGATGATGGGGAAGTCGAACTCGTCGCCGTTCCACGCGACCATCTGATCGTACGGCATCATCGCCTGATAGAACGCCCGTAGCAGCACGCGTTCCGCGGCGTCCGTGTCCTCCTCGAGCACGCCGACCTCGTAGCTTCCGTCCTCCCCCATCACGCACCACGTGAGGATTCGAGCCCCCTCTTCGCGCGCCTGCTTCGGTCCGACACGGCTATCCGTTTCGATATCGACGTAGGCTCGTCGAGGAGCTTGGATCGTGACGTCCGGGTGGTCCGCCATCCAGCGCTTCACCGGGTTGCAGTCCCCTTCGAACGTCTCGATCCCCTCCTCGTGCGCGATGCTGAGGATGAACCTGCGCGCGTTCCATCCACGCCAGCGCGTGCGGAGCCACTCGCCCTCCGCGCGATAGCCTCGACAGCTCGGGTCGCGTCTCCACTTCCGCAGCCAGTCCCCCGGGACCTCGCCATTGCGGAAGTAGATCGCGTAGTCCGCGAGCACCCGGTGCGTAATGCGCGCCCCCGCTTCGTCCCTCTGCACGAGCACGATGTGCTCATCGTCGCCGTCGATGTACGCATTCACGATCGCGCTCATCCGCAGATGATGCCGCTCGTCACGCCCAGTAGATACTCACCGCTCCCGCCGCAACGAGCGCGTTCAGACAACGCTCGAACCGGTCGAGCCGATCCGCAAGCCCTTGCGCATCGAGCCCTTGCGAGATGCACCGCGCGAACCCGGGGCGCTGCGTGTCGCTTCCCTCACGCGTGAAGCGCGGAGCCCTGCGCGCGAATCCTGCACGCGCGACCATGATGCGCCGGCGTGCCTCGAATACCTGCATCTCCCCGTAACCGTTCTCAAGCGATGTGCCGAGCAGCCCGAGGAGCGCTGCGCCATTGCCGATGTTGAGCGCAAGAAAGTCAGCGTGCTCGAAGCCGATGTTGATCGCCTCGCCCTTCGCGTCCATCCCGTAGAACTCGATGCCCATCTCAGAACATCTCCCGCGTGCGTCCATCCGTCGGCTGCGCCTTCGCGCGCTCGACCTCCGCGCAGACGGGGCACGGCTTCGAACCGCTCCCGTCTGCAACCCACCCGCGCCCCCTGCAGAGCATGCACAGGGTCGCGGGGTCTCTCGGCTCAGAGGACATCGAGCACCTTCTCGAGCTTGCGCGCGATGTGCTGCGCCACCTTCGTCCCGCCGAAGGTCTTCACCATGAAGAGCTGTGCGTGCCGCCCCTCACTCCCACCGCTCGTGACGTAGATCGCGAGCGTGTTGAAGTCCGGGCACGGGCTCTTCGCAGAGTCGCCGTTACCGAACCGCCCGAAGCTGTACTTGTACCCCTGCCCGAGCGTTGCCCACTCGAAGTTCATCCCCTCGATGGCGTTGCCTAGATCGAGCGCGATGTCCCCAACGGGGCGCCCGCACACGCGGCGAACCATGCCGGTGTCCGTGCCGTCCTCGCGCAGCACGCAACGGTACTCGCTCGTACCCACGATGCCCGGGTAGGTGTGGACCTCGCCGAGCGGCGCATTCTTGCACGCCGGCGCGTGCTCGCCCCAACGTCCCTCCGCGTAGTTCACCGTGCAAAGGTCGCAAGACTTCAGAACCGCGGCAGCTGACTCGCTCATGACTTCCTCCGAAGCGAGAACATCAGCACGAATCGTCTTGCCGTCAAGACTCCTCAGAAGAGCTTCGTCTGCTTCGGATCGTTCGCCACGAGCTTCGCCGTCTTCGCGTCAGCGCCCCTCAGACGCAGCACCGCGTTCCGACAGTCCTCCTCGCTCAGCTCGATCCCGATCGCCCGTCTGCCGAGCATCCTGGCGGCAAGGAGGGTGCTCCCCGAGCCCATCATCGGGTCGAGCACAACACCCCCCAGTGGGCACGAGTAGCGGATGAGCGGCGCGAGCAGCTCGATCGGCTTCTGCGTGGCGTGCACCGCGTACCCGTGACAGCTCGACGCCCTGATCACGCTCGTCATCAGCCGGTCGCCCCCGTCGTGCGAGACGTACGGAATCGTCTGAATGCGGCCATAGTGGGTCGTCCGCATCTTCTTCCGCGGCGCCTCACTCGACCTCGACCATGCGATGGCGTCCGGAGTCTTCACCGGCTCGCGCCACACGTTGTTCCATCTCCCGCGATAGAGCTGCAGCACCAGCTCGTGCACCCGGCGGAACCGGTCGTTCAAGAACCCGCTACCATTGTGCTTCTCCCACACGACCTCTTGCGCGAGCTTCCACCCCGAGAGCACCCGCGCTTGCGCCATGAACGCGCGCATCGAGCCGAAGCACCACACGCTCGCCGACCGCTTCATCAGCGCCGCGCTCATCTCGAGCCACTCGTCCCCTTGCACGTCCCACGCAAGCTCCGTGTCCCCGTACGGCGGGTCGGCGAGCACCATATCCACAAGGGGCAGACCCCGGACATGCAACATGGGGAGCACCTCGCGGCAATCCCCATGAAAGATCGTCACCCCCTCCTCGTCGTAGAACGGCTTCACCCCTCGATGATGCCGCGCTTAGTACCGCAGCGGCACCCTCCATCATCGGACCTCAGCTCAAAACACGCGTCGCGTGCGAATACCAAAAGCCCTCCGAAGGGTGCCGCCACTTCCGGATCGTCAGAGCGCTCTGACACCCAGCATCCTTGCGGTCGACCGCAACCTACTCGGCAGCGACCTCCTCCCGCTTCCCCTCCCACTGCACCTGCAGCTGTCCGCTCTTCGTCTTCACCACGCGAAGCACGAGCCGCACCCCGTTCTGCCCCTCGATCCATCCCCAGTTGTCGGAGAGCTGCGTCGCCGCAATGAGCTTGCCCTTCGCGTCCTTGTTCTCACGGTAGAGCCACGCCCTCCCCTTCGGCTTCGCGAGCACCATCGTCGTGAGCCCGCTCTCGAAGTCCCGCTTCTCGACCTTCGGCGCTGCCTGCTTCGCCGCGAGCTGCTGCCGTGCCGCGCGCTTCGGGCCGTGTTTGCCAGCCGCAATGTTCAGCTGCTTGACCTTCTCCCGCAGTTCCCGCACCGGCGTCGTCGCGGCTTGCGCGAGGAGATCCTTCCGCTCGGGCTCCGGAGCGTTCAGCACGACCTCGAGCTTGCTCGTCCCCGTGAGGGTGATCTGGTCACGCCGATACTCCGACGCCACGTGCATCAGAGCTGCAGCCATGCGCGCGCTGATGCCGCACTCCGCGCGTAGAAACGCCTTGAACGTGTCGTAGATGCCCGCTTTGCCGTCGGGTCCCTTGCGGAGCCTCCACAGCGCGGGATGGTCCGCGTCCTCCGCGTTGATCAGGTTCAGCTGATGCCCGATGTCCCAGCTCGACTCCTGCTGCGTGCGCTTGAACATCTGGATCTTGCCGACGGCGACCTCGAGCTGATCCTCCGTCCCCGCCGTGCGACGCACACGCGCGAGCGCTGTCATCGGTTGCGTGTTGATCGAGTGACCCACGACCGGCGCGAGCACCTCCGCGGCATGCTCGATCGTCGTGAGGCTGTCCGCGACTTCACTGTCGCCCCCGCCGATGACGCTCGACGCTGGCCCACCCGCACCATTCAGTTCACCGCAGAATGGGCACGCAGGAAGCGCCTCCGGTCCGACTCCACCGCAGCGCTCGCACACCGCCATCACCACGCGATTCTGATGCTGCTCGGCGTAGTGCGTCGCGAGGAGACCCACGAGCCCCTTCAGAGTCGCGAGCTTCGGGAACGGGATCTTCAGCTCTCGCAGGTTCGTCTGGATGCGTGCCTTGCTCACGAGGTCGAGGTCGATCTCCCCCGCTTCGCTGTCCGCGTCTGCTTCTGACTCGCTGTCGTCTTTGACCGTCACCATGATGCTCCTCCGTCGTCTGCCGTGAGGAGCGCTCGCACGCTCCGGATCTCGTTCCGAATGATCTGCCTCGCGTGCTCTGCGCTCGTCAGGCTGAATAAGTGCCGCGCTTCCTTGTCGGCGTGCCATTGGCGCGCAGCGCGCTCGAGGTCACCCTCTGCCGCGATGAACCGCTTCAGGGCTGCTCGTCCGGCAACCGTGGTCGCGACGTCGGGGATCTCCGCGAGCACCGTCTCGTAGTCGATGCGCTCGTCGTCGCCCGGTCCCGAGTCAGCAACGCTCTCGAGCATGTGGACCCCCGCTGCGTCGTCGCGCGTCAGCGCGCTGATGCACCACGCGAACCGACTGCTCCCCTTGCGCGTGTGCTGCTCGCACCCGCGTTGCTGATGGATCCACTTGATCGCCTTGTCGTGCGCATTCCACACGACGAAGCTCCTCAGCGGTGCCCTGCCCGTGCGCCACTTACCCAGTGCGCGCCAGCCCCCGAGGAGCAGCTCTTGCTCAACGTCGTCGACGGTCACCGTCGGCGGGAGCGTCCAGTTTCGACGAAGAGCGACCGACATCCGGTGCCACTCCGTCCGTGTCCTCGCGTAGAAGTCGCGGAACGTGATTCGTCCCTCGTGCAGCGCATGAAGCGCGTCGCCAAATACGTCAGCCATCGGTGGTGGGTGCTCCTCCCTCCCCCTGAAAACAGAACCCCGGGGAGAAGCGCATCCCTTACTCCTCCCCGGGGTTCAAACGGTACAGCTTTCGTCAGGCTGCCTTCGGAAGAGCAAAGAAGCTGCCCGCGAGACGCTCAAGCTCGAGCTTCCGGTCCGCGTCCTCTGCCGTGTTGGCGATCCAGCTGATCGCGTTGCTCAGACGGTACTCCGTCGAGCCCGGGGGGAGGTTGATGACGTCGGCTCCCTCGAAGGCATCCTGAACCTTCTGCAGCTCGCCCTTGAGCAGGCTCTTCGCGAGCTTCGTCTTCGCGCTGGTCCAGTTGATGTGCTTCTCGTTCGCAGCCTTGAGCATCGCGAGCGACTGATCGACCCGTACCGGGTTGAGGAGGGCGCGAACGTGATCACGCGTGGCGCTCTCGGTCGCCTCGGTATCGAGGCGAAGAGTCTTCGTCGAGTAGTCGACGTCTTCGCTGAGCCGCCCGCCCAGATGAACCTGGGAGAACGTGTCCTCGGCAGTCGCGCCGTTGAGGCAGACGAGCCGGAGGATGTAGCTGCGGATCCCGTACTTGCCCGCACCGAAGTCGCTGTTGAACCACTCGACGCCAATCGCGAGGGCTTCGCCGGGGATCGGCTCGTAGATGGTCGGGAGGATCGCCTTGAGCGCCACGCGAACTTCGCTCGCGGTGCCACCCGTCGGGACGGCGCCGAGCGCCTGACACTCCTGCGCGAACGCGCTGAGGAGGGGGAGAGAGTCGAGCCGGCGATACTTGTCGCTCAGCACGCCGCGCACCTGCTCGTGCACGCTGCGGACGAGGAGACGGTCCGCGCCGTGACCCTCGTGCAGATGGTCGTTCATGATCCGAATCGCGAGGTCGCGCTCCCACGGGGTCGTGCTCGTCGCGAGGTCCGTGAGGTACTCGCTCGGGACGCCCGCGCGACCGGCGAGCTGCGCGAACGCGTGCTTGCCGATGGTGCGCTGCGAACCGTTCTCGCCGAACTGCAGCGCGACGCGGTAGTCGCCCTTCGGGGCGTCGGGGCGGGGGACGAAGGACATGGCGCCAGCGCGCACGATGCTGTCCTGCGGGATGTCGCGCTTCACGCGCTCGAGGGTGGACGCGCCCTCGCGCCGACCGCGGTCGATCGCGAACGCGAGCTTCTCGTGCGCGAGAGAGAGGGTTGCGGTCTGGGTGACGCCGCGCTCGGTGGTGATCGAAACGGTGCCCGGTGAAACGCTCGTGACAGTCATGAGGTGCTCCTGTGGTGAGGGGTGTGGTGAGGGGACGCGGGCAGGGGAGTCGAACCCCAGAAGAACATCACCCGTGAGGGCGCACCGACCCGGTGCCTTTTCGTGTTCGTCCGCGAGAGCCGGAGGAAAGAGCGGAAGACTTCGCCGGGCTCGATGGCCCTCTGTCTGCACTCTCTCCCCCCGCAACAAGAACTTAGGAACGAATAGTCTTGTTGGCAAGACCCTTCAGGCG
>Ga0187874_10002947_pt1 | contig 12377 bp, 18 predicted proteins | sample June2016WEW_16_1_3_FD_132993 | JGI IMG/M metagenome (GOLD analysis project Ga0187874, IMG submission 132993) | Peatland microbial communities from SPRUCE experiment site at the Marcell Experimental Forest, Minnesota, USA - June2016WEW_16_150 | ecosystem: Environmental > Terrestrial > Soil >... | reverse complement strand
TGTAATTGCAGCGGCCGAAGCGGCGCACGGCGTTGTCGAATTCGAAGCGCCAGTCCCGGTGGTCGGCGTCGTACATGTGCCCCCTCGGGTCAATAAGCCCGAACTGAGCCATCAGTTCCTTCGCGAGTTTTTCCGCGTCGGCTAAGAGCATTATAGACCCTCAGCAAGTTCCGCCAAGTACGCCGCGTCTTCCGGGTGCGGAACCGAAGGGCCCGACATAGGACGGATTAGGGTACCACACGTCGCGGTCGGATAGAATCCAAGCCCGTTGTGGATTGTCCATCCCCACGTTTCGGGCGTATTCGCGGTCTGCTTCGCCGGGCGTGGCAAGATGCTCAGTGAAATGGTCTTCGTTATCGAACATTTCGACCCTCCAGAGGTGCCTCCCCTTCCGGCTCGAATTCTTTCTTTAGTTCCTCGTACTGCTCGCGGCGTTTTGCCTTCCGGTCGTCTTGCAGCTTGAAGTACGCCAGTTTGATCGCGGCGGCGAGCGAGGTCTTCTCCCCGTTGTCGCCGCCGTTGACGTTGAAGTAAGAGTCCTCGTCGGCGGGCACGAACTCCACGAGCGGCGGGGCGTTGTAGTTCTCGGTATTGCTCCAGCCAAGCTCGCTCAGCCAGTCAAGCAGAACCTCTGAGGGAATATCGAAATAGTAGACGTCGCGCCAGCGCTCGAAGTCTTTCGGGTTCCAAAGGTCGTCGTCGATGCGGGCATGGGCGAGCGCCAGCGGGCAATATTGCAAGTGGTCGATATGCCTATTCGGGCAGTCGTCGGTAGCGTCACAATAGAGGCAGGGGCGGGTAGACGTCGCGGTGTAGGGAAGCTTTGTTAGCTCTCTCAGCGCCCACTTGAGTGATTCTCTAAGCTCGTGCTTGGCGGTTACCATTCAGAATTCCACATGGCTGCCAACGTAAAGATGCTGACCAACACGATCAGCAGACCAACCGCCCTCCGCTTGCTTGTACGCCTGTCCATGTCCGACCTCCAATAGCTATCATACTACGAAACAGGGTCTTTCGCCTTGGGTTCCTCGTCCCTTGGGGGAGCCTGGGACTCCTCGCCATCCACTACCAGCGGAAGCTCCTCTGTCACTTCCATCAGGGCGGACAGGCCGTTGGTCTTCTTCCCCCCACGCGCCCGGTACCGCTTGATGCGCTCCGTCAGGAAGACGGAGGCGTCGGCGGGCACGTTGCGCAGTGCCGTGACTAAGGCGATGATGTTTCCGGCGAGAGCGGGGAGCGCCTTGTAGACCCACGTGTTGTTGGCCTTCCTGTACGGTCCCTCCTGCCAGATGATGCCGTCGGCCGGGATGGTGAACCCGATGTTGTTGAGCACCAGCGCAAACCAGCCAGCCTGCACGGCTCCGCCGCCCTCTGGGGCATAGATTACGACGCCTGCGAGCTTCCCTACGAGGAGATTGCCCCCCTTCATGATAAGGGGGGTCAGATTGTCAATCCAAGCCTTCAGGATCGCCGGGGGCGCGAACCAGTGCGTCGGGGTCGCGATGACGATAGCGTCGGCGTCCCCGATCTTTTTCTCCCAGAGCGGGTCGGGTTCCCAGCCTTCGAGCTTGCCGGAAATCGCCGGTGGCGGCATCTCCGCGAGGCGAACGATCTCGACGTCGGCCCCCAGCGAGAACGCTTGGGTGCAAAAGACGGATAGCATCTGCTCCACGTGGCCATCCGGTACCGTGGAGGCGCTAATCGCGAGAATCTTTACCTTGTCTTCGGGTGTTGGTTCTACCATACCGCCCCACACTCAGTAGGGCATCAGCTTCGTCGATGACGAAACGATGCGGAAATGAACTGCCACGGAGCAACCGCCGAGGAACAGCGCCGCGAACAGCAGCGTCGTAAAGAGCGGGTGCTCTCCGAGATAGTCCAGAACCTTATCAAGCATCACCACTTTCGGCCCCCTTCAAGCTGCTTTTGCTGCTTCTGTTTCTCCGCAGTGATGACTTCCCAAGCTATGAACCCCGCTGTGAAAGCCGCTGATCCCCACGACAGCATGTGCCACGCGGGAAATATCCCCAGCCCGTCAAGCACAAAGCAGACGATGGCGACCAGAAAGCAGATGTTCGCGTACAAACCGCACCTCGTTACTGCGATTGGACGGACTCGAACGCCAGGCCCTTACCAGCCGGAATCACAAGTCCCCCCAGGTGATCGGTCTCGATGGGGATCGTGAGGCCCGTGGATGCGCAGCGGAGGGCGTGCTTGCCATCCTCGGTCTCGACGATCTTCCAGTTGATGCAGTTGCCGTAAGTGAGTAGCTTTTCCATGGCTGTTTCTCCTAAGTGAATTGTACTACCATCATCATTTTACTTTCCAGTTGGACACGCAGGGCTGATTCGGTTCAAATGTAACCGTCAACTTATACTTGTTGCCCGGCTCGAAGCTCTTGCGCTGGTCGCCGCACAGCCAGATGTCGTCTTCCCGGTGGTCGAACTTCAGGTGCGTCGCCGGGACTGCCGCACCAATTACGGTTCCAGCGTCAATAGTGAGGCCATTTTCAGGATAGTAATAAACCGACGTCAGAAGCTCGTCCCAGTACGTCTTGCCGTAGTACGGCGCTTCCTTCGTCTTTTCCGCTGGGGCCGGGGAGGGCTTAGGCTGCTCTTCTGCTTGAGCCGCAACAATCCTCGTCTTGGTCACGGGCGTAGGCGGAGCGCAGGCTATTAGGGCAACCGCCACGATGGCAGGTAGCAGGTAAAGCAAGTTGACCCAGCATCGGATGCGCTCAGAAGTGGTAGAAGTCACTTTTCACCTCCCGAATAAATTCTACCATATCGGGCTGCACCATGGCTTTGTCCCCCACTTCTTGCAGAACACGCATTCCATCTGGTAGCTTTCTCCGCCGTCGTCGGTGGGAAGCATGCGGTACGGGTTTCGCAAGTCAGCCATTATTCGTAGTCGCGGATCGCCTTGCCGACCGGGAAGCGGGGAAGACCGTCCGGCGTCAAGTTCTGGTATTGCACGGTGAGAATCTTGCCACGCCAGAGCGAATGGTCTTCGAAGTACTCCTTGAGCCTCACGGTCTTGCCCTTCATCTTCGCCTTGAAGCGCCCCCCGTCCTCCATCACGCACCAGAAGGAGCCGACATGCCCGGTCAGCCGACCGCGCCCCTCTTCGAAGTCCACGATCTTGAACTCCGCGTCCACCATCGTTTTGACTTTTTGAAGGTCGTAGCTGCGCTTATTGACATATAGGGCGTCGGCGTTGCGGAGCATAGCGCCCTCGTAGCCGCGCTCAAGCATCAACTCGTGGAAGGGGTCAACGTCGGCAGCGCTGGCCACAACGTGAGTCTCCGCCAGCACCAGCGGGCCGCCGGTCGGCACCGTCGCGATGAGCCAGTCCTTGCGTGCATTGTAGGGCTGGTCGGTAGGGGTGTCGTAGACGTGCAACTCAACGACCTCGTGCCCCTCGACAGGCTCGTCCGGGCGCACAAGCTCGATGATCGTGTCGAAATCTTGGCGGTAGTCGTGGTTGTAAAGCTCACCGTCCAGTGCGAAGTTGTCCTGGGGCATCGCTTCAATGGCTTTGATGATGTGAGGCACCGACTTGATCGGCTTGCGGGTGCGCGACCACAAGGTGCAGACGCCGTCTTTCTTGATGGCTAGGCAGCGGATGCCATCGAATTTCGGCTGACCGAAACACGGAAACTTGATCTTCTTGGCGTGGTCTCTATACTTGTGCGCGAGCATGGGAAGGACGCCGCCCTCGATGACTTCGTCCACGGTCCCGGCTTCCGCCTCTTCCTGCGTCTTGACATAGCCCTTCTTAAGCTGCTTTGTCCATTTCGCCTTCGCCTCGGCCTGCGCCTGCTGTTCGGGGGTGGTCGCATTGACACGCCCGGCGTTCTTGCCCTCTTTGATGATGTCAGTCGTGACTTGCGGGCTGTCGGTGCCCACTTGGCCGTAAGTGGTCGTGATGGTGTTGCCATCGGCGGAAATCGTCCAAAACTGGATGGCTCCGGTGGATGTCTTCTTGTAAAGGGTAGGGTGTGCCATGTCTATAGTATACAGCCGTCTAGGCAGATTTGTCCACTCCGAAACTATCGACAATGGTCTCGCCATTGATGTCCAGCCTCAACGGTCTTTCTTCGTCGTATTCGCCGCCCAAAAGTGTGTAGTTGAACAAGTTTACGCCTCCGTGCGTGTCCCATACCTCCCAGCCGCCTGTGCGAGTGCAGATAACTAGGACGTTGAACGGGAGGTCGAAAATTGACGTCCGCTTGATGTCCTTAGTTGTGATATGCAGGTCGTGGTAGCTTGGTTTGCTCATTGAACCCCCATAATCGGCTTGTAGGCACTGTAAATGATCCGCGCTGTGACCGCCGCGACGGCGACCACGACCATCAGGGTCACGAGGAAATCCACGGGAACCAGAAGGAAATTGAATAGATACATCCACGCTGGACGCCATCCCCAGTCGATGAGCCATGGCTGGTACACCAGCAGGAGGAACGCGCCGACCCAGTGGCTAGTACACCACGGGCAGGAAAGCATCTCTTCGAGGAACGGCGACTTTCTCTCCAGCCAAGCATGGAACGAGTTGAGCAGAGTTGACTTGGTGACAAACAGGCTGATCGCCCCGGTCGCAACGCCGATCACTATCACGTGGTACAGCGTGGTAAGCGGCTCCACGAAATGGACGTACATTCCCACGTAGTCGCTCATAGACTGCCCCGGTACTTGCGTGCGTAATCGGGGAATGCGTCTTTACCGCGCTGCGCGTCCACAAGGCAGGAACCGCATTCGTAGCGCTGACAAGGCGGACAAGAGCACCCCCACCTACAGGGACCGCCTTGCTCGCGGGGTTCGGTTTCGAAATCGAAGGAGACTATCTTTCCGAGATCGACCCAACCGTTAGGTGTGTAGGCCGACATGCGCGGGGTGGGCGGGGCAGCCTTCCTCATCTTATTGAGCAGGTTGTCCGCCTCCGGCACGGAGATGGTCTTAGGCGTGATGCCGCCCATCTTCGGCGTTTTGGGGTCGCCGATCTTCGCAAGCCTCTCATCGCGGGACGGCACCCTAAGCCGAAGATCGAGATAAGCAGACCTTCTTTTCTGGTATCCCATCAGCGGAACCCGCCCTTCTTCGTCGGAGTAAAGCAACCGCATTCCTGCTGCTCTACCGTGTATTTCTCCGGATGCTCCAGGATGTCCATCTCCCTCAAAATGTCGTCCACTTCGCCGATGTCGATGTCGAGATCGGTCTTAGGCCCGGTGTCGCCCTGCGGCCTAGGCTTCTCTTCCTGCGGTCTTTCGATCCGTTTTTGACTCATAGCAACTCGTCTTGTTTTTTGCAGACGGGGCAATTGCCATGCCCATATTTGCGGTGCGCGACGACCGTCGTCCACATTTCCAGCACAGCACCGATGACTATTCCGATAACAAACACCGCAATGTAAGATAGCACTTTAGGCATCTTAATTCAGCTTTGACTTATCCACCTTGGGGATCGGGATCAGCATCACCTGGGTCTCCTGCGGGCGCTCATCGTGCTTGGTCTCGACCTTTTGCCCGGTGTGGCAAACCTCGATGGATTTCACGTCCAGCTTGCCCGTCTCGATGAACTCGCGAAGCTCGTCGAAATGGTTCATGCCGTGCTGTTCTTTCTGCATGGCAATGAGGGCGCTATCGAAGTCCGGCTGCGTCAGCCCGAGTATTGCTCGGAGGGCATCGACGTTGGATGAAACCTTCACGAGTTCGTCGTAACTCATGCCGTCAGCGACATGCTCGGTGAGCATACGGTCAATAGCAATGGCGGAGGCACGTTCGACGATCCCGGCGATGAGAGCGCCAGACGCAAGGCTTCCGAGGCTGAATATCGAACGCCCGTTGTGCTCAGTCTCAAGATAGTACAAGGGAAACTTATCACTATACAGAGAATCCACGGTCGCCGTAACAAGCTGTCCCTTGTCCACACCTTTAGCCACGGGGACATTGCGCATGTGTATATCAAAAATACTTGACGCGTTTTCCTTGGTCGGGGGCGCGACGTAAATCTTGCGGTCGATCCGGCCGGGGCGGATGACAGCCGGGTCGAGGATGTCCGCCCGATTGGTCGCCAGGATTACGAACACGCCGCTATCCTCGATGCCGTCCATGCGTGCATTGAACATCGGCACAATGGTCTGCTCCATGCCCGAAGCCGTGCGCATGCCGCGCCGGATGAGGATGGCGTCCGCCTCGTCGAGGAACAGGACTGCCGGGTAGCCGTACTTCTTAAAGTGCGCTATGCCGAAGTCAAAAGCCTCGCCGATGCGCTGCTCCGTCTCGCCGACGTACTTGTCGAGGATTTCTGGCCCCTTGATGTAGATAAAGCCGGACTCCTGCGCTTCCTTGCCGTGCATTCGGGCGAGCGAACCCGCCGCCGCGCGACCGAGAAGCGTCTTGCCGTTGCCGGGGCGTCCCCAAAGCAGAGCGCCTTTGATGCGCTGCTTGTTGAAAAACTTGAACAGGGCGGACTGCGCGAAGGGCGTTTCCAGCGCCGCGATGAGTTCCTTCTTCGCGTCCTCCTGCGCCCCTATATCGCCCCAGTCCAACACGGACTGCGTCTTAAAGGCGTATTGGGATTGCTCCGGCAGCTTGTGCATAATAACGTGGTTCGTGCTGTTCATCACGACCTTGTCGCCGACGTTAACCGCGCCGACCATCGAGTAGCTGGTCGTGACCAGGCCGGATGGGGTGTTGATTTGGATAAGGTTACCGTCTACTGCTACTACCTTCCCGGTCACACCGAAGGATATATACTCAGAGGTTCGGGCGATTTGGCCCGTCTCGGGGTGGATGTCAACTGGCTGGCCGACCCTGACGTTAAGCGAGGCTTCGATCTTGTCAAGCTCGAAAAGCTGGTTTCCGGTGTCCACAACCACGCGGTCCTTGAACACGGCGACCACGACGCCGAGATGGTACGCAGGGGCGGTGAGGCGCTTGAGGACAGCCTGCTGCTCCTCGATCTTCACGCGAGCCTTGTTGAAAAGCTGCTCTTCCTGCGGGGTCATCGCCATGGCGTGCAGCCTCCTGGAATGTTAGATGAACGCGGGACGCCTTCGGGCGCATCCGGCTCAATAGACGATGATAACACGGGGAACAGGGGCAAGCACCACAATTTTACGCTTTTTCGGTCAGGGTCTTGAACTCGGCTTCGGTAACCTCGGTCTTCTTGCCGTTCGGGTCGGCGATGAAGTAGTGGGCGTTTTGGCCATCATATTGCACGGACGCGGAAGCCTGCTCCCATGTCGGATGGGCTGGGTCATTGAGCACTGCCAAGGCAATTCCATACTTATATTCCAGCTTGCTCCGCCAGCCAGCCTTTTTGATCTTGGTGGCGCGGCTACGGTTGTGGGACAGGTCGGCGATCTTGACTATGAGTCCGCCCTCATTGGCGTTTACCCGGTAGATAAAGTCGCGATAGGATTCTTTCGCCTCGGGCGCATGACTATGTTCGCCTTTGACGGTGCGCCGAGACACGCTGTCCACGATTTCGCGCACGTTCTTGCCGAACTCTTGCTCAATTTGGTCGAGCGTGACGAACGTGTCCTCCACGGTGTCATGTAACATGGCAGAGGCAAGAATCTCTTCTTGAGTGTATTTCGCGAGTGTAATCCGACTCCCGCAACACTCTTTAAGTATTCCTCGAACTCGGCGGAAGACCTCATAGCAATGGACAACATGTGGCATGCTGTCATCATCCTTGTCGATCTGCCCCGCATGAGCGCGGACGGCGAGTTCGATGGCTTTTTCGAGGAGGTTCATGCCGATTCAACTGGAGGCGGCGGAAGTTCCATCCAATGTGTAACGTCGCCGCGCCACTTATTTATGCCCGGAATCCACCACATCTCATCTACGGGTGCGGCGGAGTTCCAATGACCCACCATCTCACCGTACTCTTCGGTGTAAACGAGGACTTGCTCGCAATCTGGGGGGAGCGCGTTTTTCACCGGGACCCATGTTGCCATGTTTGATTTCCTCCTTGCCTGTCATCAGTATACAGCGGAGGGACGGATTCTGGCTAGTTCGGCGTAAGTGTTTCGGATAGTTTAATATAGGTGGGCATCGTCGAAGCACCCCTCGATGAACCACTCGTTGCTGGGAGCGTGGCTCTCCTCGGCGGATGCCATCGCAAACTCTTCCTTATCTTCCTCTTCCGGCTCGGTCATCGGGCGGGTGCGCTCTTGAATTCTTTGTTCCGTTGTGGAGACAGGCTGCCTTTCCTCCCGCTCCTTCTTCGGCGTCGGCGCGGTGGACGGTTCGATTTGAACTAGCGACTTGGGGTCTACGACGAAACCGGACTCGGTGCCCTTACCCTTTCCGCGTGCCTTGCCCTTGCCGCTCAGCCCGATGACGAACGGCCCCTCGCCTTCCAGGTTGTCGAGGAAGCGGAGATCGTGGTTGTCCCCGTTGATTACCGGGTAGCCACGCCACTCCTTGGGCAGCGGTTCACCCTTGGCGACGCTGAAGACCACCGCCGCGTTGACGCCGTGCTCCAGCGCATCCATCGTGTCCTTGTCGTTATTTTCGGAACGTGAAAAGGTGAGATGGTAATTAGGTAAAGTACGTTTCCATGGTTGAGGTATACGTGTGTAATCGTAAAATTGAACGTTCGGGAACTCCTTCGCCATCTGTGTCGCTACCTGCGGCAGGTCGCTGGTGCCGTTGATGCGGACTGCCGGGGTCAGGCCCTCGCGCCCGGCCTTGCGCACAAGTGCCTGGATGCTCTTGCGGAGGTCGGCCATGAACTGTGGGCGGTCCTTGAAGTACAGTTCCGTCTTCACACGGCGGGCATTCTGTATCGCCGGGGAATTCACCCACGTGCCCGCCGTGTTGAGGCACATTTTCCTGCACTCCGGGCTGGCGCACGGGCACACGTTGCCGTACCCCGCCAGGTCGGATGGCATCATGTGCATTATTCCTGTCAGGTACCCCTTGCTCAAACCTTTTTGCATCTTGATGTTCTTGTCGGTGACGAGGGACGGCTTGTACTTCTTCTGGGTCTTGATGTTGCGCGTCGTGAGCAGGTCGGACGCTTTCGCGACCTTGGCTTCCGCCCCGCACAGCCCGCGAATCTGTTTAACAAGGTTCTCGGCAGTGCGCGAGCCAAAGACCTTGGCTTGCGTCGGATCGGGGCTGTACCAGAAACTTGCGAGCTTGAGGGCACAACCGCGCTCGTACTCGACCGAGGTGACATACAATTCCGCTTGCTTGGTGCCAGACGCCGTCTTGACGCCCCCGTCGATCACGAGGCATGCCCCCTTGGAGTTCGCTTCGTTCATCTCGACGGAGTAGGAGTCAGACTCGCCATAGTCCGGTCGGCGGCGAAGCCCGGTCAGAGCGCCGGTGTCGTCGTGCATAATCTCGCGGGCGGCAGCCTTCGCCCTGGCAAAAGCCTCGGTGAGCATGCCCTTCTCAAGGGCGTCGTGCAGGCTGTCCAGCCCCTCGCCACTTGCTACCGGCGTGCGACCGAAGAAGGCGCGGCTTGGCAGGCTGTAGTTCCATGTCTTGGTGCCACGTATCACGATAAGCTCACCCCGGTTGCCATCCTTCCCGAAGGTCAGCCATGTGTCGTCGCCGCTGCGCAGCTTCCAGCCGTACCGTTTCACTAGGTGTGTGACTTTCGATGCTTCTGGTGCCTTTTTGCCTTCTTTCCAGAGAAAACTGTCGTCTGAGATGATGAGGGTGCCCCCGGTATCGGGGTCGAGGTAGGAGAGCTTTTGGAGAAGGGACGGCATCAAGAGTTCCTATAAAGGAACTCTGAAATCGTTAGAAACTGACGAGAGGCGAGGTTTCCTCTTCGGCTTGCATGGGCTTCAACTGCCCGCACAGCAGGCAGAGGTCGAAGTGGTAGCTCCTGCCGTTGACGGTTACGGAGAGGGCGGTCACGTAGGCGGGTGTGAATTGGAGAGGTGAGTCAGGCGAAGGTTTGGGGCGAGTCTCCCATTCCTTCTTAGCCTCGTCGGTGTACCACAGGTGCAAGCAGGTTTCTTGGCTCATATTTCCTTTTTCTCGGGGAGCACGCCCTTGAACCGGAGCCACTCGATCTCCTGCGGGGATAACGGGTCGGCAGGCTCGTCGCCGGGACGCCAGTCGGCGCGGTGGTTCGGGAGCTTGTTGAGTTCCTTAGGCCGGAAGCCGAGGGTCACCCAGATGGAGGTCTGGAGATAGTTCAGCAGGTTCCAGATAGCCTGCGAGATGTGCGGCTCGCTGCGGTCGCCGGAGATGTGCGCCGTGATGTGGTTCAAGGCGCTCTGAAGGAGGTCTATGAGGGGCATTCCGTTCTCCCAGTTGCGGTCGTTGCCGTCCCCGGTCTTGCTGCGCCCCTTGTTGCCGCGCTCGTAGATGTTGGAGACGAGCCACACGGCGTCCCAAGGCATCCAGTGGAACGCCCCCTTACCCATCCGGCTGTCGCGCACAGCGCCCGTGCTGTATTGGGTCTCCGCCTCGGCGGTCTTCTTGAATCCGACGTCTGGTGCCATGATGATGCTTAATACGCAGAAATCAGAATTGCCAGTGGAACCTTACACCGAAGACCGACACCGGGCCACGGTCGCGGTTGAATGCCGGATTGCCGACAAATTCGTAGTCCACGGTTACATGGACAGTTTTTTGGATCGGGATGCTGTAGTAGATTTCCAATGCCTTCTCGCTCCCGTAGGTCAGCGCCCCGTCCCCGCCCAGTATCTCGGTGCCGCCCGCCGCGAGAAACGCCTGGGCTTGGCGGGACGCGCCGCTTGTGGCATAGACAAGCCCCGAGGTGTCATTGGCTCGTCGCCAGGAAGCGCCTTTGATGCTCACCCCGAGCGACGCTGTCCAGTTAGCGTCGCCGTACATCCACCCCTCCGTCCGTCCGTCGTTCCAGCCAAGGCGCGAGAACAGGCCGATGTCCTTCGAGACGCTCTGCTCCCAGTTCAGCCCGAACCCGTATTTGCGGCGAAAGGCGCGGGCAGGGGAAAGATTCGCGCCTGAGCCGTTGGCTTCCAGGAGGGGAAGAGCCGCTCGGAAGCTAATCATATTAGCTTCGTTCTCCCATACCAGGGGATGAATCGCCCCCGGATGAATGCCCCCGTACCGGCGCTCGAACTCCACCGCCATCCCTAATGAGCGGAAGAACGGGCCGTCACTCCCCATGTGCGGGAATGTGAGGACTTGATCGTCGGAAGTAAAAGCGTTCGCGACAGCAGGCTCCTGGAAGACGCCGTAGCGCAGCGCCCATTGCGGCCGGTTAAGCTCTATGGCGATTCCGCTCGTGTACCCCACGCCGTCTGCCGGGAAGTCCCACGCGATGTTGGTCACCGCCGCCCAGTCCGAGAACTGGGTGTGCGCGTCCTGTGCATAGGCGTTGTTGTCGAACATATCGACAGGGCTGAAACGCCCCAGAGTGATGGTGATCCGCGAGACGTCCCGCTTACCAGCGAGCGTGAAGAAGCCGTCCGGCACGGACTCCTGCTTGCCGCCTAGACCGATGGTCTGGCGGACGAATAGGTGCGCGAACATGAAATAGGGGGTCTTGGTGCCCAGTTTGAAGGCGTCGCCGTTGGGGGCCGCCTCGATGCCGTGACCGTTGCTCAAGCCGAACCCCTGCCACATCAGACCATCGACATGCAATTCGGCTCCCCGCCACAGACGCACGCCCGCGAACAGGTCCGCCGTGAACGTCTCCTGTATCTCGCCTTTGCTGTTCAGGCTGTTCGGGCCAGAATACTTGGCTGGAAAACTGGTATTGCCTTGCGGGGTTTCGGTGATCTGGCCGTGGATGTTCCAAGTCTGCTCAGCCGCGACCTGCGCTCGGGCGCAGACAGGGATGCATAGGAGCGTGACCAGGAACAACAGTTTGCGCTTCACTTAAAACCTCGATATTTAACTAGGAAATCTTGCGGCCGTCCACGGAGAGCAGCTTGACTTCACCCGTCTCCATGTTCACGTCGGCTTCGAACTCGATCTCGTAGCCCCAATGGGCGAAATTCTTCAGGGCGTCGTCTTCCAGTCCCAGTTCCTCGCCCTGCTCGTATCCGCTGTCGCTATCCTCATGGGCGTAGAGTTTGACCCGCTTGGGCCGCTTCTTCCATTCCTTGCAGCCCTTGTCGGGGCAGCAGGAACCGGAATAGAACCAGCCGCAGGGGCACTCGTTCCACTTCTGTTCCCCGCGTGCGAGGAGAGCGCGAAGCGTTACCCGCTCCTGCTCGGTTACTGCCTTGCTGATGCGTATAACTTCAGCCATTGTTTATCTCCAAGCGGTCTGTGATCGCCGTCATGAGTTCCCTGAGATCGTTGGCGTGCCCGTTGGAGAGTACCATGTGCGCGTATGCCAACGCCAGCGCCGTGTGCATGACCGTCCAGTGCTCTGCCTCGCCGATGGCTAGGATGCTGCTGGCGAGCC
>Ga0187874_10002946_pt1 | contig 12380 bp, 8 predicted proteins | sample June2016WEW_16_1_3_FD_132993 | JGI IMG/M metagenome (GOLD analysis project Ga0187874, IMG submission 132993) | Peatland microbial communities from SPRUCE experiment site at the Marcell Experimental Forest, Minnesota, USA - June2016WEW_16_150 | ecosystem: Environmental > Terrestrial > Soil >... | reverse complement strand
CGGCATGTGCAGCGCGATCACCGTCGGCGGGCAATTGGTCGGATATCCCGTCAGGATCGCAATCAGGGCCTCGACGCCGCCGGTCGAGGCGCCGATCGCGACGATCCTCCCGTCCGGGCGGTAGGACGAGCACGGTTCGCATGCGGCGCGGTCGTCGGCCCGGACGTGCGGGCGCGCGGCGCGGTCGTCCGCCCGCTTGTGCATGCGCGCAGCTGCGGCCGACTTCACTCGGGCCGGCAGATCGTCGAAGGAATGGGGATGCTCGATCGACGGTTTACCGATGCAGTCGACGGCGCCGAGCTCCATCGCCCTGATCGTGGCGCTCGCCCCTCGCGCCGTCAGGCTCGAGACCATGACGACGGGAAACGGCCTCAAGCGCATGACCTTGTCGAGAAACTCGAGCCCGTCCATTTTCGGCATCTCGACGTCGAGCGTCATGACGTCGGGATTGAGCGCCTTGATCGCTTCGCGCGCTTCCAGGGCGTCGGACGCCTGTCCGACCACGGCGATTTCGGCGTCGCGCGACAGCGCCGCCGAAATCAAGCCGCGCATCGTGGCCGAATCGTCGACGACGAGGACGCGGATGGGCGTCATGCGCCGCTCCCGCGGCTCAGCCGATAGGCGGTGACGCCGGAGCTGACGAGCCGCGAAGCCGCAGGCCCGGTCACCCGTTCGGAATGGCCGATATAGAGCCAGCCATTGGGCTCCAGCTTCGATGCGAACTTGCTCCATACCTTCTGCTGCGTCGGCTCGTCGAAGTAGATGACGACGTTCCGACAGAAAATGGCGGCGAATCTTCCCGGCATCGGCCAATCCGCGTTCAGGTTCAGCGTCCGGAAGGAAACCAACCGCCTGAGTTCGTCCGCGACCATCCATTCCTGACGCGGCCTGTCCGAGGCGCAAACGAAATATCGTTTGCGCAAGGCCTCCGCGACGTCCGCCAGCGCGGCCTCGCCATAGACGCCGCGCTGACCTTCGGCGACCACCCGGGGATCGATGTCGGTCGCCAAGATCTTGACGTCGAGCGCGGCGGCGTTGGGATCGAGCGAGAGAACGGTCAGCGCGATCGAATAGGGTTCCTGGCCGCTCGAGCACGCGGCCGACCACAGCCTGACTCGCGCGCCGTGGCGCGCGGCGTCCAGGAGCGAGGGCAGGACGTGGGTCTTGAGATGTTCGAAATGATGCGGCTCGCGGAAGAAGCGGGTCACGTTGGTCGTCAGCGCCGACAGCATTTCCAGGCGCTCGTCCGCTCCCTCGGGCGCGCCCACGAGATCGCAATAGTCGTGAAAGCTCTCCAGGTTCAACTTTCGCAGTCGTTTGACCAGCCGCGAATAGACGAGAGTCGCCTTCGTTTCGGGCAGATAGATGCCCGCGTCGGCGTAGAGCATCGCCGCGATCTCTTTGAAATCGCGATGCGACATCGTGAAGTCGCCCGAGAACAGCGGTTCGCGGGCGCCATTTTCGGCTGTGGCGGCGTTTCGACCCGTCATGCCGCCTTCTCCGCCGGCGCCGACATCAGGCTGTCGAGTTCGACGAGGCCGATCATGCGCCCTTCGATCGCGAGCACGCCGCGAACGAAGGACTTGACGACGTCGGTCGCGATGTCGGGCGTCGGTTGAATGTTTTCCGTCGACTGGGTGAGGATGTCGGAGACTGCGTCGACGAGCAGGCCGATGATCTGGCCGGCGAACTGAACGACGATGATGACCTGGCGCACCGTGGCCTCGATGGGCGGAAAGCCCAGGCGTTCGGCCAGATCCACGATCGGCAACACGGAGCCGCGCAGGTTGATGACCCCGCGCACGTAGGAGGGAGCATGGGGCAGCGGCGTCGCTGGCGTCCAACCGCGGATTTCGCGCACGCTCATGATGTCGATGCAGAATTCCTGGGCTCCGATGCGGAACGCGACGAATTCGCAAGCGGAGCCCCCAGCGGCGGGGTTGTTCTCGGTCATGGCTCAACCCGTTGCGGCGAGAAGGGGTTCCGACGCGGGCGCGGCGCGGTTGGTGCGCGCCACGAACGTGTCGATGTCGAGGATGAGGGCCACTCGCCCGTCGCCGAGAATGGTTGCGGCGGCGATGCCCGGCACTTGGCGATAATTCGCTTCCAGGCTCTTGATCACGACCTGTCGCTGATCGTGGATCGCGTCGACCACCAGGGCGCAACGCGTGCTCACCTCGGTCTCGACGACCAGAACGACCCCGTCGAACGGATCGGCCGCGACCTTGCGGTAGCCGAGTTCTTGTCCGACGTCGATCAGCGGCACGAACCCGCCGCGATCCGAAATGACTCGTGCGTTGACCCCGATCGCGTGGACGTCGCTGCGCTTCGGCCTAAGCGTCTCGACGATCGCCGTCAGCGGCACGACCAACGTTTGATTCGCCACTTTGACCACCATGCCGTCGAGCACCGCCAGCGTCAGCGGCAAGCTGAGCGAAAACGTCGATCCGTAGCCCGGCCGGGAGGAGATCGAAATCCGACCGCCCAGCGCCTGGATCGAGCGCTTGACGACGTCCATGCCGACGCCCCGACCGGAAATGTTCGACACGGTCGTCGCCGTGGAGAAGCCGGGAAGAAACAGCAGATTGTCGATTTCGCCGTCGCTGAGCTGCGCGTCGGCCGCGATCAATTCCTTCTTGACAGCGATGTCGCGAACCCGCGCCCGGTCGATCCCGGCGCCGTCGTCCGAGACCTCGATGACGATTCGCCCCGAGCGGTGCGCCGCCGACAACTTGACCTCGCCTTGGGCGGCTTTGCCCGCCGCTGCACGAGCGTCGGGCGCCTCGACGCCGTGATCGACCGCGTTGCGGACCATATGGGTGAGCGGATCGGCCAGGCGCTCGATGACGGTTCGGTCGACTTCGGTCGCGTCTCCCTCGGTTCTCAGCCGCACCGACTTTCCCGTGGCGTCGGTCAATTCCCGGATGATGCGCGACATGCGCTGGAACAGCGGCTTCACCGGCTGGGCGCGGATCGCCATGACGCCTTCTTGAATTTCCCGCGTCAGTTGTTCGAGCGCGCCGAGACCCGCGGCCACGCTCGAAGATCGCGCCAGCCCCGCCTCCATCACCCGCTGCGAAAGCATCGCCTGATTGATCACCAGCTCGCCGACCAGATTGATCAGTCGATCGACGCGCTCGAGATCGACCCGGATCGTCGGCGCCGCGGCTTCGGCTTTTCCTGGTTCCGATCGCGCCTTTTCCGCCTCCGGCGCCGCCGTCGTCGTCCCCGCGGGAAGCGCGTCGTCCTCCCGAGCGCCCTCGCCTTCGGTCGGCGCGCGATCATTTTCGGACGGATCGGCGGCGACCGGCGCGCTCGGCGCCGGCCGCGCGGCGTCGATCGGCGGAACGTGTGCGCGCTGAGGCGCCTCGTCTTTCGCGGACGAGCTTGCCGACGCGATTTCGAGCTCGCAATCGTCGACGACGAATTCGAACAGTTCGTGGATCGCCTCGACGTCCTCCTTGGTGGACAGCTCGACGCGCCAACGGAGATAAGCGCCTTCCGGATCGAGTTTGTCGAGCGGCGGCAAGGATCCGGCTTCGCAGGAGATCGAAACATCCCCCATGCGCGCGAGTTCGCGCAGCAGCCGGAGGGTCTCGTTGCCCTTGCGATAGAGATCGGGCATCGGCGTGAATGTGATCACATAGCCCGCCGCGCCCGGCTCGACGACCTCGGGTTCGTCGTCGATGGACAGCGTCAGCGGCTGAAAATCGAGCGGCTCGGCCCCCGCGCCGCTTTGGCCCTGATCAGACGCCTCGCGCGCGTCGTCGGTGAAACCTTTCAACTCATCGATCAACGACTCCATGCGCGCCTCGTCGACCGGCTCGTCGGTCCGGGCCGCCTTCACCAGGTCCGCCAAGACGTCGGCGCAGCGAAGCATCGTCTTCAGGGCGGCGGCCGTCGGCGCGAGCTTCTCGCTGCGAATGAGGTCGAGGACGGTCTCGAACGTGTGCGCGAAACGCACCAGTCGATCGAGCTTGAACGCTCCCGCGCCGCCCTTGATCGAATGCACCGCGCGAAACACGGCGTTGACCGTCTCGGAGTCGGCGGCGCCCTCGTCCATCGCGATCAGGCCGACCTCGAGTTCGCCCAGTTGCTCCTCGCACTCCTGGAAGAAGGTCTCCCGGATCGCCGCCATTGTGTCCATTGAAGAATCCTCTGGCGTTCAGGCGGCCACGCGGCGCACGACGTCGACCAGTTTGACCGAGTCGAACGGCTTGACGATCCAGCCCGTCGCGCCGGCGCGCCGCGCGATGTTCTTCTTCTCCGCCGAACTCTCGGTCGTCAGCACCAGGATCGGAACGCCGAGAAACCGGTCGTCTTTGCGGACGCGCTCGATGAAACCGAATCCATCGAGCTTGGGCATGTTGATGTCGGTGATGATCACGCGCGGCGCTTCTTGCGACAGGACCTCGAGGCCATGCATGCCGTCGACCGCCTGCACGACGCGATAGCCCGCCTCGGTCAGCGCGACTTTCAACATGTCCCGCATGGTGCGGGAATCGTCGACGGTCAGAATCGTTATGCACATTGCGGCTGTTCTCCACTCGTAAGCGTCGTCAAATCGATGCCGAGAAGGCGCAAGTCCTCGATCATCCGCGGAGCGCAGTTGACGATCGAGAGGGCGACCCCGTCGGCGCTCCATGTTCGCTTGGCGGACAGGAGCACCTGAACGCATTGGGCGCCCAATTGATGGACCGACGAGCCGTCGACGACGATCGGCTTGCCACGACGCTCCAGCAAAGCCTTGGCGAGCGGCCTCGCGGCGGGAAGATCGAGACATTCGGGCAGCCGAAACGCCCCATCCGGCTCGGCCGTCGCCGGCGTCGCGGCGGGCGCGGCCGCGGCGGGGGAATCGGGACGCTGGGGCGGCGGCGACGCCGCTTCCGGCTCGGCCTTCGCCGGCGCGGCCGCGGCGCCGAGATCGAGACCTTCCAGCGCCGACAGGACTTCTTCCGGCTCGCGCCTCGATCCCGTCAGGTCGACTTTGGGATAGTACTCGGCTTTGGCCGACCGACATTTTCGCGCCCGCCGCTGCCACACGGATTCCTTAGCCATCACGTCGCCCCGCCATTTCCTTGCCTTCGACCGCCGACGCTAAGCGCCCACGCCGCGAGGGCGGCGAGGCCCGCAAACGAAATGGGGCGCGCGCCGAAGCCAGCCCACGGCGCCATCTGGAGAGACTTCAGAAAATTCCGGGACAATTCCTTCTCCTTGCGACGGCGAGGCCGAGCGCGGCCGCGGCGACCACGCCGGAGGAAGGCCGAGCGAGCCGCCTCGACGTCCGGGGACGCCGAGCGAGGCGTCTTCCGACGGGTCGGGAAACGAATGAACAAGGAGCATGGCGCGGCCTCTCGGAGCGAACGGATTGCGACCGAATCCGGCGCTCCATTGGCCGCGACGCGCCAAGCCGCATCAGCGCTTGGACGTGACGATCATACGAAAGCGATCGAATTCGACCGTGGGCATGTCGGCTCAAGGCGCGACGCGAGCGAACGGCTTCATGCCTCAGACGCCTTCGGGCGAAGGCGATTTCTGTCGGACGCGTCAATAGTCCTAAACAGGATTGGTTGCTCGATGATTAAAATGCCGCGCGGTCAAGGCCATAGGCCGCCTCGGCCGGCGGGGTCGACGGCGCGAAGGACGGTTCGTCGCACGATTCGCGAGGCGGCGCGGCCGCAGGACGCCTAGCGGCCCCTCGCGGGCGCGCCCCGACAAGAATTCGTTCCCATCGGCGTCCGCCCTTTTTCGCCGGGGCGGCGGACGCGCGCCCGCGCTCTAAGTCGGCGCGCCGCTTCAGTCCAGCGCCTCGAGCTCGCCGATCATGCGCTCGATCAGCGACAGCCCGATCCCCCAGAACGCCGGATCGCGGGCGTCGAGGCCGAAGGGCGCGAGCAGCTCGGCGTGATGCTTCGTGCCGCCGGCCGCGAGCATCGCCAGATAGCGCTCGGCGAAACCCTCGTGCGCGCGCTCGTAGACGCCGTAGAGCGAATTCACCAGGCAATCGCCGAACGCATAGGCGTAGACGTAAAACGGCGAATGAATGAAATGGCCGATATAGCTCCAATAGGTCTCGTAGCCGGGCCCCAGCCTGATCGCCGGCCCCAGGCTTTCCGCCTGCGCGTTCAGCCAAAACCCGCCGATCGTCTCGGCGGTTAATTCGCCGTTCTTGCGCTCGGCGTGCACCTTGCGTTCGAATTTGTAGAACGCGATCTGCCGCACGACGGTGTTGAGCATGTCCTCGACTTTAGCCGCCAGCATCGACTTGCGCATCGCCGGATCGTCGGTCGAGGCGAGCAGCGCGCGAAACGTCAGCATCTCGCCGAACACCGAAGCCGTCTCGGCGAGCGTCAAGGGCGTCGGCGCCATCAGCGCGCCGTTGGGCGCGGCGAGCACCTGGTGCACGCCGTGCCCCAGTTCGTGCGCGAGCGTCATGACGTCGCGCGGCTTGCCGAGATAATTGACCAGCACGTAAGGGTGCGCCGACGGCGTCGTTGGATGCGCGAAGGCGCCGGGCGCCTTGCCCGGCCGCGCCGGCGCGTCGATCCAGCCTTCGTCGAAGAACCGGCGCGCGATGTCGGACATTGCCGGCGAAAAGCCGCGATAGGCGTCGAGCACCGTGTCGCGCGCCGCGCTCCAGCTGAAGACGCGCGCCGGCGCGTCGGGCAGCGGCGCGTTGCGGTCCCAATGATCGATCTGGGCCTTGCCGAACCAGCGCGCCTTGAGCGCGTAATAGCGATGCGAAAGCCTGGGATAGGAATCGGTCACCGCGGCGACCAACGCCTCCACCACCTCGCGCTCGACGCGATTGGCCAAATGACGCGAATCGGCGATGTCATCGAACTTGCGCCAGCGGTCGGAGATTTCCTTGTCCTTGGCGAGCGTGTTCAAGATCAGCGTGAACACGCGCAGATTGGCGCCGAGCGTCGCGGCGAGCGAATGGGCGGCCGCCTCGCGCTTCTTCGCATCGGCGTCCTGCATCTTGGCGAGCAGCGGCTCCAGCGTCAGCTTCTCGCCCGCGAAGGCGAAGCGCAGCGAAGCGAGCGTGTCGTCGAACAGCCGGTTCCAGGCGGCGACGCCCGAGACCGACTTTTCCAGGAACAACTGCTCGATTTCGTCGGCGAGCTGGGGCGGGCGCTCCTTGCGGATGTCGGTGAGCCACGGACGATAATGGGCGAGCGGCGAGCCGCGCATCGCCGCGTCGAGAACCGCGTCGTCGAGGCGATTGAGCTCGAGTTCGAAGAACAACAACTCTCCCGCCAGCGCGGTGACCTTTTCCTGCGCGTCGCCATAGAATTTCGCCCGCGCGACGTCGCTGGAATCGCCGGCGTAGAGCAGCGAAGCGTAGGATAGGATCCGCCCCATCAAGTCCTGCAACGCTTCGTACGCGCTGACCGCCGCGGCGAGGCGCTCGCCCGCGTCCGCCGCCTTGGCGAGTTCGGCGAGCTTGCCCCGATAGGTCGTCGCGAAGCCCGCAGCTTCCGCAGCGGCGCGCTCGAGATCGGCGGCGAAGCGCGGCGAGTCCATGGCTTCGTAGAGGTCGTCGAGGCGCCACTGCGGCAGCGCGCCGAGATCCGGGGCCTCGCCATCTCCGGCGTTCGCCTCTCGCCCGCCGCCCGCGACGACGGCTTGGAAAACGCCCGCTTCGAAAACGCGTTCACGATCGGTCATGCGCTCGGCCCTTGCGACAAAGGAGGCTCTATATCGCCCAATGTCGGCGCGCCTTCAATGCGCAAGTCTCGGCTCGCCGAGCTTGCGAACTCGAGTCGAGGCGAGCGCTCCGGCGACGCCATGCGATCGTTTATCAACCGGAATTCGGCGCCTGTCTTCGTTCGGCGCGTCAAATCGGGGCACCGTTAACATGACATTTACCGTGATATCCGACTGTCGGCGCCAAGCGGTCGGAACAGGCCGCTCCCGATTGGACTGTCATGGCCTCTCTCATTCTCATTGTCGACGACGATCCCGTTCAGCGCCGACTTCTCGAAGCCATGACGCGCCGATTCGGCTACGATGTGGAGACCGCCGAGTCGGGCGAGACGGGCCTGGCGCGCATGGAGGCCGCCGACCGACCGCCGGTCGATCTCGTGGTTCTCGACCTCGTCATGCCCGATCTCGACGGGATGGGGGTGCTCACGCGCTTGCGCCAGCGCGGCATCGCCATTCCCGCGATCGTCCAGACGGCGCACGGCTCGATCGAGGCGGTGATTTCGGCGATGCGCGCCGGGGCCTACGATTTCGTGGTCAAGCCGGTCGGCGCCGAGCGCCTGCAAGTGTCGATCAAGAACGCGTTGCGCGTCGACGCGCTGGAAGACGAATTGCGGCGCGCAACGCGCCGGGGCGCGGGCGAACTGACTTTTCGCGACATCGTCACCAAGGTCGAGAGCATGGCGCGAACGATTCGCCTCGCCGAGCGCGCCGCCAAATCGAACATCCCGGTGTTGATCGAAGGCGAATCGGGCGTCGGCAAGGAATTGATGGCGCGCGCGATCCAAGGCGCCTCGGAGCGGCGCGGCAAGCCGTTCGTCACCGTCAATTGCGGCGCCCTGCCGGAGAACCTGGTCGAATCGATCCTGTTCGGGCATGAGAAGGGCGCCTTCACCGGCGCCACGGAAAAGCATGTGGGAAAATTCGTCGAGGCGCACGGCGGCACGCTGTTTCTCGACGAGATCAGCGAATTGCCGCCCGACGCCCAGGTCAAATTGCTGCGCGCGCTGCAGGACGGCGAAATCGATCCCGTCGGAGCGCGCCGCTCGGTCAAGGTCGATTTCCGTCTGGTGTCGGCGACCAACCAGAACCTCATCGAACTGGTCAAGCGCGGCCGCTTTCGCGAGGACCTGTTTTATCGCCTGAACGTGTTCCCGATCACGATTCCCCCGCTACGCGCCCGCGCGGCGGACGTGCCGGACCTGGCGCGCCGGTTCCTCGCCCGCTTCTGCGCCGAAGAGGGAAAGCGCATCCGCGGCGTCGCCAACGACGCCTTCGCGCTTCTGTGCGCCTACGACTGGCCCGGCAACGTGCGCCAACTCGAAAACGCGATGTTCCGCGCGGTGGTGCTGGCGGACGGCGACGAGCTGACGGTCGCCGAATTCCCGCAGATCGCGGCGCAGGTCGAAGGCTTCGACGTGCGCATTCCCGCCGCCCCGCCGCTGGTCGCCGAGACGCCGGCGCCCGCGCCGGCCGGCGCCGAGGGGCCGTATTTCGAACCGCACGATCCCCATCTCATGCGCCTGATCGACGAAAGCGGCGACGTGCGCAAGATCGACGACATCGAGGCCGAGGCGATTCGTTTCGCCTTCGCCCACTATCGCGGCCAGATGTCGCAGATGGCGCGCAAGCTCGGCATCGGCCGTTCGACCCTTTACCGAAAGATGAAGGAGATCGGCATCGACGCCGAGGCGGTCGGCGAGGCGGCGGCTTAATTCGCGTCGGGGGCGCCGAGCGCCCTCACATTTCGCTAAAACTCGTCTAGGATGGATTCGCGGCGGCGGAAGACCGGACCGTTATCGATCCACTAGGCGTCCCTCGTTGGGCGCGGGCCGGGGGATTCTCCATGAGCGCGTTATTCAAGTCGCTTTGGCTCTGCTCGCTCGCCGCCGCCGCGGCGATCTCTTCTCCGACGCCCGCCGCGTCAGCCGAGCCGATCGGCCTGATCGCGCCCGAGGCGCCCGCGTTTCCGCTGTTTCCCTCGGTCCTGAGGCTCATGCCGGAGCGCGCGATCGCCAACGGCGTCCTCCCGGCGGACCGGATCGCGCTTTGGCCCGCGGGGGAAGCCCGAGAGGGCGACTTCGCGCCGATGGGCGCCGCAACGCCCCCGGATGCGCCCTCGGGCGCGCAGCCGACGATCGCCCCGCCCCTGCCGCCGGACGTCCCCGAGGGGCCGCCCGCCATCGCGTCCCGACTGCCGGCGGCCGTCGAGGCCGCGTTGGCGGCGCTCGAAGCCGAGGCGGTGAAGACGAGCCCGGTCGGCGCCGGCGATTGGCGCGCGGCGCGCGACGCGATCCGAGGGTTTTACGCGGCGCGCGATTTCGCTCCGATCTGGGTCGCCGAGAACGGCCTGACGCCCGCCGCGAATTCGGCGCTCGCCCGACTCGCGCGAGCGGACGAGGACGGGCTCGATCTTTCCGCCTTCGCGCTGCCCACGGACCCTCTCCCGGATACTTCGCCGGAGCGCCTCGCCGACGCCGAAATCGTCATTTCCGCGGCGGCGGTCGCTTATGCGATGCAGGCGAGCGGCGCTCGCATGGTCCCGGCGCGGATTTCGTCGTTGATCGCCGCGCGGCCGAGCGTGGCCGATCCGGGGCAGGCCTTGGCCGCGGTCGCCGCCGCCGCCGATCCCGGCGCCGCGCTCGAGGATTTCAACCCGCAGCAAAAGGGCTATGCGGATCTGCGCGACCAATTGACGCGGCTGCGCGCCGGCGCGCCGGTCGCGGCGCCTCCGATCCCGAGCGGGCCGGCGTTGAAGATCGGCATGGTCGACGCCCGCGTCGCGATGGTGCGCGCGCGCTTGGGGCTGGCGCCGGCCGCGGACACCAAGGACGCCCTCGTCTATGACGCGCGCCTCGCCTCCGCGGTGGCGGCGTTTCAGCGCAAGAACGGCCTGGCGGCGAGCGGCGCCCTGACGCCGGCCACCACCGAGGCTCTGTCGAGCGGCCCGGCTGCGCCGCGGGAGGCGATGATCCTCGCCAACATGGAGATGTGGCGTTGGGAGCCGCGCGCCATGGGCGAAGAGCGCGTCGAGATCAACATCCCCGACTATTCGCTGAAAGTGATGGACGGCGACGACCTCGTCCACCACGCGCGGGTGATCGTCGGCAAACCCGACACCCCGACGCCGATTTTCTCCAACGAAATCCGCTACATCCTGGTCAATCCGATCTGGCGCGTACCCGACTCGATCGTTCAGCGGGAACTAGCGCCCGGGCTGGCGCAAGACCCGACTTATCTCGCGCGGCTCGGTTACGAGGCGAGCCAGGCGGGCGGCCGGCTCATCGTTCGTCAGCCGCCCGGCGCGGGCAACGCGCTTGGACGCATCGCCTTCATGTTCCCCAACGAACATGGCGTCTATCTTCACGATACGCCGGCGCGCGGGCTGTTCGCGGCGCCTCGGCGCGCCTTCAGCCATGGCTGCGTGCGCGTCGAGCAGCCGATGCGGCTGGCCGAATTGGTCATGGGCGGCGCGAGCGCGGGGTGGTCGCAAGCGCGCCTGCAATCGCTCTGGGGCGCCAACGAGCGGACGGTGTTCCTGCCCCGCGCGATCCCGATCCATCTCGAATATTTCACCGAATTCGTCGACGAATCCGGCGTCTTGCAGGATCGCGACGACATCTATGGCATCGCGCGGCGCGTCGCAGGCACGTTTGCGCGGATGAGTCAAGATTGAAACGTCAACCTTAAGAGATTATGGAAGTCGCGTTCGTTTTTTTCCGCGTTCTGTGCTTTTCGTGACACATGGACGACGCGAAGGCGCGAGAGGCCGGGCGGGCCTTCGCGTCGCGGGGCGGCGCCCTCGGGCGGGGCGATGAAGGGGAACCGGGAAGGAACAAGTCGTTTGGCGTTGGATTCAGCCATCGGCGCGAAGGTTCGGCGGAGTAGCGTGTTCGCGCGCCTGCTTGCCGCCTCGGCGCTGGTGACTCTCGGCTTCGCTCCCAGTTCGACCGAGTCCGCGGTCGCCAACGGCGACACGCGCACGATCAATCTGACTAATTCCCACACCGACGAATCGGGCGCGTTCACCTATATGGTCGACGGAGTCTACGACACGGCGACGCTGGAGAAGCTGAACTGGTTCTTGCGCGATTGGCGGCTCAACGAATCGACCAACATGGACCCCAAACTGTTCGACATCGTTTGGGAGGTCTACCGCGAATCCGGGTCGAGCCAGCCGATCGACGTGCTTTCCGGCTATCGTTCGCCGCACACCAATGCGATCTTGCGCCGACGCTCGCGTCAGGTCGCCCGATATTCCCAGCACATGGAAGGCAAGGCGATCGACGCGCATTTCACCGATGTCGGCGTCTCGACGATTCGCGACGTCGCCATGCGCATGCAGGCGGGCGGGGTCGGATTCTATCCCTCGGGCATGACGCCGTGGGTTCATATCGACAGCGGGTCGGTCCGCTACTGGCCGCGGATGAGCCGCGACGCCTTGGCGCGGCTGTTTCCGGACGGGAAGACCGTGTTCATTCCCGCCGACGGCCAGCCGATGCCGGGTTACGAGCAGGCGCGCGCCGAGATCGAAGCGCGCGGCGGCGACGTGTTGACCGCCGACGCTGACGCCCCCAAGTCCAACTTCGGCCTGCTGTCGTGGCTGTTCGGAGCGCGCGGCGGCGGCGCCGACGACGCCGAAGAGAGCGGCGGCGCGGAAGTCGTCGCCTCCG
>Ga0187874_10002941_pt1 | contig 12396 bp, 17 predicted proteins | sample June2016WEW_16_1_3_FD_132993 | JGI IMG/M metagenome (GOLD analysis project Ga0187874, IMG submission 132993) | Peatland microbial communities from SPRUCE experiment site at the Marcell Experimental Forest, Minnesota, USA - June2016WEW_16_150 | ecosystem: Environmental > Terrestrial > Soil >... | reverse complement strand
GGCATCTTAGATAAGCCAAGCGCACCATTATTGCTTGTAAACGGAATATACGATTCAGTGTTCCCAATCAAAGATTATTATTTGTTGCTCGAGCATGGCAGTCCAAAATGCGCCAGATTTTACGAATCGGGACACATGGGCTTCACCAAGGACACTTTTGATACTATAATGAACTGGATCTACGGAAAATTAATATGAAAGATTCAGAAATCCCATACAGTAAAGTCAACAAAACTACAAGTTCAATCATGTATATCCATGAGAAAATCATAAAATTATTGAACCTTCTCGAACGTGAGGTTGTTGGAACCTGAATTGATTAAGCGTTCCTTTTCATGAGAATATTTAGAACCGTTTAGGTCGCTTTGCCGCATTTACTTAATCCATTTCAGGATATTCGGTTTCTTTCTCTTTCCTGCTGCTTGTTTGGTTTTGGGATGCCCTAAGATTAAGGGCACCATCATATCATGGTTCTCAGGGACTCCAATCTTCTTAAGAACGTCCGGCTTGCTGTTTAAAAGTGAAACGAAACCCATATAGCAGGTTCCAAGCCCAAGCTCATACGCCTTCAAAAACATATTCTGTGCAGCAAGAACACTGTCTATTAAGTTCCAGCTAGCCCTTTGTTGGTCTTTTTCTGCACATACCAAAACGAGCACAGGCGCATTATAGCAGATTAAATCAGACTCTGAAGAATATCGCTGGGCTGAAGAGGGGAACATCTGCTTAATCAAAGCTTTCGTTTCATCAGAGACATACTTAATTAACTCTCTATTTTCGATGACGATGAACTTGCAAGGCTGTCTGTTCATAGCTGTTGGAGCCCAAACGCCCGCTTCCAGAACAGCCTCAACTTGTTCCTTCGAAACAGGCTCATCCGTATAACTTCTAACGCTTCTCCTACCTTTAATGCAAACATCAAGTTCCATTGTTCGTTCCTCTGAATATTTAGTACCATATCAAATGTATTTATCGCTAGCGCTAAAAATAGGTTCATGCAAATAGGGTAGAAAGAAATCCGTGTTTGAGAGCAGGTCGAGAACTCAGCGATTACGGCCTAACCCAATTCTTCATGCTTAGTCAAGAAACCTTGATTAAAATCAGTCAAGAAACTTTTACGGTTTAGAAAAAAATGCTGATTTAATTCGCCTGTTAGTTACTCAGAAATTTGAAGAGTTGAAAAAAGAAAATTCACTAATAGAAAAACCAATCGTACCGCATTTCGAAATGCGCAACCATGATGACAGAGGCGTCAAAGTTTGGGATAGCCAATGGAATAACGGCAAAGGATTCCATGCACAAATTCAATTTACACCCGAGGGCAAGGTTTACTGTAGTCTTTGCGATGCGTTCAAATGTGAGCACATACGTTTCGCGTTGGAACAAGAGGATGTACGAAAAATACTTAAAGAAAAAGGTTGGAAATTGCCTGATGCTTATTTCTGACATTACAATTCTATAGTATGGTGGTCGTAGCCATCGGTAAAAAACGTAATTGTTAAAGTTTGGGTTTGGATTAAAAATTACCTGTAAAAGTTACGGGTTTTCGAAACTTAGTTTAACTCCCAAAAAGTATAAAGGAGATGTAAAAGAAATTGAGTTTCGAAATGAAAAGCAACCTGAACGACAAAGTTGTCGATGAATTCCTTAATTCACAAACAAAACAAGGCACTTTTAAAAGTTACAAAACCGTGATGAAACAATATCTCGAATTCACTGGCAAAACAGGGCAAGAACTGTTAGACATTAAACGAAACGACAAAGATTTTGCCGTTGAAAATTCGATGCTGGCTTACCGCAAATATATCTTGAGCAAAGGCAAATCAGAGAATTATGCTGTAGGTTGCGTAATGACAGTTCGAGGTTTTTACAGTTATTACCGTTTGCCTCTGATGTTCAGAAGACAAGAATCAAAAAAACTTGGAGAGAAAAATCGGACTACACAAGACTACCTTTTTGACAAAGAAGATTTAGCGAAAATGGCTTTGGCTGGAAACTTGAAGGAACGCTACATTCTGCTCGTGGGCAAATCTGTTGGGCTTAGAGCAAGTGATTTTATATGCTTAACCTATGGAACGTTTAGAAGTGTTAAACTTGAAAATGAAGCACCGTTAAGTTTAGGGCAAATCAACACAAAAAAGGAAAGTGTGAAAGCATATCCATTTCTCGACAGCGATGCAATACCGATAGTTAAGCAGATACTTGAAAGCAACAAAGACAAAAAAGACAATGAGCGAGTTTTAACTGACACCGAAGATAACCTTAGCGTTATACTGCAAACTTTAGCGAAAAAAGCTGGAATGGAAATTGACGACCACGGCACAATACACGGCAAACGTGTACGGTTTCACTGTCTAAGGAAGTTCCTAATTGACCGTTTGAGTGCTTATGCAGGTGAAAGCCAATGGAAACAGATAGTCGGCAAGGCAATTGATGAAGGAGCTTATGTTAGCCAAGATCAACTTAGAGGCGTTTACGCGAGAGCGATGAAGGACATTTTGATTAACGGCAATGGGATGAAGGTTAAAAAACTGATTGAGTTGGAGAATGCCCTTTTAGATTCTCAGAAAAGGCTTACGAACGTGGAGACTACTAATGAGGTATTGCGGAAGGAACTGGGGAAAGTTGCAAACAAAAATGAAGAGCTTGAAGGAAAAGTGAGTAGCCAACAAAAACAAATCGACGACATAAACGTCTATCTTCAAAAGCAAGAGCAAATCCGAATTAAGAAACAACAAACCGAAAATGAAAACCTATATTCAAAACAAAACGTTGAAATCCGACAGAAAGAAAACTTGGATGAGGAAGAAAAACAAGCACCTGATAGACTAGGCGAATACTTAAGAAAGCAAAAAGAAGACACCCAAAACAAGGAAAGGGAAGCATCGGGCACTTCCCATTAAATTTCTTACACAAGCCAGCGCAATGGAGAAAACTCTCCCCGCAATAAAAAAACTTGGAAAGATTTGACTGTTATTCGGAGCACACAGAAAAAAGAACGCTTAGAGATTACATACTAAGCGACTAGCTGAAGGGGTCTGAAAACCCTTCATAGCCACATTTACTTAAGGTCGAACCATTCTTAAGAAAAATAGTGCATTCAAAAATAATACATACATCTTAACCCTTGAATGTACTCGTAAATAGCCATAACCGTTTAATGCATTCTGAAACTTGAAAAAATAAGAGGAGAAGCTATTTTTTCGGTTATTCTCTTTCTGATAAATACAATGGATAGCAGTATTATTACTGCAAAAAGTGGCAGAATTATGCAAGTTGGAAACTCTGGAACTGTTGGAGTTGAGGTTGGAGTTATGATTGAAGTAGGATTAGGTGAAACAGAACTCGCTGGAACAGTTACTGTTTGTGTGTTGCTCCATCCGCTCTCTTGACCAGTAAAATACCAAGAAGCAAATCCTATAGTACGACCAATATATCCTATCAAAGCTTCTACTTGAAAATCTAATTGACCGCCTGAAGGTAAGTTGTTATCCAACCATGGGGGAGCATTTGGGTCTAACGAGTAAGTTAATGTAGTGTAAATGGTGTTTGACGGAGCAGTAAAATAATTGTCTACAGTGTAAATTGTAGTCCAGTTTTCCTCATAATGACCTTTCTCTCTTACGTTGTAGTAGAAGGAAACGCCTTCTCCGTTTTGTCTGTATGAGGTTAATGGCTGGTTCTTAATGATAAGCTCAATCGTTCTATTTTCAACATGATAACCTTCAACGGTAACATTCTGACCTGTATATGGATCAATCGAAGAAGTTGTGGGCACGTTGTACGATGCATCAACAAATTTAAGGGTAAATTCTGGAACAGACGGTGTAGGTATAGACTGAGCACTTGCAGGCTTGACGATAAGCAAACTTGCAATTGAAAGAGCCATAATAAGAATCAGAGCTAAAGCCAAACTTTTGACTAAGTTGCCCATCTCTGCCGCCTTGTAGTAAGTATTACTATACTATTAAAGATAAAAGGCTATTCGTAAAAGTTCCTTGACTAAGTTGAGTCAAAGTTTCTTGACTAAGAACTAGTCTATTTCTACGCTATGCAGATTTAAGACTTTTTATCAGTAAAAACATGGCAATATGTTCTAAGTGAAACTGAATTTTTAAGGTGTTAGATTAGGGTATAAAATAGCCCTCTTCCGCTTTCTTTGCAAGAGTTTCAATAAACGCATTTGAAATTACGTTAATCCTTCTAATCCTTTTCCAAAAATCGATCAAGGGTAATTTTTCTACTTCAGCATCAGCCAAATAACTATTTTCAGCTAGGAAAACCATATCACTTTCAAACCAAAAAGTGCCATGAGCTATCGAATTTCTGAGATTAACATCCAAGAGATCATCAAGCTTTTGCCCTTAAATGGGAAGAATTTTTTTGAGATTGGCAAGCAATCTACTCAAAGCCATTTTCTTGCAAATAGTAACACTGTTTTTTTTTGTCAGAAAATTCCTTTAAAATAAACACAAAGGATGTTTTCAAGACACCCTCAAAATAATAGAGAGCGTTCCCTACCAGTTGAGAATAAACCCTATATGTCATAACGAAGGGTTCTTTGTCAGACTTTATTGCAGACTTAATTTCTGGAAAATTCTCAAAATTATTTACCGTATCACTAAAAGCATATCCAAAGAATCGGCTACTATCCCAAATTTTGACCAACAACGTCCTATGAATATCATGAGAAGGCTAAAGTTCCGACAGACATACCGATTCGTAATCCAGCCTTCATAAACATTGAACGGCTTGGCTTCAACAAGTTTCAGAAATTGCTAACGACAAACACCTATTTTTCGCAGCTTTTGAGAAGACTTGACATGAACAACAGAATAGCACAATATGCAGATTTGAGATTAACACTTATACAGCCTACAGTTACTCAAAAAACAGACCCCAACACACACGAAATAATCCAGCCTTCTCCCATGAATTTATTAAAAGAAGACAAAGCTCTTCGCGATAGGTTTTTGCGTTTTGTTATTAGGTTGCAGGAAGAAGCGGGAATTAGCCAAATTTCAATTCCTTTTATAGAATTACCCTTTTCTTCTTTTAGAGAAATGTTATTAGGAATTAAAAGAAGTTGTGAAAGAAGCAACCAACAACCTATCTTTTTTGTTGATCCCAGCTATTTAGACTTTGAAGCTGCAATAGATTTTATTACAAAGGAGCTACAAGCTAAGATAGTGGGTCTAATTTATAGACCGTATAGAAATGTCCCGCTAAGCTATGAAACGTTGTTTAAGTATGTTGATAAAGACGTGGCATTCCTTAATACCCAAGTTTACAGGTTGGACACACAGAACCGCGACATATCTACAATGCACTATTTGCCATTTCTGGGGAACGACCTATATTCTGTTATGATACCAATACCTTTTGGGAAAAGTGACAAAAATTCACCCAAAATTGAAGGAGAAAGCATTAAACCTCCTAAACCACCTAAAGACAAGTTGGATTATGTAAAATTCTTCGACAGAAAAAGCTTACAAGTCAATGCTCTCTCCGATGAACTTTCTATAATATCAGAGCTTAGGAATCAATACGAAAAAGATAGCATAATTGAAAATATTCTCGAACACTATGGAGAAGCTAGGACAAACGAAAAAATATACACAGTATTAACCGCCCTTTCAAAAGTAAATGAACTTAATTCAAGCTTCGCTGAATTCAATAGTTTTCAGAAATATGTTAATAACAATTCAACGAAAGACTATTTGCAAGAGAAAAAAGTGCTACAAGAGGCATTAAGAAAAGAACGGCAGTATTCTACTGGGACAAACACCTTTAACCAAAGCCGACTTGGCTGAAACAACTCGCTATTCACCCATAAGCCCACCCACTTTTTCATTTGGGTAGAATTAACTTGTGCAATTTTACCTTGGGGTTTTCTGGTGAAACCCAAATTTTTTCTTCTACAAAACCGTTTTTCTTAAACAACCCTATGCTTTTACCATTAGTTATCCTCACTTGAGCCCAAATTTGTTTATCACTTGTACCTTGCAAAAACGTTACAGAAGTCCTAACTAATTTGCTTCCTATACCCTTTCTACGACAATTGGGATGAACAACTACATGCCCTATTTCGCATCTATCTTTTTTTGCTACAACACAATCACATATTACCCCATCTTGTTCGAAGACAAACCACTGATGATTAACATTCTTAATCTCTTCTGGAAGTGGAACATGAGTTAAGTCAATATTTTCTAAAAGACTCTGTATGCATGGCATGTCTTTTGTTAAATCAGCCGCTCTGATGCTCACATGTTTTTGCTCCTTTAGATGCTATGATCAATTCCGTCCTAAAAGACTTAGCCAAGGTCACATATGGCATTTAGCCCCTAAACGCTTAAGGCTGAAATGATACACAATGTGACAAGAGGAAAATACAAATGCCCCAATCCCGAGAAATCCCAAAATTGAAGGTTCAAGCGGGCATTGACCTTTGCAAGAAGAACGTTTACGTTTTCCTTGAGACCGCTGAAATTCTCATAAAATCGGGCAACTTAAACCATGCAGCCATAAACTTGGAGTTCGGAATAGAGGAGTATGGCAAAATCCTTATGCTAAAAGACGAATTCGCAAAAAGCGCCGACCCAATGCAAGTTCAAGAAAGAGTATTTAGGAGCCACAAGAACAAGTCAGAAAGAGCTTGGAGAATAGGCGATCCAGATAGTCTTGATGTTAAATATAAAATGATTAGTGAAAGGTGGTTTTGAAAGAAGTGATAACGGAAAACAAGGCTTTTCGCGTGCCTTTTCGCAAGTAATCAACATTACTCATTTCATAAGGATGGAATGCGCTTTCGTTGACTTTGACGAAACCGAAAAGGATTGGTTTTTGGGTCATGGACAACTTGTTAAAGAAAGAATGCTTTCCCTGCTCGAGCATGTAAGAGAAAAAACGAACAAAATCTAACTGCTATAAGCATTTTGCCGAAGACCACAAATGACAGAACAAATTACCCTTAGCCTATGCCGAAAAAGCTATTGTTCGTCTGTGGCAGGAACGTTGACAGGTCGCCAACAGCAGAAAACATTTTCAAAGGCATCGCAGGTTTAGAAGTGAAATCTGCAGGCGTTTCGATTGGTGCCACAGTTCCATTAACAAGGGAATTGGTTAAGTGGGCTGACGAAATCTATTGTATGGAATTCAAGCATCAGCAAATCGTGCTTAAAATGGTGCCGTCAGCCTGGAAAAAAGTCGAAAGCCTTGGAATCCCCGACATATACTACAGAGATCAACCTGAACTAAGGCAGCTTATGTTAGAAAAAATGAAGCGCTTCAGCCATTTGCGCTAATGTGTATTTAAACAATCATTCAGCAAAGAGTTATTAGTGTTGTACGTCCATAAGGGATTTGGGGAAAGCAAGTGAAAAGAGAAGAGTCCATCGCTCTTCTAAAAGAATTAGGTGCCAACCAGCTTGTTAGCCCTACTGTTGTAAGCATTGAACATGGATTACCAGATGCATACCTGCTTAAAATTAAAGGCGATTATGACCTTTCAGCAATGAAGATATTTCTCAAGGACAAATTCTCGGTAGAAGAGAACAAGGATTATGTAGTTATTTCCAAGGCTTAACAGTCTATTCTTGGCTTCCAAACCTTTTCTTCATGCATTCTTCACAAAAATTGCTCTTGAACTTCCTTATCCGTTTGGGCTGGAACAGTTTTCCGCATCTGCTGCACTTTATTTGATTACCTCCTTTAGGCTCAAGCAGTTTGAGTCTTCTCTCAATCTCAGCTTTAACATCGGAATCATCCTCCTCCTCCCAAGCAGCTTTCAACAAGGATTTGGCTTGTTCCGAGCTTTTGTCTCCGAATAATTTTAGGAAAGCACTATCTGTTTTTCCTTTTCCGAATTGTGAAGGCAGCATACAAACAAAATTCTGAGGATAACTCTTAGATTTACTAGAGTTAACAACAGCGAAGCGAAAGTTCTTTCGCGTGCCAATATTGTCATCCGCGTAATACTCGAAAACTTGCAGCCTCATATCCAAGTTGATTAAACCTTGAGCGGAAGAAACAAAAAACATGTTATATAAGATTGTGGATCGCTTGGGATTACCTGAACAATGAACAGCTTACCGTATTTCCCATGTGTGTCTTTAAGATCTGCAAACTCGCTTCAACGTTATGTTTTTGCGCGCGCGAAATTGCAATTGAAAAAAAGGAAGAGTAGAGCTTTAAGGGAATCGTTGCTCTCTTGCAGCTTTTCCTTTAGCTCTCAGCAACCATTGTTTCTTTGGTTTTTTGGTTCTGCTTACTCTTTTGCTTCCACTATTTTGGCTATTGCAGCGTTCTTCTTGACAGATTCAATTCCGCCTACACAGCCCTCTTTTGAGTTATAGCCTTCACTTACCGCGATTATTTCTCCGTTGGCTGCTTTCAATCTGAAGCGATACTTTCCTGCTTTGTCTTTATACCACTCAAAAACTGGTTCAGGCACAAATATCACCTACTTCTAATATTTGTTGCGTCAACTTATAAAATTAATCCTCATTTTGGAGAAAGTTTGGTCCATATTCAAAATTAAAAGCTTATAAACGCATTAATGAGATACTTTTAGCGCGCATGCTTGTTCCTGAAATGGTTAAAAGTGGTTAAAAGTCCACTCTCCGCGTTTAGGTTGCACGTCAAAGCATGAACTCTGAATGGAAACAGTAAGCTGGTTGAACAAACAAAAGGGGAATTATAACCATTTTTAACCAATTTCGGAACAGCCATGCGCGCTAGTGGCACTTATCGTGTTCCTTATAGTGAAGATAGCCAAAAAATGGAAAATAGATTAAACCTTCTACTCTTTTTTTCTTTTTTTGGATTAGCTTAACGCAATAGAGAAAGGTTAAAAACATATTTTAGGCGGTTTCGCCCTTAAGTATCTAGGGGAACCTCGGTTGGAGCAAGATAAAGTGGCGTGCGGTTTAATCTTTAATCGTCACGACTGGAAATATCCAACAAGTGTGCATAGAGTTTGCGGTAAATGTGGAGATATGCAGGTTCTAAAAAGTGACAACCTGAACACCTATTTCCATGACGCGGAGGATTTTGAAGCGTTTATACGGAGCATTATTGAGTTTCAAGAGGCACAACGCAAATATGCGGTTGCAGTCCAGGAAGGGCGTAATAGAGCTTTGGCATGGTTGAAGCGTGCGCAGCATGTAGAATGATGAAGATTGTTAGAGTTGGCGTGTCAACGGTTAAAACCGCAGCGCGAATTCACAGCTAGCAAAAATTAGGAGAGTATGCTTTAGCTCTCCGTTTTAACAGGTTAATTTATTATGACCGGTTGAATGCTGCTTTTCGAAGATTTCCCTATTTCATTTCCATAAAATGTTGCATAGATGTTTCCTATATTTTTTCGCCAAGTTAAAGGTTTAGCTTTCCAGACGATATTGAAATATCCATGTTCCCCGGTCACTCCTTGGGCTAAGTATGCGTCGCCTAATATTGATGTGTCTCGTTCGTGAATCCTGATTCTGGCTCCAGATATGCCCTTTCCTGAATCGCTCTCAGAAAGTTTTCCCTTCAAAGTTACGGTGTCACCTTTGTTCATCTTTTCGGTGACGGTGAAGAGTTCTAACTTGGTTTCAGTTGGATAATTAGTCTTCGGAACTTTTGTTTCAACTGTTGGAATTGGCGTGGGTTGAGGCATTTCTTCCGTTTTGGCTTCAGGCAAAACAGTTTCTGTTTTAGTTGTTTCTGCAGTTGAGGGTGCCATTGGAGTTTCGATTTTTGGAGTGGCAGCCACCTCTACCTCTTTTGCTGTTTCGGAGCCTAACGTGGCTTCAGGCTCTACTGTTGGGGAACCTGTTTCTTCCATTTTAGGCGGAACAACGTTTTCCTGAGTTGTTTCCTTTGGGATTGATAAATCCTCAATTTCTGCATCACAGCTGCTTCTTACAACTTTGATGCCGTTTAGGCATCCTTCCTTTGATTCGTATCCTTCTCCTTCAGCAATAATCTCTCCGTTTGCAGCTTTTAGGCGAAACCTGAACTTGTCTGCGGCATCCTTGTAGATTTGGTATTTCGGGTTAGGCACTTTGCGATCATTTATGGTTAGGTCTTCAATTTCTGAATTGCAATTCTTCTGTATGCTTTTTATTCCATTGATGCAGCTTGCATGTTGCTCGTAGGCTTCTCCTACGGCGACTATTTGATTGTTTCCAGCTCTCAGACGAAAACGAAATTTGCCCGCAGCATCCTTGTACACTTGAAATTTCGACATAGGAAAACCCCAATTTTCTATTGAATGCTAGTTGTACAAAAGCTTTTTCCTTAACTGTTCATGCAGCTGCGCATGCTTCTTAAGAAAATTGAGCTAAAACGTCAATAGCACATAAACCACAAAGAAGGCTAATCCGAAAACCAGACCGTACCACGGTATTCTCTTTCTGGAGACAAAGAAAAGCATCAAAAGTGAGACGACCGAAGTGGCTAGAACGCTCAGATAAACTTGGGTATCCAGCGTCCATGAAGTAACAAACAGCCCGATCGCAGGGTACAGAGTGGAATAAAGGACTTTCTCGCCAACCAGTGACCCTATGCTTAACGTGTCTTTTCCTCTAAAACCCCAGATCAAAGCGCTTGCGGTCTCTGGAACGGCTGTTGCGGCGGGTATCACAATTATCGCCAATCCCAACACGCTGACTCCAAAGCTGACGGCTATTTGGTTTACGGCAGCAACCAACTGGCTTGCTCCAAAATAGAGGATAACAACTGAAACAATCAACTGGACAAAACCAGCAATCTCTCTTTTTGGGAGAACTCGATAAAAGTAAGGTTGCTCAGCTTCGCTGATGGCTTCAAGCGACCGTCTTTTGTACATTATTGTTAGGTAAATCAGATATGAGCTTAGGAAAATTAACCCAAAAACAAAACGCACCAACATGGACGAGAAGAAAGAGGGTAAAAGAGTCAACGGAAACAGGATCGTAACGAAAATAAATGGGATCGCTAAGGTGCGGCTTACTTCCATGTAACCGTGGTTTCGCTTCTTTAAGAAGAAACTTAACAGAACCAAAACCCCGACCAAACCATACGAGAGACTAGAAGCCATAAACGGCTGACCAAATATTGTGCCCACACCTATTGCAGAGCCGTTGGCTCCTCCAAACTCAAAAACAGCGATTAACAGAATGATGAGTTCAGGAAGCGAAGTGAAAAGCGGAGACAAAATTGCTCCAACAAAAGAGCTGCCCATTTTGTATCTGTAACCCAGAAACTCGATGGAGTTAACGTACAACATAGCAGAAACAAGAACAGTCAGAATGCTGAATATCAAGAGCAGAACGGAGTTTATCATTGCAATTTTCAAGTTGAACCGAAGGTCTATATCTGTTTATCTTTTCTTGCTAGTGTAGTGGTAGTGTGTGCTAGCCACAATGCTTAATGTTTCTGGGCGAGAATATTTTGACAAACTCGTAGCTTTAGGTGGTGAATGTTTTGGTGAAGAAAGAAATGGATCCGTTGGTGGCGGCGTCTAATGTTTACAAGTGCTTAAATGAGAATGAAAAGGTGCGTGTTTTGGAGGTAGTTTTTAAGCCGAATGACGTTGCGAAGATGCATCATCATCCTGACCACGTGGTCTATGCTTTGAAGGGCGGCAAGGCAAGCTTTAATTCTGGAGGTAAGACTCAAGAGATGGACATTAAGACTGGTTCGGTGCTTTTCCTCGATGCGCAAGATCATGAAGTGAAGAACATTGGAAAGACAACGTTAGACCTAATAGTAATGGAACTGAAGAAGTAATCTTCGGCTTCTTTTTGTAGCTTCTTGCAGAAGCAACCACAAAATAAATGTACCAATTTCGGGACAAACCAGCGCGTACTTGGTTAGCAATTCAGATTAGTAGTTCATAAAACATACTAATCGGATTTCTCAATGATGGATGAGAAGGAAACCTGAATATGCAAAGAGGTCGACTAAAGGCAAGCTTAATCCTTACCGTGCTTGTAATATGCTTCATTTTTCCAGTTTTGAAGCCTGTACATGCTCAGGAAGCTGGCTATTCACATATGTGTTACATGACTTATACTGTCCCAACGATTAATGGACAGTGGAGTTCAGACTGGAACAGTGGTTTGCAAACCACTTTTGGAGCGAACGCCGCTTTTACTGACGAATGGTACCTGGCCGCGACTAATCCCGAAACTGTTTATTATTACCTCATGATCGAGACCATGGATAACACGAATGACTCAAAGGATTTTATCCAAATAAACTTGGACGGCGGCATGACCGCTGATTCCGCTCCCACATCAACTGATTTTGCAATAAATTTCACGAGTAATGCGGTCTGCACGTGGTATCAAGGAAATGGTGTAGGATGGACTAAAATAGCCACGCCACCATCGTCTGTCTTCCAATGGGGCGAATCGTTTGGTTCAT
>Ga0187874_10002933_pt1 | contig 12420 bp, 10 predicted proteins | sample June2016WEW_16_1_3_FD_132993 | JGI IMG/M metagenome (GOLD analysis project Ga0187874, IMG submission 132993) | Peatland microbial communities from SPRUCE experiment site at the Marcell Experimental Forest, Minnesota, USA - June2016WEW_16_150 | ecosystem: Environmental > Terrestrial > Soil >... | reverse complement strand
GAGCTTTCTGTAGTCGATCTCGGGACACGATACAAGTGTTATAAGTGCGGGACCAAGTTTTATGACCTGGGCAGACCACAGCCCCTTTGCCCTTCATGTGGAGAAGACCAGAATAATGAAGAGGCAAAGGGGCTGCACAAGCGGAAGAAAAGGCGGCGACCGTTCACCATGACAAAAGCCGATCCCATCATTACTGCCCCGGAAGAGAGGGATGACCTGATCGAGGTTGTTAATGAAGTCGAGGCTGAATATGCTTTAGATGTGGATGATATTGTCTTGGAAGAGAGTACAGACACAGATAGTTCAGAATAATGATTGATATCGATCAAAGTTGGTGGGCTATAACTCGTTGAAAAAACTGGAGGCGGCAACCGGATTTGAACCGGTGAATAACGGTTTTGCAGACCGTTTATCTGATTAAATAACAATCAATATCAATAGATTAACTATTGCTACTAGAGACATTCTCTACCATATTTTCAGGTTTATTCTCTAGTAATTCTCTAGTAGGTTTTCTATCTAAATCGTCTATATTACTTGTGCTCATCTGGGGTATCCAATGATAGTAAATCTTGTAAGTGATATTGGGGGAACTATGCCCAAGCTCTTTTGAAACCTCATGAATGGGATGTCCAAGACTGAGTCTCAAGGTTGCATACGTGTGGCGCATATCGTGAGGGGTCCTGCGAGAGAGCTTTGATTTCTCCATGCAGTAATTCCATACTCGATCAAGAAAATTGCCGTAGTTTATCCTGTTCCCTGTTTCCCCTATAAATACGCACTCAGGCACTTTCTTCCAACCCTTGCTGAGAGCCTCTTCCTTAACGGCAGTGATCTGTTTCTGGAGAATAGTTTTCAATTCATTTGTCAAACGAACCTTACGCCTTCCGGCTTCACTTTTTGGAGTGGTGCCTCTTCCCCTGGTAATGTTATTCCTCACGCTGATATAGTTGTGGACAAAATCAATATCTGAAACCCTCAAGCCAATGATCTCACCAATGCGGAGGCCGGATCTAAATCCCATTACCACAAGTGCATAATATCTTGGCCTATGCTCTTTAACTTTAGATTCAAATGTCGACCTATCTTCCCAGGTGAAGGGGCTCATCTCATCCTTGTTCTCATCTGGGTTATCTTTGGGAATTATCAGTCCATGAATAGGATTCGATTTGATATACTTGGGTACTGCGGATTCCAGTATGCCCGATAAGCAGTTCTTAATATTCGCGAGTGTATGATATTTTAAACTCTTAGGCTTGAACTCGGAGAGCTCAAAGAGATAGTTTTCAAACTCTTCCTTATCGAATTGATCCAGGGGCTTGTCTCCATATCTCGGGAGTAACCTCTGATTGATAAGATTCTCATATCCCTTATAGGTGCTGTATTTGAGTCGCTTCTTGTTCTTTGCAAGCCAGCCGGGATTATCATCAAAACCATTTAGATACTGTTTAAGGGTAGGAGCCTGTGATTTGATTTCAAAGAGTCTGTTGAGCGCCTTATGTCCCTGCTCTTTGATCTTCTGATTGATTAGCTCTTTCTTCTGGTTTGCGATAACACGGTTTGGTTTAGTGTTCTTGCCAACATGGATGTACTTTTTCTTGTACTGATGGCAGACCAATAAATATAATTCACCAGATCCTTTTGGATGTTCAACAACACTTACGCCCATTTTACGCATTAAAAACGTCCTTCAAGATGTTGTCAATCTTATTGTCTAGTACAACTCCGCCCTTTACTTCCCTGCTCTCTAAGTATTCGTCTATCCATTCTCTCTTAGTGACCATCTGTCCAAGATCGGGCTTTGAGTATCGCATCAGGCCACGTGCCCATAACTCTCGGATGTATTTCTCGTTAATACCACCCGCATATTCGGATGCCTGCTTTGCCGTGAGCCATACCGATGAGTTAGAGGAAGCCAATGTCTTTCTCTCCTTAGTCTTTAAACATAAAAACCAACTTTTCCTCCCTTGCCCCTTTCACAAACGACTGAAGGGGAAGGGAGGAACGACCGGAGAAAAGCAAGCCTGAAAGGCTCACCATATAAGAAGGTGGTCACGGATAGTGACCATAGGAGACACCCGTAGCGTTGCAAGCAGCATGACAACATGGTCACAATGTTGGCGTGCTGCTTTCTGAGCGAGCGGAGGGGGCTTTTATTTTCTGTTATTTTTCAGTCTTGGTTAGATGAGAATCGATCTTCAGGAGAGAGATTTTTTATTATGTTCTTTAAACTTCCAAGGCCAGGAAGAGAGTGTATAACTAGCGTACCACTATCTATACGCCAGTCATAAGGACTTAAAAGTATATATTACTTCAGAAGCCTTTGAAAAAGCGATTTGGATAGGGATCTTTTGTCTCCACGATCTTAAACCTTCTTTTCAGTACCGTATCCTGTTCAAGATCCGTGGCACAACTCGAAAACGAGAATGCGCATTTAAAACCCAATATCAACGTCTCCGCTTTTTCTTCCGTTTTGGTCCCTTCTTCGTAGCACCGAATTCGAATCTCCGCATACTATTCATCATTTGGGCATAACTGTCTTTTCTAGGCCCTGCTCTGTTGTCTTCTATCAAAGCTTCCATATTCTCGGTCTCCTTATCTCGTGCGCCCATTGCATATATTGTAAGGACTTGAGCATGAGCCTCATCATACTGCTTCAATGAGAGATAAGCCCTGGCCAGCCTTCTGCGTGCAGTTATGTTCTTGGGGTTAATGGCTATAGCTTTTTCAAATAAAGCTACGGCCTTAGGGAAGCGATACAATCTTGAGCAAACTAGCCCAAAGTCATTCAAAATAAAATCACTCTGCGGATTGCAATGATGTGCTTTCTCAAAGAACCGGGCAGATGCCTCCAGAGCGGCTTGTGCATCTTCCCCATGAAGAGTTGAAGCGATTAACTCAGCAGTTGCTCCTGCATTCGCCCAAAGACCGCCATCCTCCGGTTTTGCATGTGCCGCACGTACATGAAGATCGAAAGCCTCATGTATTTGACCACTTCTAAAATAATAGACACCTAATTGTGATAAAAGATAAGGGTGTCCAGGATGATGAACCAATCCTCTTTCGCAAGCACTGACCGCTTCTTGTAAATTGCCTAATGCTTCCCAACTGAAGCTCTCAGCAAGGAATGTTTCATCATGGGGCAGAAGCTTTTCGGCCGCCTTAAAATAGTAGATCGCCTCCATGTGGCGGGCTTGATCCTGTAACCGGCCCCCCTCAGACATAAACTCTAAGGCTGTTACGGTCTTTGGATCTTCGGTATTCAATCCAAATTCTTTAAGCCTTCCAGAAGACAGCAAGGATGTAATGGCTTTCTTCGATTTATCTACTACAGCCAAATGTTCATTTTCTTGTTGGACATGTCTAATTGCAAAAGTATCGATGACTGGTTGTATCTCTTCTAAAAAAATGTCAAGAGATAACCTCTGCTTAATAGGTATGGCTAAGGACACCGTTTCTTGGGAAGCCCAGCTTGCCTCGTTCACTCTCCCAGCAAGAACCTCGTCCCTTATGGCTTCGCGCACCCAACAAAAGTAGGCAATATCGGCATCCTCTTCTTCTCTAATGTCGCAAAGCACAAACAGAACTGGTAGTGGCGTCTTCATGTACTGCTTGAGCTTCTTCGTCGACAATGAGTAAACTAGAGAACTCCCTGTCTCCTTTATATTTGTTGTGCCTTTGACCTGGACAAAAAAGCTTAAAGGGGTTGGGCTTCCGCGTCGTGTTATTTGCACCCAATAATCAACTCCGATGTCATCCCTGGGTTTAGTAGGAATCCACTCAGGTGGTAAACATTTCTCGAAGCACTTCTCAGCTCTTCGATAGATCTCGAATGTCGTCAGCATTTTTTCTATCTTAACCCCATGAAGGTTTTAGCATCACTTCCAAAAGCCGGATGATCGAAATTCTTAGGTTGATTCAGAGTTTTAAAAAGAATATCTCTAGCGGTGAATGGGAACAAAAGTCAGGTCTCCTCTTTTCATATTGTGAGTAAGATTTAGAAGCCCGATGTCAATTGATACAGTGTACCATTAATTAATATAATAGCATTTTCTTAAATTGAATTCTATACGATGATTAGGAGCTTCTCAAGTACAATAGATCCTGAATTTCAACATCCTTCAATAATCAACCAGATAAGCTACTCTGAGATAAGGCAACCTGATTGTATCAGTCGGGAATGAATCTATCTCTGGAAGATCTAAGAATCGACTTAATCAGGAAAGATCATAGGTCTCTATAAGTCATGTGGATTCTATATATTAAGATCGAAAAAGCCATCCCTTTGCCCGGTTCTTTGAACGCAACCTAGGCTTAATGGTGAACAGATTTTATACACAATTCTGAAATGTTCAGAACCTTCGCCACTTCCGCTCGCCTTCTAAGCATCCTGCCAACATAGAACTCGTTGTCATGCTGCTTGCAGCGCTTCAGAGGTTTTATGAAAGGAGGCTCCGCAGTCTTTATCTCTCCGATTTTTTCTCAACCCATGAGTCAGGAGTGAACGGGTTGAAAAAAATTGATTTTTAGAAGGAGGGAAAGACAAATGGCTAACGTATTCGAGATCGTGACCGAGCAGATTTTATCGCACTTGGACAAGGGTATCATTCCCTGGAAAAAACCATGGACCAGCAAGATCCTATTTCCGCGTAACCTGGTAACGAGCAAGCTTTACCGGGGCATCAATATATGGTTGCTCCTTGCTTCAAGCTATGCCTCTCCCTACTGGCTCACCTTCAACCAGGCCAAGACCCTTGGAGGGACCATCAAGAAGGGTGAGAAAAGCTCTATAGTGGTTTTCTGGAACTTTAAGGAAGTAGAGGAGCTCAACGAGGCAACGAGCGAGATGGAAAAGAAGAACATACCCTTCCTGAAGTATTACCGGGTATTCAATGTCCTGCAGTGCGAAGGGATCACCTATCCCGACCAGCCGGAAGAGTCTCACTCAGACCCCATAGTCGAGGCAGAGGCCATTATAGAAGGATATAAGGGAAGGCCTGAGATAAAGCACGGATTCACAAAGGCCTGCTATAACCCAATCGAGGACGTGGTGAAGATGCCGAACAAGTCAGCTTTTGTGAACCAGGAGAAATATTTTAGTGTACTATTTCATGAGACAACCCACAGCACAGGCTCAGAAACACGACTCAACCGGGAAACCTTGACCACACCGGCGGCTTTCGGCTCGAAGAGTTACGCCCGGGAAGAGCTTGTTGCCGAGATGGGTGCAGCTTACTTGTGCGGGATCTCCGGCATTGCCCATGCCACCATTGAGAACTCAGCAGCATATATCCAAGGGTGGAGGGACTCTATCAGCAAGGATTCAAAGCTTGTTGTTCTGGCGGCGGCCCAGGCCCAGAAAGCAGTCAACTACATCACGGGCAGGCAAGAGGACGATGACCACGAAGATGAAACAGGGCAGGGGTAATTCCTCTGCTCCCGGACGCAGCGCATGCGCCGCGTCCGTTTTATGCTTTTAGCTTTAATCCTGGAAAATAGTGCCTAGCCTCTTTCTCTTGCTTTCAAAGCGTCCTGCCAACTGAGTTGTCATGCCGCTTGCAGTGCTCCAGAGGCATCCAGGATGCCCAGGATTATTCAAGGTGGCTGCGCGAACTTATCATCCTTTTTTCCTAACCCCTTAAGGGTTTTGTGAAAGGGGTCATGGAAAAAATTGGTTTTCTGGGGTGGAACTCCCTGGAGGCCAATAATTCAAAGGGAGGAATATCCATGAACGATCTTTTGACTGAAATGAAAACAAGTGATCTCGTTAAAGCCTATCAGCAAATATTGGCCGATCTGGATGAGGCTTATGCAAGGCTCGTCAGAATAAAAGGACTCTATGAGAAGATCATAGGGGGACGGTTCTTCCCATGCAAGATAGGGCGTTATGATATGGATTTATACGACCCTGAAAGGGACAAAGAGGACTCAAGGAAGGGTGTACGGATTAACTGCTGGAAAGTCCTCTTTTCGCGAATCAAGAACCTTCTTCCGGCCAGAGAAATTTCGAGTATCGAGAAGCAGCTTTCTGATGGGAACGTACCCGAATTTACGGAGGAAAATATACACAAGCTGATGTTTTCCTTTATCACCCGTGGGGATGAGTTTAAAAAGCAGATGATTGAAGACGTGTTCAACTTCCTGAGGCCGCAGAGGACCGGCCTCAAGACCAACCAGCGCACTGCCTTGAAAGAAAAAGCCATCATCCCGGGAATGATTGACCATAACAAGTATTGGACAACCCTCTCCGGCTACAGGGAAGACAGCTTATGGGACATGGACAAGATATTTCATCTGCTGGATGGTGCGGGCATGCCAAAGTACCCGGGTAATCTTCTCACAAGAATCAGAGACGCCATGAGGGAAAAGAAATGGCAAACAGAAACAGAATACTTTGAATGCACATGGCATAAAAATGGAAACATGCATATCCGGTTCAAACGCATGGATTTAGTTTGTGAGATTAACAAGATTGCCGGATGTGACAAGCTGCAGTCAGTATAAAATCAAAGTGGCCTCCGGGTCTTATGGACCCGGAGGCCGGATCGTCTTGGAAGCTTATCTCCTGTTATTTTTTAAGGCAGCTTTATGAGGGACAACTTTGTGGTCTTGATCTCTTTAAATCATCGCCCCTTTCACTCGCTTCGATAAGCCTCACGCCAATGGGAAAACCATTGTCATTCCGCTTGCAGCGTTACAGAGGCTCAAGGATCTCAATACCCACTAAGGATGGCTCCGCAGTCTTTTGAATCATTTTTCTGAAACCCCTCAGGGCTTTGTGAAGGGGTTCAGGAAAAATGTTTTTGGGAAAGTTTAAGTTTGAGGAGTTATCCAATGGGAGCTATCATTCAGAAGACGGAACAGAACGATGAGAGTTGCACAAGCAGATCAAAAAGTTCACGGGACCCTTTCTCCGAGTTTTACCGTCAGATTGAAGAAAAATATAAGGGTATCCTTTCCATCTCAAAGGAGGATGAACCCTATGAATATGTTTCCGGTATCGGTGACCTCTATGAAAAGATAATCAATTATGAGATTCCTTCCCAGAAGCTCAATGACTTCCTAAGCAAAGTGAGCAGTGATCTAAAACCATTGGCCATTCTAGATATCAAGGCAGCGATAGCCGATTGCCTTGGCGATATGATAGAAACGTATCGCTATGAATCAACAGAAGAGGGACAAGACATCGAAGACTACCTCGACGGTCTTCTCGACGTCGTCAGGAAGCACGAAATATACGCAGCAGGTATGCAAATTTCGACTGTCCCAACCCATAAAAGAAAGGCCGAGAAAAGGGAAATACCCGGAGCCGGAAGAATAAGGCCGAGAAGGGCTGTTTTATTCGACTAGCTAACTTTTAGAGAATCATTACCCCTTTGGCGGAAGGCCGAAGAGAGCCCGGTCATTATCACGGATAAGGAAGCCATCCATGATCTTGGTGAGCTCTTCCTCTTTGCCTTTATATTTGACTTCAAGGAAGTAAGCGCCGATGAGGATCTTCTTCCGCGTGTCTGCGGCCCGTTCCACTTTCTTTAGGCGGGTCTTGGCGTTTGAAATCTGTTGTTCGATCTTCTGTTTTTTCTGCAGAAGTTTTGTGAGTGAATCTGGTTTTTTCGGTTGCATTCTGCCCTCTCAAAGTAATATAAATACAAATGTTGTTATGTTTTAAATTATGTGAGGTTAGATGTCAAGCGAGAGCACTTCAAGGTTTTTCATGAGCCCGATAGCGTATCGGGATTTATCGTAACGTACGAGGCAACCCCCATGCGAGAGCAGACCGAAGGGCTAAATACTTTACGAAGGAAAGGCGCACTAATACAACGCAAGCGTCGTGTGCGGAAAGCAGAACCGGATAAGGATTAATCGGAAATAAGAATGGCGTGTTATCATTCCACAACTAAGATAGTAAGCAGGTCTTCAGGAAGAAGCGCAGTTTCTGCTGCTGCATATCGAAGCCGTGAAAAACTCTATGATGAGCGTCAGGACCTTACCTTTGATTACTCGAAGAAGAAAGACCTTGCCCATGCGGAGATCCTCCTCCCGGAAAATGCCCCGGAGAGAATGAGAGACCGGCAAACCCTCTGGAACGAAGTAGAAAGAGCAGAGAAGAGGAAGGACGCCCAGCTCGCACGGGAAGTTGAATTAGCGCTACCCAAGGAGCTTAACCTCGAACAACAGATTGTGCTGGTCAGAGAATATGTACAAGCACAATTCGTAGATAGAGGAATGATAGCTGATATCTGTATCCACAAGAGCGATAAGAACCCGCATGTTCATATCTTACTTACCACAAGAGAAGTAACACCAAACGGATTCGGCAATAAGGAAAGATCCTGGAACGATAGAGCAAATATCCTTATCTGGAGGGAAGAGTGGGCGAATATCCAGAACCGGAAATTGCTGGAGTCAGGTCACGATATCCAGGTTGACCATAGGAGCTTTGAAGAAAGAGGCATTGATCTTGAACCAACAACGAAGATAGGGATAGCTGCAAAATACCTACCCAAAGGCTACCTCCACTTGCAAGAAACCCGAGGACTTGATCGGTTAGAAGAGTACCAGAGGATATGCCGTGAAAACGGAGACCGTATTATCCAAGATCCCGGGAAGGCCCTCAAGCACGTGGGACACTACGATGCTGTGTTCAAGCGGGAAGACATCATGGATTTTGCATTCCGGCACAGTGCTGATGCAGATCAGTTCAACCGGGTTTTATCCGCCCTTGAGAACAGCCCCGAGCTCATCAAGATAGGGAAGAACGAGAAGGGAGAAGACCTGTTCTCCACCCGTACCATGATGATGAATGAGAAGACCATGCTCGATAATGCGAGAGTCATGATATCTTCAAATGAACACGTCCTGGAACGGGATATCATCAACCAGACAGCGAAAAACTACACCATGAGCGAGGAGCAGGAAAAAGCCTTCAGAAACATCTCTGCGAGTGGCGACATCTCCGTGATGATCGGTCGAGCGGGAACAGGGAAAAGCTACACACTGGGTGCTGTAAAAGAGGCGTATGAAGCAGGAGGATATCGGGTAAGAGGCCTTGCCCTTTCGGGCATAGCAGCAGAAGGTCTGCAGAATGAAAGCGGGATCGAAAGCACAACCATCTTCAGACAACTGGAGGACTGGGAAAATGAGAGAAATCTACTCAGCAAAGACCAGATCCTGGTGATAGATGAAGCAGGTATGGTGGGCACCAGACAGATGCACAAGATCTTAGAGCACGCCCATGAAGCAGGAGCAAAAGTGATCCTGGTGGGAGACAACGAACAGCTTCAGTCAATCGAAGCAGGAGGATCATTCAGAGGTATCATCCAGAGAACCGGATACGTGGAACTTGCAGAAGTGAGAAGACAACATATCGATTGGCAGAAACAAGCAACCGTAGAATTCTCCGGCAACAAAGAACAATCAGAGAAAGCCCTGGAAATGTACCACAACCATGGTCATATCCATGAATTCCAGACCAGGCAGGATGCCAAGGATAAGATGCTGAAAGAGTGGGCGGATCAACAACAACTCTCAAAACAGAAACACGAAACCAGCCTCATGATGGCTTACACGAATAGGGATGTAAATGAACTGAACCAGGGGGCAAGAGAACACAGAAAAATGCACGGAGAGCTCCGAGGCTACGAGCACACCTTCATGACCGAGAAAGGAGAAAGGAATTTCTGCACAGGAGACCGGATTATCTTCCTCAGGAACGAGCATTCCTTAGGCATAAGAAATGGTTCACTCGGTACGGTGGAAAGCATCAACCGGGGAGCCATATCCGTCAAGCTTGATAAAGGCGACCGGGTCGCTATCGATACCAGCATGTATAAAGACTTCGACCACGGCTATGCAGCCACCGTGCATAAGACCCAAGGCTCAACCCTCGACCATACATTTGTTCTCGGTTCACGTCATTTTGATAAGCATACAGCGTACGTTGCTATGAGCAGGCATAGAGAGAATGTGACCATGTATTACGGCAAGGATGAGTTCAGGAATTTTGAAGATCTGCAGAGAGTCATGAGCAGAGAACGGCCAAAGAGTCTGGTTGTGGATTATGGGATTCCGAGAGGCATCGAGGTAGATAACAGAGTCATCGAAGCTGAGAAAGTTCTGACTCATGAAGAGAGACGAATCCAGGCTCAGGAATGGCAACAGCAAAGAGACCAGGAACAGTATGTCAAACAAATGAAGGGAAGAGGCATTCAAGTTGAATTCCCCAAAGATAAATCTGTATCCGGATATTTTGAGAGAGTGGAAGAAGTCGGAGGTAAGAGTTATGCTGTTATCGATATGCACGCCAATCCGACTAAGGGAATTCGTTACCTGATACCCTACGAGAAGCAATATGATCAAATGCAGATGCACCACTATGTAGCCTATGATGGGAAGGAAATGGGATATGCAAAGAAGAGCAGAACTCTCGAGAAAGAAATGCAGCAGCAAGTTTCTCAAGAGAAACAGGAAGGAAAAGACATATCGGCATTCGACCGGAAGCTTACCCCGGAAGAATTCAATTACTGCCAGCGAATGAAGGATAGAGGGCTTAGGGTAGACTTCCCAAGAGAAAGGGCTGTGGAAGGCTATTATACAAAGATCGAGGAACTCGGCAGCAATAAATATGCAGTGATTGAATCGAAGGGGGTTCGCTATATGGTGCCCTACGATAATCAATACGATCAGATGCAGATGCACCGGTATGTTTCATATGACGGACAGAAGATGCATTCTGCAAAGGCTCCATCAGTAAAAATTGAAAAAAATCAGGGGTTGGGACTAGAAAAGAAGTAAATTAAAGAGGGAATAATCATCTCAAAACGTGATCAATGATTTCAGGAGAATCATTCCGAGGATCGTTCACAAGTTTCGAGACTTCATATGCCTCCATCTCCTCGGCAGGATAAGGTTTAAGGCAATTCAGCAAGGCAACTTCCTCTTCTCGCTGTGAACTCAGCCATGACTTGAAACAACCAGGAGATAGGATAGCAGGCATCCTGCCATGGATCTGTGCGATCAGTGAATTTGCTTCCGTGGTGATGATCGTGCTTGAGATGATCGTATTTCCGGTTTCCTTGTCACGCCACCTATCCCAAAGCCCAGCAAAGGCGAGGGGCTTTCCACTTTTTAGCCTGATGAGGTAGGGCGTTCTTGTCTTATTCGCAGTATCCCATTCATAAAACCCAATTGCCGGGATGATACACCTGTTTCTCTTGAGAGGCTCTTTGAAAGAAGGTTTGTCTATAAGCGTTTCGGACCTGGCGTTTATCATCCTGCTCCCTATGTTCTTATCTTTTGACCAGTAGGGTATAAGTCCCCAATGTGTGAGGGTGAGCCTTGGTGTGGGAGTATTCAGCACGGTCAAGATATCTTTTGTGGGCGTGACATTATAGCTCGGGATAAAGCGACTCAGAGCCTCCTCGTCCACTTCCAACTCTGAAAAGTCTACTTCGATAAGCTCTGGGTCAATGATCTGGATGAACCGGCCACACATTATTCGTTCCTCTTCTGATATACTGGGTTGTACATCAAATAATGATAAGTTGTCCATGCACAGGAGCTTTGCACGGTTATCCAGATCTCTTCCCCTCTCTCCTTTACAGTCAACTCCCGTGGTGTTAGTATCTCCTGCTTGTGACAAAAATCTCAGAAAAAAACGAATTGCGTGTTACAGGAATCTGGGGCTTCGAAAGCAAGTCTAGCCTCAAGATACCCCTCTTCTCTGTAGGCATATCTGCTGGATTCCCCTCACCGGCAGAAGACAGCATTGAAAAGAATCTCGACCTCAACGATTTTCTCATCAAACATCCGTCTGCAACATTCTTTGTCCGAGTTGCAGGAGATTCGATGACCGGGGCGGGTATTCATACCGGTGATATCCTCATCGTAGACAGAGCTTTGGAACCAAAATCGGGTAATGTAGTGATTGCCATGGTCAATGGCGACTTTACAGTGAAAAAGTATCACCACATCGATGGCAGATGTTTCCTCCTGGCTGAAAATCCTCATTTTAAGCCTATCGAGATAACGGAGGGCATGCAGGTGGAAGTGTGGGGAGTCGTTTCTTACGTAATCCACAAGGTGTGATCCATGGAACAGATCTTTGCTCTGGTAGACTGCAACAACTTTTATGCATCCTGCGAACGTATTTTTAACCCTTCTATTGAAGGTAAACCGGTCGTCGTACTTTCAAACAATGATGGGTGCATCATAGCCAGATCAAACGAAGCTAAGGCCTTGGGCATCAAGATGGGAGAGCCTCTGCATCAGTGTCAAACCCTCATAGCAAAAAACAAGGTGCACGTCTTTTCATCTAACTTCCCGCTATATGGCGATCTGTCTGCCCGTGTAATGGGGACACTTGCTACCTTTACTCCCGAGATGGAGGTCTATTCAATAGATGAGGCTTTTCTAGATCTC
>Ga0187874_10002930_pt1 | contig 12426 bp, 9 predicted proteins | sample June2016WEW_16_1_3_FD_132993 | JGI IMG/M metagenome (GOLD analysis project Ga0187874, IMG submission 132993) | Peatland microbial communities from SPRUCE experiment site at the Marcell Experimental Forest, Minnesota, USA - June2016WEW_16_150 | ecosystem: Environmental > Terrestrial > Soil >... | reverse complement strand
GCAGAGCCTTCAGTCATGGGTAAAAGTACATGCCCATTCTAGTCTTTTTTCAGACGAGAACAGTGGGAGGCTATTATAGGGTTCCGGTCGCGGAACAGGCAACTCGCGAAAGGGCCGGGTAGTGTCTGAAATCTGCGTTGATGGAATTTACGGCTGAATTTCTGTTTGTTAGGTTGCCAACACTAAGGCTTTCAGGGCGTTTCCGGCAGCTTGCCGTGCGGAAATTGGGTCACCAGACGATTCAGCAAGCCAATCTAGCTGGCTGTCTTCTAAAATTATCCTCACTTCAGCGGTGTAGTGAAGACCATTTATTCCGGAAATAAAGATTTTATAGGGTGGAGCTTCGCCCAGCGTGACAGAGATTCCATATTGACTTTTTGATCGTGTAAGATTTAGCGTCTCACCGTTCCACCTACAAGATAAAGCAATCCCGGTTTCCGCACTTAGTCGTTCGCAAAGTTCACCACCTGCTTTTCTGAAGTCACGCCAAAATCTTTCAAGACCTTTGCCTAAAATATCTCGATCACTGAGCACCTTTTTATCTCGAAAAGATTGGCCCTCTTGTTTCTGTCGAAGGCACTCTTTGATGTCAGCTATTAAATCACGGTCTTGATCTTCCATAGCCATTCTCCACAAGTTACAGTCTATTACATACAGTAAGGTGTTACGGATTAAGAAATCATTCGCTTTTCCATCCTACAGACATCGCAGACTCGCAGCCGAAATCATCCCAATTTGTTTTCTTACTGTTGCTTTTATCGTCGCCGCCCCACGGCCTGATTCGATCACCTGGCGGAAGAACATATCTTAGAAAGTTCTTTTTCGATATTGGATAGCGGAACCAGACAACTCCGCACACATAATTATCATGCGTTATCGCAAGGCTTTCAATTTTGACATCATGGGCAAAATCAGAGTCGTGTCTTACCCTAAAATCTACATCTGTTTCAGCAACCCAACGCGAGAAAACCCTAAGCCGATCTATCTGAGCGGCGGTAAGCGCGGGAGGCTGTTCGGTTTTTGTGGTAGATGATGGCGTGCTCTTATCACAAACAGAAAGCGACAAAATAGCCGCCAATACTGCGGTTATTGCAAGCAGACTTTTCATAGGGCAGCAATTTTATGCTGCCCGGAGCAACTCTGCAATCGTCCAGACGTGATCTGTAAGACCGGCTTCCATCGCGGGTGTCACGCGCAGCGTTTGATGCACCCGGCAGAAGTTGTAATAAGCGAAGTGCAGCGCACACGCGGCTTTCAGATTGCCCAGCTTCTTTGAAAAAGCGTTTGTCAGCCGCGTGAATCTGCGAATTGCCATCCGCATCGTGAGGTTCTGCCGCTCTACGTGCGAAGTGCTCATATGTTCGGGATCGGGGTTTCCTTGGCGCACCTTGGATATGACCTCCACGATTGGGGATGGGGAGTACCTCGCAGCGGTGTCATGTTGCCCATAATCACCGTACAACTTTACGATCTGCCCGAAGTCAACATCCGCCCCAAAGTGCTTTTCTACGGCGTCAATGTAAAAGCGGAAGCCGTCAGTCGTTAGCTGCACACGATTGGCTAGACGGTGCGCTAGATCGCCAACAAACGCATTCGTAGTGGCTGCGCTGCGTTTGCCAACTGTGAAAGCAGGAATCAGTTTCGTCTCTGCGTCGATAGCTACGAAAACCCACGCATCGCCAAGTTCTTCAGAATCGTCTTTTCTTACTTGACGCTGTTTCTTACCAACGAATGTCCAAATCTCATCTGACTGAATGTGTTGGCAGTGCAGATCACGCATCCGGCTGTCCATCAATTCAAGGCAGCGATTCCCTGCAAGAACGAGCATCCGCATGATTGTGTTTCGGTCTAGGTTCGTGATGCGTTCCGTGCTCCGAATCGAGTTTCCTTCAAGCAAAAGCCGCGTTGCCAAAACTGCCTTTTCTTCGGGAATGTACATCACGTCCAAGGTGCGTGTGTGCGGCTCAGTGTATGTTTTCTTGCATTGCGGGCAGCGAAATCTGCGCAATCCGTTTCGATGTTTTCCGAAGCGTTGACAATCGACCCCACATGCTTGGCAAGTCATTGTGTTTGCGGATTTTGCTTCGTTCTTCATGGTTCTAAAATACTGCTTACGCTAGTTGTTGTCAAGCACAAAATGCGTTGAAATTGTAAAAATAAATGCAAAGAGCCGTAACAGGAATGCGGTAATATGAAGCCAGGAGCCGCACAGCCCCCGACTTCACACGATTACAGCCTTTATGGTGGAGGCTTTCGTCGTTTTCCCCTAATGAGATTTACATCCTTTCTGGTTAGGATCACGCCCCGACATCGCCAAATGCCGGGGCGCTCGCTTTTGTGCAGAATCTCATCGCATGTCTATGATTATTGAAGCAGATAGCTGGCGGGCACCACCACGTCGTGTATCCGGCATTCTTACGACATCTTTACGACATTTATCTTGCAAGTCCTTAATAGTTAATAACTTATACAGATACCTGACGTTTGTACGACATTTATATGACGTTATTACGACGTTTTGTTAACAACTACTTTGCGATTCAATAACTTAGAAAACTCTTTTTCATAAGCTCTGAGATGTCTAGCGTGGGGAACAGAAGTACCGGCAAGATGGCGTTGAACTGATCGTGGATCAATATCAATTTTTTCAGCAAGTTCCTCTGCTGTTAAATGACATTCGTCTTTTAGACGATTTAGCTGCGAACCAACAGAATCGGCGGTCGCAACAACGGGGATGCTGACTTCTAACAGCGCACTTTGCCACTCGGCAATTTCAGCAAGAAAAATTCCGCCATAGCGTTCATTGAACTGTTGCCATGCTTTTCGATGGCCCAAATAACCTGAAAATATCTCCGCTCGTTTGCTGTCTCTAGGTGCAGGTATCCAATCACCAGCAAAAGCGGCTTCTACCACAAATAGTCGCAGTTGCTTTTCCAATATTTCAGATGTCAGCAGCCTAGCGGCAAATAGGATTCTCGCAATTCCCGAAAACGCTATCTGCAAAGGCTCTTCGGGCCCAAGTTCAGTTGTTGGCAATCTGTAATACGCGGCGTGTGCTTTGAGTAACGCGGCTTTGATCTTGTTGCGATGAGCGGAAGATAGACCGGGAAGTGGCCATTCATCAACCCATTTTGTTGGGTCTGTTGCAGAGATAGGCTTTTCCTTGCATCAGGTGTGCTTAGAATTTGAACGGCACTATTTTAGCTGTTTGCAGGAATTAAGCTACTTAGATTCTTTGCGGGGTCTGCCGCCGCCGTAGGTTTTACGCTGGGCAGCCATATTGCGGAAGTGTTCGGGACCGTGCCGCTTTGCTGTCGTGCTGCCGCCCTTGTGCCCCATGATAGCGGCGGGCGTAGCGGCGGGCTGTTTGAGCAGATCATCGGTAAGAGCGATTGCCGCACTGAGCAGTTCCCGGCAGCACGCTGTTCGGTTTTCCGGCAGCGGTTCGGTCGTGGAAAGCAGAAGATCGACTTCGGAAATCAGATTCTTGAGAGCCGTCAGTTCGGTTTGATTTGCCATGTCATTAGGATATTGTGGCTGAAGCATAAAAAGCAAGCGAAAGCTGTTTTCCATCAACGCAGATTTCAGACACTACCAAGGGCCGGGGCAAACGAGTTTCGTGCGGGACGCGCCTGCCTTGGCGCCTTGCTTGTTGCTTGGGCGCGTTTCCGGCACGGCGGTTGGCATGTTTAGCCGCATTTTCGGGTTTGACTTGAACGGAATGCAATCCTATTATGCGAGAAGAACATGCACCGGCGAGAGGGCACCCGTGGGTCAGTTTGGCGAAAAACTGCGGCGCGAGCGTGAACTACGCGGTATCACGCTGGAAGAAGTTGCCGTAGCCACCAAGATCGGCACCCGTAACCTGCGCGCGCTGGAAGAAGAGAATTTTAGTCAACTGCCGGGTGGCATCTTTAACAAGGGCTTCGTCAGAGCGTACGCCCGCTATGTCGGTATCGACGAAGAGCAAGCGGTTGGTGATTACATGGCCGCCACCCAGGATTTGGTGTCCTCAGGTGACGTCAATATTTACGTGGTAGCCAGGCAGTTCGAAGCTTCCCGCGATGCTGGATATGGCCCCCGCAAGCATGGCGCGACGACCCTGGTTTGGAGCCTGGTGGCTGTTTTTGCCCTCGTCAGCGCCTCCGTTGGCGGGTGGCCTTATTTGCAGAGATGGGTGGCGCACCGGGCGGAAGCGCGGAAACAGTCTTCGCCGCCGGCCAGTGTGACTGCTCTTCAGGCCTCGCTTCCGCAGCCGGTGCAGGCCGCCTCGAATTTGCCAGCGCCTCCATCACTGTCCGCGAACACTGCCCAGGTCGTAAACGGTACTACTTCTGCTCCTGCGGCAGGTGTTGCCGAATCCCGGAACTCTGCCCGGCCCCTTGCGGCCGGCGGTACGCGGCAGCCGTCAGTGGCGTCGGCGGAGGTCAACAAGCCGGCCATGACTGCGGGCGCCGCAGAGGGCGGGAAGAAGAAAAAGGCGGCAGCGAACGGTATTTCCCTGGTATTGACCGCCAATCAGCGTTGTTGGGTGTCGATTCAGGTGGACGGGAAGCAGGTGATGGAAGACACCATGGACCCTGAGTCGTCGGACAAACGGGAGCGGAGTTTTCAGGCCCAGGACCGTGTAGTGGTGGTGGCGGGAAATCCGGCGGGAATTGACGTGACCTTCAATGGCCAGGCAATGGGACGGATCGGTCCAACGAACTCCAGGCGAACCATTACATTTACTCCCGAAGGAGTGCAGCAGTAGGGCCGGTTAACGCTGACGGACGAAAAACAGCACTTCAATGCAAGTACCAGCCGTTCACTTTAATTTACCGCACATAGACCTGTCGTGGTTGCGCGGCAAGCGGCGCCCCTATAAACTTAACTTTCTAACACTCGGTTTTCTGCCCTGACAGAGCCTTGCCGAGGATCTCGACTTTCCACTTGCCGGGGTCCACGTCCGTCCGAGTATTTTTCGAACCAGGAGGACAGCTTGTCCCGTAATCGCTTTTTGTTTACTTCCGAGTCAGTAACCGAAGGTCATCCCGATAAAATCGCCGACCAGATCTCCGACGCCATCCTCGATGCTTGCCTTGAGCAAGACCGGTATAGCCGGGTGGCCTGCGAGACTTTGACCGCTACCGGACTGGTAGTGATCGCCGGCGAAATCACGACCAAAGCCTACGTCGACTTCCAGTCGGTGGTTCGCGGCGTGGTCAGCGCGATCGGTTACGATAACGCCCTTTACGGTTTTGATTCCAATACCTGTGCGGTCATCTCGACCATCAACAAACAGTCCGGCGACATCGCGATGGGCGTCGACACAGGGGGTGCGGGCGATCAGGGAATGATGTTCGGTTACGCCACCAACGAGACCCCGGAGTACATGCCGGTGGCAATCTCGCTGGCTCATAAGCTGGTACAGCGTCTCTCCCATGCTCGTAAGACAGGATTGCTTTCCTACCTCCGCCCCGACGGCAAATCCCAGGTGACTGTTGAGTACGACGAAACCGGCAAGCCGGTTCGCGTGGATGCCGTTGTCATTTCGACACAGCACGCCGAAACCGTCAGCAACGAGGAGCTTCGTGCCGACATCCTGAAGCACATCATCCAGGCGACAATTCCGAGCAGCCTGCTCGACGCCGATACCAAGTACCACATCAATCCCACCGGCCGCTTCGTCATCGGTGGTCCGATGGGTGACACCGGCCTGACCGGCCGTAAGATCATCGTCGACACCTACGGCGGCATGGGCCGTCATGGCGGCGGAGCCTTCAGCGGCAAAGACCCGACCAAGGTCGATCGCTCGGCTGCCTACATGGCTCGCTACATCGCCAAGAACGTTGTGGCGGCGGGGCTGGCCGATCGTTGCGAGGTACAGCTTGCTTATGCCATTGGCGTGGCCGAACCGGTCAGCGTGCTGGTCGACACCTTCGGCACCGGTAAGATCGCGCGCGAAAAATTGCAGGATCTGGTGCGCCAGAACTTCCCGCTGACGCCGCGCGGCATTATCGAGCACCTCGACCTGCGGCGTCCGATTTACCGGAAGACCGCGGCGTTCGGTCACTTTGGCCGTGACGACAAGGATTTTACCTGGGAGATCACGGACAAGGCCGCGGCACTGCGTGAAGCGGCTGGGCTGCGGGCCGAGGCCGCGAAAAAGTAAGGCTCTCCGGCAGCAGGCTCGGATTTGTCGCCTTGCTTGGCACGTGCTGTGGTTGCGCGTGCTTTGGGTGCAACATCCGAGGCGCCAGGGAAGGCCAGGCTGCATGAAAGCCGTTCTCCCGTAGCTGCCGGCAACCGTGTATCGTTAAAACAGATTGGGGTGTAAAGATTATGCCAACCGCGGCACAAGTTCCTTCGTTTGATATCAAAAATCTCGAGATGGCGGATTTGGGACGGAAGCGCATCGACTGGGCGAACCAGTCGATGCAGGTTCTGCAGATCATCCGCAAAGAGTTTATTAAGAACCAGCCCTTGCAGGGCATGCGTATCGCCGCCTGTCTGCATGTGACGGCTGAGACGGCGAATCTGGCGATCACCCTTCGGGATGGCGGCGCCGACGTGGTGTTGTGCGCTTCCAATCCGCTCTCGACCCAGGATGATGTGGCCGCGGCGCTGGTGCGCGATAGCAATATCCCGGTCTTTGCCATCAAGGGCGAGGACAACGAGACTTATTACAAGCACATCATGGCTGCCCTTGATCACAAGCCGCACATCACCATGGACGATGGGGCGGACTTGGTGACCACGGCCCTGACCAAGCGGACGGATGTGCTGGACGGCATCCTGGGCGGCACGGAAGAAACCACCACCGGAGTCATACGGTTGCGCGCCATGGCCAAGCAGGGCGTGCTGCGCTATCCGATCATCGCCGTGAACGACGCCGACACCAAGCACCTGTTCGATAATCGCTATGGCACCGGACAATCGACGATCGACGGCATCATCCGCGCCACCAACTTCCTGCTGGCGGGCTCCAAGTTCGTCGTTGCCGGTTATGGCTGGTGCGGACGCGGCCTGGCGAGCCGGGCGCGCGGGCTGGGCGCCGAGGTTATCATCACCGAGATTGACCCGACGAAGGCTCTGGAAGCGGTAATGGACGGCTATCGCGTAATGGCCATGGAGCCCGCGGCCAAAATCGGCGACATCTTCTGCACCGTGACCGGCAACAAGAACGTGCTGCGTAAGGAGCACTTCGCGGTTATGAAGGACGGGGCCATCGTCGCCAACTCGGGCCACTTCAACGTCGAGATCGATATTCCGGCGCTGGAAAAACTATCCAGCGGCAAGCGCGTGACGCGCAACTTCGTCGAGGAGTACTCCCTGCGGGACGGCCGCAAGATCAACGTGCTGGGCGAAGGCCGGCTGATCAACCTGGCCGCGGCCGAAGGACATCCGGCGGCGGTCATGGATATGAGCTTCGCCGACCAGGCGCTCTCGGTCGAGTACATGGTCAAGAACCACGCCAGCCTCGATAAGAAGGTCTTCAAAGTTCCTGATGAGCTAGACAAGCGAGTGGCGCGGCTGAAGCTGGAATCGATGGGAATCAAAATTGATCGTCTGACGCCCGAGCAGGAGGAGTATTTGGCGGGCTGGGCGGAAGGCACCTAGAGCAATTCCGCAGTCGACGTATCCCCTTGGAATCACCGCCGGGCGTTAACGTCACCCCAGCAAACGCCAAAGCGTTTGCCGGGGACCCCGAACGCCCGGCTCTATTTTGGGATTTACCTTTCCGCGATTAGCAAGCTGCCGAAAAACGCGACGGCTGGGCCGTGCCATCTCCGTAGCCAATGCAGACGCTGGTTGCGTGTGCCCGAAGGTGGGCGGCGTCCGCGTGGTCCGTCCGGGCCGATCTAAGTGATTACTAATTACTAAAGGTCTATGTACTTTGGGTGGGAAATGTTTTCCCAAATGGTGCAAAAGCGTGGTGCTTGCCGGCAGTGATTACCATTATCGGTCTTGTTTTCTTCCATTTGATTACCTGCGCAAAGGTGGCTATCCGATTGCACTGTTGGTGTGTTCAGACTTTCGTGGGATAAAGGGGCTGGGATGCGTAAATGGGCCTTGGTGCTCGTCTTGGGGCTTTTATCCACCTCTGTAGCTGTACTGGCGGACACTGTTACGATCACGTTTGAAGGGACAGGAAGTAATAGTTACAACGGCATTAGTGACTATCCGTACTATGTTTCGGTCAATGGCAATGCAAGCGTAGCGATGTCCTGCATGACGTATGGAAACGAGATCTCATCGGGTGAACCGAGCTGGCAGGCGACGGTAAGCAGCCTCTACAACACGACGAACACCTTTGGCGGCGCCGGCAAAATCGCCAATTACCAGCAAGCCGCATGGCTCTTCCTGCAACTCGGTGCGAACCCGTCGGCGAACACGGCCATTGGCATCAGCTACGCCATCTGGGACCTTTTAGATTCGAGCGCTCCTGCTTACACGGGGCCGGGAACAAGCTCCGCCGCTTGGATCGCTCTGGCGCAAGGCCAAACCTTCACGCCGACCGAGTTCGCTGGTCTGGCGATTTACACGCCCACCACCACGCCCAGCGGTTACGGCACGCCGCAGGAATTCATCGGTCCCGCTCCGGTGCCGGAACCAGGCACTCTGGCTCTGCTTGGCACAGGCTTGGTGAGCCTGGCAGGCTTTATTCGCAAGAGATTCAGCTAGACCGGATTCGCGGAAGGTATATCCCACGAAAGAGCCGGGCGCGCCGACTGTGAAATTGCTCTAGTGATGTCGATTCGCACTCCTGGCTCAGGGCGCTCCGCGGAGCGCCCTTGCTATTTGCCGCTGATCTGGCCGGCAAGGGCGGGCATGTGCCGGAGACTGGCGCATTTATTACGGGCGTGCAACAAAGGAATTCCAAGCGGTGCAGGGAGGCGGGGTGGGCCGGTGGAAAGAGATTTTCCCGGAGGCGTCAGGCTTGCGCGCGTCTGGACATCGAGAATTCCCCAATGCACATGTGGGACTGTTCCGCGATCTTCAGCATTGCAGCAGCAGGACTGCCCACGACCTTCGAGCACAGCAGGCAGGTGGACAGAATAATCCCGTTACAAATGGTCTTGCGAACAAAATGCGGCAGGTTGGGCGGCAGATTCACCGGGCTCCTTCGGGGACAATCTAGACCTGGACTAAAGCAAGCACATCTTAGCCGTTTGCGGCCGAGTTCGGAATAAACTGATCCTCTGATTTCAGTCTTGTGCCGCTACCGAGAGACCGAGTCTGTTTTGCTTAATTCCTAAGTTGTGAGTAGCAGGTCGGGGGGGGGCCGGGAGAGCCGGGGACGCCCCGGACTTGTTATCATCATCGGTTCGAGGTGAGCATGAAACGGATTGCTGAGTGGGCACTAGGGACGGCGCAGGCTCGGGGCGCCAGCTACGCCGAGGCGCGGGTGGTGCACGAGCGCGACCGGGCACTGGCGACAAAGAACGGAAAGATCGGCACGGCCTCCAGCTATGAATCGATGGGAGCCGGGATCAGGGTGATCGCCGATGGCGCCTGGGGCTTCGCCGCTACCGAGGATCTGGCGCAGGAGGGGGTCGAGCGTTGCGCCGCCGAAGCCGTCGCCATTGCCAGGGCTTCGGCAAGGGTGAAGGAACGCCCGCTGCACCTGGTTCCGGAAGAGCCGGCGAAGGCCGACTGGAGTTCGCCTTGCAGAATCGACCCGTTCACGACGTCGATAGACGACAACCTCCAGTTGCTGATGAGCATTGACGCGGCTCTGCGCGGCGTTCAGGGCATAACGCTGGCCGAAACGAACCTCAACTTCCGCCGCTCGGAGCAGTGGTTCTACAACACTGAGGGCTCCGATATCCGCCAGACGCGCTTTACGACCGGGGCGGGTTATGCCGCCTACGCGTTTGCCGGCACCGAGATCCAGAAGCGCTCGTATCCGAATTCGTTTGGCGGGCAGTGGCAGAACAAGGGCTACGAGCTGGTCGAAGAATTGAAGCTGGTGGAGAACGCGCGGCGCATCGGCGAGGAGTGCGTGGCGCTGCACCGGGCGGCGAAGTGTCCGCAGGGACGCCTGACGCTGGTGCTGGATTCTTCGCAGATGGGGTTGCAGATTCACGAATCGATAGGCCATCCGATTGAACTCGACCGCGTGCTCGGCATGGAAGCGAACTTTGCCGGAACTTCGTTTCTCACCCTCGACAAACTGAACAACCTGCGCTACGGCAGCGAGCTGGTGAACGTGGTGGCCGATGCGACCGAAGCCCACGGCCCGGGGTTGGGTACGTTCGCCTACGACGATGAAGGCGTGCAGGCGCAGTGCGTGCCCATCATCCAGAAAGGGCAGTTCACCGGGTATCTCTCGTCGCGCGACACGGCGGCGATGATCGGGCGCGCGCGCAGCGGCGGCAACATGCGCGCCGAAAGCTGGAATCGCGTGCCCATCGTACGCATGACGAATATCAGCCTGCTGCCGGGCGAGCGCCCGCTGACGCTCGATGAGCTGATCGCGCAGACCGACGACGGCATCTTCATGCAGACGAACCGCTCCTGGTCGATCGACGACAAACGCTACAACTTCCAGTTCGGCTGCGAAATCGGCTGGGAGATCAAGGGCGGCAAGCTCGGGAGGGTGATCAAAAATCCTTCGTATTCGGGGATCACCACCGAGTTCTGGAACTCGCTCGACGGCTTGTGCTCGCGCGATCAGTGGACCCTGTGGGGCACGCCGAACTGTGGCAAAGGGCAACCCCAACAGGTGATGGGGACGGGGCACGGGGCGTCGCCGGCGCGCTTCCGCAATGTGCAGGTGGGCTCGGCGTATAAGGGACAGTGATCGGCCGGCAACCACAATAGCGTGTGAAAGCGAGAGAGCGTCATTTCGAGCGAGGGCGGGCGAATTCCCCGTCCGAGTCGAGAAATCTTGCGTTGCTCGACGGAAGTGGGAACCTCGAAAGGCCGCAGGCAAACACAAGATCCCTCGACTCCGCGGCAATAGAGGCCGCTACGCTCGGGATGACGCCCGTTAGCCGCAATGGCGGTGCGATCACCCGAGCGGACGGAGCGACAAGTCAGGAAGGAACGGCAAGATGCTGAACAGAGATAGAGCTCACGAGATTTTCCAGCGCATTCGCAAGCTTTCCTCCGCTGATGAGGTGGAGTTGATCGTGAGCGGCGGATGCAGTGCGCTTACCCGTTTTGCCAACAACGCCATCACGCAGAACGTGGCCGAGGAGAACTATGCCGCCTCCCTGCGCGTGGTTTTCGACGGCCGCACGGCGCGGGCGAGCACCAACCGCTATGACGACGAGAGCCTGAGGCGCGTGGTTGAGCAGGCCGAGTCGCTGGCCAGGGTACAGCAACCCGACCCCGACCTGCTTCCGCTGCCCACGCCGGAGGAGACAGGCGGCGGTTTGGCCCCGAACCGCCATGTGGCGCGTACCGCGGCTGTCGATGCGGGACAACGTGCCGAAGCTGTCGCCGGAATGGTCGCAATCGCCAAGCGCGAGCATCTGACCGCGGCCGGCACTTTCGCCGTCTCGGAGCAGATGGAAGTGCTGCTGAACTCGCGAGGGGTCGACCTCTACCACTCGCAGACGCTGGCCGAGGCCTCGGTAACGATGCTGGCGGGGAACTCCTCCGGCTGGCAGAAGAGCAATTCGTCCGATATTGATCAGATCGATGCGCTCCGGCTGGCGGAGAAGGCGGCCGAGAAAGCGAAGCGTTCGGCGAATCCGAAGGAACTGGCCCCGGGCAAGCACACTGTCATCCTGGAGCCGGCGGCGGTGCTCGACCTGGTTGGCTTCATGTTCTGGGATTTTGGAGGCATGGCGCTGCTCGACCAGCGTTCGTTCTTGAACAATCGGATCGGGAAAAAGATCTTCGGCGAAAACATTACGATCGACGACGACGTCTATCATCCCTTGCAATCGGGAGCGGCCTTTGACGGCGAAGGCGTGCGCCGCAGGCGGGTGGAGCTGGTAAAAAACGGCGTCATCAAGAACCTGGTATACGCTCGCGGAAGCGCGCGGCAACTCGCCGCTTCGCAATTCGCTTCGCAACTGGGAACGGTTCGGCCCACCGGCCACGGCTTCCCGCTGCCGAACGAGATGGGCGAAGCCCCGATGAACATTGTGTTCGCAGTGCCAGGCGCGGCCAAGACGCTTGAGCAAATGGTGAGCGAGACCGAGCGCGGGGTCTACATCACGCGGCTGTGGTACATCCGCGAGGTTGACCCGTACGAGAAGATTCTTACCGGCATGACTCGCGACGGGACCTTCCTGGTGGAAAACGGCGCCATCGGCAGCGGGATATTGAACTTCCGCTTCAACGAGAGCCTGCTGCACATGCTCTGCAACGTAGTGGCGATGAGCGCGCCGGTGCGGGCCAGCGGTGAGGAATCATTCGACATGGTGGTGCCCGCGATGAAAGTGAACGACTTCAATTTTACTGAGGTTACTAAGTTCTAACTAT
>Ga0187874_10002929_pt1 | contig 12427 bp, 10 predicted proteins | sample June2016WEW_16_1_3_FD_132993 | JGI IMG/M metagenome (GOLD analysis project Ga0187874, IMG submission 132993) | Peatland microbial communities from SPRUCE experiment site at the Marcell Experimental Forest, Minnesota, USA - June2016WEW_16_150 | ecosystem: Environmental > Terrestrial > Soil >... | reverse complement strand
CTTGATAACATCTGCCCGTTAGAGCAGATCAAAGAAGAGCCGTTTATTGCCCGGTGCTGCCGGGCCGAACGCGAAGGGGTTGCGACCTGGGACGGGAAGTTCGGGGCGATCGTCCACTGGGGTGCCAGTCCAGCAACGATTGCCCGCTCGGTGCAGGAACTGGTCAGCCAGTGGAGGAAGAGATGACCCGGATCGCAATCGTTGAAGGCGACGGGATCGGCCACGAGGTGATTCCGGTTGCACAAAAAGCTCTCGCAGTGCTCCATCCCGAGTACGAGTTCTTCCCGGTCGGGGTGGGGTACGGGCGCTGGGAACAGACCGGCTGCCCCTGTGCAGACCGCGATATCGCGGAGCTCAAAACTGCGGACGCCGTCCTGTTCGGGGCGGTCACGACCCCGCCGATGAAGGATTACCAGAGCGTTGTCCTGCGGATCAGGAAAGCGCTCGACCTGTACGCGAACCTGCGGCCGGTCAAAGGAGAGGGTTTTGATATCATGATCGTGCGGGAGAACACCGAGGGCCTCTATTCGGGCATCGAGGAGACCGGCCCGGATCGTGCGACGACGCTCCGAGTTGTGACCCGGACGGGGACCTGGCGGATCGTGAGAGCGGCGATCCGGCTTGCGCAGCAACGACAGGGGAAGCTCACCATCGGGCACAAGGCAAATGTCCTCAAGTCCGACGTTTTCTTCCGGGATATCTGCATTGCTGAGGCAGAAAAGGCAGGGGTGTCGTATAGTGATAAGTTTATCGATGCCCTCAGTCTTGATGTCCTCCAGCATCCGCAGGCATACGATGTGATCGTGACGACGAACATCTTTGGCGATATCCTCTCTGATGTTGCCTCGTACCTTATCGGGGGTCTGGGCCTTGTGCCGAGTGCAAACATCGGCGACCGCTATGCCCTCTTTGAGCCGGTGCACGGCAGCGCCCTGGATATCGCCGGCAAAAACATCGCAAACCCGATCGCTGCCCTGCGGAGTGCTGCAATGCTCCTCGATCATCTCGGCGACACGAAAGGAGCCGTTCGGTTGGAATCTGCAATCGGTCAGGTGCTTGCGTCCGGTATCCGGACCCGGGATCTTGGCGGATCGGCCGGGACCCGGGAGTTCGGCGATGCTGTCATCCGGGCTCTTGGGCAACGGGCATGAATCCTGTATTTTTTCGTGAAGTCCCGAAGAGCCGTGAGTGTTATGCAGGGGACCGTTTTCGATGGAGATTCTTATCGGGTGGTGTTATTACCCGGTTGGATGTCTTGAGGCGATAAGGCGTTCATCGGCATCGTTTTGTATTATTCCGGGAGCCCCATTCTTGTCATGGCATCTGCCAGAAGGTGGAACAGGTACCCCAAGGCAAAACAGGAAAGACCGTAGACAATGGCTGGATCGGGCATAAGCGGTGGTGGTACTAAGCTGGCCGCTGTGGTTATACAAAAAATTACCATCACTCCTTTCAGTGCTCTTTTACTGTGGAATAGTTTCCTATGTCTCCAGCTGGTCGGGGCCTCCAGAATATCCGGCATCATTGAACCTGCAGCGACTGCGAAAAGTCCGATGATAAACGTCTCAGTGGCGGTCTCACGGATGAGGCTGGTCAGATACGCGTAAACAAAAAATGCCAGAACCCCGATTATGAGATGCACACCTTTCCTCATTCTGATGATATCATGATCGTTGGACGGTGATAAGCGCCGGTCCATGCATGGTGAAAGTATCTTTTCTTCGATTGGGCGTGAGAAGACCCTAAATGTTCGGATCCTTCAAAGCCTTATGAAATGAACGCTTAATTGGCGTGATCGTTTTGTATGAATTGCGCCGGCCAATCCCTTTTATATCTCAATTTATGGTTTATGGGGGTTTGATCGAGAAACCGGGATCTCTTGAATCGGCACCTCCATGTTTTTAAACAAAAGAAAAAAATTACCCCGTTGACATTAAATGAAACAGAAATGCCAAATTTTTAAAAGTACGCAACCAATGCCGGATTAAAAACACCCATCTGCTATACCGGATTTATGCAGTCAATACCGGAACCCGCCCCGTTCCCCCTCTTTTAAGGAAACGAGGTATGGGGCACCATTCTGCAAATTATACAACCCATCCGGTTCGATTACTGTGGTTAGGAGCCACACGACGCATGGACATAGGTACCCATTGGTCAGCAACAGCAATACCCCTCCTGATCCTCGTCGCCCGTATTGCCGAGGCGAACCTTGAATCCGTCCGGACCATCTCCATCAGCAAGGGGCATGCGAACCTCGCAGCATATGTCGGGATCGTCAAGACCGGTATCTGGCTGATCTCGACCGGCCTCGTGCTCACGAACCTTACCCAGTACTGGAACCTCTTTGCCTATCTTGCGGGGTATGGTATCGGGACGGTGCTTGGCATGACAATCGAGAACCTCATCTCGATCGGGTACGTGATTGTCCGGCTCATCACCCCCGCCGACCCGCAGCCCATCATGTCCCGGCTTTCCACGCTGGGATATGGCATGACCCGGATCGAAGGCACCGGAAGTTTCTCCGGATCCGTCAGCATTATCCTCATGATCGTCCCAAGAAAGGAACTCTCCCGGCTTCTCTCCATTATATCGAAGGAATACCCCGATATTCTCTATACCATTGAGGATGTCAGGAATATCAAGGACGGGGCGAGGATCTTTTATAAGGATCCGAAACGCCGTATCCTCAGTTTCTTTGGTATGTAATAACTCGTGTCAGCATCAGAAAGTCTATCATCCGCTGCCCCCCATCCTCATCTCATGGTAGGGAGGTCCACCCGGAAATGAAGCACGGAGAGGCAAAGGCGGCAGGTGGGGCCGGTACCATCCCCATCTTCAACCCGGAAAAGGATCGGGTGGACTATGTTTTTCCGATCGTAAAGACAGAAGCAGAGTGGCAGGCGCAGTTGGTCCCCCGGCAGTTTGCGGTGGCACGAAAACAGGAAACGGAATATCCCTTCACCGGCAAGTACCATGACTGTAAGGCGCATGGCATCTACCGGTGTGCCTGTTGCGGGACTGCCCTTTTCCGTTCAGAGACCAAATTCGACTCCGGCACCGGCTGGCCGAGTTTCTTTGCACCAATCTCGCCGCTCAACGTTCTCACCCGGAAGGACATATCTCAGAGTATAGTACGCACCGAAGTCCTCTGTGCCCGCTGCGGTGCACATCTTGGGCATGTCTTCGATGACGGCCCACAGCCCACGGGCAGACGCTACTGCATGAACTCTGCCGCTCTCGTACTCCAACAAATACCTTTGGTTAAGGATCCGGTGGGCTGATCATATATGGCCGTAGCCGGTAAAAGCCGGCAGGTTAAAAGAGAAAATGAACGGATGCAATAGTGCATCCTTTCACCCGGTCTTATGGGTGTAACCCGGTTACCAGGACTCGGGGAAGGCCATGTTGGTATAGATGTCTTCAAGCCGTGCCTTGTGCCCTCTCTCCATCGTGGCGAGCTGGGAGAAGAGCAGCTGCTGCTCGGTGTCCGTTGAGAGTTTTGCAAGCTGGGTGTACATCTGCATGGCCTCCAGTTCTTTCTTTATCGCAATGACAAGACCATCCAGGGGCTTTAAGTCTGCAGTTAACGTCGGTGTCGGGAGCGAGTCACCGACCTTGTAGTCATTTTTCGTATCGAAGTGCATCGTGGTGACGCCCTTTGCCAGAAGTCCCTGCAGGAAATTGCGGTGCTTCGTCTCCTCACCGGCAAGTTCATTAAACAACGATTTTAAGGCCTTATCTTTGACCTTGTCAGATACCGTTCGATAGAAAGTATAGGACTCGACTTCGCGGTCAATGGCAAGGGAAATTATCTTTTTTGCTTCGTCAGTTTTCATCAGACTGATCCTCCATGTGATGATAATTCCAGATTGCTTCAGATAAATATAATTGCATTGGTTTGACACAGGAAAACCGCAGCCGGGTCCGCGATATTTATGTAGTTATCCGCCAACGGCTGAGTGAAGATTATGGAAAAAAAGGACGATCAGCGTGGAATCGAGACGATCATCGGGTACCATTTTTTTGAGCGGCAGCACCTGATCCGGGCGTTGACCCATCCTGCATATGCAAACGAACTGATCCAGAAAAACCGGATCTGCCTGACCCAGGAGGCATATAGTACTCTCGGTGACGCGGTGCTGAAGACCAGCATTATCCTGTTTTTGATGGAGAAGGGTCTTCAGGAAAAGGGCACCATAACCAGAACAAAGGAACAGCTTGAGGACAACCACAGCCTCGCAAAAATCGGCCGGCGCATGAAGATCAAACGGTACATCAGGCTTGGGCGCGGGGAAAAGGACCTCTGGCAATCCGGGGAAGAGACGATCCTTGCCGATACCATGGAAGCCATCATCGGTGCGATCTTCCTTGACAGCGATGCAAGTCTGGGGGTGGTCAGGCAGTGCATAGGTACATGGTTTGAGTCTGAACTTGCGCAAATCAAGCGGGAGGAACTCCCCAAAAAGAAGACTAAATCTCCTCTTTCCTCGATTTCCAGACGTGCACGACCCAGATAAATGATGTGGCAGTTGCTGCGATCGTCGACACAATGAGGAGCGGCAGGTACCACCATTGTTCTGCCATATGGCCTTCCATGATCCCGCTGCCGGCAATCGTGGCAATCGTGTTGGGAACTAAAAATGCGGTGCCGAGCACAGTAAGGTACGCGGTCACGAGGGCGAACCGGTTGTTGAGGCTCTGGAGCTGGTTGTTGTAAATGCTCTGCATCACCTCAAGACCCGAGGCGAGGACGTTTGACATCTGCTCGGAGAGCTCGATATGGCGCTCGATGTTGTCCGAGAGGATCCCGATCCGGCCCAGCAGTTTCTCGTCGTTTGTGACCAGGTCAGCGTCCCCGTACTGGAGCGAGTTTATGACATCTTTTGTCGCCCAGAGCACGTTGAGGTAATCGATCAGCACATGCTTCATCCGGTAGATCTGGTGGGCGATCTGTCTTTTTGCGATGTTCTCCTCGATAAGAGATTTGCTGATCGCGTCGCCATGCATTTCGATCTCCCGGAGGTACTCGAAGTTCCGGTCATTGTTCTCGTCAATAATCCGTTCGAGCACGAGGGTTATCTTGTCGCATGTGCACTCGGAGCTGATGCGCTTGAAAAATGGCTGGGCATACCGGGAGAACCGGAGCAGGCGGTTGATATCCTCGGAATGGACGGTCAGGATAAAATTTTCGCGGATCAGGACAAAGAGCGGATGGACCGTCATATTGCCGTCCTTCATGGTCACTGACGGGAGCATGATGCCCAGTTCGGTATCGTAGTCTTCGTATGCCGAGTAGAAACCGGTAGAGAGCTTTGGGATCGGGAGTTTTGTGAACCCGACAAGCTGGGCGATCTGCTCAATATCCATTGCATCATCCTTTGTGCTGTAATCGATCCATGCGATACTTGCACTAGGAATTGCCGCGAGGTATTCCTCCAGCGGGCAGTCGATGAGCCGGTCTATCCTGCCATCCTTGGATAAAATAATGCAGAAGTTAAGTGGGATCGTGCCTGCTATCTGCGGGTATGATGCGTTTTGGGGGCCTTGCGGTGGCTGGGGAGCTGTGCTCTGCATATTCATGGCTGCACTTCCTTTGATTCTAACCGGAGAAAGATCCGGTCATTTCTGCGATACCTTTTATTGCAAGCGGGAGGGGATAAACGTACAATGAGACCGGAGATTGCACTGGCCCAGATAAAACAGAACAGCACCAGCCTTTTTTCCCGTTTCCCTGACCTGTAGCACAAGTGGTAGTTACCTGCGCCATAATTCAACGAAGTTCCTGAATCATTTTTACAGATATTTCAGCTGAAAAAAAAAAAGTTCACGGCCTGGGCTGCTGCTGGGTGGCACAGTGGAATGTTCCGAACCCTTCAACCATTGCCCGGGCATTTACCCCGGTTACGGTTCGATCCGGGAAGATGTTCTGGAGGATACGGATTACCTCCTCGTCATGGAGATCGTCAAAGACCGGCACGATCACCACGGTGTTTCCAATATAGAAGTTCGTGTAGCTTGCCGGGTACCGTTCATCCCCGCTGATAACAGGAGCCGGCATCGGGATTTTTATAACCGTGAAGGGTTTGTTTTCCTGATCAGTCGCCCGGGTCAGGATCTCATAGTTCTCTTTGAGAGCCGCGTAATTCTCATCATCTGGGTCCTCTTCATAGGCACAGACAATAGTAGATGGCGAAACAAACCGTGCGATATCATCAACATGCCCATCTGTATCATCGCCAGTCACTCCCTGGTCCAGCCAGATGATCTTTACCGCACCGAGGTATTCTTTGAGATAGTCTTCGAGTTCATCCTGCGTGAGTTTCGGATTCCGGTTCGGGTTGAGAAGGCAGGCGCGGGTGGTCAGTACCGTGCCCCCGCCGTTGGTATCAATCGAGCCGCCTTCGATAATAATTCCCGGGCGGAAAACGGGCAGATCAAGCCACCGGTTCATATCCATGGGAACCTTCCCATCGGCGATCTGGTCTTCATATTTCCCGCCCCACGCGTTAAACTCCCAGCGGACCATCGCAGTTTTTTTCAGGGCCGGGTTCACCACGAATGTCGGGCCGTAATCACGGATCCATACATCGGAATAGGTAATAGTTCGTATCGTGACCCGGGACAGGTCAATACCTGTGCTTCTTAACCTCACCTTTACCATCCTGTTTATCATGGGGTTGGGGACAAAGAGCTCGACACGTTCCGAAGGCGTGACTGCGGTAATGAATCTGACATACCCCTCCTCAACCTCCTTGAGGTGCGGGAAGGTGTTTTTGTTATGCGGCCACGAGAGCCAGACCGCATCATGCGGCTCCCACTCTGCAGGCATGAAATAGCCCAGTTTCCTGGGGGTATCCCCTTTGCGGGGGATAGGTGCCGTCGCGTCGTGTTCCGGCACCCGTGAACAGACTGAACCGTACGTATCGGGTCTGCGGTTCCTGAAAAACCCCCACGAGTCCCTGATCGTTGTGTTCATCCTCAGATCGATACGGGCGGTGACGGTCTCTTCCTTATCGCCGGCATGGGCAAGTAGTTTTCCGAACGCATCGCAGACAAATGATCCCCCGAAGAACCGGATATCCCCTTCCTGCCCGACCCGGTTGACCGCAGCTATATGCACGCTGTTTGCGATGGCATGGCTGCGCTGGATCAACTCCCATGCCTCCTGCCAGTCTCCCTCTCCCGGCGGCTTCGTGCAGGGGTTCCCGATTGCTGTGGGGTAGAAGATTATCTCCGCACCGTCAAGGGCCACGCACCGGGCCGCCTCTGGGAACCACTGGTCATAGCAGATGAGGACAGCGATGCGCCCGTACCGGGTGGAATGCACTGCATAATGCTCTCCCGGATAGAAGTAACATTTTTCAAAGAATCCCGGATCCTGCGGGATATGGATCTTGTGGTAGGGTGCATGAAGGCTCCCGTCGGCATCGATCACCACCGCGGTATTGTAGAATCGTCCGGATGGGGATCGTTCAAAGATTGGGACGATGATGACTGCTGTGTACTGCCGGGCGAGCCGGGCAAATGCCTCTGTCGATTCACCGGGAACGCTCTCAGCAAACTGATCCGCATGAACCCCAATCTGCTGTGGGAAGTACCGGGTACGGAATAATTCAGGCAGGCAGATGATCTGTGCCCCGCTCCGTGCGGCAGTTTCGACTCGTGCAAGCGCCGTTTCGAGATTTTTATTCAAATCCGGTCCGATCACCATCTGGATGAGTGCGACCGTGAGAGTGGTATGATTCATGCGCGGATGCTCTTGCTCTAGAGGGTTATTTCTCCATAAATATCATGCTATCCAAAAAGATGACTGTTTCGTGGAATAGTGAGTTAAATGATATCCAGGCGTTGCGTAAAAAATGGAGTATCCTTCACGCACTACCCCCGGAGGGGGAGGTCACGCAGCGTTTTCCTGTAAAGGCAGGGTATCGTTCGGATTTTATGGGGTATCTCCATTATCCGCCTTCTGCGAGGCAGACTTTCTCTTCTCCAGCCACTCGGTAAATTGGCCCATGAGGGAGAGCACCGCCGGCATAATGAAGATCGCGCCGATGAGCGAGAAGCCGACGGCGATCAGGGTCGAGACACCAAAGTTACTTGTGATGGGGAAACTGGCGAGGCAGAGTGCGGAGAACCCGAAGAATGTGGCAAGCCCCGAGACTGTGATAGCGGTCCCGATCCTGTTCACGCTCTCCTGGATGGCGGCAATATGGTCATGCAGGCGCTCCTCCTCCTCGCTGTAGCGTTCCATCACGAGGATGGTATACTCGGCAGCCACCCCGATCGTCATGGAGCCGAGAGTTGCCGTCAGCGGAGAATACGAGATGCCCAGGATATACATCGCCACTGAGTTCCAGCCGACGACCAAAACGATCGGGATGAGCGGCGAGACTGCGTGGATGTGCCGGTACACGAGAGCAAGGAATACAAAGATCAGAGCAAAGCCGAGATAGGTCATCTCATCCTTGGAGGATGAAAGCCCACCGATGAGTGCGGTCATGATATCGAAGCTCCCCACGGGTTGGATGGTGATACCCGGGGGAGGCTGGAGGAATGCAATATCACTGACCATCTCTTTCTTGAGGTTCTCCTCCTGGGGGATCTGGAGGTTGATCATTCCAAAGTGCATAACGCCTCTCATTGATCCGCTGATGAACTGATCTCTCACACTGGAAGGTATCTTGTCAAGCACGGCATCCAGCTGGCTCTGGGTCTGGGGCATCACTCCGCCATTATAAGCGAGAACGTACGTGACGATACTGGTCGCTGAGGTCAGTTCCGAATGGGTGGCAAGTTCGTGATCCTGGAACTCCTTGAGCCATTGTATCGTATCGAGATCCGTGACCCTGCCACCCTGGACGTAGAAATCCGCGGTACTCGCAGAACCGAGGACATTTGTAACTTCATCCATCTGGATCTTGGCCGGCATGTCGCTGGGGACGAAATTGTTCTGGTTAGCTTCGATTGCAATGAGCGGATCGAGCTGGAACCCGATCACCGCGATGAGGACTGCAATAAGAAGAACCGGGACCGGGTTCTTGGCGATTTTGACCGAGGTGCTGGTGAGGAACTGGCCGTAGGACCATGAACTTTTCTTTGGTGCCGGGAGTGTATCGCAGGCATCCTCACCGACCGCGTAACAGACCTGCGGAGCCTGTTGTTTTGGTTTGTAGTGGATGATGTGCGCGACAGCCGGTATACCAACGAGTGAGATGCAGTAACAGCTCATGATCCCGATCATGGCCACAAGGCCGAACGATTGGATCATGGGAACCGTGGAGATAAACATGGCGCAAAAACCCAGGGAGGTGGCCAGCATCGCGTACATCACCGCAGGGCCGGTCCTAGTGATGGTCATGAACACGGCATCGTCAAGGGAGCCTTTCCGTGCCTCCTCGTCCAGCCGGGCGTGGAACTGGATCGCGTAATCGATCCCGAGGCCGATCATGACCGGGAACGCCCCCATCACCGCCATGTTCAGCTGAATGCCAGCCAGACCCATCAGGCCAAGGGCGGTGCTCAAACCCAGACCTACAAAAACGACCGGCAGGAACCGGTAACTGACATAGGAGAAGAGCAGGCCCATGACGATGACCATCAGGATCATGGCGGCACCGATCAGGACCCCCATCTGGGATCCCATCGCCGCTTTCATCTGGGCGGTGAATGCCGGACTGCCGGAGACCTCCACCGTCACGCCCGCTGGTGGCGAGGACCTGTCGACCAGGGACTGGATGTTATTGAGCGTGGCCGCTTCGGTGTCAGCCGATAGACCTTCAACCAGCGGGATCTGCACGAGCGTCATGACGTTTGAAGGATCTGCAACCTTCAGTGTCGCAGCGGGGATCTGCTGGACGAGAGCATCGATCTGCCCTTTTGACTGGGGCAGGACGCCATTATTCTCATTTTTAAGGATATCTACAATGCTTGATGCACTTGCAATATTCTGCTGCTGGCGGATGTCGCCTTCCAGCCGGTCCAGGTACGTAAGCACCTGAGGATTCAGCGGTTCGCTCGTCTTGACAATCAGGATAATGGAATCCGCATTGAACGTGTTGGTATAATATTTATTGGCAATACCATCCGGCGAATTCTTGTCCAGGTAAGTATCGTTGCCGGTCTGCATGGTGATCATCGTCATGCCAACAAGGGCAATGATAAAAACCACGCCGATAATACCGACCACCAGTTTGGGCCGGTGGTTTACAAACCGTGCGATTGAACTGAAGATCTGATCGATCATAGTGTCTCTCTTTTTGCGGATTTCCTGCGTGCTGGAAAAGGGGAGTGGTTACTGGGGTTTGAACCGCTTCGTGTAAATCAGGTAACCTGCAGCGGCAAGCACTATAAGTATGAGGGCGATAATCACAGGCAGCCCGAGCCGGTCCACAATACTCTTTGCCGGGACGACGTCAACGTCCACCTTGAGAGGATCAGAGGTGAACTGGTTATTGAGCGAATCGCGGTAGATAACCTCGGAATCCAGCCCGTACTCTTTTACCGTAGCGCCGGCATCGAGTGAGACGTCGAACGCAGCTTCGCGGATGTCACCGGGTGCCATCGTGCCTAAAAAGGCCGTATCGTCGTTGCTCGTGAACGGGTCCACGGCGCTGATCCGGGCCTGCGCGTTATATGCGGTCGTCCCGCCGGTATTCTGGTACTCGACCGCGATCACGGATTTATCCCCTGGTGAGATGGTGGTCATGATCGAAGTGACGTTGAAGTCCACTTTTTCGCCAACAGGGACCCCGATTGTCACGATCTGGGAATCAACATAGTCCCCTTCGGAATTCTTGTAGTAGACCAGCACGTCGAGTGGATAGGTCTTCTGTTGAGCATTGCTGGAAACCATGACCCGGAACGTACAGTTTACCACCGATCCGATCGGGTAGTCCCCGACATAGACGCTCCCCTCTGTCGGCGTGACCGGGCTCTGGCCGTTTTCCTGGATCTGGATTACTGCGTTCTGGCCCTCTTCATACCCGATATTCTTTACCATTAAAATGACATACCCCTCGTTCCCTACGTTCAGGTTCTCCGTGTCTACACGGGGAACTGCTATCTGCACTTCGGATTTTATCTTGATCGGGATGCTGATACTCTCGTTGATAGTCTTGTACTGATAATTGAGCGTCTCGCTGCCTTCCTGAGTTGCCTGGTACAGGTACGTGTAATTCAGAATGACCGGTATCTGGTAGATCCCCGCAGGGGCATCCTGATTGACCGTGATGTGGAACGTTGCGGTGGCACTGGTACTCGCCGGAAGATCTCCGACAATCTGGGGATCAGCTTTGACCACAAGGGGGGCGTCCCCCGCATCCAGCGTCGCGGTCAGCTGTTTTGCGGTGTTGGAGAGATCACTTGGGTCGATGATGCCGGACTCGACAATCATGAACTGGTTGAGCCCTGTGTTCTCGATTACTACCTGAAGGTTGACATCATCTCCCGGGGAAAACTCATTGGTCCCCGCGATGTGCGCATTCAGCTCGGGACTCCCGGCCATGTATTTTGTCCCGGCTATCGCCGGGGATATGGCAATTGCTACAAGAACGATCGATACGAGGCACAGAAGCCGCAATGTGTTGATGCGGCGCCCCGAAGAACCTCTGCCAGCCCCGGCAGCCATCCTCTTTGTGGGGAATATGTATCCACTCTTCTCACTCATGCAGATCCTCGAAAAGGTTGTACAAAGTTTAGTACAGGTTGAAATTCTTATCATATATATCCCGATCCCACATTACTATACATTGTCCTCTTATTCCTCCACGGCCCGCCGGAACTACCATAATTACCCTCTTTTTCTAGGGGTGCGTGATGTTTTTGTTAATATCTGAAATTTTGGTGACGGATCTCTCTAGTTCCCGAATACGACCTGTCAGTGCCTGTTCACGGAGGGCGAATGCCGTTACATCGGTCATCGTGATATAGGTGCTGACCGTCTCTCCGTGTCGCACCGAGTTGATATGCCCATATATGCACCGCTTTTCACCATCCTTGCAGAGTATCCAGCTCTGGAATGTGGCCGGAGGTCCTGTGCATGTCATGGATCTCTTTAAGAGATCCGTCATTTTCTGAAGTTCTTTTGGGGTTATGAGATCACGTGTGTTCATCGTGCGCAGTTCTTCCATGGAATACCCGCTGATTTCCGATAGACGCCTGTTGGAATAAACAAACCGCTCATTCTCGATGATCATCAGGCCATCCTGAATGTTCTCCGCCATCATCCTGAATCGCTGCTCGCTTTCAAAAAGTGCCGCATCTTTTAATTCAAGTACGGTAACATCAGTCATGATGACAAACTGGTACAGAATGTTTTCATGCTGAAGACTGGTGATCCGAGAATACACACGCCGGTATACGCCGTCTTTTCTCCGGAGGCGGGCCTGGAAGTTAAAAAGGCCTTGGTGAGGGCTATTACGGAGTT
>Ga0187874_10002928_pt1 | contig 12428 bp, 10 predicted proteins | sample June2016WEW_16_1_3_FD_132993 | JGI IMG/M metagenome (GOLD analysis project Ga0187874, IMG submission 132993) | Peatland microbial communities from SPRUCE experiment site at the Marcell Experimental Forest, Minnesota, USA - June2016WEW_16_150 | ecosystem: Environmental > Terrestrial > Soil >... | reverse complement strand
GATTTCTTCCAAATACGCAGTGGAACTTGAAAGCTCCGTTTTAAGGTAATTATCATCTTGACTTACTATTCCCGCACTTTGCATTTGACGCATACTTTGGTTAGAATATATTGTAGCCTGCCAATCTTGAACAGCAGCATCGGAACTAAAGTTCCAGTTCTCTTCAAAAATTGTTTTATTTTCTATTGCGATGTCTGATTGCTGTAATGATGACGGCGATATCACGTACAAAGAGGGCGTAGCCTCAGCATACTCGTAAATATTCAACTCCCCAAATCTTTCAACTAAACGAAGATAAGGCTGCTCAGCAAAGAAAGCCTGCACTTCAGCAGGAGACATTATATCTGTATAGTTATAGTTAGGAGGCTGTTCAATTGAGAAAGTCTGCTCATTGGCAGGCGTTATATCTGTAAAGTTATATTCATCTCTACCCGTAAAATTATAGTAAACATCATTGCGTTGCAAAATATATTGAACACCAAGCAAATCCAACAACGCCTTGAACTCAAGTGGATTATTGTAAACCATTGTATAATTTAATTCTTCAAGAATAGCAGCGGTATCATTATTGATTTTATAACCATTGAGAGAATCCGTTGAAACAAGTGGTTTATCAATCAAACTATCTATCAATTGATCAGTGCCATAATACCCTGAAGCCCAATTGTAAGGCATCTGATAAAAATCATCAAGAGGCGTGATCAGAACCTTCCCGTCGCCTTGCTGACTGTTAATCCAGTTAGTTGCTTGAAGCCAATAATCAGGAATTTTAACATACGAAGAGAAAGGCAGTTTCGAAGTGTAAGTTTCAATTGGCCCGTAAGTCCCATTAGGCGCGTGTGCGATAAAAATTAACGGATAAACAGCTGCAACAAACATCAATAGCACCAAAAATACGATCAAACCCTTAGTGAACCGAAAATTAAATCTTTTAATCTTAGCGTTCGCAAGATTTCCGACAGAGTACCCAACAAGCAAAGCCAAAAATGGCATCATCAACAACGTAAACTTAGATGTAGGTTCTCTAAACATGCTCATCAAAGAGATATGTTGGTAAATCCACAAATCATTAATCGACCCATTCAAACCCTTTGCAAAGAACAATAAAACAAGAATTGCCCCCATTACATATGCGTTAAAACGCGATTTTTCACCTTTAAAAAGCAAAGCAGAGGCAGCAACAAGAAAAGGAGCAAAAACCAAAATTACTAAAACGGGATTCGAGTAAATGCTAAGTGTATTTGCTGGAACATAATCAGATAACCAACCCCAAAAACCATTCAACCAAAACAAATTCAAGAAAGACGCTCGTTCAGTGGTCCAGCTCCAAGCAGTAGCACTAATTGAGGAACTAAAGGCTTGAGATGAAAGGAAATAATAGTTTAGAATTGGAATTATCCACCACAAATTAATTGGGATTGCTAAACCTGCAATTTTGCCAAACGAAATGAGAAGTTGACGTAAATGTTTTCTAAACTTAACCAAGTAATATACAACAAAAATGCAAAGTCCAAAAGCCATCAACGCTAAATTTGCAGGATTTATACTTGCAAAAGAAAAAGCCACCACAGAGATTAACGCAAAATAAATAATATTTCGGTTGGCTTTTTTGTTATCTTTCTGATAGGTTGCGTTTACAATTTTGACAAACAAAACCAACAAAAGAGGAAGGAAAGCGTAAATCCATATAAATCCTATATTGCGTCTGTTGTCAAGTGCAAAAAAATTAAACATGTAAAAAAAACCAGCGGCAAAGCCAGCGAATTTAAGTTCTGGGTAAACTGTCTTCGAAAAATAATACATGGAAAACCCCCCTATCATAAACAGAAAAGTTTGGAAAATAATCTGAACGTAGCCTACACTCAATCCTAAGTAAACTAAAAAGGTACTAGGATATTGATAAAGTGCGTAAGCCGGTGTTGGAGTTGCGGAACCAAGAAAAGCATTTGACCACAAAAATGTCCCTGTTCTAAAAGAGTTTGAAGGGTTCAAAAAGATAGGAAAATCATCGCCGTTACTAATAATATATCCGGATCTTAACCAAAGAAGTGGAACTAATCCTGCAATGAAGAGAAGAATTAATTCAATTGCAGTAGTCTTATTCATTGATTAGAGTCCAGCCGCCATTACACTGATTGACCTGTTTTTATTACCATTTCTCTATAAGAAGGTTAAGCTTTGTATAAATTAAGAAACAAATGTGAATAAAAAGGAGATTATTAATAAATTATTTTTCCATCATGAAACGACGAAATTTGGCACTCCGATAGTCCTGAAAACATTTAATTTACAGTAGCCCTTCATCATTTTTTTCACGATTTCTCGGTCGCTAATTTTTCTTATCTGTTGAACTGCAGCCCGATAACGAAAGGTGTCTGGAAGAGATTTAAAATTCCAAAAAATCGCTTTTAATATATTTTGAGAAGTGTTTGGTTTAAGAACGCACATCCAAAAAACAGATTCAAAAATAAGTAGAGCAACGTAAAGGGGAACGGTTTTAAACATATTTGATAAATCATAGTTTTTTATGAGGGTCCGCAAAGTGTTTCTTTCCCTAAGAAAGACTCGCCTAACATTTGTTTCATAGCTTGTTGTCTTGATAACGCCGCCTAGAATGCTTGCACCACTCGCATGATAGATTTTGGCAGTTTTGTTCACCGTTATTTTGTACCCTGCCAGTTGCACGCGCCAACATAAATCAAGGTCCTCTGCAAACATGAAATATTTTTCATCGAAAAAACCAATCTTTCTTAAGAGTTCTGCTTTAATCATCATCGCGCAACCAGATACAAAAAAAACACTCACATTATCTAAAGAACTTTTTACCGCTAATGGATAACCAAACCTATCTATCCCAACGCCTATTTCTTGTATTGAACTATTATTTTTTAGATCAAATACAGCCGGACCTAAAATACCAATCGAGCCATCACTATCAGCAGTACCAATCAGCTTTTCAAGCAGGTCCTTCTCTACGGAAGTGTCGTTATTGAGCAGAAATACATAATCAGCTTTCCGACTAAGAGCAAATTCGATGGCTAAATTGTTTCCTTTTGCAAATCCAAAATTCTTAACAGTCTGCAAAAGCGTAATGTTCGGAAAATTCTTGCTCACGAAATCCGCCGAATCATCAGTTGAAGCATTGTCATAAACAACTATTCTGCAATTAGTATAAGTCTGCAGTTCAAGTGAAGAGAGACACGCCTTTAGATATTCCACACCGTTATAATTGAGGACAATAACGTAAACAAGAGGAGTGCTAGTCATTGGTTATCCGCTTCAGGAATTCGTCAGCCGTCTTCTCCCAAGAGAATTGTTTAGAATAATTCAAGGCATTATTACTTAACCGTTCTCTAAGGGAGCTATCCCCTAATATTCTTAGTGTTTTGTCTGCAAGATCCTCAATATTGCCGGTCTCCGCCAGCAAACCTGTTTCCGAATTAATTATGCTATCGCAAAGTCCAGGCACATCATAAGCGACCGCGGGTACCCCTAGCGCGTTAGCTTCAATGACATTTAGGCCCCAGCCTTCTCGTAATCCTGGAACCACTAGAACCCAACCCTTTTTCATTAACTCCCTTCGCTCAGCATTATCCAAGTTTCCAAGAAAACTGATCCCCTTCTCGGAAATGCGTTCAAGCGTGCGTCGAAATGGTCCATCACCGAAAACCCACAATTCAGAATCAGACAAATGGTCTTTCACTATCTTAAACGCTTTGAGTGCGTGATCAGGTCGCTTAGCTCGTTTCAAACGACCTGAGAAAACCACAACTGGCTTAGAATCTTTCTCGGGTAAACAATCCAAAGGCTTAAAATTCAAACCCTGAGGAACAACAGAAACGCGTTTAAACCCCAAATTTGTCAGGTCTTTACGTGTGCTCTCGGAAACTGTTACTGTAGGCACGTCAACATACTGTTTTAGCCAACGATTCTCAAGAAAATGATAACCCAAGTAACTAATTGGAAAAGGCATTTCATAAAACCAGTACTCTCGAGCCAACTGATGAATTAAAGCCACAACTTTCTCGTTATTTTTTATGAATTTTGGCGCAAAAAAAGGGACAGTATTAATCTCATCAATGACTACGTCAAATTTTTGTGCTTTAAATCGTTTAGCGTAATTTTTTTTGGCTGCCTGATAAACAGTTAATCTTCCGCCTGCTCTAACAATCTCTATTCCATCGAGAAAATCTTCTCTCTTGCTACCAGGAAATTGGGAAGTAAACAAGCTAACTTCGTGACCTGATGCAACCCAGCGTTTTGCAACTTCGTGGGTAAAAACTTCAGCTCCGCCCATGTCGGGGTTAAGCCAACAACGCCAATTAAGCCAAAGGATCTTCAAACTTTCCATTCACTTCACTATATAACTAGAAACTGCGTTTCGGACCTTTTGTAACGGAAGTTTGCCGTTGATACCATCGAATCACTCTAAGCCTGTAAGCTATTCCAAGCAAATCGAGAAACATGTGCCACATCTCTTTTGGCTTGAACTCAGCATCTAACTTGATATTTACAGGCATCTCAACAACTTTTAGACCATAAAGATTCGCGACCGCCAGCAACTCAACGTCGAAAGCATAACGCTTGACAGCCAATCTGGGAAAAATGTCGATAAACGCACTTTTCTTCATTGCTTTGAGCCCAGACTGGGTATCTTTAAGAGGCAACCCAGTAAGAAAACGAACCAAGCCATTGAAGACTTCGCTCAAAATTCGTCGAGACACCGGCACTTCTACTTGGGAATCAACATGCCGTTTAGAAGCTATAACAATGTCACCTTGCTTTAAAGCTTCAAGATATTCTGAAATAGTTCCTAAGTCGATGTCCATATCGCCATCAGTAAAAATCACGACGCTCCCACTAGTCTGCATAAAACCAGTCTTCACAGCATACCCTTTCCCCACGTTCTCTTTGTAACTCAACACTTTAACGTGACCGTTTCTCCCAGCGTACTTCCTCGCTATTGCCAAAGTGCAGTCTTTACTCCCGTCATCAACGACGACAATTTCATACGGCAAATTCTTACGCTTGAAAACAGCGTCTATGGTTCCGAGGGTGTCTTCGATGAAAAGTTCTTCATTGTAAGCTGGAATCACAAATGACAGTTCAACTTGCTCCATCTAAAGCAACTCCGTTTTTTTTCCTTTATTTTTACTTTTGCAAGCAAGTTGTAAAATGACTCCAGCAGCCAAAGCAAAATAGGCCAAATCCGCTGCATTGGAAGCCCATGCTGATCCTACGGCCAAAAGAACAGCGGCGGCAAATAAGAGCGCCATAAATCCCGCGATGAATGGGTAACCCCAATCTCCCTTAGACCATTCGCTAAACTTAACGTAAATGTTGGAGAGGTATTCTCTTTTTGTCATCACGAGTGTTGTCGTTGACATTAGCATTTTAATCGGATTTAACGTTTACCCTTAATTACTCCCACATCATCCATACTTAATGAGTAGCAGTATGCCTGCTAGCTGATGTGCTGAAAACATTCTCCCGGATGTTTGAGAGCATCTGACTTTCACCTTACATCAACTAATTTGAAGCATATTTGTAAATAGCAATTTCGCCACTATGGTAGATTTCATGAAATGATGACGACACAGTTGGTTGCCCATACCATCCTTTTCCATTTACCCACCATATTAGATATATTTGTGTGTGTCCTTCTTGGACAATTCTCATTGCGGCAGTAGCTGGATCCTCAAAGCCGTAGTATCTAACCTGATTCACATTTAGAGTTAGCAATGCCCAACCGTAAAAGGCGGTGTGAGTGAGCAAAAGTGCACTGCTATTTACGTTCTCTTTGAACCATTGAAGGACGTTGACTGTACTTTGACAGTCGGCAGCCGATATAGTGTTCTGCAGCATTGAGGTTGGAATTTGGCTAAGATAAGCATTGAATTGCTTTGGATCAAAGTACGCCAAGGGTTGTTGTGATGTCATAAATATAAAGCCAAGACTCAGAACAGTCGTTGACAAGACAAGATATAAAACTGCAATTCTCTGCAAGGTGAATATGGAGCGCTTCCATCTAATTGTTTTCAGCCTGCTCAGGCTTTCTGTCGCGTAGAATGCAATTGGATACACGAGCATCAATAACCAACGGTAAGGACTCACGGAAGTCGGTATCAACAGTAAAATCAAGCTCAAAAGAAGCCAAGATCTGAGTTGCAGGTTTCCAAATTGCTTGAAACTTATCGCCATCAAAGGCAACAAAGGCAAGAAACAGTACAAGAAAAAACCTGCTTCGTTGATCAACATAGACTGGTAGGAAGCAAAGCCGGTCCAACTGACTAAAGGTGACGTAACATTCGAGTAACCAAGGATGCCGGATACTGAAGTACTAATGAAGTAAACGATGACAAAATAAAGTGCCGCAGGTAATGAAGCCACCGTCAAATTAAGTGCTTGGTTATAGCGTTTATGAAACAGGTTAGGAACGATGGTAAATATCATAACACCTAACATGATTACAGCCCCAATTTGATCAGATAAAACAACTAATAACATAGCCGAAGCAAGCAAAACATAACGTTTCCAGGAACCGTTTTTTTGGTTGACAAGGAGCATCAAGACAACAAAAAAGAAAACCAAACTAAACTCTACCCGAAGTTGATCCCAAGAGGCTCTCAAAGCCACAAAATAAACCGTTCCTAAAACAGCAACAAATGTGCTTTTAACAAGAGACCAACTCAATCCTCGCTTTGCAAAAAAAAACATCGATAATCCTAAGAAGCCCAGGAGCAAAGGAGAAATTATCTTAATCAAAAAGACGGGTGATGCCCCAGCACTAACTAGCGACATGTATATCGAGTAGAAGAGTGGAGCAATTGAAAGAAAATTCCACAAGTTTATCCCGTTGTGCAACCACAACAAGGTGTTTGGAACATAAAACGCCAAGGTATCGAACCCAATTATGTAAGGGCCTATTAAAATCTCAGGTATCGTCCTTATGGCTACAGGTATTATAAATGCGAGAAACGGAAAAATTACAAAGCGATGTTCGCTAATCCATCTTTTTATTGAGTTAGTAACCAGAGTCACTCTTCACTCTCCAGCTCTCCAAGGCACCCAAGCACGGATTTAAGTGTATTAAACTTTGAATTCGAACCTAAATGCCTTATGCTTGGGAAGACGGCTGAAGAATCAGCTGTCAGGGTTATTCTGAATATAGTAAAGGGCAGCGTCAAGAATCAAACTATTCGTGTCACTCCCAGGACTCCCAGCGTCTAAAGACTTGCCGGTATCCATGCCGTCAAAGTAACCATTTGTGGGAGTAGGAAGGGCTTGCTCAAGACTAGTGACCATACTTCTGGCAAAAGTTGTGTTGTAGAGAGCCAAGAATCCAAAGGCCACTTTATAGAAAATAACAGGATTCATGCCGTTGTAATAGTACATTGACGAGTTAGTTATTTGCCATGTACTGCCGTTAGGCGCAACCACCCACTCGTAAACGTAGCCGTTACCTGGGCTGCTTCCTTCACTGAAGGCCGCGTAAGAGCCCGTCGCTTCGTAGTAAGCTTCCGAAGCCTGATAGACCTCCTTTATTAAACTCGTTAATTCTGGGTGGCTATTGTTTAGTTCAAAAATTGACATAAGAAGCGGCTCGCAAGTGATTGGAGTATCAGGCAATGTGATATTATAGGTCGAAATAGTTGAAGAATTAGATATGTTTGTCATTATCTGATTTGGAATATTGTCTTGCTGAGGCCAAAAGCTTTCAAAACCGGTCCAGCAATAATAGGCATAAAGACTGTTTGAACCTGAATTGTTTTTGATTATTGGCAACAGAGAAGCGTAGTTTGACCTATTTTGATTAACGTTCCAAACAAGGCTGTCTATTCGCGTAGTCAAACTAGAGTTGTAATTTATGAGGTTGCTAAGTGCAACAAGCAACTTACCCGTATCAACAACGTCAACACCGTCTGAGGCGTAAGTTGAATTCTCCAGATAGCCTTTGCCATTCGTTGCGTCGTAGAACCAGAAAGGCCAGCCAGTGGTATTGTTAAGAGGTCGATTTTCCAAGAAACTTAAAACCATGTTTAACCTATTGTCGGAGCCCCAGGTCCCGTTTGTAGGGATCACACCTATTTCCTGCGCATCGATAACAGCTTGAATGTATGCTCCTAAATCCCAGTCAGTAAAAGCTTTGAAGCCGGTGCCTCCAGCATAGGGAAGCCCAGTAACTTGGTCCACGCCGACTCCAGGCTTGAAAAAGGCCCAAGCATTCTCGGCCACCTCTGTCCAAACAGTGGTGTTCATGCCTTGACTGCTTTCGATCAAGCCCGGCGGCTTAGGTTGAGTGTCAGCTTGTACCGCCCCGTTTATACCACTTATTATTCGAATTATATTGGGAAGCGGAGAGCTCTTGGGTTTGGGGTGAGCAGTTGGCGATGGAGTAGTAGTCGAGTTGTTGTTTTGCGGAAGGATAACGTTAGCTTTAGGATTGCTTTTCAAAGAGAGAAATGTAAAACATGAAATTAGGATTACAGCTATAATCCCGAGCGCTAAGATGTACTTTTTTTTGCGCCCGATCCGCCAATTTATCGCCTTTGTAAAACCTTTTTCTGGCTCTGCCTCGAGAGTCCTATGTAAGGAAACACGTAGAGGTTTCAGAATGGAGCTAATTTTTCCGCATTTAACCAATTTTATATCATCACGACAAGATCTGCTGTTTGAAGGTAGTGCTAATCCTTTGATGAGCAAACCACACTTTTTGCAGCAAACATCAAGCCATTTAGGCTTAAGTGCAATTTAAAATTATAGGTAAAAAACGCTCGCGTATCTGCATTATTTTTAAGCAATCATTATTATTTTGATGTATCTTAAGCACTTGTCACTTTACAAAGTTTGGGGTTATGAAGCCTTTCTTAACCGTCTTGTCCCAAACTCTTTTCCGTCTGAACAGCAACTTTAGAAAAGCTAAGCCAGCAATACACATTTGCAATAGCCAGTATACATAAATTGAAGGCACCCAAAGCAGATTCCGAATCTTGAACGGCTTTTCAGTAGCAAGTAATCCTACTCCGACTGAAAGCAGCGAAATAGCGGTCAAAGCAATTACCAGTCCAGTGAAAAATATCACCAAGTTGCTTTGAGAAAAGAATAGAGCGGCAACACACCAGTTAATGTAGCTAAGAAGGGAAATAACCATCATGAAAGGTCCGCCCATCGATATTTCTGCGTCAATAGTTCTTCTATTGAGAGTATCCAGAAGGCGACCGTACTTCAGTGCTGTCTCCATGTATCCACGGTACCAACGAACACGCTGCTTTACCAAGTCTCGAAAACCGTTCGGCGTTTCTTGACCGCAACAGACATCTTCAGCATACTTGATTTGACATTTTTTTTCGACGAGCCGCAAAGCTAATTCCACGTCTTCTGTGAGGGAGGTTTCATCCCACCCACCGAGCTCCTCCAACAAGTTTCGTCTTACGAACTGGCAGCTTCCGTTCAGAGGAACAAAAAGCTTTAGCGTCTCCCTCCCACCGAGTAATGCTTGGAACCAAGCGCGTTCTTCCATTGCTACAACTCTCGTTAAAATGTTCTTTTTCTCATTCAGCGAGGTTGTTCGACCCTGGACGGCGCTTATTTTTCCGTCGCAAAAATAGGAAGCTGCTTTTCTTAGCACGTCTTTTTCCGGAACGCTATCAGCATCGAATACCGCGACGATTTCACCTGTCAAGTAGGGGAGTACTAGGTTTAAGGCTGCGGGTTTGCCTCTTGAGCCATCTTCTTTAATAATCTTGAATTCGCCAGGATACTTCGCTGAAAAATCCGAACATACTTTGTAGGTTTTATCTACTGAATTCCCATCCACGACAAAAATTTCTATCTTGTCCTTTGGATAATCTAATTCTTGAAGGCTGTTCAGGCAGCGGCCGATAACAGCTTCTTCATTCTTAGTCGGCACTATAATTGAAAACTTTGGGGTTTCTTCGTTGCCCATACAACTGCCTGAGACGCGCTTGCGTCTGCTCTTTATTCCGGCGTATATGATTGAGCCGTTATACAGGGTCCAGAAGAGCAAGAATGCGAGCAGAACAATAGAAATAATATTAACTATTATCATTTTAGAGCCAACCCCCATAAAGCTTCAGCATATATTAAAACTGTGCCTTCAACTCCTACGAAATCCTTATTCTCACGACTCCGAAATATAGACGAGAGGCAAGTCCCAAATTTTGCCAGAGCGTTTTCCGTGAGACCAAGTCGCATCCTTTACTACAGCCCATTATGCTTTTAACGTTTTTAAATCTTGTTTAAGAATGCTTTCTAGCCAAGTTATAAACCCATAGTCTAAAACTATAGAAAACATCAAGAATTCCCACTTTTCAGGAGGGTTAACGTCGTATGCGCGCCAGCGACCCATTTCGCATACATAAATTCTGCATCTCAATTGGTTTCTTGTTTGGATTTCTCTTAGTGAAGTAAACGGCGAGGTCATTTAAACCCAAATCGAGTATTGAGAAAGCGGTGAGGCTAACCCCGACTATTTGAGATAGAAGCGATCAAACAATAGATTTCTACTTAGCTCGTCAATTCCACAATCAAGCTTTTATAAGTCCAATCAAAAACATAGTACACCAAAGTGATATTTGGGGAAACAAGTATGTGAAGTTGATGCGTGAAACTATTAGGCAATTCGTAAGAATATGCGCTGAAACTCTGCCTATTCAAGAACCAATATACGAATTTGGCTCCCTTCAAACACAGGGGCAGATTGGTTACGCAGATTTGCGACCTTACTTTCCTAACAAAAAATATTTTGGGGCTGACATGAGACGGGGCCCAGGCGTTGATGTCATTCTGAATCTGCATGACATAGATTTGCCTTCGGAAACTGTTGGAACCGTACTTTGTTTGGATACTTTAGAGCATGTTGAGTATCCCCGAAAGGCAATTGCAGAAGTGTACAGAATCTTGAAACCAGATGGCTTACTAATCGTAAGTTCAATCATGGCTTTTCACATCCACGATTATCCCTCTGACTACTGGCGTTTTACGCCTGAAGCATTCAAAAGCCTCTTGAAACCCTTTGAAACATCATTTGTAGATTTTGCAGGGGAATTCTATTTCCCACATACCATAGTAGGCGTCGGCTTTAAAAGAAAACTTACCACTTACCCAAGCAACTTCTTGAAACAAATCGAGAAATGGAAAAAATACTGGAGTCACCCGATAAGAAGCAACTTACATGATTGGACTGGACTAGCTGAAATGTTCACACCACATATCCTTTTCGCAAAGGTTAAAGGATACAGGCAATCAAAAAAACGGGATAAATAAAAAAAAGAAAAGACGATGGCTTGCTGTAAATCAAAAGAAGTAACCCAAAAAACAAGAATGCCCTAACTCTGGTATCTGATGGCCAAGACTCGCTACGAAGGAGGTTAAAAAGCTTGATAGAATCCAGATGGAAACCAACCTATACTTTTTTGATCTCGGAAACGAGTTACGGAAATGCTGCTTCTTTGTTTCCAAAAATAGCTAAGTACCTCGAAGACATCGAATTTGCAATCAAGCAGTCAGACAAGATGTTTGAATTTAGTCGTCTTTACGAGAAAATTGGCGTGGAAAAACCTTCAAAAACAGATGTTGCTGAAAGCTTTAATCAAGCTTGTTGCCCTTTTGCCAAACCTGGGCACTGTAAAAATCGTCAATGACTGCCAAGGGCTAGAGGTAAATGCTGATTCACTGCTCAAGCAACTTTTTTACAACTTTCTCGACAACTCATTAAAGCACGGCGAAAAAGTCATCCAAATACGACTACACTACACTAAAGATAGTGATGGAGTGAAACTTTTCTATGAAGACGATGGAGTTGGCGTGCCGGAAGTTAATAAGCCGAAGCTTTTCGGTATCGGTTTTACTACTGGGAAAGGCAGCGGACTTGGATTGTATTTGATAAGGAAAATGATGGAAGTCTACGGGTGGACGATAGCTGAAGAGGGCAAACCGGGCGAAGGAGCAAGATTCAAATTAACTATTCCAAATCGATAAGCCAAAATCGAAACTCCCTAAAGTAAAGATAAAACGAATTATTTCTACAACCTCAGAATTTGGCGGAGGCTTGGCCTCATCCGAGTCTTGGCAAAAATTTTTCTTTAAGCACCTATCCGCAAAAAAAATGCCGACGTTTTTGTTCCTTCGGCCTGTAAACATGCGCATTATTTGAGCTCAAAGCGATTAAAATAGGAATCAAGATTCATAGAGATTTCGGGAGATTTAAAGAGATTAAGGGAGAATTCGAAAATTTTCCATCGCCTTACGTCGCTAATCCTCTCATTAGCTTTACTTTTTAAGACGTTTATTGACTTTTTCAGACTTCTATTGACTTCTATTGACTTTTGTTGACGTTAGTAGACTTTAGTTGACTTTAGCAGACGATAGTTGACTTTAGTTGACGCAACCTGCAACCAATCCAAGCT
>Ga0187874_10002927_pt1 | contig 12433 bp, 14 predicted proteins | sample June2016WEW_16_1_3_FD_132993 | JGI IMG/M metagenome (GOLD analysis project Ga0187874, IMG submission 132993) | Peatland microbial communities from SPRUCE experiment site at the Marcell Experimental Forest, Minnesota, USA - June2016WEW_16_150 | ecosystem: Environmental > Terrestrial > Soil >... | reverse complement strand
CGCGCTTTCACAAGCGCGGCTACAGGTTTATTTCACTTCCAGCAATGCCCCATGACAACTGAAGCCCGCACCGAACGACGACATCCACCACAATCCGTCCGGCACGGCGTCATGCAAGGCGCGTTCGAGCACAAACAGCACGGTCGGGCTGCTGACGTTGCCGAATTCGCGCAGGACCGCGGCGCTGTGGCGCACATCAGATTCGGTCAAACCGAGCTTGTCGCGCAACGCCAGCAACACATCGCGCCCGCCCGTGTGGAAAATCCAGCCGGCCACGCAGTCGCGCCGCACGCCCGCCGAGGCGAGCGCACCGGCCAGGAGTTTGGCGGCCTCGTCACCGACGATTTGCGGGACCTCCGGCAGAAGAATGTTTCGCAACATGCCGCTCTTGTGGCCGAAACGCAGCGTGTCGCGTTTGTCGGGCGCGAGACAGGAGGAACCGAATTTCCATTCGACGCGCCGCCGGTTCGATTGCGGTTCGGAGGCGAGCACCGCCGCGCCCGCGCCGTCACCGAACAAACAGGCGCTGACGAGCACGCCGGGGTCGTCATCGAGATAAAACGCCGCGCTACAAACTTCGACGCAGACGGACAAAACCTTTTTGGCGCGGTTGGCGGTGAGGATGGCCTCGGCGGTGCGCAAATTGGGCAACGCCGCACCGCAACCTTGTCCCACCAAATCGAGCGTGAAAACGTCGGGGCGCAGGCCGAGCCGTTCGCCGGCGTAGCTCGTGAGTCCCGGACACAAATAGCCGGTGCAGGTGCTGATGAGCACGGCGTCAATTTCCGCGGGCGCGCAGCCCGCATCCTGCAAGGCGCGTTGCGCGGCCTCGACGGCGAGTGTGGGCGCGTGTTTGGCGAAGCGCGCTTGCAACGCGTCCGGCGTCAAATCAAACGCCTCGGTCAGCGGATCGAGCGCCAGGTGGCGCGAGGTGATGCCATTCTCGCCGCAGAGAACTTTTTTGAGGATGGCACGCGAACGCGGAGCCAGCCGTGTGAACGGCACGGAATTTTGCAGCGCGTCCCAACATTCGCGCTGCGCGTAACACCGCGGCGGCGCGGCAACTCCGAGTCCCACAATAAACATAAACCAGCTTAACGGGCGATTCATTGACGCGCCACTTCAATTAATGGGATGCCGGAGAAGCCGGTTTGTTCCAGCCAGTTAAGTGCGCAAAAAGCGGCGGGGGTTGTCCTGCCGCCGTTTTGGTTCTTATGAATCTTACTTCAGGCCGACGAGATATCCGAAACGGGCGCGGAATTGCTCCGGCTTCATCGAGACGCTGGCGGCGAGCTTGGCGAGTTGCTTGGCATCCTCAAAATCATCGCGTTCGAGCTGGATCATGTAGGCGCGGGCGCATTCGTAGGCTTCGCCGTCCACGTTGACGCGGCGGTTTTGCATGCGGCCCGTCTTCGGGTCGATCATCTTGTCAAACGGCAGCGGAATCATCTTGCCATCCACGACGCTGATGATGGCGCCGTATTTTTCGGCTTCGGGCGAGAGCAAAAATTTCACCGCGGCATAGCCGAGGTCGCGCGTGTATTCGGCGTCGAAGGGAATCGGGTCGGCGCAGCGGAGTTCGTAGCCGAGGTCCTTGTCAATGAAGGCCATTTTGAGGCCGAGCTTTTCGAGGCGCGCGGCCAGGAGGTCCTTTATCAGGCGGCCAAATTCGATTTCGCCGAGGCGCAAATGGCCGTGCTCGTCGCGGATGACCTTGCCGTAACGTTCCAATTGTCCTTCGGGCAGCGCCTTGACCAATCCCTGCTCGCCCATCGCCTCAATGAGCCCTTCGGCGAGAATGACGATGCCGTATTGCGAACCTTCGGCGCGGCGCTTGACAATGGAACCGATGATGAGGTCGCAAACTTCATCCGCCGTCACCTGCCGGTCATGAAACTGCTCCGGGATGATGACGAGCGTGGCCGCCGCCGCCTTGCCGATGCCGAGCGCCAGATGTCCCGCCGCGCGCCCCATGCAGATGATGATGTACCAGCGCGACGTGGTGCGGGCGTCCTCGGCCAGATTGCGGACAATGTGAACGCCATTGTGCCGTGCCGTCTCGAACCCGAACGTGGGCGTCGAGCCGGGCAGGGGCAAATCATTGTCAATCGTCTTGGGCACGTGCGCGACGCGAATGGCGCCGCTGCTGCGCTTGGCCACCTGGCTGGCGGAATACGCCGTGTCATCGCCACCAATCGTCACCAGGTCGGTGATGCCCATGTTTCTGAATGAGTTGAGCACGTTTTGCATGCTGGCCTCGGATTTCGTGGGGTTGGTGCGCGCGGTGCCGAGGATGGAGCCGCCGCGCAGATGAATGTCCCGCACGTCGCGAATCGTGAGCGGCCGACACTGCGGCGCGTCGCCTTGTGCGAGCCACTTAAAGCCATCGCGAAAACCGATGACTTCAAAACCCTGGTTGACGCCTTCAATCGTGGCCGCCGCGATGACGCCGTTGATGCCAGGTGCCGGGCCGCCACCCACTAAAATGCCCAATCTGCCTTTTTGCATGTCCGTTTCTTTCTAATGGTTGACTTTGAATCACGAGGATTCACCTCAAAGGATGAACAATCAACCAAGGGATTTCAAGAACACTTTCCAGCGCTGAATCAGCGGATGAAAGAATTTAATTTTCTTCGCGGCACGATGAATTCACAATTACCGGAATGAACCGGGCCGTTTTTCTCGACCGCGACGGGGTGTTGATTGAGGAAAGGAGTTATTTGCACCGCGTCGAGGACGTGGTGTTCATCCCCGGGGCGGCGGCGGCGCTGAAACGTCTCCAGGACGCCGGGTTCAAACTGTTCATCGTGTCGAACCAGTCCGGCGTCGGGCGCGGCTACTTCACGCTTGCCGATGTGGAACGCGTCAACGAGCATCTTGGCCGCGAACTGGCCCGCGACGGCGTGCGGTTCGAAAAAATTTACATCGCGCCCGAGGCGCCCGGCCAGCCGGGCCGCGGACGCAAGCCGTCGCCGCAGTTTTTGTTTGATGCCCGCGACGAATTCGGCGTGGACCTGGCGCACAGTTACATGATTGGCGACAAGCTGGCCGATTTGGAATGCGGCTGGAATGCCGGCGTGAAAAAATGCATTCTCGTCCGCACCGGCTATGGCGCGGAACTTGAACAAAAATCGCCGGACAAACTCAAACAGGCGGTGGTCGTTGATAATTTGAGTGGCGCGGCGGATTGGATTTTGGGTTCGTTGAATCGTGAACCGTTGAACCGTTGAACCGGTTCCCAACGCCCGAACGACTTTGACGATTCAACGATTTAACGGTTTAACGTTTTAACGAATCATGTGCGGCATCATTGGATACGTCGGTAAAAAGGCGGCTACGCCCATCCTGCTCGAAGGATTGCGGCGGCTGGAATATCGCGGCTACGACAGCGCGGGCGTGGCCGTGGTGTGTGGCGGCGAGCTGCTCGTTCGCAAAAAGGTCGGACGAATTGACAAGGGCCTCGCGCGCCTTTTGAAATCGGAACCCGCCCCCGGAAATCTCGGCATCGGCCACACGCGCTGGGCCACGCATGGACCGCCGTCGGATGAAAACTCCCATCCCCATCTCGACCAGTCCGGCAAAATCGCCGTCGTCCACAACGGCGTCATCGAGAATTACGATGCGCTCAAACAAAAACTGCTTGCGGCCGGACATAAATTCAAATCCGGCACCGACACCGAGGTGCTCGCGCATTTGATTGGCGATTACTACGAGAAACGACGTAGCCGCCGATGTGAATCGGCGGACAGTCCGCGCTTTGACAAGCGCGGCTACAAAACCGACTCTAATCCGCTGACCCAAGCCGTCTGCGACGCGCTCCGCGACGTCATCGGTGCCTACGGCATCGCAGTCATTTGCGCGGAGCAGCCCACAACCATTGTCGGCGCGCGGCGCGGTTCGCCGCTCATCATTGGCATCGGCGCCGGCGAGAATTTCCTGGCCAGCGATGCCAACGCCATCGTCGCCCACACGAAAAAAGTTGTTTATCTCAACGACTACGACGTGGCCACGGTCACGCCCGAGCGCTTCGACGTTTTGAACCTCGGCACGGACACCGCCAACGTTCAGATCAGCAAACTGGAATTCAGCCAGGAAGATGCCGCGCGCGGTGAGTTCGCGCATTTCATGCTCAAGGAAATTTTCGAGCAGCCGCGCACCGTGGAAAATGCCCTGCGCGGCCGCGTGGACAAGGAAGGCGCGACGGCCAGGTTTGGCGGCCTGAATCTGACGACCGCCGAATTGCGCGCGATTGACCGTATCGTCATTGCGGCCAGCGGCACGAGCTGGCACGCGGCGCTCGTCGGCGAATATTTGATCGAGGAGCTGGCGCAAATCCCGGTGGAGGTCGAGTTCGCGCACGAATTTTGTTATCGCAACGCGCCGCTCGAAAAAAACACCGTGCTGCTCGTCATCTCCCAATCCGGCGAAACCGCCGACACGCTGGCCGCGTTGCGCGAAGCCAAACGCCGCGGCCATCGCGCACTGGCCATCGTCAACGTCGTCGGCAGCTCCATCGCGCGCGAGTCCGATGGCGGCATTTACATGCACGCCGGCCCGGAAATCGGCGTCGCCTCGACCAAGGCCTTTGTCTCCACGCTCACGATTCTGGCGTTGCTGGCCGTGCATCTGGGCCGGATGCGAAATCTTTCCGCCCGCCGGGCGCTGGAAATTCTGCACGCGCTCGAAGCCGTGCCCAAACAACTCGAAGCCATCCTCGCACAGGACAACACGTTGAAGAAGCTCGCGCTCAAATACGCGAAGGCCGACGATTTCTTTTTCCTCAGCCGCGGTTACACGCTCCCGATTGCGCTCGAAGGCGCGCTCAAGCTGAAGGAAATTTCCTACATCCACGCCGAGGGCTATTCGGCGGCGGAAATGAAGCATGGCCCGATTGCGTTGATTGACCCGAAGACACCGACGGTTTTCCTCGTGCCGCAGGATTCGGTGTATGACAAGACGATGGCGAACCTGGCGATGATTCGCGCGCGCAAAGGCCCCATTATCGCGCTGGCTACCGAAGGCGACAAACGAATCAGGAAAGTAGCCAACGATGTGATTTACCTGCCGAAGGCGCTGGAACCGATTTATCCGATTTTGGCGGCGGTGCCGCTGCAGTTGTTCGCGTATCACATCGCCGTCGCCCGCGGCTGCGACGTGGACAAGCCCCGCAACCTGGCCAAGAGCGTGACCGTGGAGTGAAAAAGAAGCCCTCTTGCCATCCTGTAAAAGAACAATAAAGTTGGAAACTGCACAACAAAGTCGGAAACTCGACAATAAAGTCGGAAACTGAAAGAATATCAATATTGGCGGGCAGATATTCTCAATTTGGCAGCGCAGAAGCGGAATTGTGTCAATGTGCGTTTCCCCGCCGTTTCAAAACAGGTTTAGCAGGATGCTGGACGTGGCCTGATTCCGTCGGCGGGAGCGACGATGGATAAGCGAATAGCAGTGTCTGTTTGTCCGGATCCGGTTCGTCGGGACGAAGCGACCAGTGGTCTATGCGGGAAATCTTCGCTTTGATGCTGGAGTTCAGAGCAGGCATCAGTTCGGTCGCGATTCTGTGCTGACATGCGGCCATCAACGCTTTCACACGCCGCTGTTTTTCCTTGTTGCTCACGCCAGCTTCTGGTTCGCTCGCGCCGCCGTACCCAAGAAATCCACGAGCAAACGAACTATCAATGTCTCCGAAAAAAATCCGGGTCTGTTCGCAAATAGCGAATCGCTTGGATAACGAAGCCATGATTACGGCAAGAGAAAATGCATCTTGCCGGTACTGAATCGAATCGGGCCACGCACTGATCGACCGGAGGGGTAGGAAATGGTCAATGAAGCGACTTCTTTCTGCTGGCGAATTCGTTTATGCTGTCGTCACACGACAACAATGATTTACCTTGATCACAATGCGACTACGCCGGTCTTGCCTGAAGTGTTTGAGGCAATGAGGCCGTATTTCTGTAAGGAATGGGGCAACCCATTGAGTGCGTATCGCTTCACTCTATGAACGCACCCGCCAAACTGAGCGAGTTGATGGACGCTCTCGAGTTCGAGTCCGTGGAACGGCGCAGCTATTTTGACCGGCACACCGGCCGGATCGTCAGCGTGGAGGACAGTATTCTGAGCGCCGTGGAAGAGGGCGGGGAGGAAGCGTTGAGGAGCCTGACTGACTGGCAGAAAGAAGAAGTCGAAACGGCGCGGGCGATTGTGAACCACAGCGGCGACCGCTTCATTGATCCGCCGGGCAAGTTTGAGTTCAACGAATACCGTCACATGGAGCGATTCATCCGGGCATTGCCCGACGCGAAAGCCGCGGAAGAGCTTTGGCGTGCGATCAAGGGCCACGGCGCTTTCCACCATTTCAAGGACACGCTTTACCGGCTGGGTATTCAGGATCAATGGTTCGGATACCGTGACAAGGCGATGAAGGAGTTCGTGATCGGCTGGGCCGAGGCGAACAACGTGCCCTACGAAGATGACATCAAAGACCGAAAACGGTGACGGCGTCTTGTTCGCGCTGGCCGACCAGCTTGAGGAGCGGCTGAGTGCTGCGCAGCGCCAGGCCCGGCCCGACGAAGCATGGCGAAGGCGGCCGGACGCCGTCACGCCCTCTGCGGCAAGCTCGTCCCCCAAGACCCGAACGACGAACCAGCGTCCGTTTTGTTGGAGCGGACCAAAACGCATCATGAACCCAAGTCCTGGAGGGGCGCCTGTAGATAGCCCAGCGATTCATCGCTGAGTTACGGGGCGAAAACGGAATGAGTCCCGTCAGGGACGAAAGACAACGTTTTTGCCAATCCTCCTTTTCTTTCGCCCCTCCCGTCTCCACTGCGTTTAGCCGGGCGGCTTTGTGCCTTTGGTTTATAATTTCAAGCCGAAATAGAGCGCTGCCGCGCCGGACACGAGATGCACCAGGTTGTGAAACACACTGGGTTGCATTCCTATCCAGCTTGGGGCGCAAAGGCCGATTAACCCTAACACGATGAGGGAGAGCCCTCCGAAGGTTGCAATTTTCTTGATCATATTAAGTTTCGACTGGTTAGAAATGCGGATTCCGAGGCGCACAGCAGCCATACGACGACGCAACCCACCACGACGATGTTGAGGTTTTTTTAATCTTCCCGGCCATCAGAATACAGGTGTTGACCAGCCAGAGCAACACGCCGATGACGATCAGAGTGACGGCGAGAGAAATCAGTGACATATATCACTTCCAATATTACCTCCAATTTGGATGAGTGGTTTATTATCCATGCTGTGAACCTAAGCCGGAGAGCGGAAAGGTGCTATGGGGTGTTACCCTACTGGGAATTTCATGAAGCCAACCTTGACCCACAGGTTGGGGCAATGGTGGAAAAGAAGAAACCGGCGGAACGCCGGAGCAATTGATCGTCAACTGGACGCTGGACCTGGAAGTGGAATCATCACAGCCGTAAACCACCGGCGGACGGCTGGCTTCGCCAGTCTGGCAGCGGCTCGAGCTGCTCGTGGGGACTGTCAGTCGCGCGCAGGACGTTTTTTACCGTGTCCAGCAAAGCATCAACGGCAAAGGGCTTCAGCAGCGTGGCCGCAAGCTGGAGCGACGGGTTTCGGGCCAGTTCGTGCACGGGCAATCTTACTGCGGCCAAGACGACCGGCAGGGCCATGCGGGCGGCACGCAGCTTCCTGACCAGTTCAACGCCGGTCAGCTTGGGTATGCTGTACTCGGTGATCAGAAGATTGTAGTTGTTGGCCTGAAGCGCCTCCCAGCCGGCGGCACCGTCTTCCTCGGCGTCAACATGGTAGCCGGGGCGAACCAGCACTTCAGTGTACAGCCGGCGAAGGTCGCTGTCGTCATCAACCACGAGAATGCGGCGGGGGAGATTCGTTTGGGATTGAAGTGATGCGCCGGCTGGCTCTCCCGCTTGCGATAGTTCGTAATCTTTCATAGTACGAATCCGTTGCCGCCGTTTTAAGTACGGTGACAACGAGCTCGCTTGCGATAGTTCGTTATCTTTCATAACAGGATAAACAATAAGGTGGAGACAGTTGCGGGCGCTATGGGGTGTTTACCCCATATCGGGATTAGGCCATGCTGTATCGATTGGGAGCCAAAATCGTGCGCTTTCCCAATAAAAACGGGCATTGGCCGTGAAAATTGAGTGTTTTCGATAAAAACCTGCTTTGGGGGAGCCTGTTGCGTTCTGACATTGGCTTGCCTGAATTTGTTGCGCGTGTGTGCCAGCCTCCTGTTTGAGTATTACCGCAGTTTGAGCAATGGCAAACAGAAAGAGCACGACAGAGACGACAAGTAACACCCAAGTTACCCGGGATTCTTGAATCCGGCGTTCTTTGCGCGCGGCACGGGCGCTGGCCCGCGGCTCAGATTCTGCCCAGCAAAAGCAGGACGACCAGAATAGCCAAAAGCAAGCCCAGTCCACCGCTCGGGTAATAACCCCAATTCCGGCTGTGCGGCCAGGCAGGGAATGCACCGATCAGCATCAGAATGAGCAAAACCAGTAAAACAGTGCCTAACATAGTATTCCTTTCATTGTGCGACCGTGATCTGACTTTCCGTTTTGGAAGAATCATTCACGGCCTGAAACCATAAACCTGGAATCGTGCCGGTGCTATGGGGTGTTACCCTACCAGTAATTTCCTGAAGCCAACCTTGACCCGCAGGTTGGGGCAATGGTGGAAAAGAAGAAACCGGCGGAACGCCGGAGCAATTGATCGTCAACTGGACGCTGGACCGGGAAGTGGAATCATCACAGCCGCAAACCATCAGCCGATGGCTGGCTTCGCCAGTCTGGCAGTGGCCCGAGCTGACCGGGGGCACTGTCGGTAGCGCGCAGGACTACGCTCACCGTTTCCAACAACTCTTCGACGGAGAAAGGCTTTGGCAGCATGGCCGCCACTTGGAGCGACGGGTTTTGGGCCAGTACCTCCGTGGGTAATCCGGTGGCCAGGATGACCGGCAGCGCCCTGCGCGCTGAACGCAGCTTCTTGACCAGTTCAACGCCGGTCAGCCTGGGCATATTGTGGTCGGTGATCAGGAGGTTGAAAGCCTTGATCTGAAGAGCCTCCCAGGCGGCTGCGCCATCAGCGGCGGCGTCCACCACGTAGCCGGAGTGAATCAGCACTTCAGTGCTGAGTTGGCGGATGTCACTGTCGTCATCCACCACGAGAATGCGGCGGGGCGGATTCGGTTCGCGTTGAAGTAGCGCGCAGGCCGGCTCTCCCGCTAGCGAGATTTTGTTCTCTTTCATAGCACGACAAGTAAGCCGGAATGCCTTGGGGGCGCTATGGGGTGTTTACCCCATGCCAGACTTGGTGAATCCAGCCCCGACACGGCAGTTCGGAAGGGTGGTGAGTGAAACCTGACGCGACCGGGACAAGTCGGGGCGAGGCAACAAACCCTATTGAGGCTCGTTCAATTAAGTGGCCACCGACAGGAGCGATCAAAACTCCAACCGTCTCAGATCTTCCCGGTCAATTTGCGGCCCGACTGGCGAACTAATGCCCCTTCTTTTGGGATGCCGGAGGATTGTTTTCTGAATTTTCCTTCACCACCGCGATCATTTCCTCCATCCCTTCCTTGATCTCGCTGACCTGCGGATGCACTTCCTTGATGAGATCATGCTCGATCCGGGATAACTTTTCGATTCGTTTGCCCTGCTCGCGAAGCTGGTCCAAAAGGAAATTCTGTTTGATGGAAAGCCGGCGCATCCACCAAAAACAAACACCCCAGCAAACGGTCCCGGCTAAAGTCATCCAGAAAGCGAGGCTGTCTCGGTTCATTGTCAATCATTCTGTTTACGAGGAAAAACCGGAGCAAGACCAAAAGGGTTTTCAAAGTCAGACGATGGTCAACTGGACGCTGCTTTCGATGATGCCCGCGCCGATGGCGTAGCGGGTCAGACCGGCGGTGTCGTGGATGTCGAGCTTGCTCATGAGATGCTCGCGATGTTTTTCGACGGTCTTGATGCCGATGCCCAGTTCCTCCGCGATTTGTTTGTTGGCCTGGCCTTCGGCAATGAGCTGGAGCACCTCCATCTCGCGCGAACTCAGGCGGGAGTTGTGCGGCTTCAGCGACCCGGTTCGATCCAACAACTTTCGCTCGCGTTCGCGGAGACGCCTGGCAATGGACGGGCCGAAAAAGATCTTCCCCTTGTTGACTTCCCGAATCCCCTCGGCCAGAACGTGGGCAGAGGCTTGTTTGAGCAGAAACCCCATCGCACCGGAGTCGGTCGCGTCATTGATATAAGCGTCATCACTGTGCGCCGAGAGAATGAGTATTCTGGTGCTGGGGACGGCTTTGAGAATCTGACGGGTGGCTTCCAAACCATTGAGCAGCGGCATCGCGATGTCCATGATGACTACAGCGGGAAGAAGTTTTTTGACCATGGCGACCGCCTGGCGGCCGTCTTGCGCTTCGCCGACCACTTCAATATCGTCTTCCAACTCCAGCATCTTACGAAACCCCTCGCGCACAATCGTGTGGTCTTCTGCCAGCAATACAGTGATTCGTTTCATAGACATTCAAGGTTTAACTTCTAGAGGACTCCATCAGCGAGTTTTTCGCCCCCCCGCGCGGCCATTGCCGAGCGGAATCTGCGCTTGGACGATGGTGCCTTTGCCCGGCGCCGATTCGACGCCAAAGTTGCCGCCGATCATCTCCAATCGTTCCCTCATGCCGAGCAGTCCCAAGTGTTTGTTCCCTTTGGCCTGCAACACGCGTTGCACCTGAAAGGATTTGCCGTCGTCTTTTATTTTCATGCGAATGCGGCCCGGAAGTTTCTGGATGCTCACTTCCACCCGGCTGGCTTGGGCATGGCGGGCCACATTGGTGAGCGCTTCCTGGACCACGCGAAAGAGCACCGTTCGCCGGGTCGAGTTCAATTGTTCCAACGCCGCAAAGGCCGTCAAATGAGTGCGGACGCCCGTACGCTTGGTAAAGCTTTTCATGAACGCAAGCAGGGCGGGAATCAGCCCCAGATCGTCCAGCACCGTCGGGCGCAATTCGCGGGCAAACCGATGCACGATGTCCACCGATTTCTCGACTAACCGCTGCGTGCTGGTGATCTTCTTCTGGAGGCCCTTGGTGTCGGCCAGGGCCTCGGTTTTCAAGGAAGCCAGCCGGACATTGATGCCCGTCAAGGTCTGGGCAATTTGATCATGCAGCTCGCGGCTGATCATCTTGCGCTCTTCCTCCTGGGCCAGCAGAAGCTGGCGGGAGAGCAGCCGCAATTGCGCCTGCATGTGCCGTGACTGCTCCAACAATTGGCTGTAGTGTTGCTTGCTTCTCCTGAGGGATTCCTCCACTGACTTGCGCTGGGCGATTTCCTGCTGCAACCGCCGGTTGGACGCGGTCAGGTCCACGCTGCGCTGGTTCAGCCTCTGGATCATCTGATTCAAATGGGCGTTGGCCTCCTGCGCGGTGCGATGCGTTTTCTCGATCGGGGTGATGGCCTCGGCAAAAAAAGTTCCCGCCCGCCGGATTATCCGATCCCGGGTGCCGGGGGAGTCGCCCGGCAACACCAGGGTAATCAGCGCCTGCTCATGGAACCGGGCCAGATCCAACGTCTCCAGCCCAAGGGCCATGGCCCGGCGTCCCAGTCCCTGCGCCGGCTGCAAGCTCGCCTGTGGACCTTGCTTCAGGTGTTTTCGCAACGCTGCCACATATCGTTGCGACAGCCCGTTTAGTTTACGCGCCATTTCAGGTCCTATTTTACGTCCGATGGTGAATACCGAATTCACGGGCGAACCGTTTTATGCTTTTCACTGATTTATCCACCATCCGTTGCGTGCTGGCAATATCTTTTTTGAGGCCGTGGGCGTTGATCGCGGCCTCCCTTTTCAACGTCAACAGCCGAACATTGATGCCCAGCAAAGTCTGGGCGATTTCATCATGCAGATCGCGGCTGATCTTCTTTCGTTTGTCCTCCTGCGCCGACAGAATCTGGTGGGTCAGGCGCTGCAAATGTTTCTGCAGGCGACGTGATTCCTTCAAAAGTGTTTTGGAGTGTTTCCCGCTTTTCTTGAGGGCTTGCTCCACGAGCTTGCGCTGGGCGATGTCCTGTTTCAAGGACCGGTTGGAGGCCGCCAGGTTCACCGTGCGCCGACCCAGCGTCTGGCGCAGTCTGCTCAAGCGGACGTTGGCCTTGAGCGCGGCGCGATGCGTTTCCTCGATCGGGGTGATGGCCTCGGTAAAAAAAATCTCCGCCCGCTTGATGACCCCATCTTTGCTGCTGGAGGCTTCCAGTGCGGCGAGCGCTCCCTCGTGAATCCTAACCACGTCCAGCGTTTCCAGATTGAGGGCCGCGGCTTGGCGTCCCAGTCCCAGCGCCGGCTGCAAGCTCGCCCGCGGGCCTTGCTGCAGGTGCTTTCGCAAGGCCGTCACATATCGTCGCGACAACGCGGTCAAATTTCGTTTCATATTGTATGTCGAATCCAGGCG
>Ga0187874_10002922_pt1 | contig 12437 bp, 9 predicted proteins | sample June2016WEW_16_1_3_FD_132993 | JGI IMG/M metagenome (GOLD analysis project Ga0187874, IMG submission 132993) | Peatland microbial communities from SPRUCE experiment site at the Marcell Experimental Forest, Minnesota, USA - June2016WEW_16_150 | ecosystem: Environmental > Terrestrial > Soil >... | reverse complement strand
GCCGCACATGAGCACGCCATCCGCCCCCTGCGTGAAGGCCTCGATGACCAGGTTGGGGTGGACCATGCCCGAGCACATCACCCGGATGATCCGGATGCTCGGGGGATACTGGATTCTGGAGACACCCGCCAGGTCAGCGCCCGCATACGAGCACCAGTTGCAGCACAGGGCGATAATCAAAGGTTCGAAGGTCTCGTTCATGACGCGGCTCCCAGGGCAGCATGGATCTGGGCCTGAATCTGGTCCAGCGTAAATCCCTTGATGAGGATGCCGCACTTCGGACAGGTCGCCTGGCAACACCCGCAGCCCTTGCAGATGGTCTCGTTCGCCTCCACGACCTTCTTCACCGACCCCTGCCACAGGTACTCGAACAGGGTGATCGCCTTGAAGGGACATGTGTCCACACAGTAGGCGCACCCGTCGCACTTCTCTTCGATGACCTGCGAAATGTTGGCTCCCAGCTCGAGGCTGTCCTGAGAGAGGATGGTTGCCGCCCGGGCCGCCGCCGCTTGCGCCTGGAGAATGGATTCCTCGATCGTTTTCGCGGAATGGGCCAGGCCACAGAGAAAGACGCCGTCCGTCATGAACTCCACGGGGCGAAGCTTCATATGGGCTTCGAGGAAGAACCCCTCGTTGTTCAACGGGACCTTCAGGAACTGCGCGATCTGCCGGTTACCTTCGTCAGGACAAATGCCCGCCGACAGGACCACCAGGTCTGCGGAGATCGCGAGCGGCATCCCCAGGGTCTGGTCGAAGACGGACACCTCCAGCCCGTGGCCGTTTCGTGATACCTCAGGTTTGCGGTCCTCCTCGTAGCGGACAAAGATGACGCCTTGCTGGCGTGCCTGCGTGTAGTAGCTCTCCTTGAACCCGTAAGTCCTGATGTCCCGATAGAGGACGTACACAGGCGTTTGAGGGGAGAGCGCCTTTATCCTCAGGGCATTCTTGATTGCCTCCGCGCAGCACACCCGCGAGCAGTAGGGGCGCTCGTTGTCTCGCGACCCCACGCACTGGATCATGACCACACTTTTCGCCGGGCGGTTCTCATCCGCCGCTAAGAAGCCATTTCCTGGAGCCAGGCATTCCTCGAGCTCCCGCTGCGTCATAACTCTCTTGTCGTGCCCGTACAGGTACTCTTTCGGCTGATACTCCCTGGCGCCGGTGGCGACGATAACGACGCCGTGCGCGACCTCGCCGGTTCCGCCCCGTACTGAAATCTTTGTCCTGAAGTCGCCGATGGTGCCCTCGGTCCCCTCGATGGCCGCCGCTGTAAACAGATGGATCCGGCCGTTTTTCCTGATCTGCTCTTTCAGTCGCCTCAACTCATCCTGCGGTCTCTCTCCGTTGAGCAGGTAGTGGATATGCCTCAGGTTGCCACCGAGCTCATCCTCTTTTTCCACCAGGTAGGCATCAAACCCCTGATCGGCCAGTGCCAGGGCGACGGTCATGCCGGACAGTCCTCCGCCGATGATCAGGGCGGATTTCTGTATCTTGATCGAGCGCGTTTGGAGCGGTTCGAGCAGGCGCGCCTTGGCCACCGCCATCCTCACCAGATCCTTGGATTTCTCGGTGGCGCGGTCGGGCTCGTGCATGTGTACCCAGGAACACTGGTCGCGGATGTTCGCCATCTCGAAGAGGTAGGGGTTGAGCCCCACCTCGCGCAGGGTGTTCTTGAACAGAGGCTCGTGAGTCCTGGGCGTGCAGGAGGCCACCACTACGCGGTTCAGATGGTGCTCGGTGATCTTTTCCTTAATCCGTTCCTGGGTGTCATTGGAGCACGTATAGAGGTTGTTCTCCGCGTACACGACGTTGGGCAGCGTCTGCGCATACTCCACCACGGCGGGGACATTAACCACTCCGGCGATGTTCGTTCCGCAGTGGCAGACAAAGACTCCGATGCGAGGCTCCTCTCCCCCCACATCTCGCTCGGGCGGATAGGCCTTGGGCGTGATCAGGGCGCCCCGGGCGTACTTCAAAAGGGAAAGCACCTGGGCGGCGGCCGCCGAGGCCTGCATGACGGTTTCCGGGATGTCCTTCGGCTCCGCGAACGGCCCCGCCACGTAGACCCCTTTCCGGGTGGATTCGGCGGGTTGGAAGAGAGACGTCCGGCAGAAATTAAACGGGTTCAACTCAACGCCAAATTTTGCGGCGAGAGCGGCCACTTCCTTGGGCGGCTGCATCCCCACGGAGAGGACGACCAAGTCGTACTCTTGCGAGAACTTCCTGTCGCCTTCTGCCAGATACTGGATCGTGAGGTTTCTGGTCCCGGGGATCTCCTCGACCCTCGGCACGCGGCAGCGGATGTACCTGACCCCGAGCTCCTTCGCCCTCAAGTAGTACTGCTCGAAGCCCTTGCTGAAGGCCCGCAGGTCCATGAAGAAGATGTCGCAAGCGAGGTCCTCGCCCAGATGCTCCTTGGCGATGATGGCTTCTTTGGTGGCGTACATGCAGCAAACGGAGGAGCAGTAATCCCTCTCGAAATCCCGCGAACCGACGCACTGGATGAAGGCGATGCGCTTCGGCTCCTGCTTGTCGTGGGGCCGCAGCACGCGGCCGGAAAACGGTCCCGAAGCTGAAAGGATGCGCTCGAACTCCAGAGCCGTAATGACGTTTGCGAAGCGGCCGTATCCCAGCTCCTTCTTGATCCGAGCATCGAAGATCTCATATCCGGGCGAGAGGACGATGGCGCCCACCTTCAGCTCGTGTGTTGCCTCTTTCTGTTCGTAATCGATAGCCTTGGCCTCGCACACTTCCTGGCAGATTCCGCAATCGTCGTAGTTCAGGTGGACGCAATGCTCAGGGTCGATCACGGCCTTGTTGGGAACCGCCTGCGGGTAGAGGATGGAGACGGCGGGACTCGGGTCGAGCCCGAGGTTGTGGGGATTGGGGATGGGCAAGGGGGCATGGGCGCTCGTCAGGGAGGAGACCCTTTTCCCGGTAGGACAAATGAAATCGCAGGCCCCGCATGTCCAGCAGATGGGATTGTGCTTGCCGAAGGGCGGCTCGAGCTTCTTCCTCGGCCCTCTTCCGGAGAAGCCGATGGCGGTCCGGCCCATCCTTTCCTGGCACATCCTGACGCACAGGCCGCAATAGATGCAGTCGTCGTGCTTCTTCCGCACTCGTGTGTCCCGGACCTCCAGCTCCGCAGCGATGCGTCTCACCGCCTCGGACTCCGGACAGCGCGCCAGGAGAAGCTCGGCGACGATGCGCCGCGCTCGTGTCACCCTGTCGGTGTGGGTGAGGACGCTGATCCCGTCCAGTGCGGGGTACGAACAGGAGGCCTGAACAACGGGCGGCCTCCCGGGAGCATGCACCTCAACGATACAGAGCCGGCAGGCGCCATAAGGCGACAGGGCCTTATGGTGGCAGAGGGTCGGCACCTTGACCCCGGCCTTTTCGATGGCTGGGAGGAGCTTCGTCCCCTCCTCCACTTCCACGATCGTGCCGTTAATTGTAAGGCTCGGCATTTTCGTTGTCCGTCACCGACTACGGGGTCCGCCGCACCCCGGTTCCTGTCTCCGCGGCCCTGCGCGCGCGCCACTCGCGCACCGGGATGGGGGAAGGAAGTGACTGGAGTTCCTGGGCTTCCTTTCCCGAGAGTTTGACGACGGCTGAAACTTTGGGCGGGCAGATCTCGAGGCACTCGCCGCATTTTGTGCACGTCGCTTGGTCAATCACATGCACGTGCTTGGTCTCTCCCTTTACAGCCCCGGCCGGGCAATTCTTAAGACACAAGGTGCAGCCAGGGCATTTGTCAGGATCGATGTAGTACTTGACGAGGGGCTTGCAGACTTTGGCGGGACAATTCTTGTCTTTGATGTGAGCAACGTATTCATCCCGGAAGTATTTCAGTGTGGATAAAACGGGGTTCGGGAGTGTCTGGCCAAGCCCGCACATCGAGGCGTCCTTGACGGCGTGCCCCAACTCTTCCAGGAATTCCACGTCGCCATCGCGCCCCTCTCCGTTCGTAATTCTTGTCAAGACCTCGAGCAGCGCGTCGCTCCCTTCCCGGCAGGCACTGCACTTTCCGCAGGACTCATCATTGGTGAACTGGATGAAGAACTTGGACACATCGACCATGCAGGTATCTTCATCCATGACGATCATGCCCCCCGACCCCATCATGGCGCCTGCCTCCTTCAGGTTCTCGTAGTCGATGGGGAGATCGATGAGGCTGCTGGGGATGCAACCTCCCGACGGCCCACCCGTCTGCACGGCCTTGAATTGCTTGTTGCCAGGAATCCCGCCGCCTATCTCGTTGACGATCTCACGCAGGGTGATCCCCATGGGGACCTCGATGAGGCCCGTGTTGTTGATCTTCCCCACGAGAGAGAAGATCTTGGTCCCCTTGCTGGCCGTGGTCCCGATGCCGGAATACCACTCCGCCCCCCGGGTGATGATCACGGGCACATTCGCCAGCGTCTCGACATTGTTGATGACCGTGGGACAGCCCCAGAGGCCGACCTGAGCGGGGAAGGGAGGCCGCTGCCGGGGCTCGGGGATTTCCCCCTCGATGGAATGGATCAGGGAGGTCTCCTCGCCACACACGAAGGCGCCCGAGCCTTCCCGAATCTCGATGTCAAAGTCGAAGCTAGATCCGAGGGCCTTCTCTCCGAGGAGGCCGTAGTCGCGTGCCTGAATGAGGGCCCCTTGCAACCGCTGGATCGCCAATGGATACTCGCTTCGCACGTACACATACCCGCGGGAGGCGCCGATGGCATAGGCGGCGATGCTCATCCCCTCGATGACGGAATGGGGATCAGACTCCAGGAGGCTCCGGTCCATGTAGGCTCCCGGGTCCCCTTCGTCGCAATTGCCGATGATGTACTTGGGCGTCTTCTTCTCGGCGCGGCAGACTCGCCATTTGGTGCCGGTAGGAAATCCAGCCCCGCCTCGACCTCGCAGTCCCGCGCGTGTGATTTCCTCGATTACTCTCTCCGGGGTCAGTCCTGCCAGAACCTTCTCCAGCGCTGCATAGCCGTCCCTGGCGATATAGTCTTCAATCTTCTCCGGGTCGATGATGGCCTTGTTTCTGAGGACGACGAGCGCCTGCTTACTGAAAAACGGAAGATTAGAGACCCAGGGGACCTGCGGTGGGGTTTCGGATGGCGCGAATGTCAACATCTCGGCTGTGCTTCCTTGGAGAGCCTGCTCTGAACCAACACAAATCGCACATTCGGCGACAATGTTGCCATCCGCAACGTGTTCGGCCACGACCCTGCGGACCTTTTCGGGGCTGAGATCACCGTATTTCACGGCTGGTAAATCCCACATTTCAACTGTCATCATCGGTTCGCGCGAGCAGAAGCCTGCACACCCGGTAGTCACAACCTGAATGTTTGTAATGACCGTCTTCTCCAGTTCATCCCGAACCGCTGCAAGGACGTTTTGCGCCCCGGCGGCGACGCCGCACGTGCCCATGTGGACCAAGATCCTGCCCGTGAAAGCGCCGTCTTGGCGGCGGTGTGCTGTCCGCGCAGCGGCCCTCTTCCCCCGCAGATCTTCGATCGTGAGCCTCGGCATGCTACGCCGCCTCTCTGTATTTCCGCACGATGTCAGGCAGGTCCTTGCGCGTCAATTTCCCGTAGAACTCGCTCCCCACCATGATCGCTGGGGCGAGCCCGCAGCACCCAATGCATCGCACGCTCTTGAGAGTGAACTTCATGTCGGGGGTCGTCTGGTCCGGCTGGATCGCGAGCAGGTCGCTCATTTTCTCCATCAGCCTCTCGCCTCCCCGTACATAGCAGGTCGTCCCCATACAGACGTTGATGACATGGCGCCCTCTGGGCACGACGCTGAAAGCGCTGTAGAAGGTCGCGATTCTGTAAATGTGAGAGAGGGGGTAGCCTGTTTCCTGAGCGATGTATTGCAATACGCTTTCGGGGAAGTAGTTGAACGCTGCGTTGGTCTCCTGGAGGATGGGCATCAGCGGTCCCTCTTGGTTTTTGTGCCGCGCGAGGATGTTTGCGACTGTCTCCCGGTGGGAAAGATCGAGCTCGACCCGGGGGCTGTCGAAGGGCTGCACGTGGTTGCGGGTCGGGCAGTTCGACACGCATGTCCCACAGCCCGTACACTTCGCCTCGTCCACAAAGCGTGGTTGCCGCTTGACAGTGACCGTGAAATCACCCGGCTGGCCCTGGACACGTTCCACTTCGCTCAAGGTGAGAATTTCAATGTCCCTGTGCCTGCCGATCTCGACCAGCCGCGGGGCCATGGTGCACATGGCGCAATCGTTGGTTGGGAAGGTCTTGTCGAGCTGGGACATGACCCCCCCGATGGAAGACCGGCGGTCGGCCAGGTAAACCTTGATGCCGGCGGCCGCGAGATCGAGAGCCGCTTGCATACCACCGATTCCGCCTCCAACCACGAGGGCGGCGCCGACCGGATGGGTTTGGGGTGCCTCAGACGGCATCGGGAACAACCTCCTGGGCGGGTGCCTGCTGCCTGGCTCTCTCCTTGACCGCCTGAAAGTACAGCGCCAGCGGGCGATAGATCATGTGAGACCACTTTCCAAACGACATCTCGACGGCGAGCATCGGCGTGGCGATGACGATGTGCAGCGCGTAGACGAAGTGGCAGGCAAGCTCAAAACCTGCGTATCGGAGGATGTGAACGGAGATTCCACTCAGTGCCGTCAGCAGGAGCAGGATCGGAAACATCACATCCTCAAGCCCCGCGGTCTTGCAAATCTCCTTCTGCCCCCTGATGTGACAGATGAGGATGTCACCGACGCCGTACAGGATGAACACGGTTGCCAGATACCCCAACCATCTCTGGGGATGGTAGAGGGGATATAGATTGTCGGTTTGGAACCAGCGCAGCCCGAACACTTTGATGGCGAGAATCATGACGACACCCGCGGCGAGGAGCCAGTGTCCCGCCCACCGCCCCCTCTCTGGGCACTTCCGCATGAGCGTGTGGGTCACCGAGTGCACCACGTACGTCCCTGCCTCTGCGACGTAAGCCGACAAGGGGATTCTCTCCCCACGCATGGTGAGCCGCCAGATGCGGGAGACACGGGAGAGCAAGAGGAACAGCGGAAGGAGTATCACCGTGAGTGTGAAGTACGTCATGGTGGGAAACATGTGTTCCAGCCCGAGGGAGGTCGTCGCGAAGTCGTGCAACGATAGCCTTACGTGGAACAAGTGATAGAGCAGGATCAGGAGCAGGACCAAAACCGACACAAGGCATAAGGAACCGACGTACCAGGCCCTTGAGGCGAGGATCTTGGACGAGATACCCGTCCAGTCGTACTGCGCGGTCAGGAACCGCCGCACCGTCATCATCGATATCCGCGGCTCCGCCTGACGCGGGCAGATAAGGGAACAGTCGCCGCAGTCGTGGCAGACCCATGGCTCCAGACTTTCGACCAGCGGCCCTCTCAATCCCAGGAGGGCATACCGGATGATCTTGCGCGGAAAGCTCACGGAGTCCGTTACCAGCTCGCAGGAGATGGTGCAGCTTCCGCACTGGTAGCAGCCCGTGGTGTCGAACTTGCCGTAGCGCCGAATGTCAGCTAGCAGCGTCGGATCGCTATGAATGCGGACGTTGCCGTTGTTCTTCATGGCTGGTCACCCGCAAGCTCTTCCTGCCTCAATCTCCTGGCCGGGACCGCCTGCTAGGAGGCGGTGGCCACAACCCCCTTCACAGCCCTTCGCGTGTAAACGAGGAACTTCCCGCCTTCCTCCACTACCCGGACCTCAAAGCCGTCGTTCTGACATGCTTCCCGCACTGTCGAGGCTTCTTCTCTTGTCGTGTAAAGCCGCCCGTCCCACATGAACTTATTCCCGTCGCTGACTAGGGAGAGATTCGGGTTCATGCGGACTCCCCGTCTCCGAGCCGCCGGGGACGAATCACTTTGGCGGGGGTGAGGTTTGTAGCGGGGAGCAAAGCACAGGCTGCTTTGCGTCTGCCGCAGAGAAAGCATGCGTCAGGCGAGAGGCTGCGTGGACGCGCAAGGACTATTGAATTGCTCAGCAGGCCAACGATGCGAAAGTCCACAGTGCACGTCCTCGCCAGAAAATCTACCCCACTTCTGGAAGACTTGCAGATTAATTAAACAGGTGAAGTATAAACCTAGTTGAATATCTTGTGTCAAGAGACATTGTGTCCCTTTCGAAGATTTGATTGCTTCGTGTCTCTCGCCCTGATTTTGCGCCGGGTGTTAGGCTCCACGCTTATGCATGCTAGGAAGACTTAATGGGATTATAGGGGAGTACAAGGCAGTACAACCCTTGGGAGTGTTTCTTCGGGCTGAGGAGGTGAGCCGAGGATCCTAGCGAAATCCTGGTGAGCGTGGCGCGGCAGGCCTTTTCAGGGGCCAAGAAGGTTGAGACGCCCGAAGGGCTGGTGCCAGTGGGGACGACCCTGTCGAAGGGACTCCTGCGCGTCGAGTCTTCCTTTGAGGGGCGCCCGGTGGTGGGCATCGAGTAGAATCCCAACACGGGCAGCCAGTGGGCGAAGCTGGCGCGGGCCGGCAATAAGGTGATGCAGTTCCGCGACGCCGAGACGGGCCGCTATATTGCGAACGTGGTGGATGGCAAGGTTCAACTCACTTGGCCGTGCAGGCGGACAAGTGCTGGGCCGCGTGAATCCCCCAAAACGGCGTTCAAGAAAATAGATCCTGCCTTGTGGCCAAGTGATCACTTTTAGGTGGTGAGAACAGCCGAACCAACAAGTTAATTCGGATTGGGAACGAAAAACGCCCTTCCCGTCGAATATGACGACCGCGCTTTGAAAAGCAAGGACTCGATGATTGCCATCCACCGCTGCCATCGGGGAAACGGAAAACTTTGGTAACAGCGGGTCAGTCCACGGTGAGAATGACGGGGTTACTCGTGACGGTAGCGTGGTCCAAGGCATCTTTCCAAATGCTGGCGGGTCTTGCGACGCCGACACCTCACATTCGTCGATTCAGAGGAACGGACTAGACTTCTTGTTTCAGCAGGAGACAAACAGCTTTGTCCCCGCGCCGTGGAGTGCGGCGCTAACAGAGCATGTCCAAGCTGTCCTCAATGCCGCCCTACGGAAAGCACTCAAGGCAGTCAGTCCCAGCTCCGCGCCCTGAGTGTCTTACTCAAAATTCTGTAGAAACTAATATAGAGTTTTTACCGCTTCCCCGCCGATGAGGCTCTCAAAGACCTGGCTCCCCTTAGACTGATGAAATTGGCGCCCTTTTAAGCCGGTGCTGACACAGGCCTGCTGAGTACCCTTCGTCCTTTCGGTACGAGCGAAGATGCGAACAGCCTGGAGCGTAAGATCCCTTGGCTTGCCAGCCATCGGCGAAGAGTCTCAAGTTCGGGCTTCCCCTTCAGAGACCAATGAAACTCCCCAGGGTAGGAATGGAAATCTTTCATCACTCGGTCGGCAGCGGCACACCAACTCTCGAGTTCCCTATCTGACACAGAATCCCCAGACCCCTTGAGAGATACCCTTACCGTACCGGTATTCTGCACGGGATTCCCATGCGCTGGGTCGCTGCGTAGTCCGGTCTCCAGCCAACGCTTGAAGACAGGATCTAACGGAGTTGCCCTGAAAGTAGCCCTGAGGTAGCACGCTTAGCGTCCAAGCGATTCACTGCCGTGATGTGTAAAGAGTGGGGCACACCCGGGAAGGAAGGTCCGACCCAGGTGCACCCCGAAGGAGGTTGAATTAAAGCTCAAGGTCAAAGATGTCGGGCCGAAAGAGAGGTTCGCCACCGCTCAAAACCAGAATTGGCAGGAAGGACTGAGAGACTTGCTTTATTAAGTTCAGGGCTTTGGTTGTAGGTAGGTCATTTGGTGACGAGAGTTCTGTAGCGGTGGCACGACAATGAATGCAACGCAGGTTGCATCCCTTTGTCACCTCGCAAAAGATGAGTCGCGGCTTGTAGTCTGCATTTTTCATCAACGTTTCACGAATTCAAGAAGAGGTAATCGGCAGCAGTTAAGTTCCCAAACCTTACGGTGTTCACGCGCTGGCCAACTACATTAGCAAAGTATTGAAGAACTGAAGTCAGTCTCAGGGCTGCCTTTTTCTCGCCAACCCTCAGTAAACGTCGCACTGCCAACGAAAGGAACTGCCAGCGGAAATACAGGATCAAGAGGCGTTCTTGGTTTGAATAGCGCTGGTTCACGTTCGCGGCATTCTTAAGGAGGTGGGTCAGGGCGAGGAAGTCACATTTGAGCATCACGCGCAATCGGGGATAATCGACCGGGGCAGCAAACTCCTCCAGCGACTTCCGCAAAGACGGAAACGCCAAACGGGTCGCGTTGGCGATGGACTGAAAGTATTCCCGGTCAAACTGCCGACGCAGAATCTTTTGGCAGGTGACTTGGAAGTAGAAGAAGAACATGGCCATCGAGAGTACCAAGATAAGCCAAGCAAGAATCATTCCTCTAGTTTCCTCCTCTCACATCTTTCACGATACTAGTAACCTATATCAACTCACGCTGCCATGGTACAAGAGTACGGGTCTGCAAACCTCTTGACCCTTGGCTTGGGAAGCGCGACGACGTGATGCGATCGTGGATCCGCGCACGAGAAGCCAGAACCGAGAGGGAGAAGTGCAGGTGCTGTTCGTGCCCTGGGCAGCATAATGCCCAGGTTCATTCAACATGATCGCCACCAGACAGCGTGTCAACCCTGGTGGGACGGCCACATCTGGCGCAGTCGTCAAAGGTAAAGAGGGCACTGTCCTGCTGGAGGAAGGTTGCTTGGTGGGGAAAGGTGAGGGAATGTCGAACAACGTAGCGGAGTATGCCGCTATAATCCGTGTTTTCAAGTACTTGGCATCCCTCCTGCCAAGTCACGTGATTATACAGGGAGGCTCTAAACTCGTGATAAACCAGCTCAATGGTAAATGGGCAGCACGCAAGGGATTCTATTACTCAACTTACCTTGAGGCACGAGAGCTTCTTTGTCGCTTGCGCAGCCTCGGCTGGCAAGTAGACTTGCTCTGGATTCCTCGTACGCAAAACGAAGAGTACGATGCGCTATCCAGGGGGGCGTTGGCAAAGACTGGAGTACTGCAGGAGATTCAGCCATCGAGCACTCCGAGTGGATTTCCCGCCTGGGCACATTAGGCAAGTCAGAGAGTGTATCAGCCATCAAGGTCGGTAAGATGTTAAAACAACTCCTTACCCTCTTCGACAGCGGCAATGTGATCTAGATAAAACCGGCGGAGTTTGAAAACTCCGCGATACCAGACTGGGACAATGCCGGATCGCTAGTCGGACGTGGTGCGCGTGTCCGTCCAGACTCGCAGGGTTTCTTTCTCACTGTTCACTGTCACGTCCACGTCGCCCTCGCGAGTCAGGGCGCGAATGCCGGCGTCGATGTCGACCTCGTCAGAATTGTTGGCCAGCATCGCCCGAACCACCGAGATCGGAATCTTAATGTCAATCGTTTTGCCGAGATGATGTTCGGCGCTTGGTTTCTCAACGACTTTAATCAACAAATTTGGGCCGGACTTCGCCACGCTCACTTCCTTATTATGCCGCTCCAGGGTAACGAAAACGTTGTCGGGCGAATTGCGAACCGCGTCCAGCATGGCCCGCAGATCCATGCCGTTCACCGAGGCCTGCAAACTAAATTTGCCGTGGTGTTGATGATCGGCCGGGATCGAAGGCAAAACCGCCGACGCCATCTCAATGGGCAGGTTGATGCTCACGTTCCCGCTCACCCCTGTCGCGCTCTCCACTCGCACGTGGATCCAACGCTCGGCAGCCGCGGCCATCAGCGCGGCGGCGCTCAAAAACAAAATGGCCACGGCTTGAAAGATATTTCTCGTCACGAGTCACCTCACGATTATTTCCGTTTGAGTCGGGGACTCAGCTATCAAATTATTGGATGCCAACCTTATGCCCGGAAGATGCCGGGGCCGGAATTCAAAATTAAAGATGCAAAATGAAACCTTCCAGCGGACCCAAGCGGAATCCTTCCGAACCCTTAGCGGGGACGGGTTTCTTTCTTCCCGTCCAAGTCGGTGTAATCGCCTCTGGCTGATTCTCACAGTAGGCCTTTTGAGCCTCAATCCACGACTTTTTTGCCACCTGAGAGACCCCGGCGTATCCCTTGACGCAGGCGAGTTTTTGTATCGACACCATCACAACTCCCTCCGCAACTCCTTGACAGCCATCCTTGCATTGCATACAGTGGGGGCGGAACGACGATTTCAACATCGCAGTCCTCAAAATCCAACGGAGAGAGGAACAGTAGAAGCAATGATGACAAAATCTCAGATCGTCGCGCATTTGGCCAAGAAGGTGGGGATCCCAAAGAAGACTGCCGCCGCGGTTCTCGTGGAACTCGTCACGGTGGCCACGAAGGAAGCTAAGAGCAGCGGGCAGTTTGTGGTTCCCGGGCTGGGCAAGGCGGTGAAGGCAAATCGCAAGGCTCGCATGGGACGCAATCCTCAGACCGGCGAGGCCATCCAGATTCCGGCCAAGACGGTGGTG
>Ga0187874_10002918_pt1 | contig 12444 bp, 8 predicted proteins | sample June2016WEW_16_1_3_FD_132993 | JGI IMG/M metagenome (GOLD analysis project Ga0187874, IMG submission 132993) | Peatland microbial communities from SPRUCE experiment site at the Marcell Experimental Forest, Minnesota, USA - June2016WEW_16_150 | ecosystem: Environmental > Terrestrial > Soil >... | reverse complement strand
TCATGCTGCGCGTGGAAAATTTTGAATGACGCCGAAAGTCGAGAAGAAACGCCATGGCTCTGATTGTCCAAAAATACGGCGGCACTTCAGTGGGCAACACTGAGCGCATCAAACATGTCGCGGCGCGCGTGGCAAAATATCGCGCCAAAGGCGATCAAGTTGTCGTCGTCGTTTCGGCGATGAGCGGCGTGACCGACAATTTGATCAAGTTGGCCAAGGAAATCATGCCGTTGCCCAGCGAGCGTGAAATGGACGTGCTGCTGGCTACCGGCGAACAGCAAACGATCGCGCTCACGGCGATTGCCCTGCACGCGCTCAACGTCCCCGCGGTTTCGCTTACCGGCCCGCAGGCGGGCATCGTCACCGACGTAGTTCACACGAAAGCGAAAATCCACGACATTTCGCCGAAAAAAGTTCACGAGCTCTTGAAACAAGGCAACGTCGTCATCGTCGCTGGTTTCCAAGGTAAGACGCCCGAAGGCCAGATCACCACGCTGGGCCGTGGCGGGTCGGATTTGACGGCCATTGCGCTGGCGGCGGCGCTCAAGGCCGACCTCTGCCAGATTTACACGGACGTGGACGGCGTTTACACCGCCGACCCGCGCATCGTGCCCAACGCGCAGAAGCTGCCGGAAATTTCCTACGACGAAATGCTCGAACTGGCCAGCCTCGGCGCGAAGGTGATGCAGAGCCGCTCGGTGGAATTTGCGAAAAAATTTGGAGTCGTTTTTGAAGTCCGCTCCAGCTTGAATGACAACCCCGGAACCATTGTGAAAGAAGAAACCAAAAGCATGGAAGGCGTCGTCGTGCGCGGCGTCTCACTCGACAAAAACCAGGCCAAAGTCACACTCATTGGCGTGCCTGACAAGCCCGGCGTGGCCGCGCGCATCTTCAATGCGCTCGGCGACGCGGCGGTGAACGTGGATATGATCGTCCAAAACATCAGCCACGGCGCCGGCACGCCGCAGACGGACATTTCGTTTACCGTGGACAAGCCGGATTTGCTCAAGGCACAAAAGGTCATTGACGGCCTGAAAAAAGAACTCGGCCTGCGTGACGTGATCACCGCCGAAAAAGTCGGCAAGCTGTCCATCGTCGGTGTCGGCATGAAGAGTCATACCGGCGTGGCGGGGAAATTGTTTGAAACGCTGGCGCAGGAAGGCGTGAACATTGACATGATCTCCACCAGCGAAATCAAAATTTCCGTGGTGATTGATTTGGCCAAAGGCGAACAGGCCATGAAGGCCGTCCACGCGGCGTTCATCGGCTGACGCAATCTTTTAACGCAAAGCCGCAACGCAAGAGGAGCTTCGACCTTCGTCACGGCACGGCAGCCGGGAAGACAGCAACGTGTTGAAACAGCCGGGCCTTGAACCGGAATAAATTCCGCGCTCCAAACTCCTCGCGTCACGCGCGGATTCTCATGGCTCGAATGGCAAAGACGTGGAACATCCGGCGAAACCGCTCCGTCATTTGTCAGCTTTCACAACCAACGTCTTTCCGGTGTATTTCACAATCTGATCGGCGGATTCGGTTTCGGCGACGCCGCTTCCGTGCCCCTCGTCCACAAACACGATGCGGAAGGCCCGCTCCTTCACCATGCCGGGAAACTTTCCCTGGCGCGGCCCGATGGTCAGCGTTCCGGCCGCATCGTTCCACGCCAGTGAAATGGTCGAGTATTTTCCTTTCTCGTAATTGTAGTTGTCACCTTCGTCGTCATACAACGTGAACGCGCCGTCCGCGCCGCGATAAATGCGGATTTCCAGCGGCGCAGCCGGTTTTTCGGCGGCATATTGCACGACCGGCCCCATCGGCAAAATCGCGCCGGCGTGCACGAACAGCGGTATGGTTTCAATCGGCGCCGCTGCGTCCGCGCGTTGCCCGCCGGCTTCGCGTTTGCCGGTCCAGAAGTCGTACCACGCATTTTGTCCCGGCAGATAAATGCTCCGGTTGGTCGCACCCGGCTGTGTCACCGGACACACCATCAGTGCCGGCCCGAAAAGGTATTGGTCGCCGATGTCGAGCGCCTGCGGGTCGCCGGCGAAATCCATCATCAGCGGGCGCATCATCGTGCCGCCATCGCTCGTGACCTGCCAGGACACGGAATAAATGTAAGGCAGTAGCCGATAACGGAGATCCACGCAGGTCTCCCAGATTTTTTGCGTTGGCTCGTCCCAACGCCACAATTCCTTCGGCGCGGTCGTACCATGCACGCGGAACATCGGACAGAACGCGCCGAACTGGAACCAGCGCGTGAACAATTCCTGATACTTTTTGTCCGTCGGCTTCGCGCCGAAAAATCCGCCGATGTCGGTGTTCCAATATGGAATTCCGCTGATGGAAAAATTCAGCCCGGCGGGAATTTGCTTTGCTAAAACGTCCCACTTTCCGCGAATGTCGCCCGACCAGGTGATGGCGGCGTTGCGCTGTTGTCCGGCCCAGGCCGAGCGCGTGAGAATACAGACGCGCTTTTGAGCCGTTGCCGCGCGCTGGCCCTGATAAACTCCGGTTGTGTGCATCAGCGGATAGGCGTTGAACACGTCCGCCCCGGGGCCGAGCGCCGTCTGGAACTTGCGGAATTCGCCCCACTTGCCGCTCAACTCCGGTTCCGACGCGTCGAGCCACCAGCCGTCGATGCCAAGTTTGAACAATTCATTTGCAATTTCCTTCCAGTAAATCCGCCGCGCGACCGGATTGAACGCGTCATACCATTTCTGCTGCCCTTTCGGATACACGCTGGGCACCGTCGGAGCATAGAGCGCACCGGCGCGTTCCAACTCCTTGAAATTTGACGTTCCCGGATCGAATTTGGGCCAGACGGAAATCATCACGTGCGCGTGCATCGCGTGCAAATCCTTGAGCATCGCCACCGGATCGGGATAGCGTGCCGGATCAAGGGCGTGCGAACCCCAGCCGTTCTTTGGCCAATATTGCCAGTCTTGAATAATGCCGTCCAACGGCACGTTGCGTTTCCGGTATTCCACGACGACGTTCGTCAACTCCTGTTGGCTGGCGTAACGTTCCTTGCATTGCCAGAACCCCCACAGCCACCGGCCCATCATCGGCGCCGCGCCCGTCAGTGCGCGGTAATCCTGAATCACACCGTCCGCCGTCGGGCCGTACATGAAATAATAATCCACCGCTTTGCCTGCTTCCGAAGTCCAGCGCACGACGCCTTCGTTGTCCTTCACGCCCACCTCCACATCCGTCACAGCCGGATTGTCCCAGAGCATGCCGTAGCCTTTGCTCGACACGAGAACCGGCACGGCGACTTCCATGTTCCGCTGCTGCAAATGCACCGTCGTCCCGCGATAATTCCAAATGCCGCTCTGATGCTGGCCCAGGCCGTAAATGCGCTCGTCCGGCGCCAAAACAAACGACTGTTGGACGCCCGTCCCGCCCGCCGCCGGCGGAACTTCCTTTCCGTCCGCCGTCTCCTGCAAAATCGGGTTGCCTTTCAAATCATAAAATCCAACCGCGCCGGTCGTGCGGTCCACACGCGCCTGCAACGATTTCGTTTCCAGCGCTACGGCGTCCGGCGTCTCGGCCAGCGACCATGTTGTCCTGGCCGGTTTGCCGGTGACGCTCAAACTTTTGTCCGTCGGCAGTTTTGTTCCCGGCGCATACGTCACGCGGATGACGCGGTCCGACCACACCTGCAACCGCATCACACCCGCCTGCGTGGCCACAGCCGCTTCGGCGCGGCGAAGGTCCGGTTGCATCGTCAACGTCACACCATCTGATTTTTTTTGCACGCTGGCCACCGCCGCTACTTTACCCCAAGCCGGCAAAACCGCCACCACCACCACGCCGAGCGAAACGGCCAGTAATTTGACCCATGGTTGTTTAATCATGGAAACGTTCACCGGTGAATGTTTTCGTGTGAACTGCATGGAACGCTCAAGTGTTCTTGCAGGTGACGGCGGGACGCAAGCTGGAATAACATTTGACGTTGGGGAGTTCGACCGTTAAATTTACCCCCGTGAACCGTAATTTGAATCTGAACCTGCTGCTGAACGCGCTGCGGCTGCGCCGCGCGGCGGTCGGGTTCTGATTGCGTTTAAAGAATTTATCGAACCCCATCGCCAAACCGGCGGTGGGGTTTTTGTTTTGCCAAACGTAAACGCCACTGCCACAACTGAAAGACAACATGCACAAGAATCCGTCAAAGAAATACCGTCCGTTCCCGCCGGTCAGCTTGTCGGACCGGCAGTGGCCGAACCGCGTCCTCACCCACGCGCCTATCTGGTGCAGCGTGGATTTGCGCGACGGCAACCAGGCGCTCGCCGTGCCCATGAACGTCAGCCAGAAACTCGAACTGTTCCAGACGCTCGTAAAAATCGGCTTCAAGGAAATCGAGGTCGGTTTCCCGTCCGCGTCCAACACCGAGTTCATCTTCAACCGCCGGCTCATCGAGGAAAACCGCGCACCGGACGACGTGCGGCTCCAGGTGCTGGTCCAGGCGCGAGAAGATTTGATCGAACGCACCGTCGAATCGCTCGTCGGCGCAAAGAACGCCATCATTCATCTCTATAACTCGACTTCACCGGCCCAACGCCGGGTCGTGTTCGGCATGTCGCAGCAGGAAATCATCCGGCTTGCCGTCCAGGGCGCGAATTGGATCAAGGAACGTTTGCCCCGGCTCAAAGGCACGGACGTGATGCTCCAGTATTCGCCGGAAAGCTTCAGCGCCACGGAGGTTGAATTCGCGAAGGAAATTTCCGAAGCCGTCATGGAGGTCTGGCAGCCAACACCCGAGCGGAAGATGATTTTGAACCTGCCGGACACCGTCGAGGTCGCCATGCCGAACGTTTATGCGGATCAGATTGAATGGATGAGCCGGAATCTCAAGCATCGTGAGTCGCTCATCATCAGCCTCCACGGGCACAACGACCGCAGCACGGGCGTCGCGGCGACGGAACTCGGCCTGCTCGCCGGCGGTGAGCGCGTCGAAGGCACGCTTTTCGGCAACGGCGAGCGCACCGGCAACCTCGACATTGTCACCGTGGCGTTGAATTTTTACATGCAGGGTATTGATCCCAAGCTCGACTTCAGCGACCTGAATTCCATCATTGAAGTCTATGAGCGTTGCACCGGCATGACCGTGCCGCCGCGCCATCCGTATGCGGGTGAACTGGTTTTTACGGCCTTCAGCGGCTCGCATCAGGACGCCATCCGCAAGGGGTTGAATGAGTGGAAGGAGGGCGGGCGCGGGCATTGGGACGTGCCGTATCTCACGATTGACCCAACGGACATCGGGCGCGAATACCGCGAGGTCATCCGCGTCAACAGCCAGTCCGGCAAGGGCGGCGTGGCGTATCTGCTCGAAAGCCAGTTTGGCATTGAGTTGCCCAAGGAAATGCAGCGTGAGTTCGGGCCGATTGCCAACGATGAGGTGGACAAGCTGGGCCGCGAAGTCAGCGCCGCCGAGTTGAAGCAAATGTTCTGGCGCGAATACATCGAGCGCTCTTCACCATGGCAACTCAAAAAATTTGAAACCGAAAGCAGAAACGGCGTCGTCCGCTGCCGAGTAAAATTGCTTCGCAACGGCAAACCCATTGAATTGTCCGGCGAGGGCAACGGCCCGCTCGCCGCGTTGGTTCATGCCTTTGGGAAAATTGGCGGGCCGCGTTTTGAAATCACGGCTTACAGCGAGCACGCTTTGAGTTCCGGCGAGGAAGCCGCCGCCATTGCTTACATCCAAATCAAACACACGAACGGCGAAACGCGCTGGGGCGCGGGCGTGGATACCAATATCGAACTCGCGTCCGTGCGGGCCGTGTTGAGCGCGTTGAACCGGTCCTGAGCCCGTCTCAGGCGCAACTTGTCACGGCCGCCGGAGCGCCAAATACCGGTTCGGCCGGGCCGTGGATTCACGCTGTTCGCACCGACACGGAGGTCGGCGTTCCGTTTACATCGTGCCTTCGTGGCGGCGGCGTCAAGTTACGCCCCCGTCTCGAACGTGAAGAAATCCGCTCGACAAAAGTGAGCGAACCGTTTAGTTTACCGGGCGTTTATGAAATTGAACCGGGCGGTTTTTATCATGGCAGCGGGATTATTTCTCATCGGCGCGAAAGTTTTTGCCGCCGGGACGCCCTCCACCAACATCCTCGTGAACACCCCGCCGGTCTTTGTGCCGGATCTGTCGCACGCCAATGACCCGTTGCCGGATGGCATACTTGCCTGGGATGAAGTCTCGAAATCAACGGACGCCGACGCCGACCAACAACTGGTGCATTTTGTCTTCAACTTCACCAATATCGCAAGCATCGTTGACCGGACGTGGGCAACCAACGTTACGACATTTACCAACATCACTGCCGTCACCAACAGAGGTTTTTGGGGCAAAAAAATTTCATTTGTTACCAATCTTACAACCGCAACCAACACCGCTTGGATCACCAATTTCATCACGCCAATGCCTGTCACGATTCTTTCCGTACGTCCTTCCTGCGGCTGCACCACGGCGGAACTGCCGCCGCTGCCGTGGGTGATTGCCCCCGGCACCAACGGTCAAATTCGCCTCACCGTGAATCTCGCAGGCAAAAGCGGCACGCTGATCAAAACTGTCAACGTGTCCACGGACAAAGGAAGTAAAACCCTCATGTTGCGCATCAACATTCTGCCGCCGGTGATTCCCAAAATGACCGAAGAGGAACGCGCCCGTGGCATCGCCGCGGCGAAAATTGACCGGCAGGCGGTCTTTCACGGCGATTGCGCCCAATGCCACATAAGGAATATCCAAGGCAAATACGGCAAGCCGCTTTTTGATTCGGTTTGTGCCATCTGTCACGAAGCCGAGCATCGCGCCGAAATGGTGCCGGATTTGCACAACCTCAAAACCCAGACCAATGATGAATTTTGGCGCACGTGGATCGCCCACGGCAAACCCGCTTCACTCATGCCGGCGTTTGCCACCAGCGAAGGTGGTCCGCTCACGGACATGCAAATCGCCTCGCTTGCCGCTTATTTGAACGTGGCAATCCCATCGCAAGTCCCAGTAAATAAGTAACTTCCGCCTGCACTGAAAAAACCTCCATTTTTTCTGTTGCCAAATTGGACACAACTGTCTATAATTTGGGCAGTGAGATAGAAGTACAAGTATCACTGTTGTAAAAATATTGTAAGTAGGGGAGTTATGGCAGCCGCAATGCCCTTCAGAACGCGTTCGAGTTCCGTTTCATACTTTCTTAAAGATTGCCGCTTGTGGTTGTCGTGGTCTTGGTTTTTCAAACAATGCCGGGTTTTGGTGGTTCTGACGGTCTTAGGGATATTGAGTTACCTGGTGATCAGTCATTTTGCGTTCCAATCCATCCGGGTGGATGGCATGAGCATGTATCCCACATTGGTAAACTCGGGGCAATATTGGTTGAACCGATTCGCCTACCTTGTGCGCGAGCCGAAGCAAGACGACATCGTTGCCATTAAAGATCCGCAGGATAACACACTGGAGGTCAAACGCATTATCGCCACACCAAGACAATCAGTTTACCTCAAAAACGGCAGGGTCTATGTTGATGGCAAGTTGCTGAATGAACCTTATCTTTTGGCCGGGACACCAACCTACGCCTGCGAAAAGAGCGAAGATGAATTTATTTGCATCGGAAAAGACGCGTTCTTTGTCCTGGGTGATAATCGCAACGACAGCATGGACAGCCGCATTTTTGGGGCCGTCCCGCGTAAAAACATCCTCGGCAAGGTGATTGAATAGCGTTGCGACTCCACCAACGATTCCATATAACCGGACCCGCTCAATCCTGTCTTGCCTCCAGCACCCATGGCGTTAAGCTGTCAACCGTGATAGCGAAACTGGTTGACGCAACCAATCATGCACGCATTGCCGGACTCGGCGGACGCATTTTGAGTGGCGGGCATATCACCCGCGACGAGGCGTTGTTTCTTTTCAATCTCGAGGACTCCACCGACATTTTTGACCTGCTCTCGTGGGCCAACCGCATCCGCGTAAAATTCAAGGGCAACAAAATTCACCTCTGCTCCATCGTCAACATCAAGGCCAGCGGCTGTTCGGAAAACTGCCGGTTCTGCGCGCAATCGGCGCTTTATCAGACGGATTCGCCGCGTTACAACCTCGTTGAATCCGAAGCGATCCTTGCCGCCGCCGATGAAGCCCGGAAAAACGGCGTCGTCGGCTTGGGCCTTGTCGCCGCGTGGCGCGGTTTGGAGGAAGGCCCGGTGCTGGATGAACTTTGCGCCCGGTTCGAGAAATTGAAACAAAGCGGCCAGGCGCGCCCGGACGCCTCGCTCGGCATCATCAAAAGCCAGCGGGTTGCCGACCGCTTGAAAGCCGCCGGCGTTGAATGTTACAACCACAATCTCGAAACATCGCGGCGGTTTTATCCGCAGGTGTGCACCTCGCACACTTACGCGGAACGCGTGCAGACGCTCTGGCACTTGAAACGCGCCGGCATTGGAATTTGTTCCGGCGGCATCATCAGCATGGGCGAAACGCGTGAAGACCGCTGCGACCTCGCGTTTTCGCTCAAGGAAATCGGCGCGAACGTCGTGCCCCTCAACATCCTCAACCCGATTCCCGGCACGCCATTCGAGAAAAATCCGCCGCTGCCGGTGCTGGAAATTTTAAAAACCATCGCCTGCTTCCGGTTCATCCTGCCCCGGCAGGAAATCATGGTCGCCGGCGGACGCATGGTGAACCTGCGCGACGCGCAAAGCATGATTTTCCTGGCCGGCGCTAGCGCGCTCATGGTCGGTAACTATCTCACCACGCTCAACCAGCCGGTCGAAAAAGACCTGCAAATGCTCAAAGACCTCGGCCTCGACCCGAACTGGGACAAACACGGATTCAGCGATCAGGAAGAAGGCGGCTGCGGCTGCGGGAAAGAAAGCAGCGAAAGTACAACAACAGAAAGTCTTGTGAGCTCGAGGTAAAAATTTTAAGTCAAAAAAAGTTTATGCCTTTGATCGTCATCGCCGGAATTGTGCTTCTTTTTTGGGCATTGGCTGTAATTGCGGAAAAATTTGATAAAGCTAAACGTTTCGATCAGCGCATCGCAAAATACGGAGAACTTGAGGCATTTCAGGCTCAAACCCAACAAAAGCGAATTGAGCTAGAAGGGGAAATTCAATTTTTACGCGAACAATTATCCCGCGATAAAGAAGCTGTTTTGGCGATTGCCAAAGAAAAGGCGATTGGATTTTCCCAGCACCGTAGGCGCGTCATCTTTGTAGAATCACAAACCAAAAATTCTCCAGCCCCGTCGGGGCGGCATATTCCGTCCTTTGCCAGAAGATTTCGCTCCTACGGAGCTTTGGCCGTTTTTGATTGTCTCACTATAGAGATGCCAGCCCTACGGGCTTTGAAAAATTGAATTCGTGTTAATTCGTGGAATTCGTGTCAAAAACTTCTTTGCGTCTTTGCGCCTTTGCGTGAAATTCTCCGCGTGGAAAGGCTCGGCAAAAATCACGGCGGCTATCGCGGCGAAACCATTGACATCCACGCCATTTTGCGCGAGGTCGAAACCGTCGCCCAAACGCACGGCTGGGCGGTCGAGACATTCGGCCAACAAGGCGAATTCAAACTGCTCGCCCTCCATCGCCCGCCACCGTCAACCCTCAGCTCTCAACCCTCAACCAGGATTTACTTGAGCACCGGCATTCACGGCGACGAACCCGCCGGCCCACTTGCCGCATTGCGGTTGCTTCAGAACGACCGGTGGCCGGCAAACGCGGAACTGTGGTTGTGCCCGTGTCTGAACCCGACCGGTTTTGTTTTGAACCGGCGCGAGAACGCCGGCGGCAAGGATTTGAACCGCGACTACCGGCATTTGGAAACCACCGAAGTCCGCGCACACATCGCCTGGCTGGAACGCCAGCCGCAGTTCGATGTGTATCTTTGCCTCCACGAAGATTGGGAGTCGCACGGCTTTTATCTCTACGAGCAGAATCCCGACGGCAAACCGTCCCTGGCGGAAACCATCATCGGTGCCGTCCTAAGAATTTGTCCGATTGACCCTTCGGAAATGATCGAAGACCGCCCGGCGAAAAACGGCGTCATCCGCCCCAATCTCGACCCGCGCACGCGCCCGCAGTGGGCCGAGGCGTTTTATCTCATCAGGCACAAATCGCCACTCGGCTACACCCTCGAAGCGCCGTCGGATTTTCCGCTGCCCACCAGGGTAAAGGCATTGACGGAAGGGGTCAGGGCCGCCCTCGAAACTTTCAGCGGCGCGTAAGCGGTGGTTTTGTTTAAACCGCCCTGGCTTCCCGTTTTTTCAACCAGGACTTGCCCAGTTCCCTCAGGGTTTCACTTTTCATGACTTTTTCGGCCAGGGGGAAAACGATGCGTTCCTCATGGTCGAAGTGCCGGCGCGAGGCCAGCACTGCCACGGTCAACAGCCGCCGCGCCTCGGGCAGCCGCTTGGCCGCCTTTACCTTCAACAGGCTGGCGTCAATTTCATGGTGCTCGTTTTCAAAAGTGTCGCGCTGGCCGATTTGTTCCAGACAGTGTTCCAGCGGCGCGAACACCAGATCTTCCTCGGTCTTGCCGTGGGCGAGCAACAGGTTTTCCATTAAACCCGCCAGCGTCTTTACCTCGTCCAGCGTCTTGAGCTTCGGCAGTACGTTTTCGATGTGGTCGAAAATGTTGTGGAACACCATGTGTTCCGAGAGCAAGGCTTCGGTAATCTTCATTCTGCTCAAAAGCTTACATCAAGAAATGAAAGTGTCCATATCTTCCAGCCCCGTGCATGTGCAAACCAAGCGGCAGTCACCAGAGGCTTTGTGAATGCGACCGGCAGCGTGCCGGAATTCGAATTCGCGCAGGCCCGGCACCGGGAACGCGCCCGTTCGTGTGCTGCCATGTGCGGAACGAAAGCAAGGTTCGATGGGGCAAAATTCAAGGGCGAATTCGCGTGCAAAATCGGAGTTTAAACGCTCTTTGCGCGAACACAATATGTTCTGCCGGGTTGCTGGTTTTGCCACAACTAATGGTGTTTTCGGGCCAAAAATCGCGTAAATTATCGTTGTGCGAAAATGACATTTTTCTTAAGATTATCGCACTGGGAATTTGGCGCTCGCAAACGAGCTTTTGAAAGAATTTATGGCGAAAAAAAACGCGCCGGCTGAGGCAAAAAATCAATCGGTGGCCACGGTCACGGCGGAGAAATACGACGCCTCCAAGATAGACAAACTCGAAGGTCTGGAGGCGGTGCGCAAGCGGCCGGGCATGTATATTGGCGACCCGGACGAACGCGGTTTGCATCACAGCGTGTTCGAGGTGCTCGACAACTCGATTGACGAACATCTCGCTGGTTTCTGCGACAAGATTGAGGTGACGATCAATGTGGATGGTTCGGTGTCCATTCGTGACAACGGGCGCGGCATCCCGGTGGACATGCACCCAAAGTGGAAGATGCCGGCGGTCGAGTTGGTGCTGACGAACCTGCACGCGGGCGGAAAATTCGGCCAGGGCGCCTACAAATATTCCGGCGGCCTGCACGGCGTCGGCGCCAAGTGCGTCAACGCCCTCGCCGAATGGTTCCGCGTCGAGGTCTCGCGCGACGGCAAGGTCTATTCAATGGAATTCGCGCGCGGCAAGACCACGCAAAAACTGGAAGTCATCGGCAAATCGAAAAGCACCGGCACGCTCATCACCTTCAAGCCCGACCCGGAAATATTCACCATCACGACGGAGTTCAAGTTTGACATTCTCGCCAACCGCCTGCGCGAACTGGCGTTTCTGAACCCCGGCGCCGAAATCGTGCTCACCGACGAGCGCGACGAGAGAACCGAGACGTTTTTTTATCGCGACGGCATCGAGCAGTTCGTGCGACAGCTCGGACGCAGCAAGCAGCCGTTGCACCCGAAGCCCATCGTCCTGACAGGCAAGCGCCTGACCAAGCTGGAGGGTGGCAAGGAGGAAGATGTGTTCGTGGATTGCGTGCTGCAATACACGGACAGCTACAGTGACCAGATTCTTTGTTTTGCCAATTCCATTTCGAACACGGACGGCGGCACGCACCTCACCGGCTTTCGCTCCGCGCTCACCCGCGCCATCAACCAATACGCCAAGCAAAATAACTTGCTGAAGGAAAAAGACCCGACGATTTCCGGCGATGACGTGCGCGAAGGCCTGGTTTGCGTGCTGAGCGTGAAACTGCCCAACCCGCGCTTCGAGTCGCAGACGAAGGTCAAGCTCGTGAACACGGAAATTGACGGCATCGTTTCGTCCGTGGTTTATGACGGCCTGATGACGCACTTCGACGCCAATCCGGGGGTCGCGAAGAAAATTGTTGAGAAAGGCCTGCTCGCCGCCCGCGCGCGCGAAGCCGCCCGCAAAGCCCGCGAGACGGTCCGCAAAGGCGCGCTCACCGGCGGCGGTTTGCCGGGTAAACTCGCCGATTGTTCCGACCGTGACCCGGCGAACACCGAGTTGTTCATCGTCGAAGGTGATTCCGCCGGCGGCTC
>Ga0187874_10002917_pt1 | contig 12445 bp, 5 predicted proteins | sample June2016WEW_16_1_3_FD_132993 | JGI IMG/M metagenome (GOLD analysis project Ga0187874, IMG submission 132993) | Peatland microbial communities from SPRUCE experiment site at the Marcell Experimental Forest, Minnesota, USA - June2016WEW_16_150 | ecosystem: Environmental > Terrestrial > Soil >... | reverse complement strand
TTCAACCTGACCACCTTCGGACTGCCCGTGAACATCTTGCGCGGGTCGGGCTTCGGGGTCATCAACCATACCGCTGGGACTTCCCGCCAGATTCAGTTCTCGCTGAAATTGATCTATTGATTGGTCGGGCAAGAAAACCGAAGCCGTAAGCCGAAAGCGGTGTTTCTCCGCCGCTCGCGCACGACGCGGGCCAGGCACTCGAACTCGGATACCTCAAGCATCCCGCTGTGAGGTGGGGTCCGCTACTTGCTCCTGGGCGGGCTCCGGACCACCCTGGTCGCTGGCAGCAGGCAGAAATGGTAATTTCTCAGATGGAGCGAGACCTGTTCAGTTCTCGAGATCAAATCACAGGTACGAAGATGCCAACTTCGATTAGGTAGGTCCAAAATTCCTCAATATGACGGGCAATGTCACCGTGGACGAGGATCCCCAGCTCCAGTTGGCCCGACAAACCTGGGCCGGTCAGGTTGGCGCTGCCAACGTAAGCCGATTCGCCGTCGGCGACATAGAACTTAGCGTGTGATCCAAGTCTCTGCTCGTCGGTGAGATTGGCGGATGGCCGGAAGAGTTGGCGCTTGCCATGGGCTCCCTGGAGCAAACGGTTGCGCTCGATTACGCGTAAAGTCGGTCCAGTGCTGACAACGTCCACAATTACGCCGCGACGCAAGGCGCTCTGCAATGCGTCTGACAGCACGCCGTCAGCGAGCCCGTGACCGGGTTGAATGAACGGAACAGCGATAATGACACGATGTTTGGCTTGCGCTAAAAGTTGGGACAGAACACCCAGGGTCGTGCGGCAACGTGTTTGGTAGGCGAGAAATGCGCCGTGTGGTTCCGGGGCCGTGATTACCAGTTCAACAGAGTCTGAGGTCGTGCCGTCCATTTTTCGCTCAGTTCAATGAAGGATTGAAGTAGCCCACGGGGATATTACCGTGCTCTGAGTCGGTGCCCCCAAAGAGGAACGCACGGCTGAGATTGAGGTTGAAGAATCGGCAACTTGTCTCTGCCAAGTGGGTGCACGCGTGGCAGTTGCCGGCATGGTCACGGCACACCGGATCGTAAACACAGCGCCGCGTTTCCCGCACAGCATTCAGCCACTCAGGAAGCGATTGCTCGAACATTGCGGTGAGTGCACCAATGGTTGCACCGAAACGATGATTGCAGTAGACGGCAAAGGTCAATGCTTTGGGCAGGAGGTATTCGGACAAGCTCGTCCGATCCAGGCCGCACAGCAAGGCAGCTTGACGTACTGAAAGATGACTGAGGGTATGGAGCAAACCAAAAACCATTCGTGCTTCTCGGCGGTCTGCCCGGAGCGTCTCCCGCAGGGGCACATTGCTGAGAAGTTGTACGAAGTACGCCCGCCGAGCCAGAACCGGGTCCCCACCAATTGGGATGACTGGCTGACAACCGTTCCGTTCTAACCAAGTAAGGACACGGTTGGGATTCAGAGTGAGCAGCAGGGCGTCCGCTTGTACTTGGTCAACAAAAATGGGGAACTTGCCGCCGTAGTCTGGATGGGCAGGGAAAGGGTTTAGCCGGCACTGATTGGGCCGGTATTCGACACGGCTGAATCCATACGTTGCTGTAATGATCGGGTAATCCGACACCAGCACCAGACGCGACATCCCCATCTGCCGCCCAAGCTGCGAGCTCGGCAGGGTGGGATTCTGAAGATCGAGCTCCGTAGGGCGGCCGCTTTCGATCGGCATGGTCGCCTCTAGCATCTCCTGCCCCGCGCGTTCCCAAATCGGCCATGGAACTCCCGTACGCTGTGAGAGGGCTTGCACAATTCCGCTAGGTGAATTCGCCTGTTGTTCTTGCTGCCGACGTTCGCGTAGGGTCTGCATTTCCTGAACGAGCTGTTCTGGCGTCAATTCGCCGCTTGCTTGTCGGCGCAGAAGCTCGTCTAAGTCGGGTCCAGAGAGCCCGGTGCTTTGAGTTGCCTGAGCCCCTTGAGTATATGGCGTGTAGTCAGTCAAGGGCCGATTTGCAGCTTCAGGCATCCCGAGAAATTTCGCTGCGACGATGGCTGGCCATTCCCTCAACCCAAAGAACCCATCCAACCTGCGATGGGGAATGTTGAGCAAAACCGTGGTGTGCCCGTAATAGGTGCGTCCCGCTCTGTGCACTTCGATATCCATACCTCGTAGCGTTGGGTCTGGCCACTGACACTCGTGGCAAAATCCGCCAAAAAGAGTAACGCTCCTGTTGCACCTGCGGCATATCCAGCGAAAACTTGAAATCCGCTCGCTGCCCCTTGTATCTAACGCAACATGCGTACGCGTGTGGCACTCCTGGCAGTCGGGCGGAAGTAGAGGCTGCAACGCGCCACATCGATGAATCTTTACGAACCGCAACTGCACAAGCCGCCCTTGATGGCAAGAAGGACAATCACTGGGCAACACATCGCGGTGACTGAAATCAAATACGCGACCACACGCAGCGTTCTGACACCACAGCGCCTTAGGGAACAGTTCAGATTGGACACTTCGTGGATCAAGGAGAACGAACCGGTCAGCGTGCCGCAACACGTCATCACGCAGCGCCGGTCTGAAATCCTCCTGCCACGCGCTAGCCTCCTCCGCAATTCTGCGAAGAAGGACTGGGGCGTTCAAATCCGCGCGCTGATCGCCCCGAATGCCCACAACCCGTGCGATGGCAGCTACCCTCTCGAAATCGAAAGTGCGATTTGGCAGGTAATTGAAAAGGACCTGCTGTTTCCCACGGTTCATTATCCTCGCCATGCTTGTCTCCAGTTACGGCCCGCCAGTCCGGCTCGCCCACTGTGTTCCGAGAGAATCGAACTCAATCGGAACCGTCTCATCCACATCCCGGAGGCTTCGCATTGGTCTCGGTATTAGAACATCCGAGACAAAGCTTAGCCCTGCTGAGGGGCTCAGAATCCAATCCAAGTACTGGCGCACACGGAGATGAATTTCGTCACGGAACACGACTTGGCCTGCGCTCGTTGGGGCCTGCACGCCGTAGGCTTGCTCCAGGAATGGAATGAAGTGTTCTGGTCGAAGGCTGCCATCGCTGATCTTGCCTCTGACGAAATCGAGCATGTAATAACGGTTGGGATTGCTCTCATGGGAACGGTTGGCAACAACCTGAAGGAGTACCCCCATGAACAAGCCCGGTAACGTGCGGTTGATGCTGAACTTCGACCAGCGATTAATCGCTACGGGCTCAACCAACTGTCCAAGAAACTCGTGGGACTTGGCGAAGTAGGCGTAATGGCTCTGATCTCGCTCGCGCACGGGGTGTAAGCAAGTAAACACGATTCCCACGTGTCTGCGTCCGACGCGGCTGGACGCCTGAATGTACTCGGCATTCTGCCGGGGCATTCCGTAGAAGATCATGCAGTTGAATCGGTCGACGTCCACTCCGTGGCTGACCATGCTGGTTGCCAGCACGGCATCTGGTGAACTGTTCGTAGGGGCGGGACGCTCCATCTTTTCCAATATCTGGGAAACTTCGTCGGTGGAGGTGCTTCCCGTGAGCTCAGAAATCTCCAAAGGCAGCAAGCCGTCCCGCTGCAAGTGCGGGATTACGTCGCCCTCCAGGTCAGTTCGGATGGAGTTCAGTTCGCGGTTGGCGAGAAAATAGGTGAGGGACGTGGCGTAGCAATCGAGGAGCTCTCGCCACTGCGACGAACTGGGCCTGAGCGCCCCCCCGTATGGGTTGGGCGCGCCTGCCGGCAACCGTTGCAAGGCTTGAAGCTCGCGGTGATAAAGCTCAATCAGTTCGAGAATCGTATTGAAGATTGTCTTATTGTGTGGAATCAAGCCCACGTACAAGCGCTGCGGTTCAGTCAACGTCTCCGCGTAAAATGATTGAGCGAGCGTCGGTCCCGAGCCCGGAAAAACCTTCGCCTCTGTGGGGCTACGACCGTAAAGGTGATTTACCTGTCGTTCGAATGATTCGATGGTGGCAGAGGAGGCGATCACCTTTAGCGGCTGTAATTGCCCAAATTCGCGGATTAGCCGCTGGGTGAAGGTCTCGTAGTGCGCGTCAAATGTGCCCAAACCTTCCTTTAGCAAATGAAGCTCGTCTTGAACGAACAGCGTTGGGGCGGATAGACCGCGGGGAACAATCCGTTGCAACCGCCCGGCGTCAGTGCAATCCTTCTGACAGCAGCGGGCCTTGTAGTAGCCATGGCGGGAACATCGGCCATCAACTTGTCCAAACAACAACGCAAACTTTCGCTGGTTGCCCAAACCAGCCAGTTTGTCGATCGTGCCGACGATGACACTGGGCAGATAGCGGTAAATCTCGTTATCGACGATGTACACCGGTATTATCCCCTGTGCGAAGCGGCAGTTCGATTGACCGCAACGGTGGATTAACCGCATCGATCTTTCATCGAAGTCGACGAGCACCGTGGCTGTCCGACATGATGGGCAACGCACAACCCTTTTCCAGTCCTGTCGTACAACAGGGTCGTTGACCTTGCTCCATGTAACTTGGGATTCAGCGTTTGCATAGGCGTTACCCTGCGGTCTTGTGATCTCGTTGGGAGAACCACCTTGGCCCACGAAGTACCCGACAGCAAATCCGTCCACACCTGCCTCTGAAAGACGCGGGTCTCTCTGTTCGCGACGAACCAATTCGGCCATGCCGATCACATCGGCCACACGCTGCGTTTGCTGCAACGTTAGGAGGCGCAGCGGGAACCGCGTCCATGCCGTAACACCTGCTGCCTTGCCACGTAGTCTGTCGAAGAAACAGTGAAAGACGATCGTTGCGAGGTACGCCTCCGTCTTACCGCCCCCCGTAGGGAAATAAATGATGTCCACTCGTTCGCGGTCATCCGCACCGGGGCTATCTATAGCTAACAGGGCCGCGATGCCCGGAATTTGACTCACCAGGAAGACGATCTGAAACAGTCGCCACTCGGTCTTCGAGCCGCGACGGAAAGTTTCGTTGGTCAGTTGGAATGCCAGCCTAACGTCAGGGTTCGTCCGAATGAGTTCGCAGCCACGGCGAAAGCGCTCAATCTCCCCCTCGAAGGTCTGCCGATCTCGATCAAACTCTGCGCCGAACTTCCCCTCCCAACGTGGATTGTCGACAACGTATCGCTGCCGTTCCTGTTCCCACACTTGCCGATAGCTTTCCATCGCTGGCAGAATGGCGTTCAGGGTCGGCATCGGATCGTGCGCCAACTCAACAAATCGGGCGGTCGGGGTCGACCGCGTCTGGAAACGCATTTGGCGATAGACGGGCGCGTGCGAGGTCACGAATGTGAGGGTTGAGTTCTCACCTGCCTCGCGTTCTATTGCACAATTGATCGCTCGGCCCCACACATGCCGGTCGTAACGAAAACCGCGAGGGGTTAGGTCAAGTTCGAATGGCCGCACTTCGCGGCCCGTGAACGCAAACATGGCAGTCGTATCGAATAGGAAAGCTTCCGTGTTTGGGGAGTCCTCGGCCATCGGCGTTGCGTTCACAAATTCGACCGCCAGCAGGCGCCCCCCGGCGTCGGTTGACGCCGTTGCCAAAATTTCACCACGTACTTCCCACCGCCATTCGGGTCGCACTTCGATATGCAGCGATTGGAGAAACCCGCTGTACGCTTCCTGCGAGACTAGGGCCGTGTCCGGCACTCGGATTTTTGTGTCGGGGCTTCCCGCCACACGCACGCGGTCGGGGTCATTCAACGCGACCTGCTGGGCTCGCGTCACCTCCTGATCCAGGGCAAGCTGCAACGCGGAACTGTCCGCTGACCAGCACCCTTCCTGGGTGCGGCGAATGACGAGCTGTCCAGTAGCTTCGCAGGCAAGCTTGCGGAACCGGATAAAAAGCCAATCTTTTGGCGCGCGCGCACGGCGGCGGTCAAGTGCCGAATCGGCTACCTCCGGGGAGTCGGGCTCTGCCGCCACAAATTCCCCTTCTTGCCCGGCAGCCCCGCCCTCGTCCCCCTGCTGCGCGATGTCCCCGCGACTTTCAACACCCCCAGCGGAGACCGGTCCTTCGGTGGACACACGCGCATCAACGTGCCCAGTGGTTGCGGATGCTGTCTCACGAAGTTGGTGTTCACGCTGCTGCGCCAACATTGGAAATACACGGTAATAGCATGCCCAACGCATGGTGACGGCAACTTCGACAGACTCACCTTCCGGCCGCAGCAGAAATTCCCCTCCAAATGCCACCGGAGCAAGCTTGTTCAACAACTCGCCTCGGCACCCTGGCTGAGTTGTTGGGTCGGATGGTTCATTCCGTTGCGGTCGCAGATTGCCGACAAAGTAGACGTCGCGCGGGTAGTTATGCAGGCACTCCGGCTCGCTGCGGCCGCTGGCTTGGTCGCACACGCGGGCGATCAAATAATTCCCCAGTCTTGTCTCTTCCTGCTGATTCCAGTTTCCATTGCTCATGCGCTGACATCCTTTTCAGCCCGGCCTAGATTACTGCGCAAGAACGGTCCGGCGATGTTCTGAACCGCAACTACCCGCAGCACCAACAAGGAATTACGCACGTCGCCAAACGTCAGTCCGAGTTGTTCGTCTATCACGTCGTCGTCGCTCCTGTGTACCTCTTCTGTAGCGTGACTCTCCAACCAGCGATTTAGCTTCAGCGACAGACCGCGATGCAGTCCCCTCAGCCTGTTCGCTGCCTTGACGATGCGTCCATGGTATTGGCGAACGAAACCCATGTCGAGCACCTCAGCCACACGCGTCAAATCCTCGGGATCAAGGGGGCACAGCACGAAGCCGCTGAGCCAGAAACTGAGAGTCAGAGTGGACACAAGTTGACTTCCTCGTGCCTGCATCGCTCGCAGGAGACCACTCAAATCTCGCGGGCCGCGTTCTCTGAGTTGGGCAGGATTTGCCGCATGGCTCCGCCAATGCTGAAATGCTACGCGAAGATCCTCCTGCCAGCGGCGAATCATCGCGAGATGTAGTTGAATTGAAGGGTGCCTGTGCACGCGGGAAATGATCAAGTCATACAGGCTCTGTCGCTGCTGGCCATGGATCAGGAGCACACGCTCCCCAATCCGGAGGGAGCGAACATACCGTGGATCGAGTGCCCCGTCCTGTACGACGTTGATCATGTCGTCCAGGGCGAAAACAACGTGCCACCCTTGGTCAAACTGCACTCTTATAGCGTCGGCACACAGAATATCGTCGGAGGTTTCGGTCGTTGGAGTGCTCCCGATTGCTTCTTGATCTTGAAAAACGGGTTCTTCACCCGCAGATTCTTCGACAGGTTCAAAGAGGCGAGCCACTTCGTTAACAGTGTCTTCCGGCTCCCAGACCGGACCAGTGGCGGTTACCCTGGTCTTTGTTGTGGTCTCGACATTTAGTTCTACTGGTTGCTCCACGGAGACCCGGGTGGGTGGAGCTGGCACGGCGGAAACTGGCGACGAACCGGACATCCGAGCGAGCGTAGCAACATTGCGACCTGTGTCCCCACTCAGACGCGCGGACCACTGGGCCTGTCTGCTCATGAATGCAGGACACTGGTGAGGGTACAGCACGATGTCCAGTCTAGGTTGAAGAAGAGCGCTCAGGAGCCGAGGAGTCATTGAGGGGCTGGGGAGTCCTACGAGCACCGGACGCCACGCCAGGCTTTCCAGAGGCATTAAAAAGTTGTCATCAGGAGCTCCACTGGACATCTGGCGCCAGTGAATCCAACGCCGCAGTTCGGCGAGGCTTACTACATGCGTCCGGACTTCACGCAAGTCGTCATCAGTTATGTTATACCGGGCAAGCAGAGCAAAAAGAAAGAGCAGTTTTCTGCTGTCACTCGCGAACAAGAGAAGCCGCGCCTCGTCATCAGCGGGCTCCTCGATGCACAGATTACTGAGCGCATCCCACAGAGGGCATCCTTGGGTTTGTACCGTAGCAATCGCCTTACCAAGCAACGCTCCAGCCTCTTCCAAGTCTGCGTAGAGGCTTGGTTGGCTTTGCAGGCAGGCGGCGCGGAACTTGTCGCATGCGGCCTGGAGTTTCCCGAAAGATTGCAGCCCCCAGAATCGTGGGGCTTCCGCCTCGTAGAAATCCACAGGAACAGCCAGCGCTTCCAACGACCGCAGAAATTTCCAATGGACGGAGACAGCGTCGCTCGCAAAACGGCCTTCAAGATGTTGCACTGCGCGCCAAAGGTGCTGACTTGCACCACGTAGCGCACCGCTAAATGCGGTGATTGATTTACCTTGGAGGACAAAAGGAAACAGATATGTTGACTCCTGGTTATACAACAGCGCCTCCGCGTTGCCATCCAACTTGCTCGGGAGGTGCCCCCTGACTTGGATGCTCGGCGGCCACGTAAACACCAGGCCATGCGAAGCGAAATCGCCGATACACTCGGAAAGCGGGTTTTGCCCCCAAGCGATGACAGGAATCCCCCGCCGCTCGGCTTCTTCCAACAACGGTCGCAGCCAAATCAGTGACGGCGCGTCACCGCAGTCAACCGCAATCCAGCACGGCCTGTAGGCTCCCAAGACCGCAACCGAGTCTGCCGGCGCGAAAACAGTGACTACTCGCGGAAGTGACCCTGTTCCGATTGAACGGCCAACGCCGGTCGCTCCACGGCTGACATCCTCTTGCGAGAAAACTTCGGCTAGACTCAGTCGCAACCCCTGCACGCTGGTGCGGCGAAGTTGCTCACGAATTCCGACGCTCGGCCCGAAGTAAAGGACAGGGCCGCCAAGCGGCACAGTCCTCGCAAGGACAGAGCGGGAGTCCAACAAATGGCGAATTAGCGCGGTTGCGAACAGGAAGGCAGGACGGTGAGGCTGGAAGTCCGGCAACGCGACAACCAAACGCTCACCGCGTCTCAGGGCAGCCGCAACAAGCCGGGCGCTGTATTCGTCCACGGCATCTCCGACGCCTTGTTGCCCGTCAAACAGTAGTCGCCGTTCGCTCCACAACTTTCGGAAGAGGACGTCGCCGGTTCCGGGCAGCCCTGCTAGCGCGTTATTGACCCATTCCCGGGACATGGTGGCTGAGCTGGCGAAAAGTTATAATGGTCACCCAACTGTCCGACCTCAGTCGTGGATGGCAGTTATGAAACGCCCGCTTTAGATCACCGCGGCCGCTGAGATTCTCTCGCCCCTCATCAGCGCACGCGAGTTCGCCCACGCGGGTGTGACGAACGTTCATCACCCTGACAGGCTCACTGTTGTCCTTTGCTGCCAAGACGAGCAGTCCTTTTTCCACAGTCAGACGTCCGTTAAGGGTGACGCTAGTCCTCTGGCCAGTATGTATCTGGCCAAGGCAGAGCGGAGAAACAGAGACTTGAGGAACGGCAAACCTGCGATATCCTTGCCCCAACATCCTGATGAAGTCCCGGCCTTCCACGACTCGGTGCTCCCATGCCGTTGTTAGCTGGACAACATGGTCAGGGCGGAGCGCCTTTACAAAAACATCCGCCTGAGATGAAGCAACGATCAAAACCGCCCGTAACTGCCTTGCGATCTGCTGAAGGCGGTCGGCGACAACATTGGCTGTGACCGTGTCCAGATTGGCGCAAAGCTCGTCGGCAACCCAGACGTTACAACCACTGGCGATAAGTCGAGCCAGCATCGCCCGATATTGCTGTCCATTGCTCAGTTCGGCGAACCGTTTCAGATACACAAACGCATCGGAAAGCCCTACCAATCCCAAAAGGTGGAGAGCCGACCGTACATCGCGGCCATCGAAGAGTTCAATTAAAGCCTTACTTGACTGAATGGGATTAAAAAACCCCGCACGGAGGTTTGCCGGCCGTTTCAAGCTGCCTGAAACTTCAAATTGTTGGCCTGGGACGAAGAGCCGCAACAGAGTTGTTTTCCCCGAACCAGATGGACCGGTGACGAGCACCACTTCGCCCGGCCCAATTCTTAGCGATAAGCCGCGAAGTACTGTGTGCGAAAATTCATCTGGCGAGATCCCGAAAGCCTGCTGCACTGCGTGGGTCTTGGTCGTCCGCCGTACGCGGGATCGCCAAACCACCGAGACCCCGTTTAGATCGATCGGGTCAGATATCGGGTCCAGTGAATACGACGGCTGGAACGAGCCGTTACGCGGTGCAAGCTTCCTCACCCGCTCTTCCAGAAAGGACTGCGCTTCAGGTAGGAGGCCTTGCATATATGTCGGTTTCGGCAGGCTGACGATCTCGTGAAAAAGATCGAAGTCCCGCAACACCGAGTTGGAGGAGAGCCTCTCCAGGCGCACCTTGAGTTCGGTTGGGGTCCAACCCTCGCGTTTCATCAGGCGGGCCGCACGATCCATTCTCGCCACCTGTTGGTCCACTATCCCGCAGGCCTCTTCTTTAACGATGTCGCCTTTCTTCACCCGAGTACGGTTCCGCAGCAGGTACGACATATCCTCAGCGACGCGCGTCAAGTTACCCTCTGTCTCACCGACGAATACCATACCGGCTCTTTGGGCGAAGGGGACGAATTTCAGCATGTCAGCAGAGATTTCCAAAAAGTACGGCTTCAAACCAGCCACCTGCCACCTGTGCCTACCAAATTCCGCCGCATGCCTGATCAGAATCTGCCCCAAGCCCAAACCGCGGAACTCTGGATAGACGACGCACCGTGCGACCCGAACCATGACATGGATATAGCGTCGCAATGTCGCCATGTCCCACCGTTCCCACTTGGTCCCATTTGCCTGAAAAGGGGCATTCAAGATGGCCGCGCGCGCCTTGTTCATGTAAAAGGGCATCGCCAGCTCGACGTACCCAATCACCTGCGGGTAGCTTGGATGAAAGCTGCGCACGATCAGCTTCGCCGTGCGGCCAAATAGGGTGTGCCCTCTATAATGAAACTCCGTTAGCGCTCGGTACGCAGCGAACTCATCAGCCTCAGTAATTTCCTTGATGACGAACTCGAGATGCAGATTGCCGACCGCCAGGCTCTCTTTTGCCCAATAAATCGGGAGAATCTGCACGTGCCCATTAACGCACGCCACCCATGCGCCGTCCTTTCCCACATACACGGAGTCTCCCTCCGATACGCAGGCAGAGTGGGATAGTAAAAGCGTCTGCGACTTCCCAGCCAAAGACAATTCCTTTAGGTGGCCGCGCCAAACAACCCTGTTGACACGCTGCCAAGCGTAACCCGGTTCTCCCACCGGCTGTGCGGCCATTCTCAGTTCGCTCAGCTTGCTCATATCCTGGTTCAACGTGAGATAAGGTGAAGCTATGTTTTGGTAGCGGGTGGTCGGCCCACTCCAGGAGGTCATTGTACATCCAAGGACGGAAGGTTACCAGCAACCGGGATGTCTGAAAGAAACGAGCCAACCAAGAAGCGACCGGCGAGCGTTGCGACCCTCAGCGTTAAGACCACGGGCTGACGAGACCAATAGAGCGCATTGCGGCAATGGTATGGGGGAAAGCAGCGGGGCGCCACCCGCGAACCACCAAGACACCAAGAGAGCCCATTCCGAAGAACACTATGAACCACTAAGACACTAAGACACCAAGAGGGCCCAAAGCAAGGGACTCAGCGAACTGCCCTATGATCAGTTGGTGCCTTGGTGTCTTGGTGGTGAAAGGGTTTGCAGGAGTCCTGGGCTAGACATGTGGATACGGTTTCAGGACTTTCCTCAAAATTTCGTGACCATTTGATGTAACTGCTGAAAGCAAAGAAGATATGATTTTCAAAAAGCGAGCAATTGCGAACACTTTGAATTCAATCTGAAAAGCTAAGGATTATCAGTTCTAGAGAGGGCGAAAGCGGCCTCACAAGTCGCCGAGGCTACGCAAAGGACCTTTGTTTTCAATAAAGGCCTCTTTTCCCTGAGTCAGTTCTAGACACCCGAAAAGGAGTGCGGCACTCGCAGTGGAGCATGAAATCTGTGGGATCGCACCGCACGGACAAAAAAATGGGGAAAGTCCTCCTCTACGGTTTCTCTTGACAACGCCTCCCCCTTGTGATAGCCTACTAATGTGAAGAGCGTAACGCGCGGGGAAGTCCTTCCCTCGCCATCCTAACACCCCGTCCCGGGAGCAACCATGTCCTTACGCAAATCACCCCAACTTACGCCCCCGTTGCTGGCCGCCGCGCGCCAGAATGCCCGGCATTCCAGCGGCCCCGCGCAGCATACGGCCGGTCGCCGCGGCAACCGCGCGGCGCGGGACAGACGAATGATCAGAAACGCCTTGTAACGGCGGGGCTGAAGCCCAGCCCTTCCAGAGCCGCACTAAGATGCGGGCTAAGCCCCTCTCAAGGACATGTCAAGTGCGACGAAAAGCCCGGAAGGATTCTTGCTCTGCCACGGACAGTAAGTCTGAGCCTGGAAGGGAAAGGAAAAAAGAATTCTCAAAAATGAACAACCGATGCGGGGATGTCTATGAAAACAAAGGACCACTGTGGAAAACTGGGTGCCAAAGCGGGAATGTCTCTGAAAACAAACGTACTTAGCCATTAGAAGCGGGAATATTGTTGAAAATAAAGGAATTGTAAATTATGAATGGTGAATAGTGAATTGCCTTCTTGCTACTGGCTACG
>Ga0187874_10002913_pt1 | contig 12453 bp, 6 predicted proteins | sample June2016WEW_16_1_3_FD_132993 | JGI IMG/M metagenome (GOLD analysis project Ga0187874, IMG submission 132993) | Peatland microbial communities from SPRUCE experiment site at the Marcell Experimental Forest, Minnesota, USA - June2016WEW_16_150 | ecosystem: Environmental > Terrestrial > Soil >... | reverse complement strand
TCTGAGCCAGAGTTCAGAATCCTTAAGAGATTTCCTCACGGAATTCAAGAAGAACCCCAAGAAATATCTGACGGTGAGAGTGCATATCTTCTAACAGGACGGTGAAAAATGTGGGCTAGGAACCGGGGGCTGGAGCAATTTTGAATTTTGAATTGCTTCCGAGCCACTGCCTACGCCTTACTGCCTGCTTTTTGGAATCATGCCCTTAAAGTAATCGAAAAGCGCCTTGAGGCAAGTTTGGCGCTATGCTAACCTTTTGGTTGGACGCACGCTGGAGTGGCGGAATTGGCAGACGCAGCAGACTCAAAATCTGCCGCCGGTCACCCGGCATGGGGGTTCAACTCCCCCCTCCAGCACCAATCCAACCTCCTTGTAATCAAGTAGATACAACCCTCTTTTTCCTCGTGTGCCCTGGGCGTGCCCGCCGCCGAACCGCCACGTCCCATGTCTTACGCACATCTGCTTCAAGCTGCTCCTGTCTGGAGCGAACCCATGGGGCATAATGCCTCTCAGTAATTCGCACGCTCTTGTGGCCGAGTAACATTGACACGCGATCTATGGGCACACCGGCAAGCAATAATTCGACCGCAAAGGTGTCCCAAAATCGATGGGCGTGACCGTTTGCGACTTTGGCCAGCGCGGATAGCCAGCGAAGCGGCCGCCGCCAAATACTTCCAGCTAAACCTTTGGTCGCGGATTTCCCCGTCCAAAAATAGTACGGACCGTCGCTAGGGATTGCCGCAAGCGCGTCGATGACGACAGGGGGAAGAGGGCAGTTGACTGGCGTCCCGGTTTTTGCCGTGTACAGCAGTAGATTGTCTCCGCTGATGCGACCACGGGAGAGTTTAGCAGCATCAGTGAAGCGCAGCCCGCTGTAGCGCAGAAGGAGCACGAGCGCACGCAATCAAATGGCGTTACGTTTGTCCGGTTATTCGTTGCACGCTTCTAGAATGCGGCCCATCTCCTCCTTGCTAAAGGGCAATGTGGGAGATTCCGTGATCATTGGTGGTTTGAGTTTCGCTGCGGGGTTTGAGTCGATCCAGTTGCTCTCATAGGGTCCCCCGATTTTCAGGACTGCAATGGCACGAAAAGTTGCGTTTCAACATTGCATGAAGTAAATTGGTTTATCTTCGCGACTGCTCCTCGAAGGAGACCACACGATGGAAGCTGGCATGAGGGCGATGTCAGCGCTCGCTGCTTTGCGAGATCGACCTTCAGCCGTGGTCCGTTCGAATGATATGACTGCAATCGGCGTAATACGCGCGGCCTTTGATCTGGCCGTCAATATTCCGCGGGACTTGTCGGTAGTAGGGTTTGACGACATTCGCTTAGTGCAGTTCATAACTCCACCCTTAACTACGGCGCAAATATCGCAGCTTGAGATCGCTGACATGGCATTTAGCGCTTTGCTCGACTCGATAGAAGCTCAGAGCGATACATCTCCGCGCGAGCTTTATACGATCAAAACCAATCTGGTACTTCGCAGTTCTACTGCACTAGCTCCCGATCAGGCAAGAGTAACCTCTGCGGGCCAGTGCGCGCACGGACAGTCATTGTCTCAATGACGAGGCACAACTACCTTTGTGGACCAAGACGAAGTCCAATATATTTCGGAGGAGAATAAATGGCCTTTACACTTATTTATAACTTGCAAGCTATTGTTCACCGCGGGAGACGCCTGCTCACTACTCTTTCGTCGAGGAGAGGCTCTTCCGGACGACGCTCCTTCTTGATTTCTGGCTTCATGCTTCCGTTCATGCCTCTGCGCAAACGCACGGCGCTTCTCATAGCTCCACTTCTCGTCAGTTTCGGCTTGATAGGTGTGGCCCTAACTGCACCTGCATTGGCCGCCGACAAACTTGAATTGTCGGTTGACGTGTCCAAGGCCGGCGCGAAGATCGACCGCAACATCTTCGGCCAATTCGCGGAACATCTCGGGCACGGCATTTATGACGGGATCTGGGTTGGCCCGGACTCGTCGATACCCAATACTCGCGGCATACGCAACGACGTTGTTGCTGCGCTGAAGGCGCTGAAGGTGCCGAATGTTCGCTGGCCAGGCGGCTGCTTCGCAGACGAATATCACTGGCGCAACGGCATCGGTCCCAAGCGAGTGATAACGCTCAATCCCAACTGGGGTGGAGTAATCGAGCCGAACACCTTCGGAACGCACGAGTTCATGGACTTTCTCGATCAGATTGGTGCGGACGCGTACGTCTCAATCAATGTCGGCTCCGGCACTCCGCGCGAAGCAGCCGAATGGCTGGAATACATGACCACAGCGCAGCCGACTACGCTGGCCAAAGAGCGCGCCGCCAACGGTCATCCTCCTCCTTATGAAGTCGGCTATCTGGGCATCGGAAACGAAAGCTGGGATTGCGGCGGCAATATGACACCGGACTACTATTTGAGCCAGCTCAAAATTTACAGCCACTTCGTAAGGAACTTCAATCCGGCACAGCAAGCTAATCAGCAGATGTTGAAAATCGCCGTGGGCCCTGGAGGCGGTGAAGCCCGTTGGACCGAGTGGACAGAGGCCATCATGGAGGCCTATCAGCATCACACGTGGAGCTGGAATATCACCGGTCTTTCGATGCACTCATACACGGTCGTGCGGTGGCCGCCTTCTTTTGAGTCCGTGGGGTTCGGAGAGAGCGAGTACGCCCAGATTCTCAAGTCGACGCTGGACATGGAAGATCTGATTGCCAAGCACTCGGCCATTATGGATAAGTACGACCCACAGAAAAAGGTCGCTCTCGTCGTTGACGAATGGGGCGCATGGTATGCGCCGTTACGCGGCAGCGATCCCGGCTTTCTCGTTCAGCAAAACAGCCTTCGCGACGCCATTCTGGCTGCCATCAATCTGAACATCTTTGCCCGGCATGCCGAGCGTGTCCGGATGGCCAACATCGCCCAGATGATCAATGTGCTGCAGGCGATGATCATGACGGACAAAGAAAAGATGGTTCTGACTCCGACTTACCACGTGTTCAAAATGTACGTACCGTTCCAGGACGCCACGTTCGTGCCGATTACGCTTAACGCTGGTACGTACAGGCACGACAAGATCGGCTTGCCGCGCGTGGATGCCATCGCAGCGAAGGACACCACTGGGAAGCTATGGCTGGAAATCACGAATCTTGATCCCAACCAATCAGTCGAAATTGAAGCAAACCTGGCTGGCATCAGTGCCAAATCAGCGGCGGGAGAAACGTTGACGGCGCACAGCGTTGATAGCATCAACACTTTCGAGGCGCCGAATAGGGTCGTGCCGAAGCCCATCTCAGCAAAGGTTTCAGGCGGAAAGCTGGCTCTGAAACTGGAGCCGAAATCGGTGACGGTTGTCTCGATAGAGCAATGAACAACAAAACATGTCAGGACAAAACCTTGGAACTAGGTTACAGGTTCCAAAGCTGAGAATCCAACTATGACAAAGCAGTTTTTTCTAGTGGCCGCACTCCTCCTCCCACTCTTTTCTTCTGCTCAAACTCAATTGGTTAATGCCAGCATTGACGTATCCAAGACTGGCGCTCCTATCTCGAGATACGTTTATGGGCAGTTTTTGGAGCACATCGGAGGAATCGTTAATAACAACATATGGGCGGAGATGCTGGATGATCGGAAATTTTACTATCCGATCACGTCGCATCCTCCCGCCGAACCAACCGGACCTGCTTGGAGGCGCACTGCGCTGCGCCATTGGACACCAATCGGCGCCGACGATGTTGTCACCATGGATACCAATGGCCCTTATGCCGGCGATCGCACGCCGATGGTAAAGCTGAGTCAGACTGAGGCTCGCGGAATCCAACAAGCGGGTTTGGCGGTGCGCAAAGGGAAGTCCTACACGGGCCGCATAGTTCTAACGGGTACTCCTGGCGCGACTGTGAAAGTAAGTCTCATCTGGGGCAATGCATCCGGCGATCGCCCGACAGTCGTTATTAATAAACTGCATCGCACCTATCACAAATTTCCGCTGAGCTTCCAAGTGCAGCGGGACAGCGATGATGCCCGGCTAGAGATTGTTGGCACGGGCATGGGATCCTTTCACATCGGAGCAGTCTCTCTCATGCCGGCCAACAACGTGCAAGGCTTTCGCGCGGAGGTGATTGCCGCGCTGAAACAACTGCATTCTGGTGTATATCGCTGGCCCGGGGGAAACTTCGTTTCCGGGTACGAGTGGCGTGATGCAATTGGCGATCCGGACAAGCGTCCGCCGACTATGGACCCGGTCTGGCACGCCGTACAGCCTAACGACGTGGGCACGGACGAATTTGTCACGCTTTGCCGCCTGCTCGATGTTGAGCCCTACGTGACGGTCAACGCCGGGTTCGGCGACGAATGGTCTGCCGCGCAACTGGTCGAGTATGCGAATGGCGCGGTGACCACACCTATGGGGAAATTACGTGCCGCAAACGGCCATCCGGAACCGTACCACATTACGTTCTGGGGCATTGGTAACGAACCCTGGGGTGAATGGCAGTTGGGATTCATGCCTGTCGCGCAATGGGAACTTAAGCACAACATGTTCGCAAAAGCGATGCGGCGAGCGGATCCGGCGATCAAGCTAATCGCTGCCGGCGCAATGCCGGATGCCATGACCGGCTCGAAGCAGGCAAAGCGCCTCAACGGCCAGATCGTCCCTGACTACCTCTCTCCAGCAGACTGGAGTGGCAACTTGCTTGCCCATTGCCTCGACAACATGGACCTGCTCAGCGAGCATTTCTACTCCACTAGCGGTCAGCGAACCGATCTCGAGAAAGGTGAGAAAGTCAGCGCCGGGCCGCAGTCCTTGATCGAATGGGAACGCGCACCCGCCACTCAAGTCCGGGTGAAATACGAGCATTATCAGGAGTACCTGAAGCGCATCCCGGCGCTCAGAGCAAAGCCGGTACCGATCAGCCTGGACGAATGGGCCTACATTAGAGCTCCACCAAACTCCTACAAGGTGGTTCCGGCTTATGCCTGGGCCTTTCACGAGATGTTTCGCCATTCCGATCTCTATCAGTTAGGCGCGTTCACGTTCGCAATCGCAATGATCAGCGAAGACCGCACCGAGGCTGTTTTGAATCCGACAGGTCTTTTGTTCAAGATGTATCGCGAACATTTCGGCACGATACCTGTGGAAGTATCCGGAGACTCGCCGCAGCCGAAGCCGATATACCCCGCCGGCGGCGACCAGCCCGCAGTCGATCCGGGCAGCGATACCTATCCACTGGACGTTAGCGCGGCGCTTAGCGACGACCGCAAGACGCTCACGTTCGCTGTGCTGAATCCGTCGGACTCCAAGCAGCGCCTGAAGCTCTCGATCACCGGCGCCACGCTCTCAAATCAAGGACACCTTTGGCGCATGGCACCGCCGAGCGTTGACGCAACCATCACGGTGGGCCAAAAGCCGGGAGTTGAAGTCGAGGAACAGGAACTCACATCCGTGCCGGATACGATGTCCGTCCCGCCGTTTAGCGTAAGCATTTACTCATTTACGGTGCAGGAGTCTAAGCGTGAGTGATCGTACAGTGATAGCGATAGACAAGAAACTTGCTGCAGGCAGATCTCGCAGGAGACACGATGACGAAACTTGGCAATACATTGGCGATAGCCGTTTTGTGCACGATTCCTACGCCTTACCTGATGGCGCAATGGGCTCCGCTCGCAACGGACTCCAATGCCCAGAAGCGGATTGAGTGGTGGAGAGAGGGGCGCGTCGGGTTATTCATGCACTGGGGCGTTTATTCAATTCCGGCGCGCGGAGAATGGGTCCAGTGGAGCGAGCAGATACCAAGAACTGAATATTCGAAGCTCATGGCGGAATTCCATCCTGAGCACTTCAGTGCAGAGAAATGGGCCCAAACTGCGAAAGACGCAGGCATGAAGTACGTGGTTTTGACCTCGCGTCACCATGATGGCTTCGCGTTGTTCGACGACCCGGGCAGCGATTTCACTGCGATGAAATCCGCGGCACACCATGACTTCATTGCCGATTACGTGAAAACGGTACGCGATGCGGGTCTGGGTGTTGGTCTTTATTATTCACCGTTGGATTGGCGGTTTCCCGGTTTCTTTTTTCCGGACCTGTACATGGACAGCGCAATTGCACTTCGGGAGCAATATCGGCGCCAGATATCGGAACTTGCTACTCATTACGGCAAGCTGGACATACTGTGGTTTGATGGTGGCGGTAACGAATGGCTCGGATTTGGAGGAGTTCAATTCAATGGCCGTTGGTACGCTCGTCCTCCAGACCAGCCATACACTGGTAAATTCGAATGGCAGGATGACCGGATTGTTGGCTTCCTCCGAGAAAAGCAGCCCAACATCGTCATCAACGACCGTACCGACGCCCCGGCGGACTTCCGTTCCCGAGAAGGAGATGGCGCGCTGGGGAAATTCGATAACCAGACGCCGTGGGAGCTGTGCACCACCATTGTCGAAGGGGGATGGGGCTATCAAAAAGATGCCAAAGTGAAGCCGCTGGCACGAGTTCTTCGGCTCTTAATCGGTGCGGCAGGAAGGGACGGCAATTTTCTCCTGAACGTGGGACCTCGGCCCGACGGCGAGATTGAGCCGAGCCAGGCGGAACGCTTACACGAACTCGGTGATTGGCTGAAACAAAACGGAGAAAGCATCTACGGAACCCGCGGCGGTCCTTGGCTTCCGGGAGATTATGGAGTTTCGACACACAGAGGCAAAACTGTGTACGTACATATTCTGAACGTCCCGAAAAATGGGACCGTAACGCTTCCGAGCCTGCCCACGCGCATCGTGAGAATCACGGATCTTGACGGGAACTCTGTTTCCTACAGTGAGCACGACGAGAAGCTAGCCATCAAAGTACCACCTGTCGCGACAGGTACGGTTGACGTGATCATAAAGGTCGAATTGGCAGAGCCCTGGAGCAGCAGCGCAGTTGTTCCAGTCGAGTTCGACAAGGGGCTTCTCCACTAAATCGGTTCTTTCGTATTGATGTGAACGGATAACCGCACCCGAGTCATTCGCGAGGCAACATTCGGAGGAGCGAAGTGCCGCACCGGAAAATGCAGTCGGCGATAAGAACAGCGTGGATCGCGGTCGTAGTAGTGACCGCGCTGAGCACCGGGGCGCGAGCATCGGACTCCGGTTTCAAGCTCACGTTCGACAAACCCGCCACCAAATGGACCGAGGCCTTGCCGCTTGGCAACGGGCGCATTGGCGCCATGGTGTTTGGCGGGACGGAAGATGAGCGCCTGCAGATCAACGAGAGCACGCTCTGGGGCGGAGGTCCGCACGACTACCCGAACCCCGAGGCATACACCCATCTCAACGATATTCGGCAGCTGATCTTCGCGGGCAAGGTGGACGAGGCCGAGAAGCTTTCCGACAACCTGATGGGCAAACCCAAACTGCTCATGCCTTATCAGCCGTTTTGTGATGTGCGGTTGCATGTCCCAGGGCACGGGCACGCGACGGAGTATCGTCGCGAACTCCACCTGGAGGATGCAATCGCCGAAACAACCTACAAAGTGGGCTCTGCGACCTTCCGCCGCGAAGTGTTCGTTTCCTACCCGGACCAGGTTCTCGTCGTTCGAATCACAGCCAGTGAGCCAAGCCAGGTCACGTTCAATGCAGGGATGGATTCTCCCCAGCCTGGAACGCACATCGAAAGCACTGCAAGCGATACTCTGCAACTGACCGGTCAAATCCAGCCACGGCAGAATCCGCCTTTCTCCTGGACAGGCTCCTGGGATCAGCCAGGCATGCGCTTCGCCGCAATACTAAAGGTGTTCAACGAAGGTGGTTCCGTTCGCAATGCGGAAGGACGCCTGGAAGTTTCTGGTGCGAACTCGGTCACGATTCTGTTCAGCAACGCAACGAGTTTCAAGGACTACCGGGACGTCAGCGGTGATGCTCTTGGTGCCGTCCGAGTCTGTCTGGAGCGTGCATCGAAGCAGCCGTACGACAGCCTGCGAAAGCGACATGTCGATGATTTCCGCCAGTTGTTCTCGCGGGTCCAGTTGCTCCTTGGCGAGGACGACTCGACCGAGAACACTGATCAGCGCATCAAGAATTTTGCCAAGAACGAAGATCCGAGCTTGCTCGCACTCTACTTTGAGTTCGGCCGCTATCTCTTAATCTCGTCTTCCCGGCCGGGAGGTCAACCGGCAAACTTGCAGGGGATTTGGAACGAGGATCTGCTTCCAGCCTGGAGCAGTAAGTGGACGACGAATATCAACTTGGAGATGAATTATTGGCAGGCTGACACGGGCGATCTCTGGGAGACGGAAGAGCCACTGTGGAGCCTGATCCGTGATTTGCGGATCACCGGCGCCGACACCGCCCGGGTTCACTACCACAGTAAGGGATGGGTTCTGCACCACAACACGGATCTTTGGCGCGCGACTACGCCGGTGGACGGCCCCTGGGGAATCTGGCCAATGGGAGAAGCATGGCTGGCGAACCAGATGTGGGACCACTACGAGTTCGGTGAAGATCTGGAGTTCCTGCGGCGACAAGCATATCCCGCGATGAAAGAGGCTGCTGAGTTCGTACTCGGTGCTCTGGTGGAGGTGCCGGCCGGAACACCCTTCGCAGGACAGCTGGCCACGAATCCGTCAAATTCGCCGGAAAATCAATACATTCTGAACGGCAAGCCCGAGAATCTGACGTACGCGCCCACCATGGATATTGAGCTCATTCGAGAGCTCTTTGAGAACTGTCGGCGTGCTGCCGAAATCCTTGAAACAGACGCCGAGTTCCGCTCTGAACTGGATCGCGCCGAAAAGCGCTTGCCACCGCTGCAAATTGGCAAGCGTGGGCAACTACAGGAATGGATTGAGGATTATCCCGAAGCTGAGCCGGCGCATCGGCACGCGTCGCATCTGTACTCGCTTTATCCGGGGCATGAAATCAGTCTCGAGACCACTCCCCAGTTTACGGCTGCCGCGAAGAAGACTCTCGAACTGCGCGGTGACGGCGGTACCGGGTGGTCGGAGGTATGGAGGGTCGCGCTTTGGGCGCGGCTTCAAAACCCGGAGCACGCTTATGCTAACCTGAGACTGCTGATCACGAAGAATACGCTGCCGAATATGTTCGATCTTTGTCCGCCTTTTCAGATTGATGGCAACCTGGGTGGTCCGGCCGCGATTACTGAGATGTTGATACAGAGCACTCCCGAGGAAATCATTGTGTTGCCTACCCTGCCGCAGCAATGGCCGAGCGGCAGCTTGAAGGGAGTGCGCGTTCGGGGCGGCGGCAAGGTGGACGTCGTGTGGAAAGAGGGCCGTCTTACGGAGCTAAGGTTGCAATCCGATCGCGCGATGAAATACCGGATAAGTTATGGCGACGAGTCGACCGAGACTCGGATCGAACCTGGCAAGCCCATCGTGCTGGATGGAGCGCTCCATCCAATCGGCTTGTGATGCTGTGTGGAAGGTCTGGCTTTGGTGAAAGCGATTTAGATCGCGCGCTCTTTGCGGAGGAAGGCAAAAATCTAACACCAAGACATGTACGGACGTGCAGCGTGGTTGAAATCCAAGTGAGCGAGGAGGGAAGGAATGAAGCACGTTGGAATGGCAATGCTCCTATTTGCGAGTCTTTGTTGCGCACAAGAGTCGGGCGATTTTCAGCCCGCTGCGACCAACGTCTGGGGAGCGGAATATCCCCGGGTTGATAGTGCCGGGAGGGTGCAGCTCCGCGTGAAAGCTCCCGAGGCCGCGAAGGTGAAGGTGAATTTTTGGAGCGGGCCGAAACTGGATATGGTGAAGCAGCCCGACGGATTCTGGACGATTACGACACCACCCCTTGTTCCCGGTTTGCACTATTACACGTTGATGATTGATGGCGCGGAGGTTAGCGACCTCGGCAGTCATGCGTTTTTCGGTGGAGGTAAGCACGTAAGCATGGTTGAGGTTCCGGAGCCAGGCTCTACTTACTATTCGATTCGGGATGTGCCTCATGGCCAAGTCCGCGAGGTTTGGTACTACTCGAAGGTGACGGGTACCTGGCGGCACGCACAGGTCTATACGCCGCCGAACTACGATGTGCAGACCAACGTTCGCTATCCGGTGCTCTATCTGCAGCATGGTGGCGGTGAGGACGAGACTGGATGGACGAAGCAGGGGCACGCAAACTTCATACTCGATAATTTGATCGCGGCAGGCAGTTGCAAGCAAATGATCCTTGTAATGGCGTACGGTTACGCCAGGCGCGCCGGCCAGCCTGCTCCCGATCTGACCGGCAAGCTTTTCGGCTCGCCTGAAATGATGCGGGCGATGCAGGAAATGGCAGCGGCCTTTGAAGATGATATGACACAAGTCCTGATCCCATACATCGATTCGAACTTCAGGACACTCCCGGATCGCGACCATCGCGCGATGGCTGGCCTTTCCATGGGAGGGATGCAGACATTCCAGGTCACGTTCAATCACTTGGATATGTTTTCCTATATTGGTGGATTCAGTGGAGCGGCCGGGCCTCTGGTTCTTGGCAACCAGAAACTGGATGTGAAGACAGCCTTCAACGGGGCGATGGCTGATCCGGCCGCCTTCGCCAAGAGAGTGCATTTGCTGTGGTTGGGCGTCGGGACAGAGGAGCCTGAGAGAATGCGTGCAGGACTCCAGACGCTGCATACATCACTGCTGGAGGCGAATATTCAGCACGTCTTCTACGAGTCACCAGGTACAGACCACGAATGGCAGACGTGGCGTCGCGATCTGAAAGACTTCGCGCCCAGACTCTTTCAAGAAACCGCCCAATGAACTGTTGAGCTGAGTTGATCTGAAGGCTGGTCAATTGGAGGACAAGAAGACGTATGGAGGGCTTCCGCACCTTTGGCAAGCCGGAACGCCAGACTCCTGTGCCCCAACGATCCTGCCATCAAGATTACCCTAGCGGAAGGAGTATCGAACATTGACTTCCTGCGAACATGCAAGGCTTGCTCCGTCACGGCATAGAATCTGGACTTCTCTCTTCCTCGGCATGTGCTGTTTCCTCGGGAGCACAACGGCAAGAGCTCAACTGTGGGAAGTGCCTCCGCTGCCTCCCGTCAACTACGCGCCCGCTCCGGACGGCATGACGGCTACGATGGGGAACGAGAGCCTTCATATTTCCGCTTGCCGTTCCACGGTCATCCATTTTGTGGCGACGCCCGAGCCGCCGGACACCGTCAAGCCGAGCCAGCCCTGGCTGCTGGATGCGAAAGAGTCGTGTCCCGGCGCGACGTTCCAGGTGTCACAGACAGCCGACGAGGCCATCCTCACCACCGACACCCTGAAGATCGAGCTTTCTCTGAAGTGGGGGAACGTGCGATTCAGCACCGCAGGAGGCGAGAATCTTCTGCTCGAGCGAATGTCGATACCGCGCACCTATGAACCAGCCGAGCTAAACGGCGAGAAGACATTTCACGTTGAGGACAGGTTCTCGCCTGAGTTTGACGAGGGCTTCTACGGGCTGGGACAGCACCAGAGTGGCATGTTCAACTACCGCGGGTCCAGCGTCGAGCTCGCGCAGAACAACACTGACATCGCCATTCCCTTGCTGTTGTCGAGCAAGGGCTACGCGCTGATGTGGAACACGGCCTCCCTCACCTGGGTCGACAATCGCTTTCCGCTTGAACTCAACCTGCGTTCCCTCGCCGGCCATTCCGTGGATTACTACTTCATTTACGGCCCGGAAATGGATCAGATCATCCATGAATACCGAAACCTCACTGGACACGCGCCCCTGCTTCCCAAGTGGGCTTATGGGTTCTTTCAATCGAAAGACCGTTACGTGTCCCAGGACGAAGTATTGGGCATCGCGCATCGCTACCGTGAAGAACATATTCCCCTGGATGTCATCGTGCAGGATTGGTATTGGTGGAAGACGGAAGGCGACCCTGTCTTCAATTCCAACTTCCCCGACGTCCCCGCCGAACTCCATCAATTACATGATGAGCACGTCCACACCATGATTTCGGTTTGGGGGCTCTTTGATACTAAGTCGGAAAACTACCGGCAACTCATCGCCCAACACTTTGACGTCCCGAATGCTCACGTGTATGACGCTACAAACCCTAGGGCGCGCGACTTTTATTGGAATCACTTGGTCGGCAGGCTTTTCTCCCAAGGCTGGGACGCATTTTGGTTGGACAGCGCCGAGCCCGAAGAGTATTGGCCCCACATGGGGGACGCGATTCTGCGCAACAAGCACATTGCCATCGGCAACGGCGCGCAGTACACAAATATATTTCCGTTCATGCACACTCTTGGCATCCAGCAGCACTGGAGAGCTGCCAGCGAAAGGAAGCGGGTCTTCCTGCTCACGCGATCGGCCTTCCTCGGCCAGCAAAGAGTTGGAGCCACGGTGTGGTCAGGAGACGTCTTCGGCTCGTATTGGGGTTTGAGCCATCAGGTGGCCGCCGGGCTGAACTTCGCCCTTTCCGGATATCCGTATTGGACGACCGACATCGGCGGTTATTGGCCACCTCATGACAAGCCT
>Ga0187874_10002912_pt1 | contig 12453 bp, 13 predicted proteins | sample June2016WEW_16_1_3_FD_132993 | JGI IMG/M metagenome (GOLD analysis project Ga0187874, IMG submission 132993) | Peatland microbial communities from SPRUCE experiment site at the Marcell Experimental Forest, Minnesota, USA - June2016WEW_16_150 | ecosystem: Environmental > Terrestrial > Soil >... | reverse complement strand
TGGGTTCAGAACGTCGTGAGACAGTTCGGTCCTTATCCACTGTGGGCGCAGGAAACTTGAGGGGTTCCAACCTTAGTACGAGAGGACCGGGTTGGACGCACTTCTGGTGTGGCAGTTGTTCCGTCAGGGGCAACGCTGCGTAGCCATGTGCGGAAGAGATAAGCGCTGAAAGCATCTAAGTGCCAAGCTCCTCCCAAGATATTGTTTCCCGGAGCGCAAGCTCCCTGAAGACCCCCGGCAGACCACCGGGTTGATAGGCTGGACGTGTACGAGCCGTGAGGCTTTCAGCCGACCAGTACTAATCGGTCGTGCGGCTTGATCGCTTTCTTTTTTCTTCTCCGAAGAAAATAGCAGCGATTTTAACTCGCGAATTGGGTATGCCCAACGAATCCTGTGTGTAGTTTTCAGAGAATCGCCCGAAAGCGGTGACGAGTGACGTGTGACAAGTGACGAGTTACCGTGATTTCGATGTTCTTTTACAATTTTGGGATTGTGTGGCAGTGGGCGGCTTTTCCCGTCACCCGCCACTCGACTCCCGTCACATTTTTGGTGGCCTTAAAGCTGTGGTCCGACCCGATCCCATTCCGAACTCGGCCGTCAAACGCAGCCTTGCCGATGGTAGTGGTTGTATAGCTTCCGCGAGAGTAGGTCGCCGCCAGTCTTTCAATAAAAACCCGGAGAAAATTCTCCGGGTTTTTTATTTTGGAAACCTTGCGCTGTTTCGCCAAATCCCGTCATTCCTGTGTTTTGGGAGGCAGGCGCAACGTTGCGTCCAGCGGTTGGACGTCCGCCAGTTCTTTTCCCGCGGCTCCGCCGCCCAATTCAACCAGCCGTTCACCTGCCGGACGCACGCGAGATTGATAACTCGACACGGCGTCCCGAAACGCGCTGTTCGCGCGTTCAAGTCCTGCGCCAATTTTCTCGAAATGTTCAATGAACTTCGCTACGCGAATGTACAACTCCTGTGCCGCTTGGGCGATTTTCTGCGCATTCTCCGTCTGAGCGTGTTGCTGCCATATGAAATTGATCGTTTGCAGCACCGCAATGAAGGAAGCCGGTGTTGCCAGATAGACCTGCTTGCTCTCTGCCCACACGATAAGATTCGGATCGCCTTCCAGCGCGGTGCTGAACAGCGATTCCGCCGGCAGGAACAGCACCACATGATCGAGTGCGTTCGGAAACTGCTTCGGATAATCACGCTCCGACAATGCCTTGATGGTGGTCCGCAGCTTCGCCGCGTGGGACGCCAACTCTTCCGCGCGCTTCGATGGCTCGGCTGCGTCCGGCGCGCTGAGGATATCCAAGTCAGGCACCTTCGAGTCCACGATGATCACCCGCTCACGGGGAAGCTTCACAATCAAATCCGGTTTACCCTCGTCACCTTTAGATTGCTCGACGAAATCGCAATGCGCGCTCATGCCGGCTGCTTCCACCACCCGGCGCAACGTTTCCTCACCCCAGCGCCCGCGCGCTTGATTCGATTTTAACACGGACCGGAATTGCGCCGTCTCCGCCGCAAGCGACTGGCTTGAGGTCGCGAGGGTGGCCAGTTGCTCCTTTACTTTGCCGAGCGCGTCGGCTTGCGTGGTCTCACTCTGCTGCAGCCGCCTTTGATAAGACTCCAATTGTTGTTTGAGTGGCTCGACCAATCCCTTGATCGCTTCCTGCCGCTGCGCCAGGTCGCCCTTGGCCGTTTCCTGAAGTTTCCCGAAGGTTTGTTCCGCCAGCCGTAAAAATTCCGGTGCGGATTGTTTCAACGCGTCGGCGCTCAAGGCTTTGAAGGTCTCACGCAAGTCGGCCAGCGCCTTGTCCTGCAAGGCCCGTTGCTCAACCAGCATTTTTTCTGACGCTGCGCGGCTCGCTTCGGCCGACGCGCGGGCGTTTCCCGTTTCAGCCAGTTGTGTGCGAAGCCGGGTAAGTTCGGTTTCGCGCTGGCCGACTTGCTGGCGCAATTCATTTTCGAGCCGGCTGTCTGGCACGACAGAACGCGACCGGCCTTTGAACCAGCCGAAGAGAAACCCCAGGCCCGCGCCGATAAGGCCTGCGATGATCCATTGGATTCCGACGGGCATAATTGTTTACGATGTTCGATTCACAATTTACGAGCGCGTTTTCATTTCAGGATCGGCGCGTCAATCGTATATCGTAAATCGCAAATTCAAAGGTCGGCGAACAGCTTTTTCTCGTAATCAACCACGAGCGTCCGCTTGCCTTTGGAAATGATTTTGTGTCCCTCGGCGCGCAGGCGTTTGGTGATGCCTTTAACGCCGCCGGGATATTTGGAATTCAATTCGCCGCCGGTTTTGAGCGTGCGCCAGAAAGGTGTGATCCGTTTCGCGCCGGCAGCTTCGGCTTCGGTAGAGGCATGGGCGGCAATCCACGAAAAGATGCCGGTCGTGATGGGACAGGCAAAATCCGTCTTGTGCTTTTGGGCGAGTGCGGCGCGCAATTCGTTGATGGTGATGACGCGGCCTTTGGGCACCTGCTTCATCAGTGCATCCACTTCGCGGGGCGCAGGGATTACGAATGTGCCAGTTCCCCAGCGTTTGGTCAGTTTGCCGGTGACTTTGCAGACCCTCGGCAGACCTTTGTCATCCGCCAGTTTTTCGCGCCAGGACTTTTTCATTTCAATTGTTCGTACTCGTCCTCGTTCTCCTCCTCGCCCTCGAATTCGATTACGAGAGCGAGGACGACGACGAGGACGACTAATAATCAAAAATGCGCCACAACCTCGATTTCCACATACGCGCCCTTCGGCAGTGCGGCGACTTGAACCGTCGAACGCGCTGGAAAATCGCTCGTGAAGTGTTTTGCGTAAACCTCGTTCATGCCGGCGAAATCAGCGAGATTCGTCATAAACACCGTGCTTTTGACAACATTGGCAAACGTCAGCTTCTGGTCGTCCAGGATGGCTTTGACGTTTTGCAGGACGCGCTCGGTTTGCGTTTTGATGTCGCCGGAAATCAGATTGCCGGTGGCCGGATCAATCGGGATCTGGCCCGCGCAGAACAGCAGTTCGCCAACACGCACGGCGTGGTTGTACGGCCCGACCGCTGCCGGAGATTTCGCGGGTTTGATGATGGTCTTCTTTGGCATGGTTATGGTTGATGATTGAGGGTTGAGAGCCGGCTGTCAGAGATACTTTGCCAAGATCGGCTTCAGTTCGGCCACGGTTTTCCTGGGCCAGAGTTTTTTATCGGTCAGAAGGGCGGTTTTCAGCGCGGAATGGCATGGCCAGTCCGGTTGGGACGGAATTTTGGCAATGGCCCGCGCCACGATTTTTTTGGCCATGTCCGCGTTGCGATGAAGATTGCCGATAATCAATTCCAGCGTGACGTGTTCGTCCTCCTTCCAACAATCGTAGTCGGTGGACATTGCCAGCGTGGCGTAGGCGATTTCGGCTTCACGGGCGCACTTGGCTTCGCCGAGGTTCGTCATGCCGATGACGTCGTAACCAGCCCGGTGGTTCGTGAGCGATTCGGCCCGAGTGCTGAACGCCGGGCCTTCCATGCAGACATAAGTGCCGCCGTCGTGGATCGTCACATTTCGGGGGGACGAACTATACGAGTCCCGGTTTTTTCTCGTCGGGGAATTTTGGGTCTCGTTTAACTCAGCCCACCCGGCTTTCAAAAGAATTTGTCGCAGCTCCTCGCAAATCGGATGGGCAAACGCGATATGCGCCACGATGCCGCGGCCAAAAAAGGTGTAGGCGGACGATTGCTTGGTGCGGTCCACAAACTGATCGACGACCACGATGTCGCATGGCCGGTATTTTTCCTGCAACGAACCGACGGCGCTGACGCTGATAATCCAGGCGACACCGAGTTTTTTCATCGCCCAGATGTTGGCGCGATGGTTGAGTTCGCTCGGCAGGATGCGGTGGCCGCGTCCATGCCGCGGCAGAAACACAATCTCACGCCCGGCCAGTTTGCCGGTGAGCAAATCGTCCGACGGCGGGCCAAAGGGCGTTTTGACCTTTACCCATTTCTGGCGGGTAAAGCCTTCAATGTCATAAAGGCCGGTGCCGCCGATGATGCCGATACGAGGGTCGGACATGGCGGGTTTATAGCACCGGGGCAGCCAAAAGTCGCCAATGTTTTTCTTGGCTGGTGTTCGTCGGGGAATCAGTTATGCTGCGCTTATGGAACTCTTCTATAAAATCCTCAAAACGGCGGTTGAAGGCGGCGCATCGGACGTGCACCTGAAAATTGGCACGCCGGTCATCTATCGCATCAACCGCGAGTTGATCGCAGTGGATTCCCCCTTTCCGACGGCGGAATGGATGAGCAAAGTCGTCGAATCTATTGCGCCGGCGCACCTGAAAAAGCGCCTCGAGGAGCAACGCGAAGTGGATTTTTCCTATTTCGTTCCCGAAGTGGGAAGGTTCCGCACGAATTTGTTTCAGCAGCGCGGCGAGTGGTGTCTGTCCATGCGTTTCGTTAAAACGCATGTGCCCGGTTTCGAGGAACTCGGTTTGGTGCCGCAAATCAAGCAGATTGCGGAGTCGCCGCGCGGCATCGTGCTGGTGGCGGGGGCAACCGGCTGCGGCAAATCCACCACGCTCGCGGCCATGATTGAGCACATCAACAGCAACTTCAAAAAACACATCATCACGCTCGAAGACCCGATTGAATACGTCTTTGAGGACAATCAATCCGTCGTCGAACAGCGCGAAATCGGTCTGGACACGTTGTCCTTCCATCGCGCGCTCATCCACGTTCTGCGGCAGGATCCGGACATCATCATGATCGGCGAGATGCGCGATGACATCAGTTTCACGGCCGCGATGAGCGCATCGGACACGGGACATCTCGTGCTGTCCACGGTGCACACCACGAACGCGCCGCAATCCATCCATCGCATCCTCGATTTTTTCAAGGCGGAAGAGCGGGAGCAGGTTCGCCGGCAGCTTGGCGGCACGTTGCGCGCGGTGATTTGCCAGCGCATGGTCGGTACGCTGGATGGCGGGTTGATACCGGCGTTTGAGATCATGCACGACACGCCGCTGGTGCGAAAGCTCATCGAGGAAAACCGGCTGGACAAGTTGGCGGCGGCCATTGAAACCGGCATGGAAGACGGGATGATCACCTTCAATCAGTCGTTGTTCAACCTCGTCAAATCAGGCCGCGTGACGGAAAAAGAAGCGTTGTCGAAAGCCAGCAATCCCCAGGCGCTGGAAATGAATTTCAGGGGCATCTTCCTCGACGAGGGCCGGAAAATCCTCTCCCGGGATAGCTAGGCATTTCCCTTTGGCACAGCTTCATAGGGCTTGACTTAATTCCGACTAGGTTTATCGTCTTTCCTGATGCGAATCTCGAAGAAGACTGATTATGCGTTGCGCTCTCTTTTCACGTTGGTGGACCACTTCGGCGGCGCGCCGATTCCCATCCGCGAACTCGCCCGGAGAAACGACGTTCCGAAACGATTTCTCGAGCAAATCATGCTGGCGTTGAAGGCCCAAGGCTGGGTGGACAGCGTGGCGGGAATTCGCGGCGGTTATGTACTCGCCAAAAGTCCATCGAAGATCACCATGGGCGAGGTGGTGCGGCATTTCGATGGCATTATTGCGCCAATTGACTGCGTTTCTGTCATGGGCTACAAACGATGTTCACAGGAGCCGGTTTGCCGGTTTCGACGCGTTTTTCTTGACGCGCGGAATTACGTCGCCGGTTTGATGGACAAAGCCACGCTGGCGGAAGTCAACCGGGGGGCACCGGTGTCTAAACAGGAAATTTTAACCGGATTTATCGGCGGGGCAGGCATTTAGGAAAATTTTCAAAAAAGTGGTTGACACCGTTGGCCATTTGCGGATAATAACGACATAACGAGTCGTTAATAGAATGACGAAAGATTAAGCTGGACATTTGCGGATATGAGCGAAAATAGAACCAAACCTGCCTCCAGCGCCGATGAAAGGCCGGACTGGCTGGACATTGTCCGCCGGCAGGTCGGTTCGCTGCGCTATGGTGTGGTGCAAGTCGTCGTCCATGATTCGCAAGTCACGCAGATTGACGAGACTGAGCGCGTGCGGCTGGAAACCCTCGCTCAGAAACCATTTAAAGCCGACCAGAATACTGGAGGCGTGAAAAAATCGAACGAGCTGCTGACCGGGCAACCGGAAGTCTCATTAAAACAAAAACGACCGAAATGAAACTCAAACAGTTGGCAATCACAGCATTTGCGGGCCTGCAAGTGGCCATCCCCACCTTTGCCGGGGACGGCATCGCAACCAATTCCACGGAAGCGGCGGAGATCGAGGCCTTGAAAAAGGAAGTCCAGGAACTTGAACAAAAGGTCAGCCTCCTTGAACACCAGCGTGAACTGGACCAACAGACCAACGCCGCGGCCTCCCAGGACCAAGTCCAGGACCTTGATCAAAAGGTGCGGATCCTTGGGCGCCAGCGCGAACTGGATCAAGAGGCAGCGGCCGCCGCCGCCAAAACCCAGCCCCGCCTGTCGTTGGGTGCGAATGGTTTCAGCTTCGGTTCCGCCGATTCGAATTTCGTGGTGGCCCTGCACGGTGTGTTGCAGGTGGACAGCCGAACCTTTGAGAAGAACGACAAGGTGCCGGGCAACGACAGTATTTTGTTGCGTCGGGCGCGTCCAATCCTTTCCGGAACGGTGTTCCGCGATTTTGATTTCCTGTTCGTGCCGGAATTTGGCGGCGGCACCCCCGGGGCTTCCAGTTCGGCGACCACGCCGAGCATCTACGATGCCTATGTGAATTATAGCTACTCGCCGACGTTCCAGATTCAGGCGGGCAAATTCAAGGCACCGGTCGGGTTGGAACAATTGCAGGCGGATGTTTACACCTCGTTCAACGAACGTTCACTGGTCACGGATCTGGTGCCGAACCGGGACTTGGGATTTGAATTGCACGGTGATATTGCCGGTGGAGTCGTAAGCTACGCGGCCGGCATTTTTAACGGTATCGGCGACGCGCGCAATTCGAGCAACATCGGTTTTCAGGACAACCGGGAGTTTGATGGCCGGCTGTTTGTGCAACCGTTCAAAGGAACAACACTGACCGCCCTGCAAAATTTGGGGGTGGGAGCCGGCGGCAGTTGGGGCCAAGCCTCCATCACAAACACGCTCGGTTTGCCCAATACGACAGGCGGTTCACAGCCGGGCTACTTCACGGACGGGCAACAACAATTCTTTGCCTATAGCAACGGGGTGGTGGCCGCTCACACCCACTGGCGGCTTTCGCCACAGGGCTATTATTACTATGGCCCGCTGAGTTTGATGGGTGAATATGCGATATCCGACCAGGATGTCCGCAATGGCAGCCGTTCGGCGAGTTTGCATAACACGGCTTGGGAAATTACCGGTGGTTGGGTGCTGACGGGTGAGGACGCGACGTTTACCGGCGTGACACCGAAACATCCGTTCGACCCCCACAACGGTCAATGGGGCGCATTGCAGGTGGTGGGCCGTTACGCGGATCTGGACATTGACAACGCGGCCTTCCCGTTTTTCGCGAATCCGGCCTCGGCATCCGAGGCACGGGCGTGGTCGGCGGGTTTGAACTGGTATTTGAACCGGAACATCCGGGTGAACGCCAGCTTCTCCCATACTTCGTTCACGGGCGGCGCCAGCGGTTCGCCCAGTACGGCGCCGGGGAGCGTCAGCAGCCACGCGGAAGATGTGTTCTTCACCCGCGTGCAACTTGGCTTTTAACCAAAATCAAGCAATCTAACCGGAGTAAACTATGAAAACATTTCTGAAAATTCTGGTTCCGCTGGCCTGCTCGCTGGCTGTGGCGGCCTACGCCAAGGAAATCAAACTCCTGAATGTTTCCTACGACCCGACGCGCGAGTTGTATCAGGACTACAACGCTGCGTTTGCGAGGTATTGGAAAGCGAAAACCGGCGACGACGTGGTCGTCTCACAATCGCACGGCGGTTCCGGCAAACAGGCATTGTCCGTCATCAATGGCCTTGAAGCTGATGTGGTCACGCTGGCGCTGGCCTACGACATTGACGCCATCGCGCAACAGGCAAGATTCCTGCCGGCTGACTGGCAAAAGCGTCTGCCGGACAACAGCACGCCCTACACTTCGACCATCGTGTTCCTCGTCCGCAAGGGAAACCCGAAAAACATCAAGGATTGGGATGATGTGGTGAAGCCAGGCGTAACCGTCGTGACCCCCAATCCCAAAACCTCCGGCGGCGCGCGCTGGAATTACCTCGCCGCGTGGGCCTATGCGCTCGACAAATACGGCCACGACGACGCGAAGGCGCGCGACTTCGTAAAGCAGCTTTACAAAAACGTGCCCGTGCTGGATTCCGGTGCGCGAGGTTCGACAACAACATTCGTCGAGCGTGGTATCGGCGACGTGCTGCTCGCGTGGGAAAACGAGGCGCACCTGGCCGTCAAGGAATTTGGCGCGGACAAATTTGAAATCGTCACGCCATCGGAGAGCATCCTGGCCGAACCGCCGGTGGCCGTAGTGGACAAGGTGGCCAAAAAACACGGCACCACCGATGTGGCCAAGGCTTACCTCGATTACCTTTACTCCGACGAAGGCCAGGACATTGCCGGCCGGAATTTTTATCGTCCGCACTCGGAGAAGGCCGCCGCCAAATATGCCGGTCAGTTTGCCAAATTGAAACTCGTCACGGTGGATGAGGTTTTCGGCGGCTGGCGGAAGGCGCAGAAAACTCATTTCGCCGATGGCGGCACGTTTGACCAGATTTACCAGCCGTGATTTCTCCAATGGGCGGCGGTCTGCGCGAAAACCGGACCGTTACCAGCTCAAAAACCAAAGTTACATGCCCATGACCATTGCCGACGCTCCATCAAAACTTGCGACCCCATTGCCGCGCGCGCATCGGCGCTCCCTCGCCGACCTGCTCGCGCCGCTGGAAAAAATCGCCGCGCATTCGCCGAACCTTGTTGCAAATCACGAGGCGCGTTTTGAAATCGGCGGCGAGACTTGCGAGTTGCCACGCTACCTGTTCGTTGGTCCGAAGGGCGGCGATACGCCCATCCGGGTCGGTATTTTCGCCGCCATCCACGGCAACGAACCGGAAGGCGCGCACGCGATTGTTCAATTCATCAAATTGCTCGAAACCAAACCCGAGTTGGCCGCAGGTTATTATTTGTCGTTCTATCCGGTTTGCAACCCGACCGGCTTCGAGGACGGCACTCGTCACTCGCGCAGCGGGAAGGATTTGAACCGCAAGTTTTGGAAGAATTCCAACGAGCCGGAAGTCCGGTTGCTGCAGGCTGAACTCATTTCCCATTCGTTTCACGGCATCATTTCGCTGCACACCGACGACACGAGCGCCGGTTTTTACGGCGTGGTGCGCGGCGCGACGCTCACGAAGCATCTCATCGAACCCGCCTTGCAGGCCGCCGAGAAGCTGCTTTCGCGCGACGAGCGTCCGGTCATTGACGGTTTCCGGGCACGCAACGGCGTCATCTACGACGCCTACGACGGCATGTTGAGCGCGCCGCCGAAAGTGCGCCCGCGGCCATTTGAAATCATCCTCGAAACGCCCAAAACGCCGCCGGCGTATTTGAAGGAATACGCGTTCGCCGCTGCACTGCAAACGATTTTGGCCGAATACCGCAAATTCATCGCCTACGCACCCAACCTGTAAAATTTATGAGCAAAATATACAATGACATCACTGAAACCATCGGCAACACACCGCTCGTGCGGTTGAATCGCACGGCGAAAAAACACGGCGCGGTCGCCGATGTGCTGCTCAAACTCGAATTCTTCAACCCGCTCTCCAGCGTCAAGGACCGCATCGGCGTGGCGATGATTGACGACGCGCTGAAGTCCGGCGCAATCAAGAAAGATACCGTGCTCATTGAGCCAACCAGCGGCAATACCGGCATTGCGCTCGCGTTTGTCGCGGCGGCCAAGGGATTGAAGCTGATCCTGACGATGCCCGAAACGATGAGTCTGGAGCGCCGCAAGCTGCTGAAGATACTCGGCGCGAAACTGGTGCTCACCGAGGGTGCCAAAGGCATGAAAGGCGCCATTGCCAAGGCCGAGGAACTGCACAAACAAATTCCGAACAGCGTCATTCCCCAGCAATTTTCCAATCCGTCGAATCCGGAAATTCATCGCAAAACGACTGCCGAGGAAATCTGGCGCGACACCGACGGCAAGGTGGACTTTGTCGTCGCGGGCGTCGGCACCGGCGGCACCATCACCGGAGTCGCGGAGGTTATCAAGAAGCGCAAGCCGGGTTTCAAGGCGATTGCGGTAGAACCGGCAAAGTCGCCCGTGATTTCCGGCGGCCAGGCTGGCCCGCACAAATTGCAGGGCATCGGCGCCGGTTTCATTCCTGACAATCTCAACGTGAAAATCGTGGACGAGGTCATCCAGGTGAACGAGGAGGACTCCGGCCCGGTATCCAAGGAGGTCAACCAGCTTGACGGCATTCCCGTCGGCATTTCCAGCGGCGCGGCCATCTGGGCAGCGCTGCAAGTGGCCAAACGCCCGGAAAACAAGGGCAAAACCATCGTTGCCATCGTGCCGTCGTCAGCCGAACGCTACCTTTCCACATGGTTGTTCGCGGATGTGGACGTCACTTCGGACAGCTTGGCCGGCTTGGTACCTGCCACCACGTAAAGAAATCCTTTCACATCATCCTGACAAAGGCTAAAAAACAGCGCGCATGGCAAGGAAAAGTCTCCGTGTGTTGCCGGGCTTCCGTTTGACGCTCGGCTACACGCTGCTTTATCTCAGCTTGATTGTGCTGATCCCACTGGCGGGCGTGTTCGTGAAAACCAGCGCGCTCTCCTGGGAACATTTCTGGCACATCGTCACCGCCCCGCGCGCGCTGGCGTCGTACCGGCTGAGTTTTGGCGCGTCGTTTCTGGCTGCGCTCGCCAACGTGTTCTTCGGTATTCTCGTCGCCTGGGTGTTGGCGCGGTACCATTTTTTCGGAAAAAAAATCGTGGATGCGCTGGTGGATTTGCCCTTTGCGTTGCCGACCGCCGTGGCGGGCATCACGTTGACGGCGCTGTATGCACCAAACGGCTGGATTGGCAGATGGCTTGCGCCGCTCGGTATCCAGGTCGCATTCACCCAACTCGGCGTGTTCATTGCGCTAATGTTCATCGGCTTGCCGTTCATCGTCCGCACCGTGCAACCGGTGCTCGAAGACCTGGACCCGGAAATCGAGGAGGCGGCCGCCAGTCTTGGCGCGAACCGCTGGCAAACGTTCTGGCGTGTCATCCTGCCGATGCTGTATCCGGCGTTACTGACGGGTTTCTCGCTCGCGTTCGCACGTGCGTTGGGCGAATACGGCTCGGTCATTTTCATCGCCGGCAACATGCCGATGAAAACCGAAATCACGCCACTGCTTATCGTCACCAAGCTGGAGCAATTTGATTGCGCCGGCGCAACGGCGCTGGCAGTGGTGATGCTCGTCGGCTCGTTTATGGTGCTGTTGGCTGTCAATTTGCTTCAATGGCGGAGCAGCCGACACCTCGCGCAGGTTTGATATGGGCGACACGACCACATTTTTCCGCGCCCCCCGCCGTGAGCCGCATCGCCGGGCGACTGCCGAGTCGCCGTGGGTGCGCCGGTTGCTCATCGGCGGCGCGTTGTTGTTTCTCGGCACGTTTCTCGTTGTGCCGCTCATATCGGTCTTTGCGGAAGCGCTGGGCAAAGGCCTCGGTTTTTGTTTCCGAACGTTCCGCGACCCGCTGACCTTGAGCGCCATCAAGCTGACGTTTGTCGCCGCGGGCATTTCCGTGCCGTTGAACTGCATCTTCGGCGTGGCGGCGGCGTGGGCGATTGCGAAATTCGATTTTCGCGGCAAAAACGTGCTCGTCACGCTGATTGACCTGCCGTTCTCGGTTTCGCCGGTGATTGCGGGATTGATTTACGTGTTGCTGTTTGGTGCGCCGGGACCGTTTTGGGGATGGCTGTCCGAGCACGACATCAAGATCATTTTTGCGGTGCCGGGCATCGTGCTGGCGACAACGTTTGTGACGTTTCCTTTTGTGGCGCGCGAGTTGATTCCGCTCATGCAGGCGCAGGGCCGCACCGAGGAGGAAGCGGCGCGCGTGCTGGGCGCGAGCGGCTGGCAGACGTTCTGGCGGGTGACGCTGCCGAACATCAAGTGGGGCCTGCTCTACGGCGTGATTTTGTGCAATGCCCGGGCGATGGGTGAATTCGGCGCGGTGTCGGTTGTGAGCGGCCACATCCGCGGGGTGACGAATACCATCCCGCTGCACATCGAGATTCTTTACAATGATTACAACACCACGGGCGCGTTTGCCGTGGCGTCGCTGCTGGCGTTCCTCGGCCTCGTCACGCTGGTGTTGAAAACCTGGGTGGAACGGAAGAAAGAGGCCGCGTTGCAGGCGGCGGAAACCGATTTGACCGCATGAGCGTCGAAGTCCGCAACATCACGAAACGATTCGGAAACTTCACCGCGCTCGACAACGTGAATCTGAAGATCGAGTTCGGCGAACTCG
>Ga0187874_10002911_pt1 | contig 12462 bp, 11 predicted proteins | sample June2016WEW_16_1_3_FD_132993 | JGI IMG/M metagenome (GOLD analysis project Ga0187874, IMG submission 132993) | Peatland microbial communities from SPRUCE experiment site at the Marcell Experimental Forest, Minnesota, USA - June2016WEW_16_150 | ecosystem: Environmental > Terrestrial > Soil >... | reverse complement strand
TTTCCGGTCGAGAAGGCCCCCGGTGTGGCAGCCCCGGCCACCCCCATTGCCGAAGCGGAGAACTACCTTTTCCTTGGCACATCTGTTGTAAGCGGGACCGCGACGGCAGTCGTGACGACGACCGGATCGTCCACCGAATTCGGGCACGTGGCAAAGAGCCTGGTCAGCAGGCCGGCGGAGACCGAGTTCGAGCGGGGCCTCAGGCACTTCAGCTACCTGATGTCCAAGATCATCTTCACCCTTGTCATCATCGTCTTCTTCATCAACGCATTCTTCCGTCATGGCCTTCTGGATTCCCTCCTCTTCTCCATCGCCCTTGCCGTGGGGATGACACCCGAACTCCTGCCGATGATCCTCTCGCTCAACCTCTCGAAAGGCGCGATCGCGATGTCGGAGAAGGGCGCTATCGTCAAACACCCGGAATCGATCCAGAACTTCGGGAGCATGGACGTCCTGTGCACCGACAAGACCGGGACGCTGACCGAGAACCAGATCGCCCTTGTCCGCCACCTCGACACGGAAGGAAACGACAGCGAGACCGTGCTTACCTACTCCTACATCAACAGCGTGTTCAGCACCGGGCTCAAAAGCCCGCTCGACGAGGCTGTGGTCCGGTTCCGGCATCTCGATATCAGCGACTGCACCAAGGTTGACGAGATCCCTTTCGATTTTATCAGGAAACGGGTATCCGTCGTTGCAGCCTGTAAAGACGGCGCCGTCATCATATCGAAAGGGGCACCTGAGGAGATCCTCCGGATCTGTGCTGCCGAGGAGCGAGGGGGCGGGATCCGGCCACTCGATGATAATGCCCGGCAGCGGATCCAGCGGATCTACGAGGAGCAAAGCACGCAGGGATTCCGGACGCTCGCGGTCTGTTACCGGCACCTGGACACTGCGCAGGCCACATTTTCCGTGGATGACGAGAAGGAGATGGTCCTTGTCGGCCTCATCACCTTCATCGACCCGCCCAAGGAGAGCGCCCGCGAGTCAGTGCAGCTCCTCGCCCGGTCCGGCATCGATCTCAGGATCCTTACCGGGGACAACGAGCTGGTGACCCGGAAGACCTGCGAACTGATCGGCCTCTCAATAAAAGGAGTCCTCAAAGGCACCGAAATTGAGAACCTTGATGACGAGGGACTTGCCCGGGTGGTTGAAGGGGTGACCATCTTCTCCCGGATGACACCGGTCCAGAAAAACCGGGTGATGAACGCGCTCAAACACAACGGCCATGTCGTCAGGTTCATGGGTGACGGCATCAACGATGCGCCCTCCATCCGTGAGGCCGATGTCGGCATCTCGGTCGCAAACGCGGTGGATATTGCAAAGGAGTCGGCGGATATCATCCTTGTCAGGAGCGATCTGCGGATCCTCAACGATGGGGTACTCGAGGGCCGTAAGACCTTTGGCAACACGATGAAATACATCCTGATGGGTACGAGCTCGAACTTCGGGAACATGTTCTCGGTCGCCGGGGCCTCCCTCTTTTTGAAGTTCCTCCCGATGCTCCCCATCCAGATCCTGCTCAACAACCTCCTCTATGATTTCTCGGAATCGACCATCCCGACTGACAAGGTGGACGATTCGTACATCAGCACGCCCAAGAAGTGGGACATGGGATTTATCCAGAAGTTTATCGTCATCTTCGGCCCGATCAGTTCGGTCTTCGACTTTATCACCTTCGGTATCCTCCTCATCATATTCAAGGCCGATGTCGCACTTTTCCAGACCTCCTGGTTCATCGAGTCGATCTGTACCCAGACGCTCGTGATCTTTGTCATCAGGACACAGACCATCCCCTTCTGGAAGAGCCGGCCGAGCCGGCTCCTTGCCGCAAGTACCATCTTTATCGTGGTGATTGCATGCGTCCTGCCGTTTACCCCTGTCGGGAGCCTCTTTGGCTTTGTGCCGCCCCCGCTCTCGTTTTTTGGCGTGCTTGCCATTCTGGTGGCCGGGTATATCTTTATTGTCGAAGGAGTCAAGCTCTGGTTCTATCGCAGGTATTCCGGCCTCCCCGTGAAAAAAAGAGATGCGGGTTCATAGACCGCCCGGATGCCGTGGGATGTGCGGCCTGTACCCCATTTATTTCTGTGATACCCGGGGGGAGCGGGTACAAAAATGATTTCGAGCTCCTTTACCCTGTATCATACCTGTACCAGATGAATGATGACACAGAGGCATGTACGTCTCGTTATCCTCCAGTCTTCCGGGACCCGGATGCAGGAGTACATCAGCGCAGATTAAATATTATGCCGGTCCAACATACTGACTGACCAGTCAATTTATACAAAACAGGTGCACTCATGCTCTACCGTACCGTTCCAAAAACCGGCGACCGCCTCTCCATCCTCGGTTTCGGCTGTATGCGGTTACCGTCGAAAAACCGGAGCATCGATGAAGAGCGTGCAATCCGGCAGATCCGCCATGCCATTGATTCGGGTGTCAATTACTTTGATACCGCTCCCGCCTACCATTTCGGGAAGAGCGAGCAGATCCTCGGAAAGGCCCTCCTTGACGGATATAGAGAAAAGGTAAGGATTGCCACAAAACTTCCCCACTGGTCGGTCCGGGAGCGTGCTGACATGGAACGTATTCTTGCCAAGCAACTTGCGACGCTGAAAACCGATCACATCGATTATTACCTGCTCCACAGTCTGGGCAAAGAGAGCTGGGAGAAGATGGAAAGACTCAGGGTGCTCGAATTCCTCGGACAGGCCAAAAAGGCCGGAAAGATTCGAAACGCCGGGTTCTCATTCCACGGCACGCTCGATGCATTTAGGCAGATCGTGGACGCGTACGACTGGCAGTTCTGTCAGATCCAGTACAATTTTCTTGATGAACACAACCAGGCTGGGACTGCGGGACTGAGGTATGCAGCAGGAAAAAACCTCGCTGTTATGATCATGGAGCCCCTGCGCGGCGGGAACCTCGCTGGGCCGGTACCGGAGGAGATCCGGAAGATCTGGGACGAGGCGCCGGTGAAACGGTCACCGGCCGAGTGGGGCCTTTCCTGGGTCTGGAACCACCCGGAAGTGACCGTCGTCCTCTCGGGCATGAACAACGAGGCCCATATCGATGAAAACATCCGCGTCGCAGGGTCGGCACTCCCGCAGTCACTCACTCCCGACGACATTGCCCGCATCGACCAGGTAAAGGAGACCTACCGCCGGCTCATGAAGGTCGGGTGCACCGGCTGCGGGTACTGCATGCCCTGCCCGGCCGGGGTCGATATCCCGGGCTGTTTTGCGCTCTACAATGCACACCACCTCTTCCCGAAGGACCGGGCCCCTCGCTTCCAGTATATCGGCCACCACGGCGGGCTCATCGGTGATGTCTCGTATGCCGGGCTCTGCCGGCAGTGCGGGAAGTGCGAGAAGGCCTGCCCCCAGCACCTGCCGATTCCCCGGCTCATGAAGGACGTGAAAGCGGATATGGAAGGGATGATGGGCGTCGTCGTGCCGGTACTCAAAGGAGGGCTGTGGTGCATGAACCAGGCCGCCCGCGTACGCTCCCTCTTCTCCGGGGAGAGCCCCCATGGATGAACCTGTCACTTCCCGGGTTTCCATCGTTAAGGCGATCCCTCTCGGCCATGTAAATGCATTCCTGATCCGGGGGGCCCGGCCGGTGCTCGTGGATACCGGCCTGCCGGGGAGCGCCCCGAAGATCCTCTCGGCTTTACAGGAGGAGGGGCTGAAACCCTGGGATCTTGCACTGATTATTATCACCCATGCACACCTCGACCATTCCGGGGGCGCAGCCGCGCTTTCCGGTGCTACCGGTGCCCCGGTGCTCGTCCATGCCCGTGAGGCGGATTATCTTTGTACGGGTGCAAGCGCCCCGACACCCCCGACCGCGCTGCTCGGGTACCTGCTCCGCCTTATGATCGGAAAGCACGCCCCGGCGCCGGAACTCGCTGTCCGGCCGGTGATCCGGATCGATGCCCCGTACCGGCTCGGAGCATTCAGCGTGGACGGCACGATCATCCCCACGCCGGGCCACACGAACGGGTCGCTCTCGGTGAGCCTTGCGACCGGCGAGTGCATTGCAGGCGATCTGATCACCGGGATGTTCCCTGCCGCACGGCCCCGGCTCCCGGTCTTTGCAGAAGACCCGGAAGCGGCAGTAAAGAGCATCCGCATGATCCTTGATACCAACCCGGAGATCATCTATGCCGGGCATGGCGGGCCGTTTTCACAGGAACAGGTGGAGGCGCTGGTGCGGTGAACCGTATGGATCCGGTACACGACAAACGGGATGCGATCCTCGAAACGGCACTCGTGCTCTTTACCGAGCGGGGGTTTTACGGTACGCCGACCGCGATGATCTCGCGGGAGGCCGGGGTCGCGACCGGGACACTCTTTTTCTATTTTAAGACAAAAGAGGAACTGATCGATACGCTCTACCGGCAGGTCAAGAGCGAAGCGGGCGCAGCCCTCAAAACAGGAGTCGGCGAGGAGCAGACGGTCAAGGCAAAGATCTGCCGGGTAGGAAAGAATGCGATTGCGTGGGCGACCGCAAACCCGGGCAGGTTCCGGTTCATGGAGCAGTTCGCCCATTCACCGTTTGTCTCCACGACCGCCCATGAAGTGGGCATGTCGCATTTCCTCTTTTTACAGGAACTGGTCCGGGACGGGATCCGTGAGGGCATCATACGGGATTATGACCCGGCCCTCCTCTGCTCGATTCTTGCCGCCTCCCTCGCCGGGATCTCTCCCCGGATCATGGCGACACCCGACCCGGAGAAACGGGAACTGCTCGGACAGCAGGGACTGGCGTTCCTCTGGAACGGCCTTGCAGCCCGCCCGGAGACGGATGAATCCTGTAATGCGACCGGCGTGACGGCAAAGAGAAAAGGAGCAGACGACCATGACTGATATTACGAACCGGATTACGACCGCATACCGGGGACGACCCCGTCTCTCCGTAACTGCCATCCATTTGGAGAACCATCCATGAACGACACCGCATGTTTTTCCTGCACCCTCCCGGGGCGCACGCTCAGGACACCTGTACAGCCGGTAGATCTCCTTTTCATTTCCCCGGTAAACCGGCCATGACTGCTCCCGCGATATCGGCAGCCGGCCTCACGAAAGTGTACGGCTACCTCGTCGCAGTCAACCACGTCACCCTGTCCGTGGAGAAAGGCGCGCTCTTTGGCCTGCTCGGCCCCAACGGTTCGGGCAAGTCGACCATGATCAAGATGCTGACTGGCCAGATCCGGCCGACCGGCGGGACGGCGACCGTGCTCGGCCTTGACGTGCAACAGGATCCCATCGGCGTCCGGGAGCGTGTCGGGATCATTCCCGAACAGGAGACGCCCCCGAGTTTCCTCTCGGCAGCCGAGTACCTGCAGTTCGTGGGTGCGATCCGGAAGATCCCCGATATCAAAGAGCGGGCCGCATGGTGGTTCGATTTCCTCGATTTTGCGGACAAGAAAGACGTGCTCTGCAAGGACCTTTCGCGGGGGACCCGGCAGAAACTGATGTTTGCGCAGGCATTTATCCACAAACCGGAGCTCGCCCTGATCGACGAGCCGCTCATCAACTTCGACCCGATCATGCAGCATGTCGTCAAGGATTATCTCACGGCATACGTAAAAGCCGGTAATACGATCTTCCTCTCGACCCACATCCTCGAGGTGGCTGAGGAGATCTGCTCGGGCTTTGCGATCCTGCACAAGGGAAACATCCTCCACACCGGGACGGTCTCCGACCTTAAGACCGAGCACCGGCACCTCGACGACTTCTTCCTTGCACTTGTGCAGAGGGACCGCAATGCCTGAGCTGTTTATTGCGATGGTAAAAGAGGAGTGGCGGGTCCACTCGACGATGTTTGGGAGCATCTCGTTTGCGCTCTTTCCCATTCTCATCTTCTGGATCGCCTTCATGGGCTCGTTCCTCCTCCCGCTGATGCGCCAGGCACTGCCAGCCGGGGAACTCTCACTTGTCCTCCATGCGAACTACCTGATGCTCGGCTTCATGGTCGGGGCGTTCGGCCTGCTGGGGGCCGAGGTGATGAACCGGCGGTTCGGGCAGGCGAGTCTCCTTACCTATTCCGCACGGAGCCTGCCGCTTTCCGAACGCTTCATCTTTGCAAACTTTGTCATAAAAGACACGCTCTACTACTTTGTCCTCTGGGTGTTCCCGCTCGCGCTCGGGTTCCTGCTCGCCTCTCCTTTCATCGGTGTGCCGGTCACCCTGCCGCTGCTCCTCTCCCTCACCCTCACGCTCTCCTTCCTCTCCGGCCTCTGCGCCGTTTTTTTCCTCTCCTCGGTCTATTCGCGCTCGAAGCCGGCGCTCGCCGCGATCCTCGTCGTCATTGCGGGAGCCGGGGGGGCACTTGCCCTCCTGACCGGGCAGAACCCCGCCCGGTACTTTCCCCCGCTGATGCTCTTCACCACATTTTCATGGGAAAACCTCGTCCTCTCCTGTCTGGCCATCGCGGTTCTTTTCTGTATCTCGATCTGGCTCTTTACTCCTGAAACATCCGATGCGACAAAACATTACCCTGACATGCTCACGCCGCTTGCCAGAAAACTCTCCTTCTTTCCCACGCCGCCTCTGGCTGCAAAGGACCTCATCGATATGTACCGGAGCGGGGGCATGGTCGGCCAGACACTCTTTTCTTTTGCCATCCCGCTGGTTGTGATCTGGTTCTTCCTCTCGCTCCTCAACGGGTACCTCCCGTCTTATGGTGTCCTCCTTGAATTTGCCATCGTAACCGGCGTGATTGCATCGACGATGTACACATGGATCACGATGTTTGACACGTACGGGGCCTATGCGTGCCTGCCGGTCAGCGTCCGGACCCTCATAAAAAGCAAGATTGCGAGTTTTTCGGTCCTCCAGCTGATCCCCGCGGTGTTTGTCGCGCTCGCCGCCCTGCTCTCCGGGCAGGTGCTCTACCTTGTCCCGGCGGTCGTGCTCTGTCTCTCGATCTCGTTCTACAGCCTCGGGATCACCATCTGGCTGACCGGCCTGTCGCCCAGCGTCCTTGTCTATAACGTGAAGGTGATGGCCACGTATCTCGTCCTCATTGGTATCGTGCTCATCATCCTCTCCGCAGTTGCGTTTGCCGCACCGTTTGCTGCTCTCGCTGCCGTGATCCTTCTTCTTCCTGCCGCGTTTTTTGCCCGGCTCGGCTTTGCAAAGTGGGAGGCCCGCGAGCAGCCGGGGTTTTGATCCCCCTTTCCTCGTGGCCTTCCTTTGCCTGACAAAAAGGGAATCTTTGTATTATCTGCCGACAGATACGAGCACGATGACATTTCCCGCGACCTTGTCCCGGACCGAGCGCGTCCTGCTCTGCCTTGCCCTTGTGGTGGTCATTGTTTTTGGTATCAGGATGGCCGGGTCGGTCATAACGATTGTCCTTGTCGCGCTGGTCCTCACGCTCCTGCTGTACCCGGCAACGAAATGGCTGCGCGAAAAAAAGGGGGTGGCAGACTTTCATCAGCGCGAACCGGAACGCCCGGAAAAATAAAAAATAGGTTCAAACGGCCGGTTTATCCGATCTTTTTTCCTGCGTCCGGACCGGGAGTGCATTCGAATATCTCGGTGATGGAAAGTACCAGCAGCCCCTTTGCCGGGTACTGGGGACCTTTTGCCTTGATCTGCGCCCTTTCCTTTTCATAATCGGGCCCGCTCGTCTTTACCGTGACCGACCCCTTGACCTGAAAACAGCGCTTCTTTTCCGGCTCCCAGAAATAGATCGCCATATGGGGGTTCTCTTTTATGTTTGCAAGAGTCTTATTCATGAAATTGTCACCCAGCCAGATGGTGTCATCGGACACCAGCTGGACAGAGCCCATCGGTACGACATTGGGTATGCCGGCCTTTGATGCGGTGGCGATGGCAAAGATCTTGTTCTTTGAAAATACCTCTTTCATCTCTGCAGTCAGTTTAACCATTCAATTCACCTCAGTTGTGCTTCCTGGCGGTTTCTGCCGTCACACGTTCATATACCTTCGAACGCTTATGCTTTACGAAAGCAGGCAGATACATCGACAGGGAACCCTGCCATGCATTTTCTATTGGGCGGATCTCCTGAGCGTAGGGGAATGCGTGGGTCAAATAAAGACTGTTTAAGGCAGAATTATTATGAGTGCAAAAATTCGACATCTTCGATACCGGAAACCCGGAACCGTTGATAATGAAGGCTGCCACTTGCGGCGGCTTCGGAGGTGGTAGTTCCAGATAAAGATATTTAGCCAGTTATCGTTTTTTGGGATGGATGTTTTTCGCTTTCCTGAAAATTTTCATAAGCATTCCTGAAGCAAAAGTACTTGGTATTTTTGGGCATTTGAGAAATCCTTATGACCTTTGCGTAACGCTCTTTGGGGCTTCGGCATTTCGATGCCTTTCGCCCCCGCATGCTTAAGGTCTCCCCCATCCTGCGGCAGTGCCTCGGAAGGTTAACGAAAATTTTTCCGAAACGAGGGTTACCGATCAACTCTTTTCAGGTGATTGAAGGATAAACCGGGGATCAAGGGAATGTTCCCTTTGGGCTTCCACCCTTGAAGTGTGGGATCATTATCGTAACGTATTCAAAAGATTTGGAAAAATCGGATAATTACAGGTTTTCTCCAGAGCCGGTTTTTAATTATTTGTTGTAATATCGTTTGCGAAATCTTTATGATCTTATTGAGCATTTTCAATGATAGGAGTTCTCTCTAAAATGATCATGAGGATGATGAATATATGGATATGCCACATAAACATCTGAACGGCGAAGAGGGTTTTACCGGCCTTGAGGCTGCAATTGTGCTGATTGCATTTGTTGTCGTTGCGGCAGTGTTCGCGTACGTGGTGCTGGGCGCCGGGCTCTTCACGGCGCAGAAGGCACAGGCAACGATCCATGCCGGTGTTCAGCAGGGGAGCTCAAGCATGGAAGTGGTAGGGAACGTGTATGGGATTGCAGTAGGCCAAACCGATCACCTTTCCTATGCCAATACAACAGTGGCACTCACAGCAGGCGACACACCAATGGACATCTCCCAGATGGTAATATCCTATAACGATAATAAGGGAGGCCACATTGGCAATTTGACCTATATGGGCTTGGCACTGGACACACCGGATGCCTGCACTGACATTCTCGATGCAAGCACTTCTTCTCCCAGTTGGTGCATATCAGAAAGCATCAATAATCAAACTTCTGGCGCATTACTCGACCCTAATGCCCAGATGGTTCTTTCGATATACCTTCCTCCGAGTACAACTCCGTATACGCAGTTCACGCTTAATTTCCAGCCCGCACAAGGAGCCGTCCTTTCTATTCAAAGGACGGTACCTGCCGCTGTCACACCAGTGCAGATACTTTACTAATCCACCCATTTTTTACTGATGCGATTGAAATCCTCACGTTTATTCTCAGGTATATCCCGCACTTCGGCCTTATCCTCGCTGGGGTGAGCGGTGGCGGGACGGAGAACGGCACGGTGATTCCGGTTGTGGAGATTGTCCCGGAAAACTGGTATACAGACAAGGGTTCAAAAATTTTTTAGGGACCGACTCATAATAACCGGTATGCTGTCACGGGAAGAACAACAGGAATATACCGGTTTTATTGAATCACAGGTACGGGAGCTGTCACTGGTCCGTAAGATGGGTAAAAAGATCAGAAACCTGTTTATCAGCAGCACCAAGATGAACGATCTCCGCGGGCGTTTTATCCGGAATACCGAACTGTGTTTTGCGAGTTATATGAGGGCATTGTCCGGCAACGACGAATTCAAGACCGAACCGCAGATCCGGTATTTTGAAAAACGGATCCGGACGCTGCCCCGGGACACGCTGATCCGGTTATATGAAGAACTCGATAAGATCGGGCAGGTCAAATCCGAAAAAGTCCGGGAAAATCTGCTCAATAATTTCTGCAATTCCATCAGCCTGTCGTACAGCCTGAACGGCTGGTTCCTCCATATCTATGCAGACGAACTGAAGAAGAGACTGTGAACCTGAAAACGTCCCGGCAAAGGACCAGTTAGTACGGTCGGGACCCGGAAAAATCCGGAGATGTTGTCCAGCTTTTGTAAAAATGACCATTGAGGTTGCCGGACTTTCCGGAAAATAACCGAGTCGTGTGTCCTGTCAGTTCAAAAAAATCCGTGCATATGGCGGGCTACCCCGCTTGTCCCGGCCCAGGTGGGGCTCACCCCCCATACCTCTTGTGTTCACATGTCCGGACGGTAGATACGGAAGACTGGCGGCTGATACCCCCGTACCCTACGTACGATAGGAGCCGCCGAACCCGAAGGATGCCCCGCGGCGTATCAGTGACAGCAAAAATCTCAAAAACTCCCTTGCCTTACCGTGAGCCTGATGGGTCCTGAAGCGGGAGAGCCTCATAATTTGTTGAATGCTCATGTTTGGAAAAATGGCTGGTAGTTTTCGGGACAAAGACAATAGTTATCGTGTCAGGGTATAATCAGGGGAATATGCAGAAATCCATTATTTCGCTCATCCTGATGTGTATCATCGTCATTTTGGTCGGCGGGTGTACTAGTAATTCCGGTACTTCATCAACGATCACACCGGTAACCACTCCGGCCCCGGTTCCAACAACATCGTCGACAGCCACATCAAGTCCGGAGGCCGCCGCTATTGTGACCACGCCGGCTGCCACGGTCGCTATAACCGCGGCTGCCACAACGACGGTCACCCCGATAACGGATCCTATCCTACACCGGTGGATCCGGCAGTATGGCGATCCAACAGCAGCACAATCGACCGGATATGAGTTTAAGTTCTATTCCGACGGCTCAGTGGATTACCGGGAGGGCACAACAAAAGAGGAGTCAAGCAATATTGTGATAGACACAACATACGCTTATTCTGAAGAGACGGGTACATGGACGTCTCTCGGGAATATGATATATCTGGTCAAAATACTCCCCACCGGTGTGACCGGGGCGCAAATCATCCGGCAATACACTCTCGTACCGGCTCACCAGGATCCAAAATTCCCCGGGGTAACAGTCCCCGCTCAAATTGAAAGTTCTTATGAGACAGACCTTATTGGAGCAAATACGAACGAGCAGCCGAATATGAATTTAATGTATTATCCAGAACAAGCGAAGATCGATTAATCTTCTTCTTTTTCGTAGTCTATAAGCAATCCATCGTGCCCCACCATGCGTTTTTGTGGAACGTTTCTCATAGCAGATGGTTGAAAGGAGATGGTTCAAACAAAAAAGGTCAGTTTTGAGATTAAGCCTAAGGCGAGATTCGAACTCGCGACTTCCTCCTTACCAAGGAGGTACTCTACCGGGCTGAGTCACTTAGGCACTTGTTTTTCTGCAATCGTTGTTAGGAAGTAGTCGGTTTTATTCCATCCTTACCAAGGAAAAACTCTACCGGCTGAGCCACACATGCAGATTGCCTAGATACATTGTAGGTTTACCTTATAAAATATTGCGGAAATCTTCAGTTTTTTGCTGCAAAACACAGTCTGTTCCGGCTCGCTGGCAGGAATAAGGCACCGGTTACAGCAGTTTCTCAACCGCTTCGTCGAAATCTGCCACTTCGATCATGGGGGATCCGCCGCTTTTCCTGATCGCCTCCATCACCGGTCCGAAATCGATCGTGCCTTTGCCTACCCCCCAGGGTGAATCCTCGCTCGTGTCGTTGCCGTGCAGGTGGTAGTGCTGTGCCGGGTGGTCGAGGAATGCGGAGAGACAGTGATTCTGGTGCGCATGCCCCACATCGAGCGTAAAGCCACAGCCGTCGATTAACGGCAGTTCGGCCGGGGTCTTGAGGAGGAAATACTCCCAGTTCCACATGTTCTCTACTGCATACTGCACCGAGTATTCCCGTGCGGCACGGGAGAGATCGGCAATCGAGCATCTGAGCTGTAACTCAGCCCGGTCCCGCTCTTCGTGCCACGCGAAGTACCCGGGATACACCACGACCGGTGCATTCACCTCAGCGGCGATGGCGAAGCATTCTTCCATCATCTCAACACTGGCGCGGCGGATCGACTCCAGCAGGCTTGCGAGGTTGATCCCCCGGCAGGGCGCATGGATGGAGAATGTGCAGGTATGAGAAAGGAGCGGTTCGGCTGTCTCCAGACGGTGAAGCCCTTCGTCCATCACCTCGACTGATCCGGTTACCTCTGTGATCCTTTCCAGCGCCAGCGGGAGCGGTTCGTGGTGAAGGCAGAGGGTGGATATGCCAAGCATCAGAATGAAACTGTACGGGCGGCGTGTACGGGCGGCGGCCAATTAAGATAGAGATTTGATCCGGCAGGGGGGAGAACAATCTGATGTCGTAATACAAAAGGGAGCCTGAAACGTGATACAATGATTACCTCTTAAACTGGGTCTGGGAGAGAGGAGGTGGGATACTCCCTCTATCAGGAACGATGAGTGCCGCCGCCCCGAAGGGACGCCCCCGCGGCTGGGTGATGACGAATAATAAAAACCATCTTGCCCCGCCGTGTCCCGGAGGGGCCATGAAGCAGGAAGCC
>Ga0187874_10002906_pt1 | contig 12478 bp, 10 predicted proteins | sample June2016WEW_16_1_3_FD_132993 | JGI IMG/M metagenome (GOLD analysis project Ga0187874, IMG submission 132993) | Peatland microbial communities from SPRUCE experiment site at the Marcell Experimental Forest, Minnesota, USA - June2016WEW_16_150 | ecosystem: Environmental > Terrestrial > Soil >... | reverse complement strand
CGGAGCCGTTCGAGCTGTGGAAAAGTCCGCCCTTCGAGCCCCGGCGGGAGGGGCGCTCGGTCTTTGCGCGCGGGGCGTGCGACAACAAGGGCCAGAATCTGGCGCACCTCAAAGCCGTCGAGGCTTATCTCAAGACCAATACCGATCTTCCCTGCGACCTGACCTTCGTGATCGAAGGCGAGGAGGAGGTGGGCAGCAGGAATCTGCAATCCTTCCTCCAAACCCATCGCCGGGAACTGGCCTGCCGCGCCATTGTCATTTCCGACACCGGCATGCCGAGCTTGAAACATCCGGCCCTGACCTACGCGTTGCGCGGCATCCTGGCTTGCGAGGTCACCCTGCGCGGGCCGTCGCGCGATTTGCATTCGGGCATTTTTGGCGGCACGGTGGACAATCCGGCCCTGGCTCTCTGCCAGATGCTCGCCCAATTGCGCGACAAAAAAGGGCGCGTCAACATCCCCGGTTTTTACGACGATGTCGCCGCGCTCTCCGCCTATGAACGCGCGCAGGCGGCGCGCATTCCGATGACGGCCGCGCAATACCGCAAGTTCCTGGGCGTGCCCCGCCTCTTTGGCGAAAGCGGCTTCACGTTCGTGGAACAGCGCAGCGCGCGCCCGACCATCGAGATCAACGGCTTGACCAGCGGTTACCAGAGAGAAGGCAGCAAGACCATCATTCCCTCCTCCGCCACGGCCAAGCTGACTTTCCGCCTCGTGCCAAACCAGCGCCCGGACCGCATCAGGAAACTGGTTTTGCGGCGATTGAAAGAGCTGTGTCCGCCGACGGTGAAACTGGAGGCATGGGCCGGCCACGGCGCGGAGCCGTATCTGGTGTCGCCAACCAGCCCGCTGGCCCAAGCGGCGTTGCGGACGCTGCGCGCGGCCTTTGGACACGAGCCGATCCTGATGCGCGAAGGGGGAAGCATCCCAATCGTCACGCAGTTCAAGAAAATCTTGCGCGCCGATTCGCTCTTGCTCGGCCTGGCCCTGCCGGATGACAACGCCCATTCGCCAAACGAAAAATTCAGCCTGGATTGCTTTGAGGGCGGGATCCGGATGGGGGCGCTGTTGTGGCCGGAGCTGGCGAAGCTTCACTGAAGCGGTATCTTCAACAGTTCCTCGGTCGTTTCCGGGCCGGGATGCGATTCGGCGCGGGCGGCCTTGACCAGGGCGGGGTCGATGTCCGCGGCTTTGTTGTCCCCCAATCTGCTGCGGATGTAGGTCAACACGGCAGCGAGATGCTCGTCGTCGAAATTGTCGCGCCATGGCGGCATGGTGAGGTTCCAATCCTGGCCTTTGACGGTGATGGGCCCGGTCAAGCCATTTAAAACCACGCGCGCGATGCGGCCGCCGCCGGGCGCCAGCACCCACTCCGAACCGACCAGCGGCGGCGCGACGCCCTCTTTGCCCAGGCCGGTGAGCTGATGGCAGGCGGCGCACGTCTTCTCGAAAACCTCCCGGCCCATGGCCCGTTTCCTGGCTCCGGGGTCTTGCGGGTTGACGGCGGCCACCTGCTCAAAGGATCGGTACGGCGCGTAAACGGCGGCATTGAAGCCGCCGGCGTGTCCGTCAAGATAGAGTTGACTCCAATAAAACAGGCCGCCGAAGACGACGATCAGCCAGAGCGGAACGGCCGCAAAACCCGCGACCGGCTCGGCGCCGTTCTTTTGCACAGCTTGTTTTGGGTCGTTGGGGCTCATTTGGCGGCGGTCTTGGCGCGGACCGGGGCGGCGTTCGTTTGGAGCGGCGGCGGCGGCGCTTCAAAGAGGTATCCCTCCTGCCGCAGGCTCAACAAGTAGGCGGCCAGCGCCAGGGCTTGCGGGCGCGGCACAACTTCGTAACCGGCCGCCGGGGCAATCTCAGACGGCAACACGAGCGCGTCGCGTGACGGGAATTGCTGAATTTTCCGAGTGTCAAACAAATAACGGTAGCTGGGCATGATCGATCCGGGAGTGATCAATGGCGGATCGTAGAGGCGCAGCAAAACTCCGATCAGGTCGGTGCGCCGGCCATAGTTGGACAAATCCGGCCCGATGCGTTGCGCCCCCAGCATCACCGGTTGGTCGAAGAGATAATCCTCGGCCAGGCTGCGGCGCGCGCCCCAGCCGCGGTGCAGGTCCGAGCCGAGTTCCAGCGGCCGGACCATTTCGGTGTGGCAGGCGGCGCAGCCGTTGGCGCGATAGACTTCGGCGCCTTGCCGGGCCGCGCCGGGTTGCGCCAGAGGGTAGGTTTGGGGCGAGGCCTCGCCCACGACAACCGTATTGGTTTGCGTCAGGTGGCCGATTTGCAGTTGCGGCCCCAAAACAAAGCTCAGCCAGGAGCAGGCCATCGTCACGAACAATCCCAGAAACAGCAGCGGGCCGCTGTTCATGCGCCCTCCTTTGGTTTTGCCGATGGAAAGGCGGCACAATACCGGCAGCAGGCGCGCGCCAGGAGGCGGGCAAAGTTGAGCAGGAAAAGGATGGTTCCCACGACGACGCACAGGTCTCCCAACGTGCTCACGCGCAGGGGAAACATCGTGTTTTTCATCACTTCCGGGAAGGTGTGCCGCGGGTCCGCCAGCAGGATTCCCTGGCCGACGCCGCAGACCAGAAGGGACAGGCAGGAAATGAGCACGCCGAGAAACGTCAAGTAGAAATGGGCTTTGACCAGCCGCGGACACCAGGCGCTTTCCTCCAATTCGAGCAGGCGCGGGACGATGTAATAGAACGCGCCAAAAATGCTCAGGGCGAAAAAGCCGCAATGGAACATTTCCTTTTGCGCCGCGCCGAACCAGGTGAAACCGGTGATCGCGCTGACGTTAGGCAGCGCCCCGGCGATCTGCTGCGCGCCGGCGATGAACCAGAACATCAGCCCCACGTAGGTGAAGCGCAACGTGGGGTTGGCATCGAGCGCGTTGAGGTCGTGGCGGACGGTTTGGCAGAAATTGGCCGCCACGGCCAGGAGCGGGACCGCCGTCATCACGGTGCCCACCACGCCCAGGCTGACAATCCAGGAAGGCAGGGGAGCGCCCTCGGGAATTCCGCCCCAACTGCCGAACAGGGCCAGCGTCCAGAACGCCAGCGCCGCCAGGTAATAACTGTGCAGCGGCCGTCCCAGCAGTTTCGGAATGAAATAAAAAACCGGCGCCAGCCCGGCAAAGCCCAGGAAGACCGTGCTCAGGTTCCGGGCGTACCACCAGGCGATCAACGGTTGGAGCACCCCGCGCGCCGGCCTCTCCAGCAACAGCAGCGCGGCGGTGGAAAAAATCCAGGGAAACCAGAAAATCGATCCGAGGACAAACCATTGCGACGGATAGAGGCGGCCTTCCTGGCGCTGATGAAAGGTGAGCAGACCGCAGACGCCAATCATAAGATAGGCCGCAAAGAGCATGGGCGCGCAATACGCCGGCATTTCAAAGGCGTCGTACCCGGTGCTGTCGCCGCAAAGAATGGCGGCAATGCCGATGGTGAGAGCGAGGTTCCAGAAAAACGTGCCCAGCAGCACGACGCACGGGCCGGCCAGACTGGCGCGGCCCAGGCGGCAGAGCAACCAAAGTCCAACCCCGAGCGCGGCCAGCACGCCGAACCCATAAAGCAAGGCGGCGCTTTGGGCGGCGTGAACGCGCCCGTAGGTCCAATACGGCTGGCCGGCCAGAAAATCCGGAGCGTGAAACTTGAGCGACGCGATCAAGCCCAGCAGCGACGCCACCAGCAGCCAAAGCACCGAAGCGCCAATCAGGTAGAGGAACGGCGCCGGGCATGATTTCCCGGTTTCAGCCGGCGGAGTCTGCGGCGAAACGAGCGGAGCCGCGGGCGCTGGAGAAGGGGTCGCGCTCATGGCCGGGACAGCCTATTCGTATTCATTCTTCTTTTCCGGCGGCTTGGGGGCGGGGGCGAATTCACGGGCCGCGCGGGCCATCAGGTTGGAGCGGCCGGCCGCCGGGTCCTGCCACTCTTGCAGCATCAATACCTTGGCCCGCTCAACCGGGACGCGGACGAACCCCCTGGCCTGGTCCTGCCAATCATATTTTTCCAGCAGCGGCGCGTTGGCCGCCTTGAACTCGGCCAGGATTTGCTTCCGTTCGGCGGCGCGGCTTTCCGCCAGCGACGGCGCTGTGGTGTAGGATTGCATCAGCCAGACCAGCAGCGCCATAACCAGGAACGTCCCCAAAAGGCCCAGGACGTACGCGCCGCGGCGGGATTTTTGACAGCAGGATTCCGGATTCATTTGACGCCTTGGGAAGTGATCCGGATTTCCGCTGCCGGCGGAACGTAAACGTCCATCGCTTCGGCCATCCGCGGGTCCTTCAGCGGATAAAGCGGATAACGGTTGAGCGACGCGATGAAAACCTTCATCAGCACGCCGGTAAAGAGCAGGACGCAGCCCAGGTCCGACACGAGGCCGGCGGTCAGGATCGAGTTGGGATGCAGCGCCGGCATGATTTGGAATTCCAGATCGACAAAGTGCATGGCCCAGGCCCACACCGCCAGGGGCAGCATCGTGGCCAGTTTCAGTTTGAAGTCGATGCGCAGCAGCATGACGAACGGAATGAAGAAGTGGCCGAAGATGATGACGTATTTGCCCACCACATCCCAGGTTCCCTTTTCGCGCAGCACGTACCAGAAAGTTTCCTCCGGCATGTTGGCGTTCCAAATGATGAAGTATTGCGAGAAGTTGACGTATGCCCAGAAAACGGTGAACGCCAGGAAAAGCGAGCCGATCATGTAATAGGTCTTCTCCTTGACCAGATTCCGCAGCACGGTCGTCCGCTGCAAGATCAGCGTGATGACATAGACCGTGGGAAGAGTCACCCAAACCGAAGAGGCAAAGTAAGTGACGCCGTACATGGTGGAATACCATTCGTCCATCAACCCCTTCATCCACATGATCGCGGCCAGGGTCAGAGTCAGCGCGAACAGTACCACGCCCGACGCGGCAAAAAAGCGCATGCGCCGGGTGCAATCGGCCGAGCCGGTTTCATCCTGCCGCAGGGACCAGTACCGGAGGCGGTTGGAGTAGAACCACCAAATCCCAAACAGAATCGCCGCCACGATATAGTAGCCCGGCGCGGTAAAGAGCGGGTATTTGGCCTGCAACGCGTGGTTGGCATGTGTTTCCCGCATCCACGGATAAATGGTTTTCGCCAGGAGGGCGATGGGTAAAAACAGAACCAGCATGGTGGGGCCGAGCAGGCAGGCCAGATGTTCGCAGACCCGGCGGGTGGGCACCGACCAACTGGCGTCGAACAAATGATGCACCATGACCAGGAACAGCCCGCCCAGACAAAGGCTCAGGCAAAACATGAACGCCAGCAGCCAGGAGAAGGCCAACTGCTTTGCGCCGAGGCCGCTGGCGGCCGTGCCCAAGCCGGCGCCGATCGCGCCCGCCACGATCAAAATCACCGGCAGATTCCGATACTTTGACAAATCCAGTCCCGGCACGCCTGCGAAGTGAGGGTTCGAACTCATAGGCTATTTCTTAAACTGCGAGCGATAGGGATCGGGCACGTCCTCGACCGTTGCCAGTTGGCTTCGCTCCAGCGCCCGCACGTAGGCGATGATGGCCCAGCGGTCCTCGACGGCGACGTTTGGCCCGTAAGCGCCCATCAGGTTTTTGCCCTGGGTTATGGTGTTAAAAATTTCGCCGTCGGCCATGTCGATGAGCCGTTTGTCATGGAAATTGGCCATGGAAAACATGTTGTATTTGCTGGTGATTCCTTTGCCGTCGCCGGCCGGGCCGTGGCAGGGCTGGCAATTGATCTGGTAACGCTCCTGCCCGCGCTCCAGCAATTGCCGCGTGATGGGCAGCGGGTTGATCGGCGTCCAATTGGTCGTTCCCGCAATCCGTCCCGTGTTGACCGGAGAATCTTCGTAGGGATAAACCGGTTTCCCATCGACGGTGAGGACTTCGCCGTTGAGCCGATACGGGCCGCTCCGGGCCACCGTGTTGGCGGGGATGAGGCGCGACGACCATTGATCTGGGAAAAAATCGCTCGGCGTCTGCGGGCGCACCTTGTTTTGGCGCACCATGTCGGGAAATAACTCGATGGGCGGCCGGCGCGAGTGGCTGCCGCGCAACCCGCAGATGCCCGCCAGCGCCAGGCCGCTGACGGCGAAGATGAGGAGAAAGTAGCGCATTATTCCTCCACCATTTCGATGTGCCGGCTGCCCAAAGTTTCGAGGAGCTGGCGGGTTTCCTGCTCGGAGTAGATCGGGTCGGTTGTTTCTATCACCACGAAAAAGCGGTCGTGCGTGGCCAGGGCAAAGCGCCGGTTCTTGAGCAGCGGATGATGCAAACGCGGAAGGCGGTTGAGAAACAGCATGCCCAGCAACGCGCCGAACGCTCCGAACAAAATGGTCAGCTCATACGACGGCGGAAACGCGGCGAACGGGCTGAACATCGGTTTGCCCCCGATGACGATGCGATAATCGACCGCGTTCATAAACCAGATCATCAGCATGCCCGTGGCGTAACCGGTGCATCCGCCAATGAAGGAAAACCATCCCACCTTCGAGTTCTTGATCCCCATGGCGCTGTCCATGCCGTGAATCGGGAAGGGCGTGAACACGTCCCACTGCCGGAAGCCGGCATCGCGCACTTTCTCGGCCGCGCGTAGCGTGGCCGCGGGCGTCTCAAATTCCGCCATGATGGCGTAAGAGGCCGGCATCAGTGTCCCTCCCCAACTTTTGCCCCGCCCAACGGATGGTGCGGGTCGGCTTGTGGTGTCACTCCCTTGACCTCCGCGATGGCGATCAATGGAATGTAGCGCAGGAACAACAGGAAAAACGTGAAGAACAGTCCAAACGTCCCCAGATACTGCAGGATGTCCACCCACGTCGGCCCGTAATAACCCCAGTTGGCCGGCAGAAACTCCCGGTGCAGCGACGTGATGACAATGACGAATCGCTCAAACCACATCCCGACGTTGACCAGGATCGAAAGGACGAACACTGTCAACATGCTGGTGCGGACTTTCTTGAACCAGAAAAACTGCGGCACCACCACGTTGCAAGTCACCATGGTCCAGAAGGCCCACCAATATGGCGCGGCCGGCACGTGGAACAGCGGCCCAAGGATGAACGGGTCCGCCGCGCGGTTTTGCAGGAAAAGGAATCGCTCGTATGGATTGCCGCTGTACCAGGCGATGAAAAATTCCATGCCGTAGGCGTAGCCGACAATCGACCCCGTGGCCAGGGTCACCTTGCACATCAATTCGACGTGCCGCACGGTGATGATCTCCTCCAGCTTGAGCATGCGGCGCAACGGCACCAACAGTGTCAGCACCATGCCGAAACCGGAATAGACCGCCCCCGCCACAAAGTAGGGCGGGAAAATCGTCGTGTGCCAGCCGGGCAACTGAGACACGGAGAAGTCCAGGGACACGATGGAGTGGACGGAGAGCACCAGCGGCGTGGAGAGGCCGGCCAAAATGAGGTAAGCCTTCTCGTAATTGCTCCAGTGCCGGTTCGAGCCGGTCCAACCCAGGGCGAAGAGGCCGTAGGAGAATTTGCGAATCTTCGTCCTGGCCCGGTCCCGCATCACCGCCAGGTCGGGGATCAAGCCCATGTACCAAAAGAGCACCGAGACCGTGAAATAAGTCGAGACGGCAAAGACGTCCCACATCAAGGGAGAGCGGAATTGCGGCCAGATGCCGTTGGAATTGGGAACGGGGAACAGCCACCAGCCATACCAAATGCGTCCGATGTGAATCAGCGGAAAAACGCCCGCGCACATCACGGCGAAGATCGTCATCGCCTCGGCCGCGCGGTTGATCGACGTGCGCCAGCGCTGGCGCAGCAGAAACAAAATCGCCGAGATGAGCGTGCCGGCGTGGCCGATGCCGATCCACCAGACGAAATTGATGATCGCCCATCCCCACATGACCGGATGTTGCAGGCCCCAGATGCCCACCCCGGTTGACATGAGGTAAAGGATCATCGAAAAGCAAACCGTTAGCATCGTCACGCTGATGGCGAAGGAAATCTTCCACCAGGCGGGCGTTTCGCCTTCGATCACGCCCGCGATCCGGTCGGAAAGCCAGCCCGGACCGTGTTGCTGGCCCACCAGCGGCTCGCGCTCCAGGGCGGCGGGCGGCGCCTGCACCTTGATCATCGAATGCTCGTCGAGAACCGGCTGGGCAGCCATTAAAGCGCTCCTTTCTCGGAAGGTTCTCCTTCGCTTTCAGGCGGGGAAAAAGCCCCCTTGTTGAACTCCTCCGTCGTGTAAGGCATCGGATGTTCCTTGTAGTCCGGCATGAGCGGGCTGGGATTGCGCACCCGCGCCAGGTAGGTGCAGCGCGGTTTTGTCAAGAGGAACTCCAACACCGCGTAGGCGCGCTCCTGCTCTTTCGCCTGGCTCACGCGGCTTTCCTTGTCGGAAATGTCGCCGAAAACAATCGCTTCCGCCGGGCAGGCCTGCTGGCAGGCGGTCTTGGGCGCCGTGTTCTCCTTCTCCGAGAGCCGGATATGGCCGCTGTCCCGCGCCTTGACCTTGGCCGCGATCTTGGCCTGCTCGATGCGCTGGAGGCAGAAGCTGCATTTTTCCATGACGCCCCTCATGCGCACCGACACGTCCGGGTTCTTGACCAGGCGCGCCAGTTGCCATTGGTCCTCGGGCAAATTCCCTTTGTCCGGGTTTTTGAGCCAGCGCAACAATTCCCATTCGCCTTCCGTTTCCGTCACCAGCGGGCTTTGGTAAAGATGATTGAGCGGACGGCGGTTGTAATCGAAAAAGTTGAAGCGGCGCACCTTGTAAGGGCAGTTGTTCGAGCAATAACGGGTGCCCACGCACCGGTTGTAAGTCATCACGTTCAACCCTTCGTCATCGTGCGACGTGGCGTTGACCGGGCAAACGCTTTCGCACGGCGCCGCCTCGCAATGCTGGCAAAGCATCGGCTGCGCCACCGCCTGCGGGTCCTCGACCGGGCCGGCGTAATAGCGGTCGATGCGAATCCAGTGCATTTCGCGGCTCTTGCCCACCATCTCCTTGCCCACGATCGGGATGTTGTTTTCGCTTTGACAGGCCACCATGCAGGCCGAACAGCCCACGCACCGGTTCAAGTCGATCGACATGCCCCACTGATGCAGGCCGTTGGCCTTGGTCGTGTCCAGCGGATTTGGGTAAAGCGGCGAGACCACCGGCGGCTCTTCCGGTTTCATCTTTTTCGCGAAAGCCGGATTCTTGCGGTACTGCTCCAGGTTCGCCTCCCGCACGACGGGCCGGCCTTCCATGCTCCAATGGCTTTGCGTCGTGGCCAGCTCGTAGCTCGTGTCGCCGGTGTCAGTGATCTCCGCGCCCGAGGCGTAATACCCAATTTCGCTGGTTCGTAGTTTGTAGGCATTGAAACCGGTGCCGCGCCCGACGCGCCCCGTCCTGTCGCGCCCGTAGCCGAGAGCCAGGCCAATGGTGTCGTCGGCCATTCCCGGCTGGACCCACACCGGCCCCTTGATGGTGCGATTGCCCAGTTTGACCTGGACGGTGTGCTCGAAAAACTTCTGATTCTGTCCGTTGCGCTTCCTGGTATCGACGCCCAAACGCCTGGCCGTCGCCGGGCTGAGCAAAACCGCATTGTCCCACGTCAATTTCGTGATCGGATCGGGCAGCTCCTGCAGCCAGCCGTTGTTGTTGTAACGGCCGTCATCCACTTTCGCGTCCCGATAGAAAACGACCTCCAGCGCGCCTGGCGTCGGCGCGTGTTCCAATTCCTTCAGCGCCGTGGCCAACATCGCCCCGTCGTGCTGCACGGTGGCCGCCGGGGCGGCGCTGCCGGCCAAATAGCCGTCGTGCAAAAATTTTCTCCAATTATTTTCGCTGTCGCCGCCGATGGCGCGAAACGTTTCCCGCGCAATTTCGTACGAAGTGTTGGGCGTCAACCCGCCAATCAAGGCGAGAACTTCCAGCTCCGTCATCCCGCCGAAGATCGGGTCGATCAGCGGCTGAATCGGCGCCAAGGTCCCATCCGCCGTGCGCGCGTCGCCCCAGGATTCGAGAAAATGCGCCTGCGGCAGGTCCCATTGCGTGTCGGCGTGCAACGCCGGGTTCCAGGCTGTTTCGTCCTCATAGTAGCCCAGGCGGACGACCGTCTTTGCCTTCGCCTGCGCCTGCGGCCAATTCAGGTCGGCGGGCGCGTTGTAGGCGGGGTTGCCGCCCAGAATCACCAGTGTCCGCACTTGGCCGCCGTTGAGCGCGGCCGCCAGATCGGCCAGCGTGCCTTCCTTGGAAGCCGGCGCGGCATGATATTCGATTGTGTGATTGACCGCGCCCAGCGCTTCGTTGATGGCGATGACCAGCAGATGCGCGGCCAGCGGCAAACGATACCCGGCCAGCACCAGGCTCTTGCCCTTATTTGCGATGAGATCATCGGCGCATGGACCAATCCAATTGTCGTGCGCCTGGGCCGGCGCGCCAAGCTCGTCCAATTTGGCGCTGATGTCCGAGGAGCCGAGAACTCTCCGGGCCAGCCGGGCCAGCACCGCAACGATCTGGCTCGGCGGCACGCGCAGCCGATGGTCCGCGTTCAGGCCCGTCAGGGTGAACAGGCTCTCGACCGCGTAAAGCCGGCTCATCGCATCTTCCTTGCCGTTCAACGCCCGCCCCTGCGCGAAGCGGCGGATGTTGTCGTGCGCGTTTTCCTCGCTGCCGATGAAATCGCAATCCAGCGACACAATCACACGGGCCTGGTCCAGCTTGTAAAACGGCTCGACCGGCGCGTTGTAGGCCAGCGACGCGGCCTGACGGCCCAAATCCAGATCGACCGGCTCGTAAACAGCCCAGCGCGCCTTGGGAAATTTTCCGGCAATGGCCTCTTGCAGACGGTCGCGCGACGGCGAACTGCTTTGTTCGAGCAAAAACGCCAGCCCGCTGCCGTCACCCGCCGTCTTGCTCAACGCCGTCAGGGCGTCCAGCGCCGCCTGGCGGCTGGCGTCCGAGCCGTTGCGGGCGAAGCGCATGGCGCGGTCCGGGTCGTAAAGGCCCAGCACCGCGGCCTGGGCCAGCGCATCCGTGCCGCCGTTGCCGCCGGGCAGGTCCGGGTTGCCCTCGATCTTGGTCGGGCGCCCATCGTTCGACTTGACGATTAACGGCACCGCGCTACGCCGCGTCGGCATGGCGGTGGCAAAGTATTGCGGCACGCCATGCACATAATTCTCCGGCATCTTCGCAAACGGATAAATCTTCTCCACGGGCCGTCGGCAGCCCGTCGCGCCCAAGCCGGCCAAAAGGAACGAGGCTGACATGATCTTGACGAAATTGCGGCGGGACACCGGGTCGGTCCACTCGCTGGCCCCGGCGGGAAATTCGCGCTCCACCCACTGGCGGAATTCCGCGGTCTCGGCCACTTGCTCCAGGCTCCGCCAATACTTGGGGCCTGTCTCCGGTTCGGGACAAGATGGGGGAATTGTTTTCATCGATGACACGTCGAACAATTCTGCAACGACTGCACCCCCCAGTCGTGAATAAATCTCTTGCCCAGGGCCAACTGCTGGTCGGCGCTCGCCGCCTTCCAATCCAGGTCGGTGATCTTCTCCAGGGGCCGCAGCCGCGCCGCGGGGTTGCGGTGGCAATCCAGGCAATACGACATGCTCAACGGCTTGGCGTGGTAAACCTCGTCCATCTGGTTGATCTGCCCGTGGCACTCCACACAACTGACCCCCCGGTTGACGTGGACCGAATGGTTGAAATAGACGTAATCGGGCATTTTGTGGATTTGCACCCACGGGATGGGGCGGCCGTCGGCGGCGCTCTCCCGCACCACCGCCAGGCGCGGATCATCCTTCAACACCTGGTTATGGCAATTCATGCAAGTGGACGTCGCCGGGATGTTGGAATACCACGATTTCTCGACCCCGTTATGGCAATAGCGGCAGTCCAGCCCCAGTTGCTCCACGTGGACGCTGTGCGGAAAGGCCACCGGCTGAATCGGTTGGTAACCGACCCGCGTGTATTTGGGCGTGAAATAATAGGTGACCGCGCCCGTCACAGCGGTGCCCGCCAGCAGCGCGCCAATAATGATCTGGCGCGGCAGATGGTTGGTCCACTTTGGAAAAATGTCCGACATCTCAGCCTGTTTTTCTGCGTCTCAAACCGTTCTGAAAATAAAAACGCCCTCGATTCTTCTTGCCGGGCCGAATCCCGTCAACCCCATTTCCCATCGCTGTCGCAACGAACGGCAGCATCAACGAACCGGGCCACACGACAACCCAGCTTTTTCGCCGCCGGTTTTCTTTAAGCCGTTCCGCCGCAACTGGCAAGGGACTTTATGAAATTTTTCACGAATTGGGAGAGCCTAATCTTCGGCATTAGCACAATTGGGGGCCTCTGACTTCAGATCGGTTTTGCCCTCGAGTAGAGCCCGGTCATTTACGCCGCCTGCAGGTTTTCGACTCGCACGATATGCAGCGGAGAAACCCGCACAATCTGATCATAAACGCCGTGGTCCGGATGGCTGGAGACGCCGATGTCTATGACTGCGCGCGCGATCATCAGAAAGTCCCGGTGCG